>TARA_R110000787_G_scaffold3020_2_pt1 | contig 15610 bp, 14 predicted proteins | sample TARA_R110000787 | Tara Oceans TARA_R110000787 (sample SAMEA4397920) | marine metagenome | biome: Polar Biome; feature: [DCM] deep chlorophyll maximum layer (ENVO:01000326); material: water (ENVO:00002006), including particulate matter (ENVO:01000060) such as... | depth 35 m
AGCATGTGATGAGCTGCGCCTGCGCCGGTCCGTTTCAGGAGGATGATCTGCTCGACGAGGTGCAATCCGCCCTGCCCTATAGCGCCCTGTCGAAAGAGCAGTTCGAGCGGGTGCTGAACTTCACCCGCGACGGCGGCTATGCGCTGAAGGCCTATGACAAGTTCAAGCGGCTGCGGCGGGATGCCAAGGGCGTCTGGCACCTGACCCATCCGAAATTTGCCGCCCAGCACCGGCTCAACGCCGGGATCATCGTTGACGGCGCGATGATGAACGTGCGGTTCAAAAATGGCCGTAATCTAGGCAAGATAGAGGAAGGCTTTGCCGCCACGCTGTCGGTCGGCGACACGTTTTTCTTCGCCGGGCTGAGTCTGGAGCTGATCAGGATGGATGCCAGCGATGTGATCGTCCGCGCGGCCAAGAAAGCCGCGATGATTCCGAGCTATGGCGGAGCGAGACTGCCGCTGACCACCCATCTTTCCGATCGGGTGCGCGGCTTTCTGACCGACCGCGCCGGCTGGGCGCGCTTCCCCGATGATGTTCGCGAATGGCTGGAGATGCAGGACCATCGCTCGGTCATGCCCGAGCCGGGGCAGTTGCTGGTCGAGACCTTTCCGCACAAGAAGCTGCATTATATGGTCTGCTACAGTTTCGAAGGCTGGAACGCGCACCAGTCGCTCGGCATGTTGCTGACCCGGCGGATGGAAGATCGCGGCCTCAAACCGGTCGGCTTTGTCGCCAATGATTATGCGCTGGCCTGTTATAGCCTCGAACCGGTCACCAATCCCGGCGCCTTGTTCAGCGCCGACATATTGGAGGACGAATTTTTCGAGTGGGTCGAGGGTTCGCACCTGCTCAAACGCGCCTTTCGCGAGGTCGCCGTGATCAGCGGTCTGGTCGAGCGCCAGCATCCGGGCAAACGCAAGACCGGCAAGCAGGTCACATTCTCGACCGATCTGATCTTCGATGTATTGCGCAAATATGAGCCGGACCATCTGCTGATGCAGGCGGCCTGGGCCGATGCGCGGGCGCGGATGACCGATGTCGGCCGGCTCGGCGATCTGCTCGATCGAGCGGCCGACTCGATCATCCATGTCGAGCTGGAGCGGGTCAGCCCGCTCGCGGTGCCGGTGCTGGTGATGATCGGCCGCGAACATGTGGCACAAGGGGCGACCGACGATGCGCTGCTGATCGAGGCGGAATCGCTGATCAACGAAGCGATGAAAGTGGATTAGCGTCCGGCGTCTCGTCGCACGGCATTTGGAAGGATCCGGTTTTTCGCGTAAGGCTGGCAAATGGCTTGTTCGACAATGCTGCTTCCCCTCTGCGCGTCGCTATTCGCGGCCCAGCCTGCAGTGGCGGTTCCGGTTGAACCGGAAGCCGAAGCGCATATCGCCGACGCGCTGCCCGACCAGTTTCTTCAACCCGACTCCGAAGAGATTGCGATCGCGCAGGACCGGGTCGAGCGGATGACCGTAACGGTCGGCATTGGTCAGAGCGGCCCCTATCAGTTCATCATCGATACCGCTTCCCAGCGCACCATCCTGTCCAGGGAAATTGCCGGTGCGCTGGCGCTTGATCTCGAGGACGAGGTCAAGATTGTCGCGCTGGCCGGTACCACTACAGTACAGACCGTCTACGTCCCTAGCCTGACCCTGGGCAAGCGCAGCTATGACAGCCTGATCTCACCTACTTTTCGTGCCGCCAATATCGGCGCCGATGGCGTTCTCGGTCTCGACAGCCTGCAAGGACAACGGATATTGTTCGATTTTGTCGGCAAACAAATCTCGGTCGGCGATACCAGCGAAAAGCTGCGTAGCCGGTCTCGCCGGGAGATTGTGGTAACGGCAAGGCGGCGGTCCGGGCAACTGATCTTCACCAACGCGACGATTGGCGGGATCAAGACCAGCGTGATCATCGACACCGGCGGGGAACTGTCGATCGGCAACAAGTCGCTGCAAAGGCGGTTGCGGCTGAAAGCTTCCGCTTTGCAACAAACCAGCCTTGTCGACGTTACCGGCCGATCAGTCGAAGCGGATTACGGGATCGCCGAGGAACTGGTGATCGGTCGCGCCCGTTTTGGTATCATCCCGATCGCCTTTGCCGATATTGCACCATTCAAGGCTTTGAAGCTGGGCAAGAGACCGGCCTTGTTTCTCGGCATGGATGCCTTGCGCCAATTTGACCGGTTGGCGATCGATTTCGCCAACCGGAAAATCTACTTCCTGCTGCCGGAGGGTCTCGAGTGACGTTATTGGTCGAGTGAGAAGGGCTATTTGTGGTATAGCTTTGGCAAGTTGGAACCGGGAGCGTAGATTGTCGCTGACCGGAGCAAACAGATCGGAGATATTATGTCCCCTTTTTTGACGAACATCATTCCCGCTTTCCTGACGCCCGCGCTGACGATGGCCTTTCCTATTCCCTTTGGCCAACCGGTGACACCCGAAAGCTTGCCGACTCCCGCCGGCGAGATTGTCGATATCGATCAGGATCGTGCCAAACGGATGACCGTACCGGTCAGCATAGAAGGCAACGGTCCGTTTTCCTTTGTCATCGACACCGGCGCGGAACGCACCGTGATTTCGCGCAAAATCGCCGACAATTTGGCGCTGGAAGGCGAAGAACCGGCCCAATTGATGAGCATTGCCGGTATTTCCATGGTCGACATGGTCTACGTGCCCCGGCTGACCCTGGGCCAGAAAAATTATGACGGGCTGGTTTCGCCCGTATTGGCGGCACAGCATATCGGCGCCGATGGTATATTGGGCCTCGACGGTTTGCAGGACCAGCGCATCCTGTTCGATTTTGTCACAAACCAGATTATCATCGAGGATGCAGATGAAGCGCGCGACCGGCCACCGTCACGCGAAATCGTGGTGACCGCCAAACGCCGGTCCGGCCAGCTGATTTTTACGGACGCGACGATTGCCGGTATCGAGGTCAACGTCATCATCGATACCGGAGCGGAAATGTCCATCGGCAACAGTGCTCTGCAAAAACGAATGCAGAAACGAGCCAAAGAATTGGGCGATGATAATCTGTTGATTGCCGTCACCGGAGAAACTCTGGGGGTGGAATTCGGGAGATTACGCGAATTCCGTATCGGTCGTGCCCGTTTCGCTAACCTGCTGGTTGCTTTCGCCGATGCGCCGCCGTTTGAACGCTTCGGACTGGCAAACAAGCCGACCTTGTTGATGGGCATGGACATGCTCCGGAAATTCGATCAGGTCGCGATCGATTTTCCCAATCGCAAAATCCATTTTCTCACTCCCAAAAATGCCCCGTTATATACCAGCGACTCAATAGGCACCCGGATCAAGTTCTGACCAGGCAACTTCATGACACCGACAGGAAAGTCTCAAAACTCGTCTAGCTTAGAGCCTAAACCACCTTTTGCAAAAATAAAATGGATTAAACCGGCAATCCGGTTCGTTCCCTCCACACACAGACAAGCATCCGCCTCTTTGGCGCTTTGCGATTTCTTCAAGGAGCGAACCAACCATGCGCATTTTTCTTACTTTACCGATCCTGCTCGCAACCGCCAGCCCTGCCCTTGCACAGGACGTTAGCGAACAACAAAACAGCATCCCGCAGAACGAAACCCGTTTCCAGATTTTCACCGGCGTTGACCATGTCGAAGGCGATGTCGGCCAAGGCCTGGACTATGAAACCACTTTTGCGACCACGGGCGTGGCGATGAGCAAGGGCCGGTTCAGCGCGTCGGCCTCGATTCCCTATATCTCGTCCACCGCTCCGCAGGAAGTTATCATCAACCAGGGCGGGCTGTTCGGCACGCCACTGCTTGGATCGAACGGCACCCAGACAGGCCAAGTCAAGCGCGAGGGCATCGGCGACCTTTCGCTCGCCGCCGCCTATCAGCTGCCGGTTGCTGGTGTCGACGCCAGCATCGGAGCTTCCGTGAAAGTCCCGACCGCATCGAGGGACAAGGGCCTCGGAACCGGCAAGGTCGATTATGGCGTCTCCGGACAGCTGTCCAAGAAACTCGGTGCGGTCGTGCCGTTCGTCGGCGCCGGCTATACGATCATCGGAGAGCCGGATAATTTCGAAACGCGTAACACGCTGTCAGGAACCGCCGGCAGCCATCTGCTGCTCGGCGAGAACAGCGCGCTGACGGCCTCTTATTCCTATGAACAATCTGCTTCCTCCAGCATCGGCGACAGCCAGAGCATCAATATGGGGTTCGGAACCAATCTGACCCGCTCGGTCCGGATCGGGGTTGATGGCGCAGTCGGCCTGTCGGACGCCGCGCCAGATACGAAGGTCGGGCTCAAGCTTCGGGTTGGAATTTAAGGGTGGATTTGCTTTCATGTTGCTTTCAGAAGGCTTTGCGGAGACAATGCTATAGTGTTGAAGCGAAAATCCAGAATAGTTAGGTATTTTTCTACCTTTCAGCGTGACCCCAAACAACTAGGTCCGTTGATCTAGGTTCGATCGTCATGACTGTAACTGAAACTTCGAATGCGCGTCGAGTACAAGGTATTCCAAATTCATCACCAGCGTGCCGTCGATAAATTGCCGAATTTTGATTAATTTATTTATCTATGTTTATTGGGGGCTAAGTAATTGTACCAATATGGAGTATATAGATCAATCCCTATAGTGTGGTTCGCGCGAGCAGCTATTACCCAACTATTTATGCAGTTATTTATATTTTTTGCATTTTATGCAATTAGTCCAATTTATACCGTCATATCATCAATAATTGCTACTGTGTACATCGCCGTAAAGACATGGCGCCGTGGCATGAATTCTGCATCAATAGGCTGGAAAATTGCGACATGTTTAGCTCTTGTATTTAATTTGGCCGTTTTTTCAGTGGTTGCACAAGATAGAATTCCCTTCTCTGGCTAATAATTTCAAATTACGGTGACGTTGCGTAATTGAAGTAGCCATCCTCCATAGGGATCACGGTGACAGGTGCAAAAATCCCCGGAACACGATGGCTTCGCCTACGCTACGCCGCCACTTCCAAAGCGAAAACCGGTTCTGCATCTCCACTCACCCACTGCGGATATTTTACCATCGTCGTGGCGAATAACGCAGATGCAAGATGATCGCCGAGCCAATTCTGCAGGGCAGGTAGGGGCAGCGCATTGAACCAGTCGCGATCGTTGTTGGCGAACTGGCGGACGAATGGGAAAATGGCGTGGTCGGCCAGGCTGGGCTTCGCGCCCATCAGCTGCCCCGATGTCTGAAGCAAACCATCGAGCTTTTCGAGAAAGACCAGTCCGGCGCTGCGATGGTCGAGCGGGTCGACATTTTCGTAGCGCGTCGGATATTTATAGCGGTCGAGATGGTCCTTGAACGGGCCATCGGCTTCCGCAATCAGCGCGGCTTCGGCGTCACTGCCCATAAGCCAGTTTTGCGGGTCGTTGCGGGCCAAGGCCCAGTGCATGATCGCCAGGCTTTCATCGATGACCTGCCCGTCCGGCAACACCAGCACGGGCACCGTTGCCTTGGGCGAGGCAGCGATCATTTCTTCGGGTTTGTTGCGCAGCACGACTTCTCGCAAGCGAACCGGAGTTGCGCTGACCAGCAGCGCCATCCGCGCGCGCATCGCATAGGGGCAGCGCCGGAAACTATAGAGGACCGGCATTTCGGTCATGGCGGTCATGCCGTGCCGAGATGCTGACGGCCTTCTTCCGCCGCTTGCTCGACCTGACGCTGGCGTTCGCGATAGCGCGCGCGCTGTTCGTCGCTGCGCTGGTCGATGCAATGCGGGCAGGCTTCGCCGGGCACATAATCGGGCGAGGCACGGTCAGCGACATTGAGCGGCATCCGGCAGGCATAGCATTGGCCATAGTCCGATTCCTGCAAGCCGTGACCGACCGCAACCCGCTGGTCGAACAGGAAGCAATCGCCCTGCCACATGCTTTCCGCTTCGGGCACATGTTCGAGGTATTTCAATATCCCGCCCTTGAGATGATGGACGTCGTCAAAGCCCTGCGCCTTGACATAAGCGGTTGCCTTTTCGCAGCGGATCCCGCCGGTGCAGAACATCGCGATCTTGGGTTGCTTGCTGTCCTTTTGGCGCAGCTCCTCGGAAAATTCGTCGAACCAAGCGGGAAAGTCGCGGAAACTCTTGGTGTCCGGGTTAATCGCGCCGTCAAAGCTGCCGATCGCCACTTCATAACCATTGCGGGTATCGATCACCACCGTGTCGGGATCGGCGATCAGGTCGTTCCAGTCTGCCGGATCGACATAATTGCCTTGCTGGGTCGCGGCATCGACACCCTCGACACCCATCGAGACGATTTCCTTTTTCAGCCGGACTTTCATCCGCAGAAACGGCATCGTGCTGGCCTCGGAATATTTTACCTCCAGCCCATTGAACAGCGGCAGGGCACGCAAACCGGCAATCACCGCGTCAATATCGACCGATGCGCCGGCGATCGTGCCGTTGATCCCTTCGTGGGCGAGCAAAATCGTGCCTTTGAGATGATGCTCCTCGCACAAGGCGAGTATTTGCAGACGCAGGGCAGCGGGGTCGTCGACCACGGCAAAATGATAGAGCGCGGCGACTTTTACGGGAGATTGAGATTCGGTCATGGCTGCGCATATAGGATGGTTGCGGCAAAAATTCCAATAGAGCGGCTTGCATAGCTTTGATGTTCATCGCATAGCGGGTCATGGTTCCCCTTCTGTTCGCCAATCACCGCTTTGATATCGTGGCTCCTGCAGCGCTCTACTGGCCGGCGAAGAACGCGCTGCTGGTTGCCGATCTCCATCTCGAGAAAGCCAGCTTTTACGCGCGGCAGGGCCAGATGCTGCCGCCTTATGACAGCCAGGCAACGCTGGCGGAGCTGGCCGATCTGGTCGGTGCTACCGGTGCGACGACGATTTTCTGTCTCGGTGACAATTATCATGATGATGAAGGCGAGGCGAGGCTGGAACCGGAAGCGGCAAGGCAGCTTGCCGCGATGACCGGCGCGCTGGAGTGGATCTGGATAACCGGCAATCACGATCGTGACGTGGCTGGCCTGTGGGGTGGCTGCGTGGTCGATGAATGGACCGGCGAAGGGCTAGCACTCCGCCACCAGGCCAGCGCTAACAGCCTGTTGCCCGAAATATCGGGCCATTATCACCCGAAATTCCGCATCGCGGTGCGCGGCCGCCATGTTGCGCGGCGCTGCTTTGTCAAAGGTCGCCAGCATCTGATCATGCCCGCTTTCGGCGCGCTGACCGGCGGTATGGCGGCCCAGGATCCGGCCATCGAAGCATGTGTCGGCGGTCCGGCAGAGGCAATCATCGGCCTGGCGAAGAAGCCGGTGCGATTCCCGCTTCCCTTTAGCGAGTCACCAATAGACTTTATCGATGAAGGGCAGCTTGCATTGCCTCTGGCCACCAGCGGCTGCTAACGGCGCGGTCATGGATCGATTCACACCCTATCGCGACCAGCTCGATGCGCTGGAAAAAGCAGGACGCAAGCGGCGGCTGTCTATTCCGGCCGGCAAGGATTTTTCCTCGAACGACTATCTCGCACTATCCCGCAGTCCCTATCTGAAAGATTGCGCCCAGACCGCGATCGCCAACGGCATGGCGCACGGATCGGGCGGATCACGGCTGCTCGGCGGCAACCATCCCGAACATGAAGCGCTCGAGGCCTTTGCCGCAGACCATTATGGCGCGGAATCCAGCCTGTTCTTCGGTTCCGGCTTTGCCGCCAACGCGGCCCTTTTCGCGACCCTTCCGCAGACAGGCGATCTGTTGCTCTATGACGAGCTTATCCACGCCAGCGTTCATGACGGCATGAAGCTCGGCCGCGCGGAGTTTACAGGCTTCCCGCACAATGATTGCAACGCTGTCGAGCAGGAAATTCGGAACTGGCGCGCATCCGGCGGTACAGGCACCATCTGGATCGCAGCGGAGAGTCTGTACAGCATGGACGGCGACCGGGCGCCGCTGGCCGATCTCGCGCGCATTGCCGACATGCATGACGCCATGCTGGTTATCGACGAGGCCCATGCGGTCGGGGTCTATGGCGAGGGCGGTACCGGTCTGGCCGGTGACATTGGCAGGCAGGAGAACGCGATCCTGTTGCGGACCTGCGGCAAGGCGCTGGGCGGCGAAGGCGGCCTGCTGACCATGCCGAAAATCCTGCGCGAATTTTTCATCAATCGCGCCCGGCCGTTTATCTTTTCCACGGCGCCGAGCCCGCTGACCGCGCATCTGGCCCGGCAAGCGATCATCTATGTCGCGGACAATCCGTCGCTGCAGGCCGGTCTGGCCGGGCATATCGCGCTGGCCCGGGACTGTTTTTCCGGCCTGTCCCTCGGCGACCATCAGGATAGCCAGATTTTCCCGATCATCCTTGGCGAAGACAGGGTGGCGGTAGAAGTGGCGGCAAGACTGCAGGGCCAGGGATTTGATGTCCGCGCCATCCGCCCGCCGACGGTGCCAGCAGGAACCGCGCGTCTGCGTATTTCGCTGACCCTGAACGTGACGCAGGACGATATTCGGGACCTCTCGGCCGCATTGCACGAAGCGCTGGTATTGGCGGACGCGGCATGAACCGGCAATTGGTCATCACCGGCACCGATACCGATATCGGCAAGAGCGTTTTTGCCGCAGCGCTGACCGCGGCCCTGGGCGCCAGCTACTGGAAACCGGTGCAGGCCGGCCTCGCAGACGGCACAGACAGCGAGACCATAGCGCGGCTGGGCGGAATCGATCCTGCCCGGATATTGCCCGAACGCTACCGGCTCAAGATTCCCGCCTCGCCGCATTTTTCGGCGGCGCAGGAAGGCATTGTCATCGGTCTGGACGATCTCGACATCCCGCAGGTTGACGGTATGCTGATCATCGAAGGCGCAGGCGGTGCGCTGGTCCCGATCAACCCGGAGCTGCTGTTCGCCGATCTCTTCGCCCATTGGGCGCTGCCGGTGATCATCGTCGCCTCGACCAGTCTCGGGACGATCAACCACAGCCTGTTGACGATCGAGGCTTTGCGCAGCCGCGGCGTGCCCATCCATGGTATCGCGTTCATCGGCGACGAAAATGTCGATAGCGAGCAGACCATCTGCCGGATCGGCGCTGTGCCCCGCCTCGGGCGCTTGCCGGTCATCGATGAACTCTCACCGGAATCATTGCAGGACGCCTTTGCTGCGCATTTCGATATCGGAGACTTTGCGTCATGAGTATCAATATCTGGCACCCGTTCACCCAGCACGGTCTTGGCGAACCGATCCCGGAAATCGCGCGGGCCGACGGCGCGGCGCTCTATCAGGCAGACGGCACCAAGATTATCGACGCAATATCGAGCTGGTGGGTGCAGACCCACGGCCATTGCCATCCCAGGATCGTCAGCGCGATCCAGGAGCAGAGCGCCAGGCTGGACCAGATGATCTTTGCCGGATGGACTCACGAACCGGCCCGGGAACTCGCAGCGGGATTGTCTGACTTTCTGCCGGCTTCTCTGGAACATATCTTCTTTTCCGACAGCGGTTCGACGGCGGTCGAGGTCGCGCTGAAAATGGCGCTCGGCTATTGGCATAATCGCGGAGAGTTGCGCCAGAAAATCCTCGTCATGGAGCATAGCTATCATGGCGATACGATCGGTGCGATGTCGGTCGGCGCGCGCGGCGTGTTCAACCAGGCCTATGCGCCTTTGCTGTTTGACGTCGGCACGATAGGCTTTCCGGAAGCCGGCGCAGAGCAGGCGACGCTCGACCAGCTTGAAGCATTTTGCAAGGATCGCGAGAACCCGCCGGCGGCGCTAATCGTCGAACCGCTGATTCTCGGCGCCGGCGGCATGATAATATATAGCGCCGATATATTGGCGCAGATGGCGGCGATCTGTCGCGAGCATGATGTCCTGTTCATTGCTGATGAAGTGATGACCGGATGGGGCCGCACCGGCACCGTCTTTGCCTGCGAACAGGCGGGCGTCGAACCGGATATATTGTGCATGGCGAAAGGCCTGACCGGCGGCGTCATCCCGCTGGCCGTTACCGCTGCCAGCGATCCCATCTTTCAGGCGCATTATTCCGAAGATCGCGCGCAGATGTTCTTCCACTCGAGCAGTTTCACCGCCAATCCGATCGCCTGCGCGGCGGCCAATGCCAATCTCGCCATCTGGCGCGACGAACCGGTGCAGGACCGGATCGACGGCATCATCGCCTCGCATCGCGCCTTTGCAGAGGGACTGAAACGCAGATCCAACGTCAGCGGGCTGCGCCAGTGTGGCACCATATTGGCGTTCGAAATCGATGATGGTGCCGGCGACTATATGTCCAGTCTCGGACCGCAACTGCTGGCGTTCTTCCGGGATCACAAGATTTTACTTCGACCGCTGGGCAATACGATCTACATCATGCCACCTTATTGTATCAGCCCTGTGGAACTGGATGCTGTTTACGCCGTTATCGAGGAAGCAATTGACCATTTCGGTGATTGCTGATCCACAGGCGGCAGAAAGTTTTTTTGCATAAGGCCGAAAAACCCGCCAAGGATAGATGATGGAACTAGTTGACTCTCTCATGGTCAAGATCGCGCTGATCGGCCTCCTCGGCATCGGTGCGCAATGGATTGCCTGGCGGACCGGTCGTCCCGCCATCGCTCTCATGCTGATCGTCGGCATTCTGGCGGGCCCCGTGCTCGGTATCATTGATCCCGAACGCGATTTCGGCGCGTTGCAGGAACCGATCATCAAACTGGCGGTTGCCGTGATCCTGTTTGAAGGCGGGCTCAGCCTGAACTTCCGCGAATTGCGACAAGCGGGTGGCGCGGTAACGGCAATGATATTCATTGCCGGACCGATTGCCTGGGTACTGGGCACCGGAGCCGCGCATTATGGCGCTGGCCTGTCCTGGGAAATCTCGGCGTTGCTCGGCGGTATCATGATCGTCACCGGTCCTACCGTGGTCGGTCCGATGCTGCGGACGCTGCGGGTTCCGTCGCGGGTTCGCAATATCCTGAAATGGGAAGGCATTGTGAACGATCCGATTGGCGCTCTGCTCGCTGTCGGCATCTATGCCTATATCACCTATGAAGGCCCCGATGCCAATATCGCCGTCATCAGCATGGATGTGCTGGCCGCAAGCTTCATTGCCGGTCTGATCGGTGCAGGACTCGGCTTTGCCGTCACCTGGCTGTTTCCCCGGGGCAAGGTTCCGGAATATCTGAAGGCTCCCTTTCTGCTGGTCACGGTGATCGCCGGTTTTGTCATCGCCGATCTGATCAAGCATGAAACCGGATTGATCACGGTCACCGTGATGGGCATCGTCATGGCCAACCGGCAAATCTATTCGAGTCAGGCGCTCTACCGGTTCAAGGAAGACCTGGCGGTGCTGCTGATTTCCGGTGTGTTCATCATCCTTTCCGCCACGCTGGACTGGGAAACGGTGCAGCAGTTCCGGCCACAATTTGTCATCTTCCTGATCTTGCTGCTGTTCGTTGTGCGGCCGCTCTCGGTGCTGCTGGCTCTGTTTTTCAGTTCGGTACCGTGGCGCGAGCGCCTGTTCATCGCCTGGATAGCTCCGCGCGGGATCGTGGCGGTCGCGATCACCGGTCTGTTTGCCATACGCCTGGTCGATTACGGACTGCCGGGGGCCGAGGCGCTTGTCCCGCTCAGTTTTGCCGTTGTCATAGCGACGATATTCGCGCACGGCTTTTCCGCTTCCTGGGTCGCCGAACGGCTGGGGATTTCCGAAGGAAAAGGCGAAGGCGTGTTGATCGCCGGTGCCAACCGCTGGTCAATTGCTCTGGGTAAAATGCTGAAATCTCTCGATATCGATGTTCTGATTACGGACGACAGCAAATTTGCCCTGCGACGGGCGCATAGCGAAGGCCTGACGATCCGCCACGGCGATGTGCTCGAAGAGGCGCATGATGACAATATCGATATGGGCGAATTCCAGCATCTTATCGCCGCCACCGACAATGACAGCCAGAACCAGTTGATCACCGCAGATCTCGGCCCGGAAATGGGCTATGAGCAGATCAGCCGGCTGGCCAATGACAGCCACAGCAAAAGCCGGGTTGGGCATGGCCGGCTGTTGTTTGAATCGGGCGCGGATTTTGGCACTTTGCTTGATCGTGATCTGGCGGGCTGGCGATTCAGCAAGACCAATATCACCGAGAAATTCAGCGCCGAGGATTATCGGAAGAATCTGGAAAAAGACGAGGAGCCGCTGGCCGTTCTCAAGCCTGACCGGCGGCTGCTATTCTTTGCAACGGATGCCCGTCCGGTGATCGAGGAAGGCGATGTCGTCATCAGCTATGTCGCCGCCGATACACCCGAAGAGCGCAAAGCGGACCGCGCTGCCAAAGACAGTGAAAAGAACGGCGAGAGATCCGACAAGGGCTGATTATGCGGTCTGTGGCGCTCGTTCGCCAAACAGGGCCGTGCCGACGCGTATGTGGGTGGCACCAAGCTTGATCGCCTTTTCAAAATCGCCGGACATCCCCATGCTGAGTCCGTCCAGCCCGTTGTCACGCGCAAGTTTGGCGAGCAGAGCAAAATAAGGCGTCGCATTGGTGCCGTCCGGCGGAACCGCCATCAAGCCGGCCACTTCAATACCGGCGTCGCGGGCTTGTTCGAGCAATTGCGGAACCGCCTTGATATCGCAGCCGCCTTTTTGGGGTTCTTCGCCAATATTGACCTGCAGGAAACAGGGGGGGCGGCGCTCCTGCCGATCCATTTCCTTCGCCAGTGCCTTGATCAGCGACATCCGGTCCACCGAATGGATATAATCGAACAGGGCCACCGCTTCCGCAGCCTTGTTGGATTGCAGCTGGCCGATCATGTGCAGTTCGACATCGGGATAGTCCGCTATCAATGCCGGCCATTTCTCGGCCGCTTCCTGCACCCGGTTTTCGCCGAACACACGATGGCCGGCCGCCAGTAACGGCCTGATCTCATCGCCGCTACGGGTTTTCGACACGGCAATCAGCGCGATATCGGATATTTTTCGGCCCGCCAATCTGGCAGATTTCTCGATCTTGCCGCGGATGTCCTCGAGGGCTGGATTTGCCAAGTGTGAATCTCTCTCAATCATATTCTTTCGCCAAGCTTGCGTCTATAGAGCTGCTTATGTTGCGAGACCAGCCCTGCCCCCTGTTGCCGGACCAGAGAGGTTCGACCCTGCCGCGGATATGGTTGTTCACCGACGAGCGGAATGACGCGTTTCTCGAGCACAGCATCAGGCAACTGCCGCGCGGTAGCGGGATTGTCTTTCGCCATTATCATCTGCCGGAACCGTCACGGCGGGCGCGATTTGAAACGGTCCAAAAACTGGCCCGGCGCCGCGGACATATTATATTGCTGGCCGGATCACCGGCACTGGCCAGACTCTGGGGTGCCGATGGCGTGCATGGCCGGACGTTGCGACGGTCCGGAATAGGAAGACTGTGGCACAGCGCTCCGGTTCATGATGCCCGGGAAATCCGGCAAGCCAATCGCGTCGGCGTCGATATCTGTTTTCTGTCACCGGTCTTTGCCACCCGGTCGCATCCCGGCCAGAGGCCACTGAATCCGTTGCAGGTTCGCCGCCTGGCTGCCCTGTCCAATGGCGCGGTGATATATTTGGGGGGGATGAATGCCCGCCGCTACCGGGCGCGCAAAAATCACCTGACCCACGGCTGGGCCGCGATCGATGCTTTAAGCTGAATGCAGAATTTTAGAAGCGGAACTGGGTTCCGACATAGACGGCCTGGCTATCCTGACGATTGTCGGTCAGTGGCGCCATCCGGTCACGCTCGTTGTTGATCCGGACACCAGCGGTCACAGCCAGATTGCGGGTAAGCGAGTAGCTGCCACCGACATCAAGCGTATAGTCTTTCTGGCTGGCATCCAGTGCGCGTGGCGCGGCGTTGATCGGCGCGGAAGCATCGATCGACATGCGTGTGTTGAAACGACTCTTCTTGCCGCTATTCTCATCGCCCATCAGTTTTTCGGAACCGATTTCCGACAGATCGGGCATATTGCTAGCCAGTTTTCTGACCGGGATCGCAAAGCTCTTCAGGCCCTTCGCAGAGCCGAGGCTATAAGAAACCGGTGCAATTTTTGCTGCGTTTGTCACACCCGATCCGGAAACTCCGGCGAGAATATTTTCACGAATGGAAACGGCATCAGCCGATTTCTGACGAACCACCACCGTCACGGAACGCTCTCCGTCGCGGGTGCCGCCGGTAGGCGTAAATTTGAAGCTCGCATTGCCGCGCAAGGCGCTGAGTTTGAACTGGGCTACGAGATCAGGGTCGGCACCGGCCACGGTGAAGGAACCGATCGATCCCAGTGTTTTGAGGGATACCATATGGTCATCGCCGGAAAGCACTCTCGCCAGGGCAGGAGTCATGGCAAGGCCCGAGAGTGCGAGTCCCGTCGCTAACCAACCGATATGACTACCCTTTTTCCTCATGACGAGTGCGATTCCCCTTTAAGCGGCCTTAGCTATAGCAAAAATTGACGCTCTGCACGAGTCAACTTCGCCTTTTGTCCGATTTTGCATATCTAACTTAAATCTGTTGCAGTTCGGTTACGCTTTTGTCTGGACATTTGGCAGAGCCTAGCAGTTTGAAGATGAACCCGGGATGATTTTGCCGTCATTCAACTGCGGTTCAGTCCGCGCTGCACAAGAGCAAAACATGCGCTTATGCTTGCCCCTTGCGGCAAAGCATTTATAGAGAGCGCTGAAATGATATCATGTCCGGAACAAATCCTGTGAAATGGATTTGCGATCGGCGCAAAATGCAACCAGGAGCGCTTCATGTCCCGCCTCAAAACATCTCTCTTCTTGCGATCTGCAACCGCTAGTCTGCTGACATTGTCCTTGCTTTCTGCCTGCGGCGGAAAAGAGCGTCCCAAAGCCGACCTGGCGGCATCTCAGGTCACCACCATCGGCGTGAACGCCTATTTGTGGCGTGCCTCGCTTGATGCCCTGGCGTTCATGCCGCTGACCCAGACCGACAGCAATGGCGGCGTGATCCTGACCGACTGGTATGTGAATCCGGAAAATCCGGGCGAGCGGATGAAAATCAATGTCTCGATCCTCGACCAGGATTTGCGCGCCGACGCCCTGCGCGTCGCGGCATCGCGTCAGGTTGCCAGCAACGGCACCTGGGTGGACGCACCGGTCAAGGCAGCGACCACGCAGAAACTGGAACAGATCATTCTCACCAAGGCCCGCGATCTGCGGCGCGGTGCGATCACCAACTAATTTCCTCTACCATATAATGGGGCCGCAATGACCGATCAGCGATTCAATCCACTGGCGGCGGACAAACGCTGGCAAAAGCGCTGGGACGAATCGCGCGTGTTCGAAGCGGATGACGCAAGCAGCAAGCCGCGCAGCTATGTGCTCGAGATGTTTCCCTATCCGTCGGGCCGCATCCACATGGGCCATGTCCGCAACTATACGATGGGCGACGTGCTGGCCCGCTTCCGGCGGATGCAGGGTTATGAAGTGCTCCATCCGATGGGCTGGGACGCCTTTGGCATGCCGGCGGAAAATGCGGCAATGGAAAAGAAAGTCCATCCCGGCGAATGGACCAGAGCCAATATCGCATCGATGCGCAGCCAGCTGAAGACTTTGGGTTTCGCCTTTGACTGGAGCCGCGAACTGGCGACCTGCGACCCGGATTATTATGGCCA
>TARA_R110000787_G_scaffold152593_1_pt1 | contig 15596 bp, 11 predicted proteins | sample TARA_R110000787 | Tara Oceans TARA_R110000787 (sample SAMEA4397920) | marine metagenome | biome: Polar Biome; feature: [DCM] deep chlorophyll maximum layer (ENVO:01000326); material: water (ENVO:00002006), including particulate matter (ENVO:01000060) such as... | depth 35 m
GAATAGTAACCGGTGGAGTTGATGGAGATATCTATACGATCACAGTAACCAATACTGCTACTACGTGTTCAGCTACATCAGCAGAATTCACATACGATGATGATGTACAATTGTTAGCGCCAAATGATTTAATTATTGAGAGTATTGATCAAGAAGTATGTACTGATGAATATATTTCTATTGAATTTGAAGGACCAATAGGTATAAATGAAGAAATAGAAATTTACTTAAATGCAGATTTAACATTAGTTGCAAATCCTCCAACTGCAACTGTTACATCGTGGCAATCCTTAGATTTATTCGCAACATCTGGTAGTTTATGGGCAGTCATAAGTAATAGTACTTCAGGTTGTAATTCTAATGTTTTAGAGATTCCGTTTATTATTTCAGAATGTGCTGACTTAGCAATTACTAAAACCGTGAGTAATGAATCTCCGAATGTTGGTGATACAGTTGATTTTGTAATTACGGTAACTAATTTAGGAGCAAGTGATGCTACAGATCTCATTATTGAGGAATTAATACCTTCAGGTTATGACTCATCAACAGCAATAATAATTACTTCAGCAGGTATTTATGATTTAGTAACTAGTAATTGGTCAATACCAACTATTGTTAATGGTAATTCAGAAACCCTAATTCTAACGGTTGTGGTTAATCCAGATGGTAATTATACAAACTGTGCTTCGATAACTATGTTAAATGATATAGATCCAGACCTAAGTAATAATATTGCTTGTGCATCTGTAGATCCTAATTCTCAAGCTGATTTAGAAATTATCAAAGTAGTAAATGATGCTAGTCCTTATGTTGGAAATACTGTTCAATTTACAATTGCATTAATGAATAATGGACCCATTAACGCCTCTGCTGTAACAGTGATGGAGCTTTTGCCTTCTGGTTATACTTTTGTTTCGAGTAATGTAGGCCCAGATTATAATCCTATTTCAGGAATCTGGACAGTTGATAATATTATTTCTGGAGATACGCTTTATTTGGTTATAACAGCCCAAGTAAATGCAACTGGAGAGTATATGAATTGTGCTGAAGTTATTGATTCAAACATAGTGGATCCTGATCTTACGAACAATAGTGACTGTGCCGAAACAAAACCAATATCGTTAATTGATTTATCCGTTATAAAAGTAGTGGATGATTTAAATCCTGAGCCTGAAAATGATGAGATCACCTTTACGATCACTGTTACCAATGATGGTCCTAGTGATGCAACAGGAGTTGAAATTACAGATATTTTAGCTTCGGGTTATGAGTATATAAGTTCTTTTGCAGAAGTAGGATTATATGATGAGAATACAAGTATTTGGACATTAGGAACGGTACCAAATAATGAGACTTATTATTTAGATATTAGGGTGTTAGTCTTATCTGCGGGAGATTATTTAAATACCACTGAAGTTACTGCAGCAAATGAAGAAGATGTTGATTCTGTAACGTTCAATGGTGATGTTACTGAAGATGATTATTCTGAAGTATTAGTAGTTCCTATTGTAACCATAACAATACCAGATGTTATTACAGTTAATAACGATGGTGTAAATGATGTGTTTACTATTGATAATTTAGAAGTTGTTTATCCTAATTACAGAATGGAAATATTCAATAGATGGGGTAATCAAGTATATGATTATACGCATAATGGAAATTCAAGTTCAGAGCCAATATGGTGGAATGGATATTCTGATGGTAGATGGAATGTTACCGAAGGAGAAATGTTACCTGCTTCGACATACTATTACATCATTTATTTTAATGATGGAAATAGAAAGCCTCAAACAGGATGGGTGTATTTAAGTAGATAAACTAACTAATAGAAAGGAGGTTGCGAAATTTTTCCTTACTAATATTAATGTTAAGATTATAGTTTTATGAAAAATTGTAGATTAATTTGGGGCATATTGTTAATGATATCCTTTACGTCTGTATTTGGACAACAAGATGCCCAGTATACACAGTATATGTATAATATGAATGTGTTAAATCCAGCTTATGCCGGATCTAGAGGAAATTTAAGCATTGGTTTGTTAGGAAGGACTCAATGGGTGGGTATTGAAGGAGCTCCTAAAACCATTACTTTATCTTTAAACAGCCCTGTGGGTAAAAATATTGGTATTGGTTTATCAGCTATTGCAGATACACATGGTCCTGTTACGGAGCAAAATTTATATGCAGATTTTTCTTATACAATAAGAACTTCTGATATTGGAAGATTAGCTTTTGGATTAAAGGCAGGAGCCTCTTTTTTGGATGTTAATTTATTATCTTTAAATCCAAATGATCCTGAGTATAGCAGTACATTATCTAATAATGTAAATGAGGTCTATCCTAATATTGGAGCGGGAGCTTATTATTATACAGATCGTTTTTATTTAGGCCTATCTGTACCAAACTTTATTGAAAGTGATCATTTAAAAAATGATTCAGGAATTGTAAATACAGCATCAGAGAATATGCATTTCTTTTTAACCTCTGGATATGTATTTGAATTATCGGATGATCTTAAATTAAAGCCTTCAGCAATGTTTAAAGCTGCATATGGCGCACCATTATCGGTAGATGTATCTGCTAATATGTTGATGTATGAAAAATTTGAATTAGGACTTTCGTATCGCTTTGATGATTCGGTAAGCGCTATGGTTGGTTTTCAAATAACTTCAGGTATAAGAGCAGGGTATGCTTACGATTACACGCTTTCAAATCTTGGAAATTACAATTCAGGTTCACACGAAATCATCTTATTGTTCGATATTCTGAATAACAAACTAAAGAGTCCTAGATTCTTCTAATTATTAATAAACAATCACATGCAAAAAAATATTTTATTTATTGTCTTTCTTTTATTAGTAGGCTTTACTGCTTCATCGCAAATCGAAGAACGTTATCAGATAAAACACTTAACTGATGTAAATACTAAGTATTCAGACTTTGGTGTTTCTTATTTTGGAGAGAATCAAGTAGTTTTTGCTTCCTCGAGGAAAGTAAGAAGTTTACGAAATCGTTATTGGAGAGATAATTCTCAACCCTATTTAGAATTATATCGAGGGAATATAGCTGAAAATGGAGATATTTTAGAAAGTGAATTATTTTCTTCTAAAATAAACACCAGATACCATGAAGCAAATGTTGTATTTACAAATGATCTGAAAACAGTTTATTTTACTCGAAATAATTATCTTGATGAGAAATATAAAAAGGATGATGATGGAATGAATCATTTAAAATTACTGAGAGCGCATCTTGATGAAGATGGTGAATGGGGTGATATAGAAGAATTGACCTTTAATAGTGATTTATATTCAGTGGGGCATCCTACATTAAGTAATGACGGCAAGACCCTTTATTTTGTGTCTGATATGCCAGGAGGCCAAGGAAATACCGATATTTATTATATACATTTATCTAAAGACGGAACTTATGGAGAGCCTATAAATGCAGGACCTATTGTCAACACTATAAGTCGTGAAATGTTTCCTTTTCTTAGTGAAAGTGGAGTACTTTACTATTCTTCCGATGGTAGATCAGGACTTGGTAATTTAGATATATTCAAGAGTGTTGTTTCCGAAAATGGCACGGTATATACAAAGCCTGAGAACTTGGGGAATCAAATTAATAGTGCAATGGATGATTTTTCCTTCACTTTAGATGAGGAGACTTTAACAGGTTATTTTTCTTCAAATAGAGAAGGTGGAACAGGCGACGATGATATTTATTACTTTAAAGAAACTCCAGTTCTTGTAATTTGTAAACAATACGCTAATGGCGTAATTAGAGATAAAGGAACTGGCGCTTTACTTCCTGGAGCTATGGTCACTTTATATAAAGATGGAATTGAAATTGAAAAAGTGAAGACTGGTGATAATGCAAGATTTGCCTTTACAATAGAATGTGAATCCAATTATAAAGTAGTTGGAACAAAAGAAGGATATACTAAGGATAGTGAAGAATTTGTTTCTACAGTTGTAGCTGAACTTGAATTAGATATTACACTAGACTTGAAGGACGAAGATATTGTTGAAATTAATGGTAAAGATTTTATAAAGATTGATCCAATTTATTTCGATTTAGATAAATCCCTCATACGACCTGATGCTTCCATTGAACTTGAAAAGGTAATAGCCGTTATGAAACGTTATCCGAAAATGATTGTACAATTAGGTTCTCATACAGATAGTCGAAGTACACATGAATATAATGAATCTTTATCCAGTAGAAGAGCCACTTCATCTTTAAAATATATTATATCTAGAGGTATAGATAAATCAAGAATATTTGGTAAAGGTTATGGAGAAACGCAATTAGTTAATGGATGTTCAGATGGAGTAAAATGCTCTGAAGAGGAACATCAATTAAATAGAAGAACTGAATTTGTGATTAAAAAATATAATTAATTTTGTAAAATGAATCTTGTCTTGGTCATTATCTTATCAAATATTAATGATCAAGTAATTTTTTATCTCAATAATTTATTAAAATTAAATTTATAATACTCCAAGATTAATTATACTTTATTTAAAGGGGTTTTAAATGAATTGTTTTCCTAAAACTCAAAATGATTTCTATGATAATGACTTCCTGTTTAGATTAAAAAGAAGAATATTAAAAATATTTTTTTAGATTCTAAAAATGATTGTTTTATTTATAAGAAGTATAAACTCTAATTAAATTAATTAGAAGAATTAGGTTTATCTTATCATTAAGGTAAGTTTCCCTTTTTTATTATTGGTTATCCTTTGATTTATTTCGTCTTAAATTTCCACTTTTACTCTACTATTCACTATGTCTTTATGATAGTGCTTTTTAATCCATTCATTCATGGTTATAGAAGTAAAACTATAGCGTTTTCCGAGTTTACTCTTAATTATACGTATCTGTTATTAGTTAGGCTAAAACATTTAATTTAAAAGGTTCGTTATAAAGCCTGATTAATTGTCCTTTTTGTAAAAATTCATTTTATATAGGACTACTCTATTTTATCATTAATACTAATTCTTTTTATCTAGTTTTTCATCTTCTTTTTTATTCTAGTCTCTGGATTCATTAAAAAATGAATTTACCGCTTTTCAAACCCTAAATTTCCTATTTAGATTCGTTTCAAAATGAATATTCATCTTGGCTTATTTTATTTTTTGGTTAGATTCTACTAAAACGCACATTACTCTCACTACGTTTTTAACATTAATAGTGTATTTCATCGATAAAATGTAAATAAATTAGGTGTAATACATTAATTCCATATATTTGGTAAACCAAATATTTGAAATCTAACATAAATCCCCACATTATGAAAATTATTTTAAAATGTTTATTAGTACAAATTGTTTTATTATCCCCAAACTTTTTTTTTGCTCAAGTCGGTATAGGAACAACCACTCCAGATACTTCTTCTATTCTGGATGTTTCTTCCACCAGTAAAGGGTTTTTAATGCCACGATTAACCACGGTAGAAAGAAATGGCATAACACTGCCCGCAAAAGGATTAATTATTTTTAATACTACATTGGATGACGGTCAATTAAATACTGGAACACCCGTGGAGCCTATTTGGACTGGTATCAAAAGAGATTATAAGCCTATGATTGAATCTGTTTTATTAGGCGATATTATTAGCACCACATCCACTAATGCTTTGTTGGTGCCAGGCATGACAAAGGAGCTTGAAATTGGTACTTATTCCGTTTCATTTAATGGTCAGCATTTGACCAGTGCAGTTAACCAAGACTTTAATACTAACGAAGGTATTATTGATATGGACTTAATATACCAAGACTTAATGAGTTTAACGGCCACTAACACGTCTCACTCACTTGTTTTTGGTAATGGAGAACATTTGCCTCCGGGTGTCTATGATGTAATTGGATCAGCATCAATTGCTGGAACACTTGTCTTGAATGGTGGTGGAGACCCAAATTCTGTATTTGTTATCAGAAGTACCGGTCCATTAACTTCAGGAGTTGGAACCACTGTAACTATGACCAATGGCGCAAGCGCTAATAATATATTTTGGGTATCTGAAAAACCTATGTCTACGGGCGCTAACTCAATATTCAAAGGATCCTTGGTTTCTCGTGCTGGAGCAATTTCATTAGGAGTTAGTACGAGCATGGAAGGAAGGATGCTTACAAAGTCAGGAGCAATAAGTGTAGGTGCGAGTTGCATTCTTACAAAACCATCGGGCATTTCTCCTATTGATTTAAGGAGGCTCTCATCATTTGCGATCTTTACCACTAGTGGTACAGTTTCAGCTGATGGAAGTTCTATGATCATTGGAGATGCAGGTACAGGAATTGGAGCAATGGCAATTGCAGGTACTCATGACGGGGAACAATACCCTGCTGGTACAACATCGAGCGACGAAACTATTGCGACTTACAGTATTTATCAAAATGGGACTGAGGTAATTAATTCTAGCAGAACAATTAATTCACTTAGCTCTGTAGTGTCTCTCCAGGCAAAGGTTACTACGCTAATCGCTGGGGAAATCATTGAAGTACGATGGAAAGTTAATTCTGGTGAAGTGACGCTTGACAATAGAGATTTAATGTTGATTCGTTCTGAATATTAGTTGCACTCAATTACTAACAGTTTCTATTTAACTTCAATTAAATAGAAACTATTAATAATGTATCATTAATGATTAATTTCCCTAGAAATTAACATTAACTATGTATTTAATCGATAAAAAGCATAAAAATTAGACGTAACACTATTTTTTAGTATATTGGCCTACCCAAAATTCTAAAAACATACTTATGAAATCTATTTTAAAATGCTTTATTGTACAATTATTCTTATTGCCTTTATGCAGTATTTATGCTCAAGTCGGTGTAGGAACAACAACACCTGATATTTCTTCTATCCTGGATCTTTCTTCCACCGGTAAAGGACTTTTAATGCCTCGATTAACTACCACGCAAAGAGATGGAATAGTATCTCCAGCGGAGGGTCTAATAATTTATAATACTACAACAAGTGATGGTGAATTAAATATTGGAACTCCCTTAGTACCTAATTGGATAGGTATCAAAAATCAAGAGACTCCTATGATGTATTCAGTTACTGAGGGTGCGACTGTTAGTACCGAATCTTTTAGTGATTTACTGGTGACAGGTATGACGGTGTCTTGTGCTCCGGGTACTTACATCGCTTCATTTAATGCACAACACACGGGCCTAGAAGGACATACGTTTAGTTCAAGCCAAGGTGTTCTTGATCTGGTCGATATATACGATGCCTTAATAGCTTACCCTGGCGGTGTACCTCATGCTGTTACTTTTGGTAGTGGTGAGGTCTTATCTCCGGGTGTCTATGACGTGACTGCAGCGTTTTCGATAGCTGGAACACTTACATTGGACGGTGGTGGAGACTCATCTGCTATATTTATTATAAGAGGTAACGGTGCATTTTCGGCAGAAGCGAACTCAAATTTAATATTACAGGGAGACGCAGAGGCCAGGAATATATTCTGGGTGTCGACTGGTGGAAGTTCAGCCATGACTATAAGTGCGTTTTCATCAATGAAAGGAACCTTGGTTTCTAATTCTGGAGCGATTAATATGGCGGCTGATTCAAGCCTTAGAGGAAGGATGTTTTCAAAGACAGGAGCAATAGGTGTAGGGTCGAATAGCGTTCTTACAATTCCATCGGGTGATTCTCAAATTGATTTAAAGAGCCTTTCATCATTTGTGATGTTTAGCACTAATGGTGCAATTACATCAGACGCAACTTCTATCATCACGGGAGATGTGGGCAACGCATTAGGAGCTCTGACAATTGCAGGTACACATTATGGGAGACAATTCCCTCCAGGTACAGAACCGGTTACCGGGACTGAAGCGGCGACTTACTCTTTTTATCAAAATGGGGTTGAAATAGTTAATTCTAGTAGAATAATTAATTCACTTAGCTCAGTGGTGTCTCTCCAGGCAATGCTAACTTTAACTGCAGCGGAAAACGTTGAAGTAAGGTGGAAAGTTGGAGCAGGTGAAGCCACGCTCGACAATAGAAACTTATCGTTGATTCGTTCTGAAAATTAATTGTTTCTATCTGCCAATCATATAGATTGGTTATGAAGAACATAATTTATAAGAAATTTTTTTAAGAATAACAGGTATAGATTATTGAACTAATGTTTAATGAACTATACCTGTTTTTCTGTGTTTTATAATCTGCACGAGTTTCTAATTACCAATTATTGAAGACTTTTTCAAAGTATTTTTTATATTTTCCAATGTATAATCAATTATAAAAGTATGGTTTATGTTACAAAAAGTAAACAAAACTTGTCATTTATAAAAAATGTATTACATTTGTGTCAACAAAACTTTACAAATAATCAAATATACTTTACAAATGAAAAATGAAAGCGTAAGTAAAAAAATGAAAAAAGTCACTATAAATCTAGCACTGTGGTCGCTATTGTGGTTAGTGTCTTTGGCATTGGCAACCTTTGGACCAAAGTTTATCTGGCAGGAGAACATCACTTGGAGTATTATCGCAATTGTAATAAATACGACAATTGGTGGAGGATTGATCTGGGCACACATCAAACACTTGACTGCACTAGACGAACTACAAAAGAAAATTCAATTGGATGCCATGGGTATTGCTTTGGGTGTTGGAATTGTGGGAGGATTAAGTTATTCGGTAATGGACATAGCGAATGTCATCTCGGGTGATGCGGAAATTGGCTTTCTAGTGATGTTAATTAGTGTCTCTTATATGATAGCATTGCTCGTTGGAAAAAAGCGTTACACATGAAAAATAAATTAAAAGTACTTAGAGCAGAACAAGATCTGACACAAGCAGACCTTGCAAATAAAGTGAACGTATCAAGGCAGACGATCAATGCTATTGAGAAAGGTAAGTTTGATCCAAGTTTATCATTAGCTTTTAAATTGTCGAAATTATTTCAATTATCTATTGAAGCAATTTTCGAAAATGATTAATTTCAGATAAAAGGCTTTTAAACCACAGTTCCCTGCTTTTTTAAAAAACGAAAATAGGCTAAGAATTATAACTTAAATAGTTAATGTTTTTAGCCTTCAATTTTATTTATTGTTAGTTGCAATTTTTACACCATTTTTTTGGTTTTCCGATTCGATCGTTTTAACAGCGGATCAGAATTGTGCAGTTATGCAGGTTTAACTCCAATAATTAGACAAAGTGGGAGCAGTGTAAAAGGAAGACCTCGCATTAGTAAGATTGGAAATCAAAAGCTTCGTAAATTATTATTTATGTGCAGTCTTAATGCCTGTAAGTACAACAAGGCCTGTCGAGAAATTTATGAGCGAATAGTTGTCAAGGGAAAAAGTAAAAAACTAGCATTAATAGCAGTTTGTAATAAGCTTTTAAAACAAGCATTTGCAATTGCAAAATCAGGATTAATATACGATGATAGCTATAGAAGTGTTTTAGTGAAAAATTAAGTATTATTTACTTGTTTTTTACCACAGTACTTTGTTAGCAAATGTTATTTTTTAACAATCTTTGTATTTATGACGTCATTATCTTGACTAAATACTTTCAAGAGATAGGTTCCAATTGGATAATTGAAAATATTTAAAGCGTAAATATTAGAATTTAAATCCGTTTTAAAAATTAGACTACCGGTCATACTATATAATTCTATTTTTTGCAGCTGATCTTTATCTGAACTGATATTTACAATATCATTAGCTGGGTTTGGAAACATTGTTATAGCTTGACCATTACTAAAATCTGTTGTACCCAAATTTTCACCGGTGTTCCAGTAAAAGTTGGTATTATCCACAAAACCTAGGATAACAATATCTGATAGTTCATCTCCATTAAAATCATCTACTACGCAGGCAGCGATGTATTCTCCACCTAAGGTAATAGCAGGTTCAAATACATTGTTACCAAGATTTTCATAAACGATGTTGAATATATTAGGCAATCCGCCGTCTTGAGAACCAATAATCACGATGTCTTGGTCGCCATCGTTATCTAGGTCTGCAATGGCGTTGGTACCCGCAAATGTTTGTTGTAAATCTACGGTTGTTAGTTCGGTAAATTCTCCATCGCCCTCATTAAGGTAGAGAATGGTCCGTACATCGAAAGCGTCAGTTGTTCCGGACATCAAAATATCAAGATCACCATCATTATCAGTATCGGCGACATCAACATCATCTGCAGAAAGTTGTACAAAATTTGTGTTGGTATCCTCGGTGTAATTTCCTAGGCCATCATTCAAATAGAGCCTTGTGAGCTTTTCACTATTTGCCTGGACTCCAGAAATTATGACATCAGCATCTCCATCGTTTTCCACATCGATGAATGCTACCGATGCAAATTTAACAGGAATGAAAGCTGTACTGCCAGAAGGTGTAAAATTGGCATTACCGTCATTTAAGTAGGTATCAGCAACGAATTCATCGTTCTTATCAATAGCAGAGATTATAATGTCTAAGTCACCATCGCTATCGATGTCTTCAATAGCTGCACCAGACCCTTGAAATTCTGGCAAGAAAGGGTTGTTTAGTTGAGTGAAGTCTCCGAATCCATCATTAATATAGATGTGTGTGAATTCTTGAACCATGGCGCCAATACCTGAAAAGTATAAATCAAGGTCTCCATCTGCATCCAAGTCTACAAATTCTGTAACACTAAAACGGGCTGTAGGAAAAGGAGTGTTGCTTACTTCTGTGAAATCTCCGTTTCCATCATTTAAATAGAGAGCAGTTCCGCTTCCTGGGCCTAATCCAGTCATTAGAAGATCTTGATCTCCATCATTATCAATATCTCCGCTAGCAAAGGATCCTCCATAGACTTCTATTAAATCTGGCTGTGGATCTGCTAGTGTAAAATTGATTTGGGCATTTACATTTTCTAAAAATACGGATAGTACTAACATCGTAATAGTAATTCTTTTCATAGCATTTTTTTTAATTTGATTCAAATATGAAAAAATTGACGAATATAGTCTTCACGCCTGAGTGTGAAAACATATAAAACAAGGATGAACGGAAAATTTTAATTCCCTCTAATACTACACGTAGCAACTTTCTGTCGGATTCATTTAATTTTATATTAATAGCCCGCAAGATTTAGTATATAAGCAATAGCGGATTAAAACATACTTAATAAATAAAAGAAACACTCTTAATCAAATACAAAACGGCTTGAGTAAACCCTCGAACCCAAACCGCTGTTGTTTTACTATCCAGTAAGCAGTCGTTATTCTTTTATAATCTTTGTATTTATGGTGTCATTATTTTGATTAGAAACTCTTAATATATAAGTTCCAGATGGGTAATTGGAAATATTTAAAGCGTAAATATTAGAATTTAAATCTGTTTCAAAAAGAAGACTACCGGTCATATTATAAAGTTCTATTTTTAAAAGCTGATCTTTATTTAAACTTATATTTATAAAATCATTTGAAGGGTTTGGATATAAACTTATGGTTGATGCTAAATCAATTGTAGGAATTGATAGAACAGTGGATAGGTCGAAAACCCTTACGTGACCTGAAAAGTTACCATTACCATCATTAGATTTGCCGCCAATAGCCACAATACTTCCATCAGCCGAAATATCTACCGAATAGCCTGATTCATCATATTCAGCCTCTCCGTTAATATCTTCGCCCATTTGTGTCCAAACTCCACCTAAATTTTGAAAAATTCTAACATGGCCCGAATTATTGCCATTGCCATCATTCCATACACCGCCTATAGCAATAACGTTTCCGCTTGCGGACAGCGCTATCGACCAGCCAGAATAATCTTCACTCGCTTCCCCATTTATATCTTCACCTATTTGTGTCCAGACGCCTCCTATATTTTCAAAAATTCGTACCTGTCCCGAATCTTGTCCATTAGCATTGTCGCCCAATGCACTTATTGCCACTATATTTCCAACTTCAGACAATGCAACTCTAAAACCTGAACTCTCAAATTCCGTCTCACCATTAATATCTCCACCCAACTGTGTCCATGTCCCACCTATATTTTCATATATTTTAACCTCACCTGTATTTGTGCCATTCTCATCATTTTGCGAGGCTCCTATGGCTACTATATTTCCCTCCCCATTTAGTGCTACTGAATTACCTAGTTGCCCTTGTTCCTGGTCTCCTTCAATATCTTGACCTATTTGTATCCAAGCCCCACCTACATTTTCAAAAACTTTAACATATCCAGTATTCTCACTATTTCCATCGCCACGCGGCGCTCCTATAGCTATTATACTGCCATCGTTTGATAATGATATACTAGTAGCTGATAAATCTTGAAAATTTTCCCCTTCAATATCTTCACCTATTTGTGTCCACGTACCAGATATATTTTCATATATCTCCACTTGACCCCTCCAGGAATTATTCAAATCAGAACCAATGGCAACGATACTACCATCTGCAGATAGTGCCAATGACCATCCTGACCGATCGTCTGGGGCCTCTCCGGCAATATCTTCGCCTATTTTTGTCCACGTACCGTCTACATTTTCATATACTCTTACATGACCGGATCTATTACCGCCATCATCATTTTCAATAGCACCAATAGCTACGATGTTACCATTTGCGGAGGTAGCTACTGTATGACCCGAAAAGTCATCTGTATTTTCTCCATCTATGTCATTACCTATTTGTACTTGACTATAGCCTGTTAATCCCAATGTTAGTATTGCGATTGATAAAATAATTTTTTTCATAACATTTTTTTATTAGCTGCAAAAATGAGAAAATTTACCGAAATAGAATTCACGCCTGAGTGTGAAAACCGATAAAAACAATGATAATTATGAAATTTAAGTAGCCGTACTTGAATTATTTGAAATTTTAATTCCTTCTAACAACAATGAAATCTTTTTGTATTTAGATTCTTTAATATTGAAATACTCATACATCCTGCGAAGCGAAGAACCAATTCCATCCACACTCATAAAAACTTTCTCAGCGATTTCTTTATTGGTAATTACGGGATTTTCTAATAAAAGATTGAGTACCTTCCAGTCGGTTTCATTTAATTTTCTGTTAATAGCATGCTCAATTTTTTCTTTATTCAATTCAAACTTATTAGAATCTACTATTAATCCCTTATTTGCATTGTTTTTAAGCTTCTCTATTTCATTTAATAGTAATTCTCGTTTTGCTTGGTTTTTTTTGATTTTAGATCTAAAATAGAATACGATACAAAAAATTAATAGGGAAGAAGTTATTAGTATAAAAAACGTTCTTTTAAGTTGTGAGACTTTGAGTGCTGCTTTTTCTTTTTCATTTTCAAGTTTATTTTCATAAACTTTAAGTTCAAAATCATTTTTCACCGCTTCACTTACTACAGCAAAATTATTTTTTTCTTGTTGAATACTATCCCTGTAAACAGTATATTTTTCATACATATTAAGTGATAAATCAAACTTGCTTTGAGATTTATAACACTTATATAAGAGCTCATATAAATCTCTTTTAAATTCTTTAAAGGTATCTGAAGGAAGATTTACTAATATTGACTCCCCTCTCTTTAATGCTTCATCTACATCTGTTTCGAAATAAATTTTCGCAATAGTAATTTCAGCATTAATAATTCCACTTTTTAAATCAAGTTCTTTATTTAGGGCTAGGTTTTTATTAGCATAGTCATTCGCTTTTTCCAGTTGATTTAATTTAAGGTGTATACTAGCAAGCACAGCATAACAATCAGCAATAAAGAATTTTTCGTTTTTTACTTGAAGTATTTTTAGGCCTTTTTCATAATCGGTTTTAGCATCTAAGTAAAGTCCCTTTTTAAAATTAGTCCAGCCCATGTTAATAAATATGATAGCAGTACTTCTATCTTCAAATCCTCTTTTATTTAAAATAGAAAACGCTTTTTCATAATATTCTAATGCCAAATCGTAATTATTAATGATTAGAAAAACACTTCCTAAGCTTGTTAACATATGAGATTCTCCATCCGAGTTATTTAATTCTTGGTATAGCTTTAAGGCCTTGGAAAAATGTTCTGTTGCTTGTTTATAATCTTGTCTATAAACAAAAACATTTCCTATATTACCCATTATTTTAGCTTGTAAAATTGGATCATTTAGTCGAATAGCTAAGCTTTCAGCTTCGGTGTAAGCTTCCATAGCAATATCATAGTTTCCTTTTAGTCTATGTATATTTCCTTTTCTTTTAGTTGCACGATACAGTTGTAACGTCGCGGTTTTTTCATTTGCTAATTCATAGTGATAATCAAGAGCTATAAGTGTAGAATCTGGTTTTATTTGATTGTTAATTTCGTAATATTCTTCTAAAGCATTGAATCTAATAGAGTCAGATTTTTTTTCATCTTCCCAAACGGTTTTTAAAGGATCAATTTGAGAATAACCATTGGAGAAAGTTATGCACACTATGAGAAAAAATATAATTTTAAAATTTGGTTTTTTCAAATTAAAGTTTTTAATGTTTGCTAACGGTTTTGTATATGAAAAGTAGCAGATTTATTTGCGATAATTTTCCGTTATAAAACAAAGATAGCAGAAAAGAAATAAACTTTAAGTTTAGCTCTTAACTGCTATTTTTTATATAGGGTGTTGTGTGCAGTACTTATTCGTTTCGTTTGTAATAAGCTACAATACTTGCCTTTGCTAATGTTTGATTCCAAAGTTTAAAACCAACAATGGCTGGATTTATATTTTCATCAAGTCCTAATTTATCTGTTTTTAAAGCATAAACAGTAATTATATATTGGTGGAATCCGTGTCCTTTAGGTGGACAAGGCCCTCCAAATCCTTTAATTCCATAATCCGTTATACTTTGAATAACACCTTTAGGTGCTAAATTTAATTCAACATTTCCTGCATTAGTTACCAATTCATTTACGTTAGCAGGAATGTCAAAAACGACCCAATGCCAAAATCCACTTCCTGTTGGTGCATCTGGGTCATACATTGTTATAGCAAAACTTTTTGTTCCTTCAGGTGCATTTGCCCATAAAAGTTGTGGCGATTTGTTATCTCCAGTACACCCAAATCCATTAAATTCTTGTGTCTTTGTTGCTTCTCCACCTAAATCGTTACTTAATAGGGTAAATGTTTTTTGTCCGAAACTGGCTGTTGTAAAAATTAGTGACAGCATTAAAATTAAACTTGTTTTTTTCATTTTATTATGTTTTAATATTTGATACAAAATTAAATCTTAAATGAAAAAAGAGACATAGTTAAACGCTCAAAAAGTGTCGCAAAAAGCTCATTCTGTTTGGTGCTGTTTTGGTGTTTTATTGTATTTTGATTTATAAGCCTGAATAAAGCTCGATAAATTTTCGTAACCTACTTCAAAATATATTTCAGAAGATTTTTTATGTTTTTGATTGAGCAAATAGTAAGCGTGTTCTAATCTTTTGTTTTGAAACCATTTGATAGGTGATTCAGAATAATGTTTTTCAAATTCTCTTTTGAAAGTTGATACACTCATATTACATAAAAAAGCTAATTCTTTTAAGGTTAGTTTTTTCAATTGATTACTCTCAACAGTTCGAGTAAAATTTTGAGTAAGATTATCATTATTAGACGTTAAAGAATGTAAAATATGACTTCCGTGTAGTTCTATAAGATAGAGCATTATCTCTTCAAAT
>TARA_R110000787_G_scaffold72158_2_pt1 | contig 15592 bp, 11 predicted proteins | sample TARA_R110000787 | Tara Oceans TARA_R110000787 (sample SAMEA4397920) | marine metagenome | biome: Polar Biome; feature: [DCM] deep chlorophyll maximum layer (ENVO:01000326); material: water (ENVO:00002006), including particulate matter (ENVO:01000060) such as... | depth 35 m
TGCCTGTCTCGAGCTTCGGCATCAAAATAGATTTTTATATTGTCCGCGCCTACCAGAAACTCTTCGACCGCCTGCCTGGCTGCGCGGGCGAAGGCTTCATCGCGTTTAGCACCGCGACCTAATTCCGGTGTATTAACCCCAATCAGCCGCACGCGGCGGCCGTCAACCAGCGCTAATGTATCGCCGTCGTATACGCGCTGCACAGTGACCGTTTGCCCTGACCCGGTCGGCGTGCAGTCCGCCGCCAATACCCGAGTTACAAATAGCGAGGCAACAAAAAATGCGCCGAGGATAGCGACCCTCCGCGCATTGTTATTCAGGCTTGCCATTTTACCGTGCTACTGGCTGCTTTAGTAATTACGGTGCAACCAGCCTCGGAAAAGTCTTTTTACTTACTTCTTACCGCCACCAACATTGCCAAAGCGTTTGTTGAAGCGATCGATACGCCCCCCAACATCCACACTCTTTTGTTTCCCCGTGTAGAAAGGATGGCACTGCGAGCAAACGTCAAGGTGTATTGTTTCGGGTAATGTTGAACCCACCTCAATGACGTTGCCACAGCTACAGGTAGCGGTTAATTTGCCATAACCGGGATGGATTTCAGCTTTCATATTGGACGCCCTTTCTTTAACACTATTGCTTCTTGCATACCGCCACCCGGTCATTTAACGTGAGCTGCCTGCCGGGCACCGTATGTACTGGTCAGTGAGAGCGCGCATACTACCAGAAAGCAATCAGGTTTCAAGACGTTAGTGAACAAATCAGACAAGTCCGCCGGCCTGATTTACCAGGTGGCTACGCCGTCACCTTTGCGTAGACTATTCGATTATCTGCCGCCGCAAGCAAGCCATGACCCGATCCTGCCCGGCACTCGGGTAATTGTGCCGTTTGGCCGCCGCGAGGTGGTCGGTATCGTGATCGCTAACAAGTCCACCAGTGACGTCACACCAGACCAACTAAAAACCATCACCACAGTACTGGATGGCGCGCCGCTATTCTCGCCGCACATGTTAGAACTCCTGCAGTGGGCGGCCAACTACTACCACAGCCCACTCGGCGAGGTACTGAGCACGGCACTGCCAACGCAGTTGCGACGGGGCAAGGCGCTGCCCGGAGAAAAGTCATGGCGTCTGACCCGGCTTGGCAAGGGCCTGCCGGAGCATGCGCTACAACGCGCGCCGCGCCAGCAGCAGGCGTTACACATGCTACAGACAAATCCCTCGGTGAGTCACAACGACCTGCTAGCCAGTGGGGTTTCAGCAGCCACGCTGCGTATCCTCGCGGATAAGCAACTGGCCGAATCCTTTAGTAAGCGGCACGGGACTCGGCCATTCGATAATACCAATGTGTTACGCGAACCGGCACTGGCGCTGTTGCCGGATCAGGAGAAAGCCATTCTCGCCCAGGAACAGCACGGTTACCACGCCTACCTGCTGGAGGGTGAAACGGGCAGCGGCAAAACCGAAGTCTATCTGCAGGCCATTACCAAAGTACTACGGTACGGACGGCAGGCACTGGTACTGGTCCCGGAAATCAATCTTACGCCGCAGATGCTAGATCGCTTTCAGCGCCGGTTTCACTGCGCCATCGCCGTCATACACTCGGGCCTTGGCGATAGCGACAAACTACTCGCCTGGCAAGGGGCGGCTGACGGCAGTGCCGCCATTGTCATCGGCACCCGCTCAGCCGTGTTCACACCCATGCATAACCTGGGCATCATCATTGTCGATGAAGAACATGATTCATCCTTCAAGCAGCAGGAGGGATTCCATTACTCCGCCCGTGATATTGCGGTGATGCGTGCGAGCCGTGAGAACATTCCCATCCTGCTTGGCTCGGCCACCCCGTCTCTGGAAAGTTTGGTCAATTGCCTGGAGGGTCGCTATCAACATCAACGGCTGGTTGGACGACCCGGCAGTGCTACTCAACCAGTTTGGCAGCTGATCGATATTCGGAAATTGCGCCTCAATACGGGGTTTTCTCGGCCTGTCATTGAGGCCATCGGTGATGAACTGTCAGCTGGCCACCAGGTGCTGGTGTTTCTAAATCGCCGTGGTTTCGCACCCACATTGATGTGCCACGACTGCGGCTGGGTCTCCACCTGTCGTCGCTGCGACGCTCGTTTAACATTCCACCAGAGCGGCCCGCTGTTGCTCTGTCACCATTGCGAATACCGGGAACCGCTACCGAGCGCATGTCCAGCCTGCAGCGGCCAGCAACTGCAGCATTTAGGTCAGGGAACCGAACGTGGCGAGGCCATTCTCGAAGTGCTGTTTCCCGAAACACCGGTGATACGGGTAGATCGCGATACCACTCGCCGCAAAGACGCCATGGCGGAAGTGATTAGCGAAGTTGGCACCGGCAAACCGTGCATTGTGGTCGGTACTCAAATGCTCGCCAAAGGCCATCATTTCCCCAATGTGACACTGGTGGTAATACTTGATGCGGACAGCGGCCTATACTCTCCAGATTTCAGAGCAACTGAGCGCATGGGCCAATTGATCACACAGGTGGCAGGGCGTGCCGGGCGTGGCGAAGCACCGGGGCGGGTGATGATTCAAAGCCATAACTGTGACCATCCCCTGCTAAATTTGCTGGCCCGACATGAATATCACGAATTTGCTCAGCAGATTCTAGCCGAGCGCCGCCTGAGCGCCATGCCGCCTTTTGCCAGTATGGCCCTGCTGCGGGCAGATGCACCGCAGCGCGGGAAGGCCCTCACCTTACTCAAAGCCGCGCGCGAGCATTGCGAAACCATCGCGCCCAGCAGGGTCGATGTACGTTACCTGGGGCCATTTGCGGCACCGCTCGAATACCGCAACGGTCGTTACCGCTACCAGTTGTTGATCATTACTGACCGTCGCAAAACCTTGCACTCTCTGCTTGGGCAATTGCATGCATGGCTGGAAAGCGCCCGAGCGGCACGCCAGGTGCGCTGGTCACTGGACGTTGACCCCCAGGATATGGCTTAGAAAAAATCATAATATTCAATTTATTAGGAATTTTTAGTCATCTATTATCTAGAAAATATGGCACTGATTGCTGCAAGCGCATACAATGCAAACTTGCTTTCGGCGGCCGCCACCTATGCCACGCGATTACGCTAAAAACTCACCCAGAAAACGTAAACCCTCTGCGCGGGGCAACGTTCGCACCTCCGCTATCGGGCGTATTCCTGGCTGGGCGTGGTTGCTTGCTGGCATCTTCCTTGGCATCCTTTTGATGTCCCTGGTACGTTTTTGGGAGAGTCCCCAAGCCGATATATCCAATGCCATCAAAGAAATCACCAACACCAATACCACCAACAAACAAAAACCCCGTTTTGATTTTTATACGTTACTGCGAGAATCAGAAGTCATCGTCCCTGATATGGAGCAAAACCCCTTGCGGGCAAGCGAGGAGCTGCCAGTCGTGGCTGACGTAACCGACGAAGCACTGTTGCTACAGGCGGGATCCTTTCGAGATGCTGGAGATGCGGATAGCCTCCGTGTCCGTCTCTTATTACTTAACATGGACGTCCGCGTGGAAAGCGCCGGCGTCGGGCCCGGAGACACCTGGCATCGTGTCCTGGTCGGCCCCTTTCAATCTCAGTCAACGCTGGCCAATGCCCGCGCAGCACTATTGCAAAACGGCATTGACAGTATCGTATTAAAACGCAAACACGACAGCTGATCGGACTTATCAAATGACATGGTCAGCGACATCCCTCTGACGGACTAAAACAGGTAGCAACGGCGGACCCTTTTCTGCACACCGGTCAGTAACTGATAGGAAATACTGCCCGCTACCCGCGCTACCTCCTCTACCGGCAAACCGTCCCCCCACAGGATCACTTCATCGCCCGATGCCGCCGAGGGTAGATCGGTAAGATCAACGGTAATGAAATCCATGGAAACTCGTCCGACCAAAGCTACACGCTGCCCGCCTATCAGCACCGGCGTGCCGTTAGACGCGTGCCGTGGATAGCCATCGCCGTAACCAATCGCCACGGTACCAATCCGTGAAGGTCGCTGCGCACGCCACTGTTCACCGTACCCCACTGATTCACCTGCGGCAATATTGTGGATCGCCACCAGACGCGAACGCAGGGTCATCGCTGGCACCAACATCTCATGAGCTTGCAGGGGCCGCAACATCGGGTTCGCGCCGTATAACATGATGCCAGGGCGAACCCAATCGTAATGCGACTGCGGATACGCCAGCACGGCCGCTGAGTTAGCCAGACTTTTTTCCCCGGGGAGACTCGCCACTGCTGTCTCGAATACGGCGAGCTGGTGTCCTGTCGTCGCATTGTCAACGTCGTCAGCACAGGCGAAATGGCTCATCAATACCACCTCTTTTACCTTGCCGCTGATTTCCAGCATCCGCCTGATCTCGGCAAAATCCTGCGCCTCAAAACCCAGGCGGTGCATACCGGTATCAATTTTCAGCCATACGACGATCTGTGCACGCAACTCGGCGGCTAACAGGTGGCCAAACTGTTCTCCCGAGTGAACGACTATCTGCAAGCCATATCGCACCACATCGTGCATCTCGTCGCGATCAAACACGCCCCCCAGTAGCACCACGGGCTGGGTGATGCCAGCCTCGCGCAGCTCAACAGCTTCGGCAAGGCTGGCCACGCCGAACGCATCCGCCGCTGCCAGCGCTGTGGCCACGGGCACGGCGCCATGCCCATACGCATTGGCTTTAACAACAGCCATGATGCGAGAGTTTGCTGCCAGTTTCCCGACGAGTGCAAAATTGCTCCGAATATTAGCGAGGTTTACGATAGCTTCGACGGGGCGACTCATCTAGTGCGACTCATTGTTTGTCAGGCTAAACCAACACGGGATTATCAAACTTCTCAGTGGAGAAGCATAGTGTCAGGCTGCCGTTGAGGGCGCAAGCGAGGTGCCACACGACCTTTGTTTGACGGGACAAGGCAGGTATAGTGCGCGATCCAATTTTCGCATGTATCAGGAGACCGGCATGGCTAGCGACTGGGCCGCATTTAACTGGCAAGACCCCTTCCTAATCGAGCAACTGCTCAGTGACGACGAGCGCATGGTCATGACCAGTGTGCGCCAGTATGCACAGGACAAACTGCTGCCAAGGGTTCAGCAAGCGTTTCGTGACGAACACACGGATCGAGAGATATTCACCGAAATGGGCAAGCTGGGGCTGCTCGGCGCCACCATAGAGGGTTATGGCTGCCCGGGTGTTAACTACGTCAGCTATGGTCTCATTGCACGCGAAGTTGAGCGCGTTGATTCCGGTTACCGCTCGATGATGAGCGTGCAATCGAGCCTGGTCATGTACCCCATATACACCTATGGGAGCGAAGCTCAGCGGCAAAAATACCTGCCAAAACTGGCCAGTGGCGAATGGGTGGGTTGTTTCGGCCTCACCGAACCCGATCACGGCTCAGATCCCGGCGGCATGACCACGCGGGCGCGCTCGGTGAACGGTGGTTACGCTATAACCGGCAACAAAATGTGGATTAGCAACTCACCCATTGCCGACGTATTTGTGGTGTGGGCCAAAACTGACGACGGCATTATTCGCGGCTTTGTGCTTGAAAAAGGTATGAAAGGTTTATCCGCGCCCAAGATCGAAGGCAAACTGGCATTGCGCGCCTCGATTACGGGCGAGATCGTGATGGACGAAGTATTTGTTTCACGGGATCATCTGCTGCCTGACGCAAAAGGTTTAAAAGGCCCCTTCGGCTGCCTCAATAGCGCACGCCTGGGGATCTCCTGGGGAGCGCTCGGTGCCGCCGAGACCTGCTGGCATGCGGCGAGGCAATATGTTCTTGATCGGCAACAATTCAACCGCCCTCTCGCGGCTAATCAACTGATCCAGATGAAACTGGCCAATATGCAGACTGAAATCAACCTCGGTCTACTCGGTTCGCTGCAAGCCACGCGCCTCAAGGACCAGGGCCAACTGGCCCCCGAACTGATTTCGATGATGAAACGCAACAACTGCTCCAAGGCCCTCGACATCGCCCGCGTGGCACGGGATATGCTGGGTGGCAACGGGATTTCGGATGAATACCCGATTATGCGGCACATGGTTAATCTGGAAGTGGTCAATACGTATGAGGGCACGGCGGATATCCACGCACTGATTCTCGGCCGCGCGCAAACCGGTATTCAGGCATTTTTCTAGAAGGCTCTTACGCTCGCGGGGCTGGGCAGGTCAAACGAATCTCGCAACCGGCGACCTACTCACAACTGCCCGACGTGATGGCGTCAATACCCGGCGCGCCGGGACCCAGCGGTTGCCCGTAGCTGAACTCCACGTAGTTGCCGTTGGGGTCACGCAAGCCGCAATAGTAGCCGACTGGAAACGGCTCCTGCCTCGGCGGCCAGACCAGACAGCCACTGGCGCGACCCGCTGCGGCAACTTTATCCACGGCTTCGCGGCTGTCCAGGGCAAAACCAAAATGCCGATAATCGTCATCCTGCGGTGCCAGGCTATTACCACCAGCCATCATCACAAATATAAAGTCCGTCTCTCGGCCCGGCTCCGCCATCCAGACAATTCGTTGCGGCCCCGCCACGCGCTGATGCACGATTCCCATGCCACAAAAGCGGCTGTAGAAATCGACACACGCATCAATATCTGCGACGTGCAATGCTACATGGGTCATACGCGGTGTTACGATCATCGTTGCAAGACCTGATTTACTTGCGTACCGAATTAAAGTTGACTCTATCGCGCCACAATGTCGGCGCCTGGGATAGTAGCGCTCAAATAAATAAGACAAGAAAAAAATCAACAGCAGTTTTTAAACGAAAGAAACGTGTCTCCCGAGCTAGCGATTATGGGAATGTTTTGGCGTAGCTCGCGCAAAACAACGCTGAATATACTGAATGTCCGCTTCAGCGTCACCACTGGGTATGAGCACTTCGCCCAAATCTATCACCTTTTTTGCGTAATCCACTGCCGTCACCATCATGACGCTATCCGACATGGTAGTAATACGCAGAAATCCGGTTTTCCATTTAGCAACTCTGCTGCGGGTTCCCTCCGGCGTGATAATCAGCGCCATACTCTCAGCACGACGGATTTTGTCTGCCACTTGTTCAACTACGCCCTGCGGCCGGGAACGATCCACGGGAATACCACCCAGCCAGTTCATTAGCAGCGTCAGTGGCTGTCTGAACAAAGTATGTTTACCCAACCAATGGATATTCACATTCATAGCCATTGCTGCCGAAAGCCCATAAACAAAGTCCCAATTTGATGTATGGGGCCCAACGATCAAAATAATCCGCCGTTGCTCAGGCATCCTGCCGGTAACTCGCCAACCGGTCACACGGAGAAAAAATTTGGCCAGATTCCGGCTCAATGCAACACGTTTGCCCAGGTGGTGAAGCGGAACCTCCGGCAATAAAAATTTAGCCATAAGCAACCTGATTATCTAGTAGACACGCTTGTTCATCCGTTTGCCACTGCCGCTAACTGCCGCTAACGGGCACAACGGATACGCCTTAGCAAAACGCATGGATACGGTGTAGATGAGACGAATTTGTCATAACAAAGTAAAGAAATCACCCCCGCCGGAATATCATAGCTGGTTCCCGCCAGGCATTGAACGGGTACGCGTAACTTACTCTCTGCTAATAGAGAAGCTAGCCCCTGAAGGTGAACGCTGCTTTACTCACATACTCGCACAGCAGGAAAATTACATAACACTGTCATTTGCTACGGCAAATGTCAGTTAGTGCACCATGAAATACTCTACATTAATCTTCCTTCCCAACAGATGCCGGTGCTATATTGGAGAGATCAAAGCAATTATCCAGCCGTTGTTTGCGTACAAGGAGGCAACGGAACCTATTAACGGACATACAGTTTTTTATCGATTGGGTGCTGCCGAGAAGATTTTGGAGACCGAGACTTCGACACAGAGTGCCTGAAATTATTCTGACTTAGGAGGATTTACCATGACCAAGACATACGATATTCACATCAAGGGGGGCACCGTTGTTGACGGTACCCGCGCACCGAGGCGTATCGCCGATGTATGGGTGAAGGACGGCAAAATTGCCCGTATTGGCGCTGACCCAGATGGCACTGCTACTCAGGTCATCGAAGCCGAAGGCCTTGTTGTCTGTCCCGGCTTTGTCGATCTGCATACCCATTACGACGCACAAATTCGCTGGGATCCCTACTGCACAATTTCTGGCTGGCACGGTGTCACATCTGTCGTGCTAGGCAACTGCGGTTTTGGCTTTGCACCCGTAAAGCCCGAGTACCGGGAGCGCTCTGTGTTAACCATGGTGCGCACGGAAGCCATTCCCTATGACTGCATCAAAGAAGGCATGAAATGGGACTGGGAAACCATCCCCGAGTATCTTGAGTCACTCAATCGTGCACCGCTGGGCGTCAATTGCATCCAGTACATGCCCACGGCATCACTGATGACTTACGTCATGGGTCTGGAAGCGGCAAAAACCCGCGTCGCCACCAAACAGGAACAGAAGGAGATGCAACGCCTGCTTCACGAGGGAATGGATGCCGGTCTGTGCGGCTTTTCAATCCAGCGACTGGGGCCCAATTCCACCCAGGCAGACTTTGATGGCACCCCCATGGTCACCGACACCATGTGCGATGAAGACATTCTTTGCCTGGCCGAGGTCTTGCGCGAGCGCAACGAAGGTTTTATCCAGATTACGCAGTCTACTGGCAATATGCGATCTGACCTGGATTTCCTCGAAAAGCTGGCTGATACGGCACGCCGACCAATTCTGCACAACGCTATCGTGCCCACCCGGAACAACCCCCAGCCCCACCAGCGCAGCATGGCCTGGCTGGAGAGAGTTCGTGAAAAAGGCCTGCCTATATACGGCCAATGCGGCACCGGACGCACCGGATTCGCTTTCACCCTGGAACACTGGAATCTTTACGATGCCAGTCCCGCATGGCGCGAGCTAACGACCGGCACCCGGGAAGAAAAATTAGTGAAGATGAAAGACGAGGTTCTTCGTCAGCGCGTTATTGCCGAAACGGAAGAAGCCGACAAACGCCTGCAGGTTATCCAGGCGGGCGTGGGCGGCGCCGTTCCCAAACTGGTTGTCACCGGTATCAACAAGCAGCCCGAGCTTATTCCATACCAGGGTAAGACGCTGGGGCAAATCGCCGATGAAGAAAACAAACATCCGATCGAAGTGATGCTTGATCTCTCCGTCGCTGCTGACCTAAATGCCGAATTCACCGGCCCAGACCGGGGTTCAAATGCGAGCTTCATGGCCGAAATGATGAATGATTCCGACTACACCATTCCTGGGATATCAGATGGTGGGGCACATACCAAGTTCTTCACCGGTGGCGCATACACCACCGACTTCCTGAGATGGCTGGTGCGTGACGAGGGCAAGGTTACTCTGGAAGAAGCTCATTTCCGTCTGTCCGCGCTGCCCGCCAAGGCAGCTGGGTTTAAGGATCGCGGCACGCTCAAACAGGGTGCCTGGGCTGACATCGTAGTTTACGACCTCGACAAACTCGACAGCGGCGGCGGTTGGGTAGGGGATGTCGCGTACGATCTCCCAGGCGGCGAATGGCGGCGCGTACAGCACGCCATCGGTTACCGCGCCATCATGGTCAACGGCGTGGTGACCTTTGAAAACGGCGAGTGCACCGGTGCTGTACCAGGCAAATTATTACGCAAGGGCAGTGCCGAGAGTATCGGTGAAAAAGCTGCCTGACATACAGTAATTGCACATAAAAAAAGCCCGGACATAGTCCGGGCTTTTTTATTGACACCGCAGCAAATTATTCACAGCCTTATTTGATGATAACTAGTGCTCCCTTGTTGCGAAAAACTCAATCTCTGGATATCGCTCTGTGGCCAAACTCAAGTTCACCCGAGTAGGCGCCAGGTAAGTAAGATGCCCACCACCATCAACTGCCAGGTTATCAGCCGCCTTGCGCTTAAAATTTGCCAGAGCCCTGGTATCGTCACAGGCAACCCAGCGCGCTGTGTAAACGTTTACCGGCTCATAAACTGCTTCAACACCGTATTCATCTTTTAGCCGATAGGCGACCACCTCGAACTGCAACTGCCCCACCGCCCCAACGATAATATTATTATTGATGGTCGGGAAAAATACCTGTGTCGAACCCTCCTCTGAAAGCTGTTGCAAACCTTTTTGCAGTTGTTTTGCTTTCAGCGGATCACGCAAACGGATCAGTCGAAACAGCTCCGGCGCAAAATGCGGAATTCCAGTAAAGTTCAGGCTTTCGCCGCTGGTAAAGGTATCGCCAATCTGGATGGTGCCGTGGTTGTGCAAACCAATAATATCGCCGGCAATAGCGTCCTCGACATGGGCGCGCTCTCCAGCAAGGAAGCTTACTGCATCAGCGATACGGACATCCTTGCCGAGACGGACGTGACGCATTTTCATGCCGCGGGTATATCGCCCCGAGCAAATACGCATAAACGCAATACGGTCGCGGTGTTTCGGATCCATATTCGCCTGGATCTTAAAAACAAAACCGGAAAACTGCTCCTCGCTAGCAGCCACTTCACGTTCTTTGGTCTGCCGATTCAGGGGCGCAGGAGCCCACTCAACAAAGCGATTGAGCATTTCTCTGACACCAAAATTACCGAGTGCCGTACCAAAAAATACTGGCGTCTGAGTGCCTGCCAAATAGGCATCCAGATCAAAATAATTGGTCGCGCCCCGTACCAACGCTATTTCATCGCAAATAGCGTCATAGTCGTACCCGAGTAAATCGCGTGCGGCCTGAGAAGCCAGTCCGCTTATCTGAACATCCTCCGGGATACGACTACCCTGTCCCTGCCGGTAAACATGAATACGATCCTCATACAGATCGTAAACACCTTTTAAATCTCTGCCCATGCCCAGTGGCCAGTTAATCGGTGCGGCAGATATCTTTAATACCTGCTCAATTTCATCAAGTACTTCAATGGGGTCACGGATATCACGATCCATTTTATTGATGAAACTTATTATCGGCGTATCTCTCAACCTGCACACATCCATTAACTTAATGGTGCGAGCCTCCACGCCCTTGGCGCCATCGATGAGCATCAATACAGAGTCGACCGCTGTCAGTGTGCGATAGGTGTCCTCGGAAAAGTCTTCGTGTCCGGGCGTATCCAGTAAATTAACGACGCGTTCATGATAAGGAAACTGCATGACCGATGACGTAACCGAAATGCCCCGCTCCTGCTCCATGGTCATCCAGTCAGACGTCGCATGGCGGTCGCTCTTTTTACCTTTGACTGTTCCCGCTACCTGAATGGCATGGCCAAACAACAGCATTTTTTCAGTCATAGTGGTCTTACCAGCATCCGGGTGAGAGATGATGGCGAAAGTTCGCCTTCGGGCGAGATATTCCTGGTATGAACTCATAGGTCGAACACGGATTTAACGATCAAAGCGACTGGGCCGCGCATTATAGCCGCGAGAGCTTTGCTTGTCCCTTCTACTGTTGCTTCCACTACCGCTAACACGAACACCGAACTTGAAAATCCGACCAGCAAATTATTCATTCCAAGTCCAGTGCGACAATATGTCACATCGGCAATGCCCCCACTCGCAGGTAGTATTCAATTATAGAAATCGAGTGGAGCTGACGGTATGAAAAAAATATTTTTGAAGGTGGTAATTGCCTCATTAGCCTTACCAATAGCTGGCGAAATAATTGCCAGTACCGATCAAACCCAGATCGAAGAAATTATAGTGCTGGGCGAGGAGGCTTTACCCACCTTTCCAAAACCTGATCCGATAGTCGTGTCTCAAACCGACAGCGCAAGCCTGCTCAAATCAGTGCCTGGTGCCAATATTAATAGAAACGGCCCGATCACCGGGATCGCCCAGTACCGAGGTTTATTTGGCGATCGCGTCGCGGTGTCTATGGACAACGACGCAGTGCTCAGCGGTGGCCCCAACGCCATGGATGCCCCTCTGTCATACGCTCCCCCGCTACTGCTCAAATCACTAGAAGTAACCCCAGGTATAGCCCCCGTGTCGGCTAGCCAGGAGGCCATTGGTGGGCATATCGTCGCCACCCTTGATCGGGGCGAGTTTGCTGGCACTGAAGACACCCAAACCTCGGGCACTATCAGTAGTCGTTACGGGACTGTTGATGACGGTGTTAATCACGGTTTAAAAGCCGTCATAGCGAACGATCAACATAAGCTAGCCGCCTTAGCGTCTTATGATGAAGGTAACGATGGGGAAAGCGGTAACGGGGACAAGCTCGCAGACACCGGCTATCGTCGAGAGCGTTACGACCTGAGCTACGCCTGGCAAAATGCCACGAGCAACATCACTTTATCGGGCGGCAAACTGGATACCAACGATACAGGCACCCCCGCCCTGCCAATGGATATTGTTTATATCCACACCGACATCGCCAACTTAAGCGCTGCGACTGATTACAAGGGCATGACCTTCCGTACGCGGATGGGTTATAGCGATGTCGACCACCTGATGGATAACTTCTTTTTGCGCAGCAATGTCAATCCCATGATGTATCGGCAAAATAACGCCACTGGGCGGCAATTCAGCTGGGGTGGCAGCGTTGAAGTCCCCTTTGGCGAAGACACCCTCACTGTGGGTATCGATGGCACTAAAGTTGTCCATGACGCCCTCATCACCAACCCCAATATGGCCATGTTTGCGGTGCAGAACTTCTCAGATGCAGAGCGGGATATTTATGGCCTGTTTGCTGAGTGGAAACATATTATCCAACAGTGGCAAATCGAGACTGGTCTGCGTTACAACCGCGTCAATATGAACAGTGACGAGGTATCTGCCAGTGGCATGATGCCAATGATGCAAAACCTGGCAGACGGGCTAGCAGGTAGCTTTAACAACGGTGAGCGTGATCAAAGCTTCGATAATATCGATATTGTCGTCAAAGCCAGTAGGCCACTCACCGACACCACCAGTCTTAACATTGGCCTCGCCCGAAAAACCCGAGCTCCGTCCTATCAGGAACTGTATTTATGGTTACCCCTGGAAGCCACGGGTGGCCTGGCTGACGGACGCTCCTATATCGGTAATCTCGACCTGGATAGTGAGTTAAATTACGAGATCAACACGGGCCTGGATTGGCAGGCAGGGAATGTCTACGCGAGCGGTCAGGTATTTTTTCGCAAGGTGGATGATTTCATTCAAGGCACACCGTCAAACAATATGAGCGCCAATATGCTTGCAACTATGATGAGCGGACAAGCACCCCTGCAATTCAACAATATCGATGCGGAACTCTACGGCTTTGATGGTCGCTATGGCCTGATACTGAATGATAACTGGCGATTAGACGGTGTGCTCAGCTACGTGCGCGGCGAAGACAAAGACAATGGCGACAACCTGTATCGTATCGCCCCTCTCAATCACTCCCTGGCGGTAAGCTGGCAAAAGGCCGCCTTGAGCGCCCGTGTGGAGTCAGTGCTATACGCAAAACAATCAAAAACATCCAACTATAACGATGAACAGGACAGCGCCGGATACGGCTTGCTCAACGCCCAGGGCCAGTACCGTATCAGTAAACAATTCAAGATCAGCGCTGGTATCAATAACTTGCTCGACAAGCATTATGTCGATCATCTGTCTGGCTATAACCGCAACAGCGACAGCGATATCGCCATTGGTGATCGCCTGCCCGGTCAGGGACGTAACTTTTTCATCGCCATGAATATAAGCTGGTAGCGACCAGCGCTGCTTTTGTGGCTTAACTTTACGGGCTTAGCTTTATAGGCTTAGCTCGACAGCCCTGCCTGACCCGGCCATTGCCTGGATTACCCGGGTAATGGCCGAACAATTCGAGTGCAAAGCTGGGTAGATTCGAGACTATTTGTTAGCATGGGCGAATGAGAAAAGCGTCAAGTAATATATCTGCTGCACGGCAAAATCTGCGCAGGCTGACCGCTATTCGCTATATCGCCATCGCCGGACAGATTTTGTCGCTATTTTTCTTCAGCCTGATTTACCCCCTGGGTTTGCCTATCTCCACCATCACCTGTCTGGTATTATTTTTTTTCGCAGTTGCTCTACTCACCCACTGGCGCAGCTATTTATCAACACCCATTTCAGAAAACGAATTCTGCGCCCATTTATTAGTTGATATTTTTGCCCTCACCTCCGTTATGTACTTTAGCGGCGGGGCGACTAATCCCTTCATCTCCTACTATCTGGTGCCGATCAGCATCGCCGCCATCACCCTGCCTGCTGTCATGACCTGGAGCCTAACCGGCGTATCGTTGGCGGCCTACAGCAGCCTGGTATTTTTTAATCGTCCAATAGAAAGTTTGGCCCCACACTCTGCCCATGAGAGCGCCAATGCGGGGCTGGGCACACTCCACGCTGGCAACTTGCATATATTGGGTATGTGGATTAATTTCGCACTTAGCGCAGGCTTGATCACTTACTTCGTGGTACGGATGGCCGACGCCCTACGCCGACAAGAAATGGAATTAAGTGCCCAGAAAGAGGAACAAATGCAGGATGAACAGCTACTCGCCATCGCCACCCAGGCAGCCAGCGCCGCTCACGAGCTTGGCACACCGCTCAATACCATGAAGCTGATTATCGATGACTTTGAAGACAGTCAGTTAAATGCAGCGCAGTTGAAGGACGTTCGCACTCTCAATCAACAAATCCAGCGCTGCCACACCACCCTGCAAAACCTTATTCGCGCAGCTAACACTGTCGAAGAGGGAGAGACCCCGATTTCAGTCTCCACTTATCTGACCGACTTAATCGACAACTGGCAACTGATTCGCCCCGATGTTCACATGGAACTAACACTGGGTAACAAGTGTCCAGCAATCAGCGCCTGTTTCCACCCGGTAATACAACAATCTTTGCAGAATCTGCTCAACAACGCGGCTGACGTCAGCCCTCAGCAAATGGAGATTAATGTTTGGTGGGATCATCGGGAACTCCGTCTGGAGATTCGCGATTACGGCCCAGGCATTACCCCCGAGCAAGCCGAGAAACTGGGTCGCCCCACTACCAGCAACAAACCCGGTGGCATGGGCATCGGTCTATTCCTCACTCATAACAGCTTGAACCGCCATGGCGGCCAGGTCAGCCTGACAAATATCGCTGAAGGCGGCTTACTGACCTCTGTGGTTTTACCTCTCCAAAACGTACAGAACTTGTGAGTCTTAAAAATCGATGACAGCAAATAAACTCCGACAATGTGACTACCTAATTGTCGATGACGATGAAGTCTTCGCTGAAACCCTGGCCCGTAGTTTAGTCCGACTGGATCTCATCACCCACATCGCGAATGACCCCCAGGAAGCCCTCGCAGCAAATAAAGAGCATCAACCCAGGCGTATCATTCTTGATCTCAAGCTGAACAGTCGCTCCGGCCTGCATCTTATCGGGCAACTCAAAGCCATTAATCCCTCGGTAACCATCGTTATCCTGACCGGCTACTCAAGCATTAACACTGCGGTCGAAGCGATTAAACTCGGTGCCGACCAATATCTCTGTAAGCCCGCTAGCATCAAGGAGATCATTACAGCTTTTGAAGGTGGTGCTGGCGACCCCGATACCGAGATCGCAGAATCGCCGCCCTCCGTCAATCGCCTTGAGTGGGAACATATCCACCG
>TARA_R110000787_G_scaffold16622_27_pt1 | contig 15586 bp, 13 predicted proteins | sample TARA_R110000787 | Tara Oceans TARA_R110000787 (sample SAMEA4397920) | marine metagenome | biome: Polar Biome; feature: [DCM] deep chlorophyll maximum layer (ENVO:01000326); material: water (ENVO:00002006), including particulate matter (ENVO:01000060) such as... | depth 35 m
ATCGAAACCGCAGAAGACCCCATTGAATCCCCTACCGCGTCAGAGATCGCAAAGAATGTCGTCCGGCCACTCTGGCAGGGTCGTCAGCAATCGCTGATGGAGGAACTCGACGCAATCACCGTCGAGGAACTCTGTATCAATGCGCACAAATCGGGCATCCACAGCGAAGCCCGTGAACGTCTCGACTACACCATCTAACTCAACAGAAGGACTTCCCCCATGTCCGGCGAATTCAGAGGCAAAATCTACGACTCCATTCTCGATACCATCGGCGCAACGCCGCTGGTAAAGCTTAACCGTATCGCAGAGGAAGCCGGCGCAAAGGCGACGGTGCTCTGCAAATGCGAATTCTTCAATCCGCTGGCCTCGGTCAAGGACCGTATCGGCTTTGCCATGATCAAGGCGCTGGAAGATGCCGGCAAGATCGGCCCGAATACGACCATCGTTGAGCCGACTTCCGGCAATACCGGGATCGCGCTGGCCTTTGTCTGCGCCTCCCGCGGATACCGGCTGATCCTGACCATGCCCGAAAGCATGTCGGTGGAACGGCGCAAGATGCTGGCTTTCCTTGGTGCAGAGCTTGAACTGACACCGGCCGAGAAAGGCATGAAGGGTGCTATCGCACGGGCTGAGGAACTGGTCAGCGAAATCGGCGATGCCGTCATTCCCCAGCAGTTCCAGAATCCGGCCAATCCGGCAATTCATGATGTCACCTCGGCAGAGGAAATCTGGGCAGATACCGGCGGCAATGTAGATGTCATCATCTCCGGTGTCGGCACTGGCGGAACCATTACCGGTATCGGCCGGACGCTGAAGCCGCGCAAAGCCGATCTGAAAATGATCGCCGTAGAACCGGAAGACAGCCCCGTCCTGTCCGGCGGCCCTCCGGGACCGCACAAGATTCAGGGTATCGGTGCCGGGTTCATTCCCGACATTCTGGACCGAGACCTGATTGATGAAGTGCTGGTGATCGCCAACGAAACCGCCTTTGCAACCGCCCGCAAGGCCGCCCGACTGGAGGGGCTTCCGGTTGGAATTTCCTCCGGGGCAGCTATTTCCGCCGGTCTGGAGGTTGCCTGCCGCGACGATATGGCGGGTAAGACAATCGTCGTGATTGTTCCGTCTTTCGCCGAACGATATCTTTCCACAGCTCTGTTTGACGGACTGTAAGGAAGAAACATCATGGCGACTGAAGTCTGGCTGGCCTATGTCGCGGCAACCACCTTGCTGCTCATCATTCCCGGCCCGACAATCATGCTCGTCATCTCCTACGCCATCGCCGAAGGCCGTCGTGCTGCATTATCGACGGTGATCGGCGTTGGCCTCGGTGATTTTGCCGCCATGACCCTCTCTCTGGCAGGCCTCGGGGCGATTCTGGCGACCTCCGCCGAACTGTTCACCCTTCTGAAATGGATCGGTGCCGCCTATCTGGTCTGGCTTGGCATCAAACTCTGGCGGGCCCCTGCCATTCTGCCGTCCTCCGACGGATCGGAAACCGAGGGGAAATCAGGCCGGGCCATGCTGACCCACGCTTTCCTTGTCACCCTGCTGAATCCCAAGGGCATCGCCTTCTTCATTGCCTTTACCCCGCAATTCCTTGATCCGGCAGCCCCTCTGCTGCCCCAGCTTGTGATCATGGAAGCGACCTTTGTCACCCTCGGCGTCGCCAATGCCGCAGCCTATGCCTGGCTTGCCAGTTCCGCCCGCGACCGGATCCGTCGCCCGGCCACCCTGCGGACCATCAACCGCCTCGGCGGCACCGTCCTGATCGGCGCCGGCCTTGCCACAGCCGCCATCAAACGGGCCGCCTGATCAGTTCCGGGAGACCATCAGCCTCATCCTGAGGAGTGCTGAAAGCGCGTCTCGAAGGATGGCAGGAGGATACCTTTGACTGTCACCGAATGTCGCCACGTCCTTCGAGACGGCGCATAGCGCCAGCTCAGGGTGTGGCTGATGTCGTAATTTCCCAACAAAAAAGGCGACCCCAAGGGGTCGCCTTTTCCGTTTATCGGGATGAAAGACCGATCAGTCTTCAGCTTCCCCGGCAATTTCCTTGCCGGTTTCCTGATCGACGACCTTCATCGACAGCTTAACCTTGCCGCGATCATCCAGGCCGATGCACTTGACCCAGACTTCCTGACCTTCGGACACCACGTCACTGACTGCCTTGACCCGTTCCGGGCGCATTTCAGAGATGTGGACGAGGCCGTCACGCGGACCGAGGAAGTTCACGAAAGCGCCGAAATCGACACATTTCACGACCTTGCCACGGTAGATCGTACCAACTTCCGGCTCAGCGGAAATCGCCATGATCATATCAACGGCTTTCTGTGCGGCATCATTGTCAACGGCAGCAACCTTGACGGTGCCATCATCATCAATATCAACCTTCGCGCCGGACACTTCACAGATTTCACGGATCATCTTGCCACCCGGGCCGATGATTTCGCGAATCTTGTCTTTCGCAACATGGATCACGGTGATCCGCGGTGCATTGTCCGAGACGCCTTCACGGGAGTTGGTAAGTGCCTTGGCCATTTCGCCGAGGATGTGCAGACGCCCACCCTTTGCCTGACCGAGTGCGATCTGCATGATTTCTTCGTTGATCGAGGTGATCTTGATATCCATCTGCAGGGCGGTAACACCGGCTTCGGTACCCGCAACCTTGAAGTCCATATCGCCGAGATGATCTTCATCACCGAGAATGTCGGACAGGACGGCGAAGTCGTCGCCTTCCTTGATGAGACCCATGGCAATACCGGCCACCGGACGAACCAGAGGCACACCGGCATCCATCAGCGACAGCGAGGTGCCGCAGACAGTCGCCATTGAAGACGAGCCGTTGGATTCAGTGATTTCGGAGACAACCCGGAGCGTGTACGGGAAGGCTTCCTTCGACGGCAGCAGCGGGTGAATGGCCCGCCAGGCAAGCTTGCCATGGCCGATTTCACGACGTCCCGGCGATCCCATACGACCGGCTTCACCGACCGAGTAGGGCGGGAAGTTATAGTGCAGCATGAAATGCTCGCGATATTCGCCTTCGAGCGCATCGATGATCTGCTCGTCCTGACCGGTGCCGAGTGTGGCAACAACCAGTGCCTGGGTTTCGCCACGGGTAAACAGGGCAGAACCATGGGCACGCGGCAGAATGCCGACTTCCGAGACGATCGGGCGAACGGTCTCAAGATCGCGGCCGTCAATGCGGCTTTTGGTCTTGATGATATCGCCACGAACCACGTCTTTTTCGAGTTTCTTGAACATCGCGCCGGTGAGGCCTTCATCAAAGCCTTCCTCGACAACCGTGTCGATGGTGCTCTGACGAACAGCGGCAATCGCGTCCTGACGTTCCTGCTTTGCCTTGATGGCATAGGCATCACGCAGGCCGGCTTCGGCCAGTTCAGCAACGCGCTTCTTGACCGCGTCATAATCGGCAGGCTGTTCAGCCAGCGGCCACGGGTCTTTGGCACAGGCTTCGGCGAGATCGATGATCGCGTCGATGACCGGCTGGAAACCACGATGACCAAACATCACCGCACCCAGCATGACTTCTTCCGACAGCTCTTTCGCTTCGGATTCAACCATCAGCACACCGTCCTGGGTACCGGCAACGACGAGGTCGAGCTCGGACTTTTCCAGATCGGTTGCTGTCGGGTTCAGCATGTATTCGCCATCGGCATAACCGACACGTGCCGCACCAAGCGGACCCATGAAGGGAATACCGGAAATTGTCAGGGCAGCCGAAGCGCCAACCATGGCAGCGATGTCCGGATTGTTATCCAGATCATGGGCCAGCACGGTGCAGACAACCTGTGTTTCGTTACGGAAACCGTCAACAAACAGCGGCCGGATCGGTCTGTCGATCAGGCGGGATGTAAGGGTTTCTTTTTCCGTCGGACGACCTTCACGTTTGAAAAAACCGCCGGGGATTTTACCGGCGGCGAAGGTCTTTTCCTGATAATTGATGGTCAGCGGGAAGAAATCGATTCCCGGTTTCGGCTTCTTTGCGCCGACTGCGGTGCAGAGAACCTTCGTATCGCCATAGGTCACCATGACGGCGCCGTCGGCCTGGCGGGCAATCTTGCCCGTCTCCAGGACGAGCTTGCGGCCGCCCCAGTCGAGTTCCTTACGATGAATTGTAAACATGTACTCTCTTTCTTTTCCATACAACGGATCAGCCCTATGCCATCCGCCGGCCTGCAGTCATTCCGCAGGGCTTGCAGCGGCCGCAGCACGGGCTGCGGCCGCCGGAGCAAGGCTCGCCCTTAGCGGCGAATACCCAGCCTTTGAATCAGCGACGTGTAACGATCATCGCTTTTCTTCTTGAGATAGTCGAGCAGACGACGGCGCTGGCCGACGAGGATCAGAAGTCCACGGCGTGAGTGGAAGTCCTTCTTGTGTTCCTTGAGATGCTCGGTGAGGTTCGTGATCCGTTCGGTCAGGATAGCAACCTGTACCTCGGGAGAACCGGTATCGCCTTCAGCCTGGGCGTACTCGGAGATAAGCGCTGTCTTGCGCTCTGCAGTAATCGACATCGTGTTTTCCTTCCTTGATCTAGAGGTTCAACACGCGCACCGGAAGGACGTTTCCGCCTTCAACCCGGGCCAATGCCACCGGCACATCGCCGGTAATTGCACAACAAACCACATCAGGACCAATCGGTCCCAGGTTGGATCTGCCGGCAACCTTGAGCCAGGACACAGCCTGACCACAACGCATTCGTCGGGCTTCCTCGTCAGTCAGGGCCAGAGCCGGGATGTCGTCCAGCGCGGTCTTGACCGGGAGCAAGTGCTCGCTTGCGGCGGGAATATGGTCGAGTTCTTCAAGTTTTTCCAGCGGAATTGCGTCTTCTATCGTAAATCCGCCAACCGCCGTCCGGCGCAGCGCAGAGACATATCCGGCTGACCCCAGCGCACGGGCGATATCACGGGCCAGCGCCCGCATATAGGCCCCCTTGCCACAGGTCACATCAAAGGAGGCATGATCCGCGTCAGGGCGTTCCGCCAGCCGGACCTCATCGATCCGGACAATCCGCGATTTCATCTCGACATCTTCATTCGCCCGCGCCAGATCATAGGCGCGTTTTCCGTCAATCTTGATCGCAGAATAAATCGGCGGAACCTGTTCGATTTCCCCGGTAAACTGCGACAATACCGCTTCAATTTCACTGTCTGAAGGCCGCACGTCAGAGCGGGCAGAAACCTCTCCCTCCGCATCGTCCGTGGTCCGTTCCTCACCAAAGCAGAGGGTGAAACGATAGGACTTTGTTCCGTCCATGACGATAGAGATGGTCTTGGTCGCCTCACCCAGCGCGATGGGCAGCAGACCTGTCGCCAGCGGGTCCAGGGTTCCGGCATGGCCGACCTTGGCCGCGTTGGTCAGCCGGCGGATCCGTCCAACCGTCTGGGTCGATGTGACGCCAAGCGGCTTGTCGATAATAATCCAGCCATGGATCGGCAGGCCGCTTTTCTTACGCCCCATTATCATCGTCCTCGTCGTCATCCTTACCGAGATCCCGGATAACGTCGGGCTGGCGCAGCAGATTATTCATGTAATCCGCATTATCGAAGCTTTCGTCAGCCTTGAAGCTGAGATTCGGTGCGGTCCGCAGTTTGACGATCGCAGCAATACGCCGACGCAGATAAGGTTTGGCCCGCTGCAGAGCCTCCAGCATGGGTGTCGGATCACCGCCGCCAAGCGGCGTTGCGAAAACCGTCGCATTACGCAGATCAGGACTGACCCGGACTTCGGTGATAGTCACCGGTGTCTGCTGCAGCACGGGCTGGTGCAGTTCGCCGCCTTCAAGAATTTGCGCCAGCGTATGACGGATCAGTTCTCCGACACGAAGCTGACGCTGATTCGGCGCACGGTCATTACGTTGTTTGGCCATAATTTCGACTCCTGTCGTAACGCGGACCGCATGGCCCGCGCCGGGGTGTCGCCCCTGGGTTGAGGATACGCCCGCTTAAAGCTGGGTCGCAATTTCCTCGACATTGTAACATTCGATGAAATCACCGGCCTGAATGTCGTTGTAACGCTCGAATGCCATACCGCATTCGTAGCCTTCCTTGACCTCCTCGACCTCATCCTTGAAGCGCTTGAGGGTGCTCAGTGTGCCTTCATGGATCACCACATCGTCGCGGAGCAGGCGAACCTTGCCGCCACGGCGAACCAGACCTTCGGTAACTTCACAACCTGCGACCTTACCAACCTTGGTGATGTTGAAGACTTCCTTGATCTTGGCGTAGCCCAGCAGGGTTTCCTTGATCGTCGGTGCCAGCATGCCGGTCAGCATCTGTTTCACATCATCAGCAACGTCATAAATGATCGAGTAGTAGCGGATATCGATGGCATTCGCCTTGGCGAAGTCACGGGCCTGCGGGTTCGCGCGGACATTGAACCCGATAACCAGCGCCTGCGAGGCCTGCGCCAGGGTCATGTCTGATTCATTGATACCGCCGACGCCGGAGCTGAGCACCCGGACATTGACCTCATCATTCCCCATGGCTTCCAGCGCACCGACAATGGCTTCTGCGGAACCCTGCACGTCTGCCTTGATAACCACCGGCAGCTGCTTGACGTTCCCTGCATTCGCACTGGCGAAGAAGGATTCCAGTGTCCCCGGCCGTGCCAGATTGGTCCGCGCCGTGCGGGCCTTTTCCTGACGATAGCTGGTGATTTCACGTGCCCGGGCTTCATCGGCAACGACGATAAGATCGTCACCCGCCATCGGTGTGCCCTGCATACCCAGAACTTCTACCGGATCAGACGGACCCGCCTCGGCAACCTGATCGCCACGTTCGTTGATCATGGCGCGGACACGGCCCCATTCGTCCCCGGCAACAAACACGTCACCGACACGGAGCGTTCCGCGCTGGACCAGCACAGTGGCAACAGAGCCGCGACCCCGTTCCATCTTCGCCTCAATCACCACGCCTTCGGCAGGGCGATCCGGGTTGGCACCCAGTTCCAGAAGTTCAGACTGCAGCAGAATGGTTTCTTCAAGCTTGTCCAGACCGGTCTTGGCTTTGGCAGAAACTTCCACCGCCAGCACATCACCACCAAATTCTTCGAGGATGATTTCGTGCTGCAACAGTTCGCTGCGGACCTTCTCCGGATTGGCATCTTCCTTGTCGATCTTGTTGATGGCGACAATCACCGGTACTTCAGCTGCCTTCGCATGGTTGATCGCTTCAACCGTCTGCGGCTTCACGCCATCATCGGCAGCGACAACCAGCACGACAATATCTGTCGCACGGGCACCGCGCGCACGCATGGCCGTAAAGGCGGCGTGACCCGGCGTATCGATGAAGGTAATCCGCTGACCACCTTCAAGCCGGACCTGATAAGCGCCGATATGCTGGGTGATACCACCGGCTTCCCGGCCTGCCGTGTCGGTTTCCCGAAGCGCGTCGAGCAGCGAGGTCTTGCCGTGGTCAACATGACCCATGATGGTGACAACCGGCGGACGCGGCTGTTTGTCGGTATCGTTATCCGCTTCTGCCACCAGCCCGATTTCAACATCGGATTCGGAAACACGGCGCAGTTTATGGCCGAATTCAGCAACGACCAACTCGGCCGTATCTGCATCAATCGTCTGATTAATCGTCGCCATAACACCCAGTTTCATAAGAGTTTTGACGACTTCTACGCCACGTTCGGCCATACGGTTGGCAAGTTCCTGAACCGTGATGGTTTCCGGCACAACAACATCACGGACCTGTTTGCGGTTTTCACCACCGGACTGCTTCATCTGACGCCGGCGTTCACGCTCACGGGCGCGGCGAACCGCCGCGTCAGACCGGGCGCGCTGACCATCCTGATCATCCAGCGCACTGGTGACGGACAGTTTATTCTGGCGGCGACGCGGTTCACCCTTGCGGCTTGGCGCCGGGCGTTTGGTATCCAGCTTCACCTTGCCGCTGCGGTCATCATCAGGCTCGGTAACCGCTTCCGGTGCCCGGACACGGGTTGCGACGGCAACCTTGACGGCTTCGGCTTCTTTCTTTGCCCGGTCGAGAGCAGCCTGCTTGCGTGCCGTCTCTTCTTCCTTCTGACGGGCCTCTTCCTCAGCAGCCTTACGGGCAGCCTCATCAGCATCACGACGCTGACGATCTTCCTCTTCCTGCAGGCGCTTCTTCTCTTCTTCAGCGCGGCGTGCAGCTGCACGCGCGGCTTCTTCCTCACCGCGGGCGCGGGCTTCGATTTCCATCTGCTGCGCCTGTTTCAGGGCGCGCATCCGGACTTCCCGTTCCTGTTCGGTCAGGCGGCGTTCTTCCGTTGATACAGCAGGCGCCGACACAGCTTCTTCAAAAGCCTTATCGCCCTGTCTGACTTCTTTCAGCCGTCCGCTGGTACCACGTTCAAAGGTCCGCTTCTTCTTGACCTCAACGGTAACCGCCTTCGAGCGGCCGTGCGAAAAGGACTGACGAACCGTTCCGGTCTCGACGGTCTTGTTCAGCGTCAGCTTGCCGGGCTTCGACAATCCAAGCGTCTTTTTGCCGTCGTCAGTATTATCTGTTTCGTTCGTCATTACCTGTCGCTTCCTTCAGGGGCATCGATTGCCCCGTTCTCTCTGAATCCTGCAAGCTTGCGCGATGTCAGCACCAGCCGGTCGGCAAAGGTGCTGCGTTCGATAAAGGCATGAACCAGGCCGTCACGACCAAATGCCATGCCAATTTCCGTATCATCCAGCAGATCAACTTCTGCGGCGATACGGCTACGGTTGAGTTTCCGCCTGCCACCGGCGGGAGCGCCGCTGGCGGTCAGCAACACACCCTGTGTGCCGCCATCCAGCTTGATCTTCACCTTGGCAAATCCGCCGACGGCACGATTGGCCCGGCGCGCCAGCCCGATAATGCTGATGCATCTGGAGACCAGCAGTTTCTCGACCATATTGTCGAGATTGTCCGGCACATCAACCCGGCGACGGGCGCTGCGCGCAAACATGTTCTTCTTCATGGCGATCCGCAGACTGCTGCGGTCCGGGCAAAGCCAGATACCACGACCGGGCAAGCGGCCGTCAACATCTGGCACAATTCCCCCTTCAGGCCCGACAACGAATCTGATCAGATCGTCGCGGGGCGCTGTTTTACCCGTCGCGATGCATCGTCGCTCGGGCGTCAGTTGGTCGAACTCGGGGGAAGCGTATCCCATTAAAATTCCAGTACCTCACCCTTCCGACGCCGTCGGCTGGTCGGCGCTTTCTTCACTGTCTGCCGTCTCTTCGTCGGCAAACCAGTGAGCGCGCGCGGCCATAATGATCGCATTGGCGTCGTCTTCCGTCAGTTGCTCGCCGCCGACAATCTCGATCAGTTCATCACCGGCAAGATCGGCCAGGTCATCACGGGTTTTGACGCCCGCATCACCAAGAGCCACCAGCATGGCGCTGGTCACACCTTCGACCTCACCAACTTCATCCTCGACGCCAAGTTCAACCCGGCGGGCTTCCTGTTCGGCAGCAACCGTTTCGAGATGGACACGGGCACGGTTACGAAGCTCTTCGGCGATATCTTCGTCAAAGCCTTCGATTTCGGCCAGGTCGGCAACCGGCACAAAGGCGACTTCCTCAACCAGGCGGAAACCTTCGGTCACCAGCAGATGCGCGACAACTTCGTCGACATCCAGGGCTTCAACGAACATTTCCGACATCGACAGGAATTCACGGTTGCGACGCTCGGATTCGACTTCTTCCGTCAGAATATCGATTTCCCAGCCGCTCAGCTGTGAAGCAAGGCGGACATTCTGCCCGCGCCGGCCAATTGCCAGACTGAGCTGTTCATCCGGCACAACGACTTCAATACGGTTGGCTTCTTCATCCAGCACCACCTTGCTGACCTCAGCCGGGGCAAGGGCGTTGACGATGAAGGTCGCCGTATCCGGGGAGAACTGAATGATATCGATCTTCTCACCTTGCAGTTCACCAACGACGGCCTGAACGCGGGAACCGCGCATACCGACACAGGCACCGACAGGGTCGATGGAATGATCATGTGACAGAACGGCAATCTTGGCGCGCGATCCCGGATCACGGGCAACCGCCATGATGTCGATGATGCCGTCATAAATTTCCGGCACTTCCTGTGCGAACAGCTTGGACATGAATTCCGGGCGTGTCCGTGACAGGAAAATCTGCGGGCCACGGGGCTCTTCGCGCACGTCATAGATATAGGCGCGCACCCGGTCTCCCTGACGGAAATTCTCCCGAGGGATCATCTCATCGCGGCGGATGATGCCTTCGGCACGGCCCAGGTCGACCATGACATTGCCAAACTCGACCCGCTTGACCAGACCGTTGACGATTTCGCCAACCCGGTCCTTGTATTCTTCGTAATGACGCTTGCGCTCGGCATCGCGGACGTTCTGCACGATGACCTGCTTGGCGGTCTGCGCGGCAATACGTCCGAAATCGATCGGCGGCAGCGGATCAACCAGAAATTCGCCAATCTCAGCGTCGGCCTTCTTGCGGCGCGCCTTGGCCAGCGGAATCTGGGTTGCTTCGTTTTCGATTTCCTCGGCAACCTCAAGATAGCGGGCAAGCCGGATTTCACCGTTCTTCCGGTCGATGGTCGCGCGGATATCGTGCTCCTGACCATATTTCGACCGGCCGGCCTTCTGGATTGCCATTTCCATGGCTTCGATGACTTCCTCGCGCTCAATTCCCTTGTCGCGGGCCACCGTGTCAGCGACCGTCAGAAGCTCCGGGCGTGGATGTGTTGCCACTTGTTCCATCTCGTTATCCTTCAACCTGCCTGTTTTTTGTCGTCCAGGCGATCAGTTCGTCCGTCAGCAGCAACTTCGCCTTGGCTATACCGGCAAAGGGAAGTGCCACCTGCTCATCTTCGACATCGATCTTCACGACATCACCGTCTGTACCTCTGAGACGACCGGAAAACCGGCGCCTTCCGGCAATCGGTTCCGCCATCTCCACGCGTGCTTCAAACCCTGCCCACTGATCGAAATCCTTGATCCGGGTCAGGGGCCGGTCGACGCCCGGGCTGGAAACCTCAAGGCAGTAGGCTTCCTTGATCGGGTCTTCAACATCCAGCAGGGCCGACACCATCCGACTGACCTTGGCACAGTCATCAATGCCCATATCCCGACCGTCAGACGGATCAGCCATGATCTGTACCGTCAACTGGCGTTTGCCGTTGATCGTGACGCGCACGAGGTCATACCCCATGTCCGTCATCGACGGTTCAATCATCCTGCTTATGCGTTCCGTCAGATCCATGCCTCTACCCGCCGGTTTCAAATCACCTGTCATACAAACAAAAAAAGCGGGCCGGCGGGCCCACTTTAATTACTCCCGAAAGAGCACGCCGAATTAAAGTGCGAGCGGAATATACCCGGAAACGCCGTGGTTTCAAGCAGCTTCCCGTCGACGGAAGCAGAGATAGACCGAGCTTCGCCCGGCGCGACGCGCTTTCGCCTCATATCGGCTCTCCGGCCAGTCACTCGGACGGACCCGCCAATCATCCCGGGATTGCGCCATCCATTCGAAAGCCGGATGCCGCAACAACAACGGCAGGCTCCACCTGATATATCCCATATCGTCACTGCCGAGCCGGAATTCACCCCCCGGCTTTAACAAACGTGCGATAACATCCAGTGTCCGGGTCTGCACAAACCGGCGGTTCGCATGGCGGGTCTTCGGCCAGGGGTCCGGAAACAGCAGAAAATAGCGTTCGATACAGGCGTCCGGCAGGGCATCCAGCACAACCCGCGCATCATCCGGGTGAATGCGGACATTCGTCAGGTTACGGTCTTCAATGTAGGAGAGCAGCCCGGCAACGCCGTTGACGAACGGTTCGCAGCCGATAAAGCCCACATCCCTGTTCTGCTCGGCCTGCCAGGCCAGATGTTCGCCGCCGCCAAACCCGGTCTCCATCCAGAGCGCCCGGACATCCTGATCAAACAGGCTTTTCGGATCGGCCATCATCTCCGCGTCATCCACCGGCAGCGAAAGATGCGGCAGCAGGCTGTCCATCAGCCCGGCGCGGCGGGGGCGCAGGGTACGACCCTTCCGGCGTCCCTTGAAGCGATCACCGGGCCCTTCAATAAGGGGCTGTCTGTCAGTCTTCTGTGTCATGTCCCATGTCCGGATTGCAGATGACAGAAAGCCCGCCCCGCCGGAACGGCAAGACGGGCTTTCCGGGTCATTTGTCAGATCAGAAGCGGCTCTTCAGCTCGTCGACCAGGTCCGTCTTCTCCCAGGAGAAGCCGCCATCAGCTTCCGGCTTGCGGCCAAAGTGACCATAAGATGACGTCCGGCGATAAATCGGCTGATGCAGATTCAGATGCTCGCGGATACCACGCGGGCTCAGATCCATGACATCCTGAAGCACATCACACAGCTTGGCCTCATCAACCTTGCCGGTGCCGTCGGTGTTTACATAGACCGACAGCGGCTTGGAGACGCCGATCGCATAGGCGACCTGAATCGTGCAGCGGTCAGCCAGACCCGCGGCAACCACGTTCTTTGCCAGGTACCGCGCGCCGTAAGCGGCCGAGCGGTCAACCTTCGACGGATCCTTGCCGGAGAATGCACCACCACCATGCAGGGCAGCGCCACCATAGGTATCGACGATGATCTTGCGACCGGTCAGGCCGCAATCGCCGTCCGGACCACCGATGACGAAACGACCGGTCGGATTGACGTAAAACTCGTCTTCATCACACATCCAGCCTTCCGGCAGAACCTGCTCGACGAAGGGGCGGACGATTTCCTTGATTTCAGCCTGCTCCAGGCCTTCGACATGCTGGGTGGACACAACCACAGAAGTCGCCTTCACCGGCTTGCCGTTTTCATACAGCAGGGTGAACTGGCTCTTCGAATCAGGCAGCAGTTCCGGGGTCTTGCCGGCATGGCGTGCTTCGGCCATCAGGCGCAGCACTTCATGGGAATAATGAATCGGAGCCGGCATCAGTTCTTCGGTTTCGTTACAGGCAAAACCAAACATGATGCCCTGATCGCCAGCGCCTTCATCCTTGTTGCCGGCGGCATCGACGCCCTGTGCAATATCGACAGACTGGCTGTGGACATGCACCTGCACTTCGGAATTGGCCCAGTGAAAGCCATCCTGCTCGTAACCGATCTCGCGAATGCATTCGCGGGCCAGCTCTTCCATCCGGGCCTTGCTGACTTCTTCCGGTCCGCGGACTTCACCCGCCAGCACGACCAGATTAGTTGTGCAAAGCGTCTCGCAGGCAACCCGCGATCCCGGGTCTGCCGCCAGGAACGCATCGACAATGGAATCGGAAACCCGGTCGCTGACCTTGTCAGGATGACCTTCGGATACGGATTCGCTGGTAAACAGATAGCTGGAATTGGTCACGGAGCACCTCGTTCGATCAAATTTCGGACGCCGGACCGGGATTACATCTGTGCAACATTTCTGTCGCCGGGGGAAATCTCCGCTTAGCCCTTCAATTATCGTGGCGGCAAGCGGATGAAATCAATCCACGGAACCCTCGGGTCCGATCTGCCCGGCTTTTGGCAACACAGACCCGTACTGTCAAGGATATTCCATTTCACCCCGTCGCAGTCGTGAGGAATCAGTTCAGCTGTTGTTCTCTTCTTCCGAGATCGCGATGGACTTTGCCATTTCGAACAGACGGCGACGGACATTAACATCCGGAATCCGGTAATAGGCGCGGACCAGTTCCAGTGTTTCCCGCCGTGTCAGGGGATCACCTTCAAGTTCGAATTCCGGATCTGCCTTCAGGCCTGCGATCTTGCGCGGACTGGAATCGGCGACATTCTCGGGCATGTCTTCAAAGAAATAGGCGACCGGAACATCCAGCACCAGGCTGAGGTCAAACAGGCGGCTGGCCCCGATCCGGTTCGCGCCGCGTTCATATTTCTGAACCTGCTGAAACGTCAGACCAATGGACTCACCAAGTTTTTCCTGGCTCATTCCAAGAAGTGTGCGGCGTTGGCGAACGCGGCTGCCAACATGAACATCAACCGGATTCGGTTGACCCGTGGCGGTGCGTCCGCGACGGGACCCACGACGTGCTGCTGCCATAACAATATCCTCCGAAAAGGGTTTGAGCGGACCCGGGATGCCACGGCATCAGCGCCATAACGCTGCAGTCAGGGCCCCAAAGGGTCTGCACCTGCTGTAATCAGTCTCCGCTCGCGCTCCGCCGCCTCGACTGAAGAACAGACCCGATCGCAACCAAAACGATAAGACCTGCCAGCAGAACGGGGACGACATTCCCGAACAATGAAAAAATCGTAGGCGACGATGCCGGTTTTGGCAAGCGAAGGTCAAGCGTTCCGCGCCGATCAAGATCAAGTCTTTGAAGTTCTCGTCCAAACGGGTCAAAGGCGACTGTAATCCCCGTATTCGTTGCCCGGATCAGAGGTAATCCTTCCTCAATCGCACGCATTCGTGATGACGCGAGATGCTGATGCGGACCGGCACTGACTCCAAACCAGGCATCATTGCTGATGTTCAGAATCCAGTCCGGACGATCTGATGCATCAACCGCAACGCCCGGAAAAATTGCTTCATAGCAAATCAGGGGAGAAAAAGATGGCAGTCCGGGGAGGCGAAGCGTGCGCGGCCCCGGACCGGCTGTGAAGTCTCCCCGCCCGGCCACAATCCGGTCAATCGGCAGCCAGTCCCGCAATGGCACATATTCCCCGAAGGGCACCAGATGGGCCTTGTCATAGCTTGCCAGTATCTCGCCAGACCCGCTGATCGCCTGCAGACTGTTGTAATAGACCGGTAAACCATCCCGTTTCGCCTGACGCGGCGCGCCCGTCAGGACAGCACCACCTGCGGGAGCGACACTGGCAATCGCCCGGACGACATCCGGGTTCTCGGACAGAAAAAATGTTGCCGCCGTCTCCGGCCAGATCACATGCGTCACCCAGTCCGGGCGCTGATCCGCCGACAAGGCCAGCAGACGGGTCAGGTTCGGCACCCGCAAGTCCCGTCGCCATTTATCACGCTGGTCAATATTCGCCTGTACCAGACGCAGCCCGACATTCTCCACAAAAACTGTCGGATTTTGCTGCAGCCGGTAATAGCCACTGCCGGTCCACCCGGCCATGCCGACCAGTGTGAGGGTAATGATTGCCCCCCGCACCGCACCGGAGGTCGAAACCAGAAGCAGCGGCAGACCCGCGAGCAGCAGCGTCAGCAGGCTGAGACCAAAGACACCGATGACCGATGCCGGCTGCACCATGATATCGGCAAACCCCCAGACCGACCCGACCGGATTCCAGGGGAACCCGGTGAAGGCCCAGTTCCGGCACCATTCCAGCAGCGTCCAGCCTCCGGCCAGCGCCAGCAGGGTGGATATCCAGCCGCCGCCCAGCTTCCGAACAGCCCAGGCCGGCAGACAGGCAACCGCACTGAACACGGCCAGTATGGCAGCTATACCGAACACAGCGACGGGCAGCAGCCAGGCAAACCGCGCGGCTTCGACCAGCAGGGCAAAACCAATCCAGTACAACCCGATTGCATAGAAGCCGAAGCCGAAGGCAAAACCGGTCAGCAGTGCCTGCCGCGGTCTGGTGCAGCTGCCGAGCAGCAACAACAGAACGGGAAAGGCGATCAGGAATACCGGCAGA
>TARA_R110000787_G_scaffold191851_1_pt1 | contig 15515 bp, 11 predicted proteins | sample TARA_R110000787 | Tara Oceans TARA_R110000787 (sample SAMEA4397920) | marine metagenome | biome: Polar Biome; feature: [DCM] deep chlorophyll maximum layer (ENVO:01000326); material: water (ENVO:00002006), including particulate matter (ENVO:01000060) such as... | depth 35 m
GGCCGCACTGTCGGCGCCGGCGTCGTCGCTTCGATCCAGGACTAATACTACAGATCGACATTCCGGGAGCGTCTGTTAAAAGACGCTCCCGATTGTCGATTTTCAATTTGGATAAATTGCATCGCAGGGCGAGAGCACAGGGGTATAGCTCAGTTGGTAGAGCGGCGGTCTCCAAAACCGCAGGTCGCGGGTTCGAACCCTGCTGCCCCTGCCAGCCCGGACTTGCAATACGGCTGCTGAAACAATATTTAGGGCTTTCCCCGGAAAGCGGCATTTGAATGGCGAGCAAGACGTCCCCCGCTGACTTTGTAAGACAGGTCAGACAGGAAGTATCGAAAGTTACCTGGCCGACGCGCAAGGAAACCACGGTTACCACCATCATGGTGTTTGTCATGGTGTTCGTTGCCGCGCTTTTCTTTTTGGCGATTGATCAGATTCTGGCGCTTGGCGTTGAACTGATTTTCGGGCTGGGAGGCTGACCTATGGCGATGCGCTGGTATGTTACACATGTCTATTCGGGTTCCGAGCAGAAGGTCGCTCAGGCGGTTCGGGAACAGGCTGCGCAACGTGGTCTCGATGAGCTGATCAGCGATGTTCTGGTTCCGGTTGAGGAAGTTGTTGAAGTCCGCCGTGGTGCCAAGGTGCAGTCGGAGCGGAAGTTCTTCCCGGGCTATGTGCTGGTTCGCATGGAACTGACGGACGAAACCTGGGTTCTTATCAAAAATACGCCGAAAGTGACCGGCTTCCTCGGGGCGGGCGGCAAGCCGACGCCGATTACCGACAGGGAAGCTGAGCGCATCGTGCAGCAGATTCAGGAAGGTATCGACCGGCCGAAGCCGTCGATCACTTTCGATATCGGAGAGCAGGTTCGTGTCTCCGATGGTCCTTTCGCTTCCTTTAACGGTTATGTTGAGGATGTGGATGAAGAGAAGGCCCGTCTGAAGGTGGCTGTGTCCATCTTTGGCCGGTCGACGCCGGTCGAGCTGGAATATTCCCAGGTGGAAAAGCTCTGATCAGCTGAAATCCGCGGGAGGTGCGTCACACCGTACCGCGGCCCGGAAATGAAAAACTGAGGATATAATGGCAAAGAAAATCACGGGCTATATCAAGCTCCAGATTCCGTCCGGAAAAGCCAATCCGTCGCCGCCAGTCGGCCCGGCACTTGGTCAGGCGGGTCTGAATATCATGGAATTCTGCAAGGCGTTTAACGCCGCAACGCAGGGTATGGAGCCGGGTGTCCCGACGCCGGTGGTTATCACCGCTTACGGTGACCGCTCCTTTACCTTCATCACGAAGACCCCGCCTGCCAGTTACTACATCAAGCGGGCTGCCAAGAAAGACAAGGGGTCCTCGACTCCTGGCAAGGGCAGCACCATTGGTAAGGTAACGCGCAAGCAGCTGAAAGAGATCGCCGAAATCAAGATGGCTGATCTGAACGCTAACGACGTCGACGCCGCAATCAGCATGCTTGCCGGTTCTGCGCGGTCGATGGGCATCGAGGTAGTGGGGTAGTCATGGGTAAAATTGGAAAACGGCTTACAGCCGCACGCGACGGCATTGACCGGGCTGCCGATTATTCGGTCGACGATGCCCTGAAGCTCCTCACGGAGCGCAGCAAGACGAAATTTGACGAGACCATCGAAATCTCGATGAATCTCGGCGTTGATCCGCGTCATGCGGACCAGATGGTGCGTGGCATGGTGTCGCTGCCGAATGGTACCGGCAAGACCGTCCGGGTTGCCGTGTTTGCCCGTGACGCAAAGGCTGATGAAGCCCGCGAAGCCGGTGCTGACATCGTCGGCGCGGAAGACCTGATGGAAGCGATCCAGAAGGGTGAGATGAATTTTGACCGCTGCATCGCAACGCCGGACATGATGGCTGTTGTCGGTCGCCTCGGTAAGGTGCTTGGCCCGCGCGGCCTGATGCCGAACCCGAAACTCGGTACGGTTACTCCGAATGTTGCGGAAGCTGTGACAAACGCCAAGGCTGGTCAGGTCGAGTTCCGGACTGAAAAGGCCGGGGTCGTTCACGCCGGTATCGGTAAAGTGAGCTTTGGTGACGAAAAGCTGAAGGGCAATGTCGAAGCTTTTGTTGATGCGATCATGAAAGCCAAGCCGACAGGCGCCAAGGGTACTTACGTAAAGAAGATCAGCCTGACCTCGACCATGGGTCCGAGCGTCCGTGTTGATCTGGCCAGCGTGACGACACAGAGCTGACGTCGCTGGTCTGAAGGTTTCGCCACCTCCGGGTGGTGGATCGGCCGGGCAACCGGCCAAACTGTCCGAGACTGCGGGCAGGCGGGAAACCGTCGGCAAGTCCCGCACAGACAGAGTGATAACCGTTTTACCGCGATGCGGTGTAACGGCTTGAACTTTGACGCTGGACAGATCTCGCGGATCGCGGCCTCCGGGCCGGGGTCCTGGTGAAACGGTGATCATGCAGTCCGCATGATCATGAACATCGGAGACGATACGTGAACCGAGCACAAAAAGCCGAGCTCGTCGCATCTCTGAATCAGGTGTTCGCAGAAACGTCGATCGTTGTCGTCACCCACTATAGTGGGTTGTCGGTGGCTGAAATGACCGACCTGCGGCGTCAGATGCTGGGTGCCGGAGCAAGCCTTAAAGTGACCAAGAACCGGATCACGCGTCTCGCTCTCGATGGAACGCCGTACCAGAATATCGCAGATCTGTTCACCGGCCCGACGGCTATTGCTTATTCGTCGGACCCGGTGGCTGCTGCGAAAGTTGCTGTGGAATACGCCAAGAAGAACGAAAAGTTGGTGATCCAGGGTGGCGCGCTGGGCGAGCAGATTCTTGACCTTGATGGCATCAAATCGCTGGCAACTCTTCCGAGTCTGGACGAGCTGCGGGCGAAGATCGTCGGCATGGTCAATACCCCTGCAACGCGTATTGCCGGTGTGCTTCAGGCACCTGGTGGTCAGATTGCACGGGTTCTGCATGCGAAAAGTCAATTGGGCGAGGCCGCTTGAAGCGGTATCATAAAGTTCAAGCCTTAGGAGAGATATCAAATGGCTGATTTGGATAAGATTGTTGAAGAACTGTCGAGCCTCACAGTGCTCGAAGCTGCTGAGCTGTCAAAAATGCTCGAAGAAAAGTGGGGCGTTTCCGCCGCTGCTCCGGTTGCTGTAGCCGGTGTTGCAGCTGCTGGTGGCGATGCTGCTGCTGAAGAAGAAAAAGACTCCTTTGACGTGATTCTTGAAGCCGCTGGCGACAAGAAGATCAACGTCATTAAGGAAGTACGTGCCATCACCGGCCTTGGTCTGAAAGAAGCCAAGGATCTGGTCGAAGGTGCGCCGAAGCCCGTCAAGGAAGGCGTGGACAAGGCAGAAGCTGAAGAGCTGAAGAAGAAGCTGGAAGAAGCAGGCGCAACGGTTGCGCTCAAGTAATCCGCTTCGCGGGCTTTGATACCAAGGCCGGACGGCCGACCCTGCGGGGTTGACCGTCCGGCCTGACCCCGTTTCGGGGTCGAACAGAAAATTTCGGTTTGCAGATGGGATGCTCCTCCGTCTGTAAGCATGCATCAGGGGCAACAGACCAGGAATCGAGGCGCTCAATGGCAAAGTCGTTCACAGGTCGGAAACGTATCCGCAAAGACTTCGGACAGATCCGTGCAGTAGCAGAAATGCCGAACCTCATTGAGGTTCAGAAGCAGTCATATGATGGCTTCATGAAGCTGGGCGCATCCGAACAGGAGCGGATTGAATCCGGACTTCAGCAGGTGTTCAAGTCGGTTTTCCCGATTCAGGACTTCTCCGAGCGAGGCCGTCTGGAGTTCGTGAGTTACGATCTCGAAGAACCAAAATACGACGTTGAAGAGTGCCAGCAGCGGGGCATGACCTATGCCGCACCGCTGAAGGTGACACTCCGTCTTCTGGTTTGGGACATCGACGAAGATACAGGCGCCAAGTCGGTCCGCGACATCAAGGAACAGGACGTCTACATGGGCGATATGCCCCTGATGACGGGTAATGGTACCTTCGTGGTCAACGGCACCGAGCGGGTGATCGTCAGCCAGATGCACCGTTCGCCGGGCGTGTTCTTCGATCACGACAAGGGCAAGACCCATTCATCGGGTAAATATCTCTTTGCCGCACGGGTGATTCCGTACCGTGGCTCCTGGCTGGATTTCGAATTCGATGCCAAGGATCTGACCTTCGTACGTATTGACCGTCGGCGGAAACTGCCGGTCACCACACTGCTGCTGGCACTGGATAGTGATGAATCCATCGCTTATCGCGAGAAGTGCGCAGAAGAAGGTGTGCCGGTTGATCCGGCACTGATCACCGGCATGACGCCGGAAGACATCCTTAAATATTTCTACGAGCACTCGCATGTCGAGCGCAGTGGCGATGGCTGGAAGACCGATCTTAACGCAGAGCGCCTGATCGGTGTGAAGCTGGTCAAGGATCTGGTTGATGCTAACACCGGTGATGTGATTGTCGAAGCCGGTCAGAAGCTGACCCGTCGCATCGTCAAGAAGCTGGAAGAAGACAAGGTCACCGAACGGTTTGTCAGCAATGAAGACCTGATCGGTGATTATCTGGCACTCGACGTGATCGATCCGCAGACCGGTGAAGTCTATGCCGATGCCGGTGACGAGATCACCGAAGAAATGCTCGAGATGTTCGAAGAGAACAAGATCGTGTCCTTCGCAACACTCGCGATCGATCATCTCAATGTCGGGCCTTACATTCGCAACACCCTGGCGTCAGACAAGAACACCAGCCGTGACGAAGCACTGGTCGATATCTACCGTGTGATGCGCCCGGGTGAGCCGCCGACGCTGGAGACGGCTGAAAACCTGTTCCGTGGTCTGTTCTTTGATTCAGAACGCTATGACCTGAGCGCGGTTGGCCGGGTAAAGATGAATGCCCGCCTGAATTTCACGACTGATGATACGGTTCGTGTGCTGCGCAAGGAAGACATCCTGGCGGTCGTCAAGATCCTCGTTGGTCTGAAGGACGGCAAGGGCGAGATCGACGATATTGATCACCTCGGCAACCGGCGTGTCCGTTCGGTCGGCGAACTGATGGAAAACCAGTATCGCGTTGGCCTGCTTCGTATGGAGCGCGCTATTCGTGAGCGTATGGGGTCGGTCGATATCGACACCGTCATGCCGCATGATCTGATCAATGCGAAGCCGGCTGCTGCTGCGGTTCGCGAATTTTTCGGTTCGTCGCAGCTCAGCCAGTTCATGGATCAGACCAACCCGCTGTCGGAAATTACCCACAAGCGTCGCCTTTCGGCGCTTGGCCCGGGTGGTCTGACACGTGAGCGGGCCGGCTTTGAAGTCCGTGACGTGCATCCGACCCATTACGGTCGTATCTGCCCGATTGAAACGCCGGAAGGCCCGAATATTGGTCTGATCAACTCGCTGGCTACTTTTGCCCGCGTCAACAAGTACGGCTTCATTGAAAGCCCGTATCGCCGGGTGGTCGATGGCCATGCAACCGACGAAGTCATCTACATGACGGCAATGGATGAGGGCCACTACACGGTCGCTCAGGCCAACGCTGAAATGGACGAGAACGGCAAGCTGCTCGAAGATCTGGTCAGCTGCCGGACGCGGGGCGATTACCATCTCGCACTGCCTGCTGATATCGACTTCATTGACGTTTCCCCGAAACAGCTTGTTTCGGTTGCTGCGGCACTCATTCCGTTCCTTGAGAACGATGACGCCAACCGCGCGCTGATGGGATCGAACATGCAGCGGCAGGCTGTGCCTCTGCTTCAGGCCCAGGCACCGCTCGTCGGTACCGGCATGGAGCGGGCTGTTGCTCATGACTCCGGTGCGTCGATTGTTGCGCGCCGCTCGGGTCTGGTCGATCAGGTGGATGCCACCCGTATCGTTATCCGGGCAACGGAAGAAACCAAAGCCGATGCGTCGGGCGTGGATATCTACAATCTGCGCAAATTCCAGCGTTCGAACCAGAACACCTGCATCAACCAGCGTCCGCTGGTTCGCGTAGGCGACCGGGTGACCGCTGGCGAAATCATCGGTGACGGTCCGTCAACGGATCTCGGTGATCTGGCTCTTGGCCGTAACGTGCTGGTCGCGTTCATGCCGTGGAATGGCTACAACTTCGAAGATTCGATCCTGATCTCGGAACGTATCGTGCGTGATGACGTCTTTACCTCGATCCATATCGAGGAATTCGAGGTCATGGCCCGTGATACAAAGCTTGGTCAGGAAGATATCACCCGTGATATTCCGAATGTCGGCGAAGAAGCCCTGAAAAACCTCGATGAGGCCGGGATCGTTTATATCGGTGCCGAGGTGAACCCGGGTGACATTCTTGTCGGTAAGGTGACGCCGAAGGGCGAATCACCGATGACGCCGGAAGAAAAACTGCTGCGGGCGATCTTTGGTGAAAAAGCCAGTGACGTTCGTGACACCTCCCTGCGCCTGCCGCCGGGTGTTGCCGGTACGATCGTCGAGGTACGGGTGTTCTCACGTCGCGGCGTCGACAAGGACGAACGTGCGATGGCCATCGAGCGGGCGGAAATCGAACGCCTTGCGAAGGACCGTGACGATGAGCGGATCATTCTGGAGCGCAGCTTCTTTGGCCGCCTGAAAGACCTGCTGATGGGCCACAAGACCGTTTCCGGTCCGAAAGGCATCAAGGTTGGTGCAGCGGTTACGGAAGCGTTGCTGGGCGACTTTACGCCAGGTCAGTGGCGCCAGATCGTGGTCGAGGATGATGCCCGTATGGGTGAAATCGAGGCGCTCAAGGCGACCTTCGATGCCTCCATCAAGCTGCTCGAAGCACGTTTCGATAACAAGGTCGAGAAGTTGCAGCGTGGCGACGAGCTGCCGCCGGGCGTGATGAAGATGGTCAAGGTGTTCGTTGCCGTGAAGCGCAAGCTTCAGCCGGGCGATAAAATGGCCGGTCGTCACGGGAATAAGGGTGTCATTTCGCGCATCATGCCGATTGAAGACATGCCGTACCTTGAAGACGGAACGCAGGTCGATATCGTCCTGAACCCGCTGGGTGTGCCGTCACGAATGAATGTCGGGCAGATTCTCGAAACCCATCTCGGATGGGCCTGTGCCGGTCTCGGCCGCCAGGTTGCGGAGGCCCTGCGCGCCGCAAAGAGCAATTCAGCCGGCATGAAGACGCTGAAGGCGAAGCTCAAGGATGTCTATGGCGAGAAGGTCTATACGACTGAGATCGAGACTCTTGAAGATTATGAAATCTTCGATCTGGCCAATAACATCTCTGACGGCGTTCCGATTGCGACGCCGGTGTTCGATGGTGCCCGCGAACCGGACATCGTTGAAATGCTGGAGAAGGCAGGCTTGTCGAGTTCCGGTCAGGTAACCCTGGTTGATGGCCGGACGGGTGAACCGTTCGATCGTCAGGTTACTGTCGGCTACATCTATATGCTGAAGCTGCATCACCTGGTTGATGACAAGATCCATGCCCGGTCGATTGGCCCGTACAGCCTCGTTACCCAGCAGCCGCTGGGTGGTAAGGCGCAGTTCGGTGGTCAGCGCTTCGGTGAAATGGAAGTGTGGGCACTTGAGGCTTACGGTGCTGCATACACCCTGCAGGAAATGCTGACAGTGAAATCCGATGATGTGTCGGGCCGCACCAAGGTTTATGAGGCTATCGTCCGCGGTGACGACACCTTCGAAGCTGGTATCCCAGAGTCCTTTAACGTGCTGGTTAAGGAACTGCGTTCGCTCGGGCTCAATGTTGAGCTTGAACAGCGTAATTTCTGATCGAACGTCTCAGGACATATGACCCATACGGGAGAAGAACATGAATGAGTTGATGAAGATTTTCGGCCAGGTCACAGGATCGAGCCAGTCGTTCGACCAGATCCAGATCGCTATCGCCAGCCCGGAGCGGATTCGTTCCTGGTCGTTCGGTGAGATCAAAAAGCCGGAAACGATCAACTACCGGACTTTCAAACCGGAGCGGGACGGTCTGTTCTGCGCCCGGATTTTTGGCCCGATCAAGGACTACGAATGCCTGTGCGGTAAGTACAAGCGCATGAAATATCGTGGCATCATCTGCGAAAAATGTGGCGTTGAAGTCACGCTTTCAAAGGTACGCCGCGAACGCATGGGTCATATCGAACTGGCATCGCCGGTTGCCCATATCTGGTTCATGAAGTCGCTGCCGAGCCGTATTGGCCTGCTGCTCGACATGACCCTGAAGGATCTGGAGCGGGTTCTGTACTTCGAAAACCATGTGGTTATCGAACCGGGTCTGACACCGCTGAAGAAGTTCGAGCTGCTGTCGGAAGACGGCTACCAGAACGCGCTTGATGAGTATGGTCAGGATAACTTCCGCGCCGGGATCGGTGCTGAGGCGATCCGCGAGATGCTCAAAGAGCTCGATATGGAAGACGAGCTTGAGACGCTGCGTGAAGATCTGGCGGAAACCAAGTCAGAAACCAAACGCAAGAAGCTCGTCAAGCGGCTGAAGCTGGTTGAAGCCTTCATGGCGTCGGGCGCCCGTCCGGAGTGGATGATTCTGGAAGTTGTTCCGGTCATCCCGCCCGAGCTGCGTCCGCTGGTGCCGCTCGATGGTGGCCGTTTCGCGACCTCCGATCTGAACGATCTGTATCGTCGTGTCATCAACCGGAATAACCGGCTGAAGCGCCTGATCGAATTGCGTGCGCCGGACATCATCGTCCGCAACGAAAAGCGCATGCTGCAGGAATCAGTCGATGCCCTGTTCGACAATGGTCGTCGTGGTCGTGCGATTACCGGCGCGAACAAGCGTCCGCTGAAGTCGATGTCCGACATGCTGAAGGGCAAGCAGGGTCGCTTCCGTCAGAACCTGCTCGGCAAGCGCGTCGATTACTCCGGCCGTTCGGTCATCGTGGTGGGTCCGGAACTGAAACTGCATCAGTGCGGTCTGCCGAAGAAGATGGCGCTCGAACTGTTCAAGCCGTTCGTCTATTCCAAGCTGGAACTCTACAGCATGGCGACGACGATCAAGGCAGCAAAGCGCATGGTCGAAAAAGAGCGTCCGGAAGTCTGGGATATCCTTGAAGAGGTTATCCGCGAACATCCGGTCATGCTTAACCGTGCGCCGACGCTTCACCGTCTTGGTATTCAGGCATTTGAGCCGGTTCTGATCGAAGGTAAGGCCATTCAGCTTCACCCGCTGGTCTGCACCGCGTTTAACGCCGACTTTGACGGTGACCAGATGGCGGTCCATGTACCGCTGTCACTGGAAGCACAGCTTGAAGCCCGCGTTCTGATGATGTCGACGAACAACATCCTCAGCCCGGCCAACGGCAAGCCGATCATCGTGCCATCACAGGATATCGTGCTGGGTCTCTATTACCTCAGCTATGAACGCCTTGGTTCCTTCGGTCCGATCGTGTCGATCGATTCCGAAGAAGCGATGTCAGCAGCCTATGAAAATGGCGACGTTGTTGTGGCCGATCCGAAGACGGGTCGTGAAATCGAAGGCAAGGACGTCAAGGCGCTGTTTGATCTCGTCAAGAAAGGTAAAGGCGTTACCCATCGGGTGCCGCGTTTCGCCGGTTCTTCCGAAATCGAGCAGGCTATCGATGGCAAGGCAATCAGCATTCACACCCGTATCAAGGCCCGTTACCGGACCGTTGACGAGACGGGTGCGCCGGTTACGCGTCTCGTCACGACGACGCCGGGCCGTATGCGGATTGCTGAAATCCTGCCGCGTAATCCGAAGGTTCCCTTCGAACTGGTCAACCGTCTGCTGACCAAGAAGGAAATCTCGTCGGTGATCGATATTGTCTATCGCCATTGCGGTCAGAAGGAGACGGTGATTTTTGCTGACCGCCTGATGACCCTTGGTTTCACCAATGCCTGCCGCGCCGGCATCTCCTTTGGTAAGGACGATCTGCTGATCCCGGACACCAAGGAAAAGCTGGTGACGGATACGCAGGATCTGGTGAAGGAATTCGAAAAGCAGTATCAGGACGGTCTGATCACCCAGGGTGAGAAGTACAACAAGGTTGTCGATGCCTGGTCACGCTGCACCGACGTTGTTGCTGATGAAATGATGAAGCGTATTTCCGATACGTCGGATCCGACGAAGGAAATCAACGCGGTTTACATGATGGCTCATTCCGGTGCCCGTGGTTCTGCGGCCCAGATGAAGCAGCTTGCCGGTATGCGTGGCCTGATGGCCAAGCCGTCGGGTGAAATCATCGAAACGCCGATCATTTCAAACTTCAAGGAAGGCCTGACCGTACTCGAGTACTTCAACTCGACCCATGGTGCCCGTAAGGGTCTGGCCGATACGGCTCTGAAGACAGCTAACTCCGGTTATCTGACTCGTCGTCTTGTCGATGTGGCGCAGGACGCCATCATCATCGAGGAAGATTGCGGTTCCATCGACGGTCTGACCGTTGGTGCCGTGGTTGAAGGTGGCGAAACGGTAGCCTCTCTCGAAGATCGTGTTCTCGGTCGCACGGCGTCTCTCGACGTCCTGCATCCGGTGACCGGCGAAGTTCTGGTTCCCCAGGGCAAGCTGATCGAGGAAGACGATATCGAGATCATGGAAAATGCGGATGTCGAAGATCTCAAGATCCGCTCCGTGCTGACCTGTGAAAGCGTCGGCGGTGTCTGCGGGGCCTGCTATGGCCGCGATCTGGCACGTGGTACGACGGTCAACATCGGTGAAGCTGTCGGTGTTATTGCCGCTCAGTCCATTGGTGAGCCGGGTACACAGCTCACGATGCGTACCTTCCATATCGGTGGTGCTGCCCAGCGTGGTGCAGAACAGTCGCATATTGAAGCAAGCCATGATGGTGTGCTGAGCGTGCTCAATGATAACTCCGTCAATAACTCCAGCGGCGTTCCGGTGGTCATGGGGCGTAATGCCGAAATGATCCTGAAGGACGATCAGGGACGCGAGCGCGCCCGGCATCGTCTGCCTTATGGTGCGAAGTTGCTGGTCAAGAATGGCAAGAAGGTCGCCCGTGGTGACAAGCTGGCCGAGTGGGATCCGTACACCCTCCCGATCATGACGGAGAAGGAAGGTATCGTTCACTTCGTCGACATGGTCGAAGGCGTGTCCTATCGCGAAGTCCTCGACGAAGCGACGGGCATTTCCAACAAGGTGGTCATCGACTGGAAGCAGCAGCCGAAGGGCAACGACCTGAAGCCGCGGATTACGCTTCGTGACGAGAATGGTGAAGTGCTGGCCCTGCCGAACGGTATCGAAGCCCGCTACTTTATGAGCCTCGACGCCATTCTGTCGGTGGAGCCGGGTCAGTCTGTTGCTGCCGGTGACGTGCTGGCACGTATTCCCCGGGAAAGCTCGAAGACACGTGATATCACCGGTGGTCTGCCGCGGGTTGCTGAATTGTTTGAAGCCCGCAAGCCGAAGGATCATTCGATCATCTCGCACAACGAGGGTCGGGTTGAATTCGGCAAGGACTACAAGTCGAAACGGCGTATCACTGTTGTGCCGACCGAGGATGACAGTGCGGAACCGATGGATTACATGATCCCGAAGGGCAAGCATCTTGCCGTTCAGGAAGGCGATTATGTCCGTAAGGGCGATCCGCTGATCGATGGTAATCCGGTGCCGCATGACATTCTGGAAGTCATGGGTGTTGAAGCACTGGCATCCTATCTCGTGAACGAGATTCAGGAAGTCTATCGTCTTCAGGGTGTGAAGATTAACGACAAGCATATCGAGGTGATCGTTCGCCAGATGCTGCAGAAAGTCGAAATCTCTGAGCCTGGTGACACGACCTTCCTTGTCGGGGAGCTGGTTGAGAAACTTGAATTCGACCAGATCAACGAGAAGATGATGAAGGGTGGCAAGCAGCCTGCTGCGGCACGTCCTGTGTTGCAGGGGATTACCAAGGCCAGCCTGCAGACATCTTCCTTCATCTCTGCAGCATCGTTCCAGGAAACCACACGCGTCCTCACGGAAGCAGCGGTCTCCGGTAAGATCGATAACCTGCATGGTCTGAAGGAGAACGTGATTGTCGGACGTCTTATCCCGGCAGGTACGGGCTCTGTCATGAACCGGATGCGTGAGATTGCAGCCGACCGTGACAAGGTTCTGGCCGACCAGACGGCCAAGGATGAGTCGGCAGCACTGGCTGCTTCTGTTGAAGCCGCTGCCAGTGAGTCGGCAAGCATCGACGGAGACGATTGATAATCGTTCGTTTAGCTGTTCGTGAGGGTAAGGATGTTACCCAATTGCCTTCACGAACAGCGATTCACAAGGGTTTTACTTTAGTTAAGAACGGCGCTTGACGCTAGAGACCCCTGTGAATATATTGCGCGCCTCCTAGCCACTGGTGGTCGGCATACGCCCGAGACGCAGTGGCAAGATGGGAAACGCGAGAATATACAGCCGCAAGGCAGTGAAATTATCCGCAGCCTGGCCGTCGAAAGAGACGACGGACATAGGGTGCGGTTTGGTTTTGCAGAAACATAAACCCGGCGCGGCTGCGTCGACCATTAGGTTTGATTAAGGAAAAGGTGTCGGATGCCGACAATTAACCAGTTGATTCGCAATCCCCGGCGTAAGCCGATTGCACGAAACAACGTACCGGCCCTCAAGGCCTGTCCGCAAAAGCGTGGGGTTTGCACCCGCGTCTATACGACCACACCGAAGAAGCCGAACTCGGCGCTTCGTAAGGTTGCCCGTGTGCGTCTGACCAATGGTTTTGAAGTGACCTCCTACATCCCGGGTGAGGGGCATAATCTTCAGGAGCATTCGGTGGTCATGATCCGCGGCGGTCGTGTAAAGGATTTGCCGGGCGTTCGTTACCACATCATTCGCGGCACGCTGGATACCCAGGGTGTCAAGGACCGTAAGCAGCGCCGTTCGAAATACGGCGCGAAGCGGCCGAAATAAGGAGCGCGCCAGATGTCACGTCGCCACGCCGCTGAGAAGCGCGATATTCTTCCTGACGCCAAATTCGGTGACCAGGTCATTACAAAGTTCATCAACAGCCTGATGATCCACGGCAAGAAATCGACTGCCGAGCAGATCTTTTATGGTGCGTTTGATCAGATGGATCGTAAGGGCGGTGATCCCGTTCGTATGTTCCATGAAGCTCTGGACAATGTTAAGCCGTCCCTCGAAGTGCGTTCCCGCCGTGTTGGTGGTGCAACCTATCAGGTGCCGGTTGAGGTTCGTCCGGAACGGCGTCAGGCCCTGGCCATTCGCTGGATCATCGATAACGCCCGCAAGCGTTCCGAAGTGACCATGGTAGACCGGCTGTCCGGTGAGCTTATGGATGCTGTGAACAATCGCGGCGGCGCAGTGAAAAAACGCGAAGACACGCATCGTATGGCGGAAGCCAACAAAGCGTTCGCGCATTATCGCTGGTAATAGAAATCCAACCGGAATAACTCGTTATGTCAGCTCAGACACCTCTCGAAAAATACCGCAATATCGGCATTATGGCCCATATCGATGCGGGTAAGACCACGACGACGGAACGCGTCCTGTTTTATACGGGCAAGTCCTACAAGATCGGCGAAGTCCATGACGGCGCTGCGACGATGGACTGGATGGAGCAGGAGCAGGAGCGTGGCATCACGATTACCTCTGCTGCTACCACGGCGTTCTGGAGAGACCACCGGGTAAACATCATTGATACGCCGGGTCACGTTGACTTCACCATTGAAGTTGAGCGTAGCCTGCGTGTTCTCGATGGTGCGGTAGCGGTGTTTGATGCTGTTGCCGGCGTTGAGCCGCAGTCTGAGACTGTCTGGCGCCAGGCTGACAAGTATGGCGTTCCCCGGATGTGTTTCGTCAACAAGATGGACCGTACCGGTGCTGACTTCTTCCGTTGCGTTGAAATGATCAAGGGCCGTCTCGGCGCTGTTCCAATGGTCATTCAGTTGCCGATCGGGTCAGAAGCTGAATTCGAAGGCGTGGTTGATCTGATTGAAATGCGCGCAGTTGTCTGGAATGGCGAAGAGCTCGGCGCATCGTTCGAATATCTTGATATTCCGGCGAATCTTGCTGATCAGGCTGCTGAATATCGTGAGAAGCTTGTCGAGCTCGCTGTCGAGCAGGACGACGCTGCGATGGAAGCCTATCTTGAAGGAACCGAGCCGGATGCTGCGACACTTCGCAAATGCATTCGCAAGGGTACGATTGCCAACGAATTTGTTCCGGTCCTGAACGGTACCGCCTTTAAGAATAAGGGTGTGCAGCCGCTGCTGGATGCCGTTGTTGACTTCCTTCCGTCACCGCTTGATGTGCCTGCGATTAAAGGTGTCAAGGCTGGCACGGACGAGGAAATCGAACGCAATAACTCAGAAACTGAGCCGTTTGCGGCACTTGCCTTCAAGATCATGAATGACCCGTTTGTGGGTACGCTGACCTTCATCCGTATCTACTCGGGTACGCTTGAAGCCGGTAGTTATGTCATGAACACGGTCAAGGAAAAGCGCGAGCGTGTCGGCCGTATGCTGCTGATGCATGCCAATGACCGGGAAGAGCTCAAAGAAGCCAGTGCTGGTGACATTGTTGCTATTGCCGGCCTCAAGGACACCACGACAGGTGATACGCTCTGTGATCCGAATTCGCTGGTTATTCTCGAGCGGATGGAATTTCCGGAGCCGGTTATCGAAGTCGCCGTCGAGCCGAAGACCAAGAGTGACCAGGAAAAGATGGGTGTGGCCCTTAATCGCCTCGCTGCTGAAGATCCGTCATTCCGGGTTTCCAGCGACAACGAGAGTGGTCAGACCGTTATCAAGGGCATGGGCGAGCTTCATCTGGAAATTCTCGTTGACCGTATGCGTCGCGAGTTCAAGGTTGATGCTAACGTCGGTGCGCCGCAGGTTGCCTATCGGGAAACCATCTCGAAGACGATCGAAGTCGATTACACGCATAAAAAGCAGACCGGTGGTTCGGGTCAGTTCGCCCGCATTCAGTTGCGGTTTGAGCCGCTTGAGCCTGGGTCAGGGTATGAGTTCGAGAGCAAGGTTGTCGGTGGTAACGTTCCCCGTGAATATATCCCGGGCGTTGAAAAGGGCCTGATTTCGGCTCAGCAGACAGGCGTTCTCGCCGGTTTCCCGGTTACCGATTTCAAGATCACGCTGTTTGACGGTGCTTACCACGACGTTGACTCAAGCGTCATGGCCTTCGAAATCGCCTCCCGCGCTGCCTTCCGTGAAGGCGTGCAGAAGGCTGGTCCGAAGTTGCTTGAGCCGGTCATGCGGGTCGAGGTGGTTACGCCGGAAGATTACATGGGCGACATCATTGGCGATCTGAACAGCCGTCGCGGCCAGGTAAGTGACATGGACACTCGCGGTAATGCCCGCGTCGTCCTTGCCATGGTACCGCTGGCGAACATGTTCGGTTACGTGAACACACTGCGGTCGATGTCTCAGGGCCGGGCGCAGTATTCGATGCATTTTGATCACTATGCCGAAGTGCCGCAGGCAGTTTCGGAAGAGATCCGCGGAAAGCTCGCTGGTTAATCCAGCGCCAGATAATTGGAGAGAGAGTTATGGGTAAGGCAAAGTTTGAGCGCACGAAGCCGCATTGCAACATC
>TARA_R110000787_G_scaffold71794_4_pt1 | contig 15490 bp, 14 predicted proteins | sample TARA_R110000787 | Tara Oceans TARA_R110000787 (sample SAMEA4397920) | marine metagenome | biome: Polar Biome; feature: [DCM] deep chlorophyll maximum layer (ENVO:01000326); material: water (ENVO:00002006), including particulate matter (ENVO:01000060) such as... | depth 35 m
CGCAAGCTGTCGCCCAGCGCAATCGACAGGAAAAGGATGGCCACAACCGGCACCATTTCCGAAATGCCCGCAAAGCCGCGTTCCTGCAGCCCGCCTTTCGGGAAGGCCTTGCCGCTGATCAGCAGCAGTGCTGCCACCAGCATGGCAAGGCAAATGGCCCAGAGGATCGACTGGCTGCCATTGCCCGCCAGGATGTTCCCGCCGCCCGTCCACGCCATGAAGCCCAGCGCGCCGCCAATCATCACCAGCAGCGGCAGCCACATGTAGATCGCCCGCGTCGGCGCGACCGGCTCTTCGTCTTCCACCAGCACGTCGCGGTTCAGGCCCGCCGTCTTCATCGGCCCGAACACGCGCCCCGAGAATACGGTGAAATAGACGCCCGCCAGCGTTATCAGCGCATAGAAATTCCACGGGATCGTGCCTGCAACGACGCCAATCGGGCTCTCGAATCCATAGGGCTCGACCAGGCCGAGCGCATAGGCGCCCCAGCCATTCAGCAGGATCAGCGCGCTGATCGGGGCGGATGTGGAGTCGATGATATAGGCGAGCCGCTCACGGCTGAGGCCGTGCGCGTCGAACAGGCGCTGGCCAAGCACGCCGCTGCTGAGCAGGCTGACATTGGTTTCCACGAAGATTGCCGTGCCGGCCAGTGCCGGGGCCAGCGCGGCGCGCCGCGGCGTCGACACAAGGCCGCGCTTCATCAGGCTGCTCACCAGTGCTTCCACGCCGCCACTGTCGCGCATCCACGCGATCAGCGCGCCGATGAGCAGGCAGAACAACAGGACGCGCGTATTGCCGGTGGAGTCGAACACGCCGACGCCCCGGTCGATGGCGCCGAGCGCCCCCATGCCGGGATTGAAGTGCGCGATCAGCGTTTCCGATGCCAGCAGCGCCAGTCCCAGCGCCGCATACACATTGCGCGTCAGCATGGCGACAATGATCGCCAGAACCGGCGGCAGTACAGTCAGGATATCCAGGGCCCAGCCTCCTGTGAATTGAAGGGGGCACATAAACCCATTCCTCCCCAAAAGCCCAGCCCGGCTTCTGCGCCGCACCGCCGCCTGCCCTCCCCCGCTGCGCGCGCATCGGCGGATGCATGAAATTTGATCGTTTTCTGCCAACAAATATTGGGGCTTGGCCGGTAAAGCGCGCCGATACTCACCCATCGGCAGGAGCCCGGCATGACGAACGATTTCAGACACCAGTTCTGGAAACAGCAAATCCAGACGAGCATGATCGTCTGCGCCGGCGTCGTCATCGCCGCGCTGGTCATGATCTGGATCGGCACCTTTGACCTCGACATGTCCATCCGCATCCGGGGCCTCATACTGGCTGGCCTCATCTCCGGCATTCTCGCCCCGCTCGGCTCGGCCTATGCGATCCGCCAGAACTCGCGCCACCTCGCGCTGCACATGCAGTACGAGCGCCTCGCCAATAGCGACGACCTGACGGGCCTCGCCAACCGGCGCTGCTTCAACCGCCGCGGCGCCGCCCGCCTCGCCGGGGCGGGCCGCAAGCAGATTGCCCTCCTCCTCGTCGACATTGACTGGTTCAAACGCGTCAATGACATGCACGGACACGAGGCCGGAGACGACGTCCTCTGCCACGTCGCCCAAACCCTCATTCACGCGGCGCCCGAAGGCGCCCTGATCGCCCGCCTGGGTGGCGAGGAATTCACCGTCATGTGCGACATTTCCGGGCCCGACGAGCTAAACCGCCTCGCCGAGAAGCTGCGCCGCGCCACAGAGGCGACGCACGTCATCTATCATGGTGAGGCCATCCGCGTGACGATCAGCCTGGGCCTCGCGATTGCCCGCCCGGGTGACACGCTGTCGGCCCTGCTAAGTCGCGCCGACAAGGCGCTCTATGGCGCCAAGGACCATGGCCGCAACCAGTTCGCGGTCGCCGCCTGAGCCCCAGTTTACCTCAAATTTCACCGATCCAGCTGAGGCCTCATAAATTATATTAACGTATAAAGTCTATCATAAAGCCTTCCCCACCCGAGGATACCAGCGTGATAGACAGCATAAGGCAGATTTTCTGGGCCCAGCAGATCCGCTTTGTCGTGCTTGGAATGCTCGGCGCATTGATAGCATCGGCCCTGGCGGCATGGTTCACCACAGCTGACCTTACGCTGCATGCCCGCGTGCATACGCTGGTCGTGTCCGTGGTGCTGACATGCACAGTGGCCGCCTGCCTGCTAAGCTATAGTGTCAGGCAGAACGTGCGCTATCTGCGCCTCCACCTGCAAACCCAGCTTGCCGCCCATAGTGACGCGCTGACAGGCCTCGCCAATCGCCGCGCCTTTCTGAATCAGGGCGAAAAGCGCCTCGCGCAGCCACCGCAGCCCCCCGCCCAGCACGCACTCCTCCTGATCGACATTGACTGGTTCAAGCGCGTCAACGATGAGCATGGCCACGAGGCAGGTGACGAAACGCTCGTTCACCTCTCACAGACATTGATTCATGCAGCGCCTGCAGGGGCACTTGTCTCACGCCTCGGCGGCGAGGAATTCACCATCCTGACAGACGTAACGGATACTGAACATCTCGAGCAGCTGGCAGGCGCACTCTGCAAGAGCGCCGAGGCCACCAGCTTCTATTATCGTGGCGAGCGGATCAATATCACGGTCAGTATCGGCCTTGCACTCGCCACGCCCGGCGACACGCTTTCCACCCTGCTCAGCCGCGCCGACAAGGCGCTCTACGACGCCAAGCGCCATGGCCGGAACCAGTTCCTGCTTGCGGCCTGAATCCAGGCGCGCGCACGTTTATGACATCCTTGTACGGCAAATGCTTTCAAACCGATCGCCGCTATTCCGCATGGCCTTCAGCTTAGTTAGGACACCGGCACGATGGACACATTCAAACGCCAGTTTCGCCAGAATCAAATAACGCTGGTCGTGTTGGTTCTGGCTGCTGCGACCGGTACGTCCGCGCTGACCACATGGCTGACCACGGCGGAGCTGAGCCTGCCCCAACGCCTCAAAGATATTGCACTCGCAGTGTCGATCACATTTGTTGCCGCCTGCGTGTCGCTCTATTACACGGTCAGGCTTCAGATAAAGTACCTGCAGCTTCATCTCCGACTCGATGAGGTCGCCAATACCGATGACCTCACAGGGCTGCCAAACCGGCGTAGTTTTGTCCGCCATGGCAAGCACCGGCTCGCCGCAGACCGCGCCAGCCAGAAAAAGCTTGGTCTGCTCATGGTAGACGTCGACTGGTTCAAGCGGGTCAACGACACTTACGGCCATGATGCCGGCGATGAGACGCTCCGCCATATTGCGGCGATGCTTCAACAGGCCGCACCCGATACAGCGCTTGTTTCACGCCTCGGCGGAGAGGAATTCACGGTCATGTGCGAAGGAGACTCGCTCGAAGAGATCAGCGCCATCGCCGAAGCATTGCGCCGCAAGGTCGAATCCACAAGCCTCGCCTACAAGCGTGAAATCATCCGGACCACGATCAGTATCGGCGTCGCGATCGCGCATGACGGCGACACACTCTCAACCCTCCTTTCCCGCGCCGACAAGGCCCTCTACGAAGCCAAGAGCGACGGTCGCAACCGCTTGGCTCTGGTGGCATGAAACGGACGTGACGGGTCTTGCGGACGTGTAAAACAAAATCCTCCGCCCCAATTCACTCCCATAAAAAAGACCCCGGCAATCAGCCAGGGTCTTCCTTTATCCTGAAGCGGAAGGGGGATTACGCTTCAGGCATATCTCAGGATTCTTCGTCTTCAGCGGTGTCGACATCGTCGACCGCATGCTCAGCCTCATCCGGCGCCGGGGTCACTGTCGGCTTGCCCCAGTCAGCAGAGCTGGCTTTCTGCCAGGCCGTGAATTCGGCTTCCGACAGTTTGGCGTCGCCATTGACGTCCCAGTCAGCGAAGGATTCCGCCGTGACGTCGAGGTCATTGGCCTGAAGCTCTTCAATGGTCACGAAGCCGTCAGCGTTTGCATCGACTTCGGCCAGGGCTGGTTCAGCAGCAGCAAAGGCAGGGGCGCCCATCAGTGTGGCAAGGGCGGCGAATGCGAATGTCTTCTTCATGGTGTCTCTCCTTTTGACATCCCGGCGTTTCGGGCCGAGCCCGGCGCTGGTGAGAGAACAAGCCCGCCCTGCCTCACACGTTCCCAACCTGTCCGATTTCTAAGACTCCGGGCCAAAATGTGGCAAACCGCCCCCTGCCGGCTTTCGCCCAGCGCGCATGAAAAAGCCGCCTGCAAATCCCTGCAGACGGCTTCCTTCCCCCCGGTGCTCCCCCCGGTCAGGCCGCTGGCAGCTTTAGTAGCCCAGCGGCGATTCAGCAGGGGCCTCGGGCGTTGCCTCAGGCTCCGGCATGTTTTCGTCGACGGTTGCATCTTCAGGCGCCGGCGCGGCCGAGGCCGTGTTGCAGCAGCGCACCTGCATCTCCAGCACGCGGTCATTGAAGCGGCACTTCTCATCATTGATCTCGCGCAGGAAGGAGAGGCCCCCTGCCCGCGTTGTGTAGCGGGTCTGCGTGCAGCTGGTCAGCGTATAGCCCGGCCGGCAGGTACCTGTGTCACTTTTCTGGACCGTGCGCGTCTCGCACACCATTTCATCCGTCTTGGCGAGGGCGGCTTCGGCAGCGGCCTTGGCCTCGTCGGCCGTGGCCTGGGCCTGTGCGGCGGCACTGGTGGCACTATCGGCCACGCTGCGCGCTTCAGACAGGCGCATATCCGTCTCGGACAGCGCCGTCGACTGGCCGTCAATCTCGACTTTCAGGCGGCAGACATTTTCCTTCGCCTTGTCGGGATTGGCGCAATAGTCGGCAACGCTCATCTCCTGCGGGATCAGGTTCTGGCACCCGGCCAGCGCGAGGGCCAGCACGGTGCCGGCGGCGAGTTTTGCGATACGCATAGCGTTCCTCCGATATCTTCGGAGGGCATTAAGCGGGCCGTTAACTATTGGGTCAACGCGACTCCCGTGATCGGGGAAATCAGGCTTTCAGCTTGTAACCGGTCCTGAACATCCACCAGACACCCGCCGTCAGCACAACTGACAAGCCGCCCGTCACCCATACGCCGGTCATGATCGAGCTGTTGGCCACACCGAGGAACCCATAGCGGAAGCCGTCAATCATGTAGAAGAACGGGTCGAGGTGCGCGAGCGTCAGGAACGGCTCATGCATCACCTTGATGTCGTAGAACGTGCCCGACAGGAAGGTCAGCGGCACGATGATGAAGTTGGTGACGGCGGAAAGGTGATCGAACTTGTCGGCCCAGATGCCACCCATCGCGCCCAGCGCGCCGAGCACGATGGCCGACGTCATGCTGAACCAGATGATAGGCCAGACATGCACAACTGACATGTCCGCGAGGCCGCTGATCTCGATACCGATGGCCGAAATCACCGCAACGATGAGCCCGCGCGTGATCGCCCCGCCAAGGAAGCCCGCCGTCAGCTCAAGCGGCGACAGCGGCGGCATCAGGAAATCGACATGCGTGGAGTTGAACTTTGCCTGTACAAGGCTGGAGCTCGTATTCTGGAAGGCGTTCTGCAGGATCGCCATGACGACGAGGCCCGGCGCCAGGAAGTCATTATAGTTCAGCCCGTCAAAGTCGCCCGTCAGGCGCCCGCGGTCGCCAAAGGCCAGCTTGAACACGGTCATGAACAGCAATGTTGTCACCACGGGGGCAAACACGGTCTGCATCCAAACTTTGAGGAACCTGCCCACTTCGCGCTTGTACAGCGTCCACAGACCCAGCCCGTTGAACGCGCCGTACTGGCGGATCACCCTGAGACTGGATTCTGAACGCGAAGAACTTGTGGAAACAGGGCTTACGGAGGTGGCGTCTGGTGCAATATCTGTCATGTCGGGTTATCTAGTATGCAACGCGCCCCGGAACGAGGGGGCAGGCCCTGTTTTTTTGCCCTGATGGCAAATCAGGCACGCCTGCCAAAAGCGCGACTCACATGACACAAGATATGGAAAGCCTGTGGAAAGCTAAGTCTGCATGTTGTGTTTCATTTCGGTCCTGATACGATATCTAGGTGCTGAGAGAGATGGCGCGTAACTGCTATCACAACATATAGAGGCTGACGGAACCGCGTATCGGGACCGCAACCTGGAGCTGGGAGACCTCAATCCATGTCTTGGACCGATGAACGCGTAAATGTGCTCAAGAAACTCTGGGCAGAGGGCCATTCGGCCTCCCAGATCGCGAAACAGCTGGGCGGCGTCACGCGCAATGCCGTGATCGGCAAGGTGCACCGCCTTGGCCTGTCCGGCCGCGCGACACCTTCGCGCCCGGTGAAGCGTCCGCCGCGCCTGGCCCGGCCAAAGCCAAGGCTCATGCCGGACGGAACGGTCACGACGCCAACGCCAGCCGTCACCGCGCCACCGGTTGAAGAAGCCAAGCCGGCTGTCGAGCGCACGGCGATGACCGCTCCCCTGCCCCCGATGCGGCTGGCCGATGGCGGCGCTGCCACCATCCTCACGCTGCGGGATTCCATGTGCAAATGGCCGATTGGCGATCCCGCCGATCCGAAATTCGCCTTCTGTGGACGCAAGTCAGACTGCGGCCCGTATTGCACCGAGCATGCGAAAGTGGCGTTCCAGCCCGCCCGCAAGCGCGACACCAAGAAAAGCCAGTATGATTATGTGCGTCGCATAGCTGGCTGACACGGGTCGGCAACACGCGACAAGCAGGAAAGCCCCCGGAGTTATTCTTCGGGGGCTTTTTTTGTGTCCGCCTTTGCGGGCTCCGATTCGGCGGCTTCGTCCTCGGCGGCTTTGGCATCCGCCGCCGCTTCCGCCTCTGCCGTGCCCGGCGGCGTGATCTGGACGCGCAACACGTCGCTACCTCGGAAGTGCAGGTCCTGTTGCGGGAACGGAATCTCGATGCCGTGGCGCTCCAGGGCAGAATGGATCGCCCAGTTATAATCGGCCGTCACCTTGGCCGGCTTCTTCACCGCTTCCTCGGTCAGCCACACGACCAGCTCGAAATCGAGGCTGCTATCACCAAACCCGGTCAGCCAGACCTGCGGCATGCGCGGGCCCATATTCTCCAACGTCCACTGCACTTCGGCGGCCGCTTCCATGCCCGCCTTGCGTACAAGGTTCTTGTCGCTGCCATAGGCAACGCCAAACTTGATATGCGTGCGGCGGCGCGCCTCGCGCAGCGTCCAGTTGATCACCTGCGCCTTGATGAACTCCTCGTTGGGCACAAGGATATCGACATTGTCGTTCGTGGTGACGACCGTTGAGCGGATATTGATCTCGTTGACGAGGCCGGTCACGCCCGACTGCAGCTCGATAAAGTCGCCCACTTTGACCGATTTCTCGATCAGGATGATCACGCCGGATATGAAGTTCGAGAAGATCGACTGAAGGCCGAAACCGATACCGACGCCGAGGGCACCGGAGAAGATGGTCAGCGCGCTCAGGTTCACGCCCACGGTCTGCAGCGCGATCGCGATGGCGACGACCATCAGCAGGATGTTCGCCACCTGCCCCAGCAGGCCAGCCATGGACGGGTTCAGCTTGCTGGTGGAGCGCAGCCGCGTCTGCGCCGTGGCGCCAGCCACGCGCCCCACCCACAAGGCGATGATGGCAATCGCCACACTGGTCAGGATCCGCCAGGCCGAGATCGAGCCCTTGCCGATCGGTATCTGGAAGTCATTCAGCGCCGAAATTGTCGGCCCCAGCCAGCGCAGGATATAAAGGGCAGCGACGGTCCAGGCGACAATCGCAATCGTGCGCGACAGGAAACTCTTCTTCATATTGGCCGTAAGCAACCGGATGATGATCCAGGCCATCAGCAGGCTCGCCACGATGCGCAGCCCGTCGCGGTTCAGGTCCGCCACCATGAATCCGACAATCGCAGCCCATACGAGGATCACGGTGAACAAGGGCCACATCACGCTGGCAATCGACCGGAACAGCCGCCCGATCGCATCCGGCTTGCCGCGTTCCTCGACGAATTCCACCAGTCGCTTGTAGGGAATACGCGCAATCAGCCACGCCACCACGACGGCCAGAACCACGACCCCCGCCTGCCACAGGGTCGCTTCAGAGAGCGCCTGCTCAAGGAAATTTTCAAACCAGACCTGCAGCTGCCCCCACAGCGTTCCCACCTGTTCGGCAACTGCCTCGGTATCGATCTCTAGATCGTCAGGATTCATGGGGCCGCCTCATAACCATTTCATCAGCTTGAATAGCATGAACTCGATACCGACAATGATCGCAAGGATCACGACCGTAATCCAGAATGCCCCGCTCGAGTTCACACCCGGCATGCCGCCGACATTGATGCCGAGCAGGCCCGTCACAAATCCGAGCGGCAGGAAGATCGCTGCGATAATCGAAAACACGAACATGGTCCGGTTCATCTCGGCTGCGGCGCGGTTGTTGAGATCATCCTGCAGCACCAGCGCGCTCTCTTTCGAAACGTCGAGGTCTTCAAGGTAGCGGCTCAACCGGTCCAGCATCTCGCGCACAGTCAGCCGGTTTTCCGGCGACATCCAGTCCGGCGGATCCTGCTTCAGCGCCAGCAGGGCATCGAACTGCGGCGAGATATAGCGCTTGAACGCCAGACAGGTGCGCCGGATGCCGCCAATCTCGTCCAGCATCTCATCGGTTTTTGTATCGGCCGCGTCCGCTTCCAGCTCGTCGATCCGCTCATTCATGCCGGTAATCGCCAGATTGATCTTGCCGATCAGCTCCTTCGACAGCGCCATGACAAGGTCGCCGGCCGTCTTCGGCCCGTCGCCGCGCTCTTCAAGGTGGGCCAGCACATCGCGGGGTGTCTGCAGCCGCCGCCGTCGCAGCGTCACAACGCGCGAGCGATCCGCCCAGACCTGCATGGCAATCATGTCTTCCGGCTCGTCGCCCGGATTGAAGTTCACGCCGCGCAGAACGCAGACAAGGCCCTCCCCTTCGCGAAACACGCGCGGACGCGTCTCGTTCGACAGTAGCACTTCGATGGTTGCTTCAGAGGTCGGTAGCGCCTTGTGCATCCACTCGGCCGCGCCGTCCGCCGTCCGGTCGAGATGCAGCCACAGCACTTCCTGCTCATTGGCTGGCTGCCAGTCCTGAACCGCGTCCCAGCCAATCGTCCGGCATCCCCCGGCGCCGTCCAGCACGCACCCGAAGACCAGCAAGGGGCGGGCCTCTGCCTGCATCGTGCCCGTTCCGGTCCGTGGTGCCATTCTGCGTGCGATGTCCTGTTTGATCCGCCAGATTAAACCTCATCGCACGCTCGCGCGCAAACGTACGCACGGCCTCAGCACATGTGACAGTCAAAGTGGCCAAATAAGCCGCATTGTAAGCTCTGGTTGAACAGGCCAGAGTGCACACCGTGTTTGTGAGGCAGGGCGATGGACCATAAACTTCCAGACGGCGACCTGATCGTGTTCGACGGCCAGTGCGTCTTCTGCTCCGGCTTTGCCCGTTTCATGGCGCGTCATGACACGCACCGGCGCTTCCGCTTCGTGACCGCCCATTCCGCGACAGGGCGCGCGCTCTATCTGGCACACGGGCTCGACCCGGACCTGATGGAAACCAATATCGTGATCGTTGACGGCACGCCACATGTCAGAATGCGGGCCTTCACCGCCGCCATGTCGGCCATCGGATGGCCATGGCGATCACTTGTCGTGCTGAACTGGCCACCGAAAGGCCTGATGGACTGGATTTATGACCGGATCGCCCGCAACCGCTACAGGTTCGGTCGCCAGGCCTGCCCCGTTCCCACGCCAGCCTTGCGGGCCCGTCTCATTGAATAGACGCATCCTGGTCCTTGGTGGCTATGGCGTGTTCGGCGGATACCTGTCTGAACACCTCGCCAGCCTCCCGGATATGGAGATTCTCGTTGCCGGGCGCAGCGCCGCCAAGGCCCGCGCCTTTTGTGACCAGCATGGCGGCCTGCCCGTCACGCTCGATATTTATGCGCCGGATGTTGCAGGCAAAATCGCCGCCCTCAAGCCGCACATTATTATCGACGCCGCCGGTCCCTTTCAGGCCTACGGCGCCGCGCCCTACCGCATAGCCGAGGCCGCCATTGCCTGCGGGGCTCATTATCTGGACCTGTCAGACGATGCGGCCTTCACAGCCGGGATAGGCCAGCTCGATGGCCCGGCCCGCGCCGCTGGCGTACTGGTCCTCTCGGGTGTCTCCAGCGTCCCGGCGCTCTCGTCGGCTGCCGCAGCCGCCCTCAGTGTGGGGCTCGCCGACATACACGTCATCGAGAGCGTCATCCTGCCGGGCAACCGCGCTCCCCGCGGCCTCTCCGTCATCCGCTCGATCCTGCGCCAGGCAGGACAGCCGCTCCGTCTCTGGCGCGGTGGGGAATTCGAAACCGTCACCGGCTGGAGCGACCGGCAATCCCTCTCCCTATCGGCAGCAGGTGCACCCCCGCTCAAAAACCGCTGGGCCAGTTTCATCGGCGCGCCGGACCTTGTCCTCTTCCCGGAGCATTTCAAGGCGCGCTCCGTCCTGTTCCGCGCGGGCCTCGACCTCAAGCTCATGCATGGCGGCCTTGGCTGGCTCGCCGGCCTTGTCCGCATCGGCGCCCTGAAAAACCTCGCGTCTTTCGCCCGCCCCCTCAAATGGGCCGCTGACCGGCTGGAACCCTTCGGCTCGGATCGCGGCGCCATGCGTGTCCGCGTCGCGGGCAAGACCAATACCGGGGCTTACGAGCAACGCGTCTGGACCCTCATTATCTCCTCCGGCGACGGCCCTCGCGTACCCACGATCCCCGCCCGCGTCCTTTGCCGCAAGATCATGTCTGGCGACGTGACGCCCGGCGCGCGTCCCTGCCTCGAAGCCTTCACGCTGGATGAGGCCGAACAGGCCCTGAACGCACTCGACGCCGTCACTGAACGCAGCACGCAGCCGTTCACGCCCCTGTTCGCACACGCGCTCGGCCCATCCTTCAACCAGCTTCCACCCGCCCTTCAGGACCTGCACGCCGTCATCGATGTGCGTCACTGGCGCGGCAAGGCCAGCGTCATTCGCGGCACAAACCTGATCTCCCGTCTGGTCGGCTGGCTCGTCGGCTTTCCCCCCGCAACACCCTCGACTGACGTCCACGTCGCCATGCAGCGAACAGCCAAAGGCGAGACATGGACCCGCCGCTTTGGCCGCTACACGTTCCGCTCCTATCTCGCACCGGCGAAGCACAATGCGATCGGCTATGTCACCGAACGCTTCGGATTCCTGGCCTTCCGGATCGACCTTGCAGCGTCGGCGCAAGACCTGTCCTTCCCGGTTTCAAAAGGCACAGCGCTCGGCCTTCCCCTGCCCGCCTTCCTACTGCCTGCCAGCGACACGCGCGAATATGTCGATGAGGCGGGCCGCGCCTGTTTCGACGTGTCCGTCGCGCTGCCCCTTATCGGTAAGATTGTCGGTTACAAGGGCTATCTGACGCCAGTCTGATCCGGCTAGACCCGCACAGCGGGCAGCCAGATGCCGAAGGCACTGCCCTTTCCAAGACGGGTTTCCACGGCGAGCCCGCCGCGATGGTGCGCCATGATGTGCTTGACGATGGCAAGGCCTAGGCCTGTGCCGGTAATCTTGCCGCCCCGGCTCTGGTCGGCGCGATAGAACCGCTCGCCAAGGCGCGGCAGGTGTTCCCGTTCAATGCCCGGTCCCTGATCCTCGACACGCAGCCAGACCGACGCATCCGGTTTGCCCGGCCGCCCCGCCGCCGGCAACAGCGTCATCCGCTCGCCCTCGCGCCAGCCATGCCCGGCCTTGGCCCGCGCTTCGACCATGCTGGGCGTATTGCCATAAAACACGGTCACCTTTCCGCCCGCCGGAGTATATTTCAGCGCATTGGTCAGCAGGTTTTCCACCACCTGCATGATCTCGTCACGGTGCGCGATCACGGGCAGCGCGATATCCTCGCCAACAAGTTCAAGTGTCACAGACCGCTCGGCTGCGATTGGCTGCAGCGCCTCAGTCGCATCGATCACGATCCGGGTAAAATCCTCCTGCTCGCTAGGCGAGATATGTTCGGAAAACTCGATCCGCGAGAGCGACAGGAGGTCGGCGATCAGACGGCTCATCCGCTCGGACTCGCCAGCCATGATATCGAGGAAGCGCGGCCACGAGGCCGTATCATCCTTGGCCGGCCCGCGCATGGTCTCGATAAAGCCCGAGAGGGCCGTCAGGGGCGTACGCAATTCATGGCTCGCATTGGCGAGGAAGTCGGATCGCGCGCGCGCCGCGCGCTGCACCGGCGTCAGGTCTTCCAACACGACCAGTGTCTGCTCGGCCCCCGTGGGCCGCGAAACATGCGCGCGCCAGGTCTCGTCAGGCCCGCTGTCGACTTCCACCGAAACGGACTCGTCCCCTTCGCCGCGCCCGATCCGGTCAATCGCCGACAGGAGCGCGGGCGAACGGATCACGGTGCTCGCGCGCGGATTGACCCGCCCGTCGAGCCGCAGGATCAGGTCAGCGTGTTCATTGAACGCCACGATCCGTTTGTCGCCATCCACTTCAAACGCCGGCAGCGGCAGCGCGCGCAGCAGCGGCACCGAATCCAGCCGCCGGTTGACCGTTGCCGGCTGCTGCGTCCGCGTCGAAGTGCGCACAGGCAGGAAGGCGGCCGACCCGACAAAATAGGCGAATGCAACCGATGCCAGCACGACCATCGCCGCGAATGCGACGATGAAGTCCAGTTCCCCTGTCGCTGCCAGCAGGAACAGGACGCTGCAAAAGCAGAAGCCCAGAATGAAAAAATCCCGTGCCCGGCGGCTCAGTCCCGCACGTGGCTCCGGTTGGCCAAGAGATGGATCGGACTTGCTCACCCTGTCTCCCGCGCGGGTTTGAATGGCCCGGACACCCTTGTCCTTCCCCATCACGCCGCCGTCACTTGCCGCTACAGCGGCCCTGCAAATAAGCCAAGCCCCCGACGGTGCATGATAGCAGCGACACGCCTTTATGACACCTGCGCAACAATTATTGAATTTCGATAATTTATCGTTGACAGTCGACTAGGCCCGGACTATCCGGAGGCAGTCAAGAGTCGGGAGCCCCACACGCGGCATGAAACGGTCCATTCTTCTTATCAGCACGGCAATTGTTGCAGCCTGCGCCTCTTCTCCGGCGTCACTTGGTCGCCTTGCGGGCCAACCCGTGGAATTTTTTGCCGAAACTGCCGATGCGCCATCCGAATGGGCTGCGCGCGGCGTGGCAGGCGTTGCGCCCCAGGGTGACTGGCTCAGCCAGTTCAACGACCCGTTGATGGTCGGCCTCGTCAATGAAGCCCTCACCAACAGCCCGACACTGGAATCCCGTGCAGCCCTCGTGCGCGCTTCCGAAGCCGCCACCCGTATCGCGCGCTCCCAGCGCCGCCCGAGTGTCAGCGGCTCTGTCTCCGCCGGCGTCAACTCCACCTCGACCACGCTCGGTGGCACGACGAACCGTAACACTGATGGCGTCTACGGTGTCGGCCTTGATGCCAGCTGGGAGCTCGACCTCTGGAACCGGCTCGGCTCCGGCATCGGCGCCGCCGAGGCAGACCTTGCCGCCAGCCAGGCCGATTATGACGCCGCCGAACTGTCCCTCGCCGCACAGACTTCAATTGCGTGGATCAACCTCAATGCCGCCCTCGCGCAGGAACGCGTCGCCGCCAAGACCGTCGAGGCACGCGACCGTGTCCGCACGCTGACCGAGCGCCGCTTCCAGCGCGGCCTCGCCGACGCGCTTGACGTGCGCACGGCGCGCAGCACGCTCGCGCAGCACGCTCGCGCAGGCCGAAGCCTCGATGGCCGCCCAGCGTCAGTTCACCGGCGAAGCGGCCCGCCGCCTCGAAACGCTTGTCGGACGCTACCCCAATGCGGAACTGCAGGCGCCCGCCGAAATCCCGACGCTTGAGGCCATCGTGCCTGAAGGCAATCCTGCCCTGCTCCTGTCGCGCCGTCCGGACATTGCCGGCGCCGAAGCCCGCGTTGTCGCTGCGGGCCTCCGCGCCGAACAGGCCCGCCTCGCCATGCTGCCCTCGCTTCGCCTCACCGCCTCGGCGGGCACCAATACGACAGACTTCGCCGACGCCTTCGACCCCGAACGCATCGCCGCCAACCTGATTGCCAGCCTGGTCCAGCCCCTCTTTACGGGTGGCCAGCTCGATGCACAGCGCGACGCCGCCGTGGCGCAGGCCGAAGCCGCCGTCGCAAATTATGCGTCCACCGCGCTCGATGCCTGGCGCGAGGTCGAAAACGCCCTGGCCGCCGACACCTATCTTGCCGAACAGGAAGACGCGCAGGCCCGCGCGCTCGAAGAGGCCCGCCTCGCCGAGGACCTCGCCGAGCGCCAGTACACCAGCGGCACAATCACCATCTTCAACCTGATCGACGCGCAAACGCGCCGCCTGACAGCTGAGAGCCAGCTCGTGACGGCCCGCGCCAGCCGTGCAACCAACCGCATTTCCTATCATCTCGCCCTTGGCGGCGGCCTCCCGACCGGGACCGCCTCTGCGCAATCTGCTAAAAGCAATTCTGACACGGACGCCGCAAGAAGCGGCAGGAGCTAATCTTTCATGGGCCGCCTTGTATCCATTCTCGCCCCCCTGGGCATCATTCTTGTCGTCGGCATCGGCGGCAGCTTCGTCCTGCATGCCATCAAGCCCGAGCCTGAAAAGGCAGACGAGGCCCGCGCCGGACTCAACGTGTTCGCCGAGCCCGTGCGGCGCGGCGACCTGCACCTGACCGTCGAGGCTCAGGGCGAAGTCCGCCCACGCCGCGAGATTGTTGTCTCGCCGCAGATCACGGGCCGCGTCGCCTATGTCTCCCCGGACTTTATCGATGGCGGCTTCATCAAGAAGGGCCAGCTGCTCGTCCGCGTCGAAGCAGCCGATTATGAACTCGGCGTTGTCAGCGCGCGCTCCGGTGTCGCCAGTGCCGAACAGGCGCTCGCCCGCGAGATCGCGGAAGCCGAACTCGCCCAGCAAGACATCAAGGATCTCGGCCTCGACAATGCCTCCCCGCTGGCCCGCCGCGAGCCACAGCTGGCACAGGCGCGCGCCGCACTCGATGGGGCAAAGGCCCAGTTGAAGGATGCCGAACTCGCGCTCGACCGTACCGCCGTCTACGCGCCCTTCGATGGCCGCGTGCGCGAGCGCAATGTCGATATCGGTCAGGTTGCCGCCGCCGGCTCGACGCTCGGCCGCATCTTCGCAAACGACGTGGTCGAAGTCTCCCTGCCGCTCGATGACAGCGAGATGGGCCGACTCGGCCTGCCGCTCGCCTTTGCCGCCACGAAAGACCAGCCCGGCCCGAAAGTCACCTTCACCGCCAATGTCGCCGGCAAGCCGCGCACATGGATCGGCGAAGTCGTCCGCACGGCCGCCGCCGTCAACTCGATGACCCGCCAGATCAACGTGATCGCCGAGTTGAAGGATCCCTATGGCGCTGGCGCCGATGGTGACGCGCCAATGGCACCAGGCCTCTTCGTCAATGCCAGGATTGAAGGCGCCACCATTCCGGACGTGCTGATCGCCCCGCGCGGCGCCCTGCGCGGC
>TARA_R110000787_G_scaffold118209_4_pt1 | contig 15469 bp, 15 predicted proteins | sample TARA_R110000787 | Tara Oceans TARA_R110000787 (sample SAMEA4397920) | marine metagenome | biome: Polar Biome; feature: [DCM] deep chlorophyll maximum layer (ENVO:01000326); material: water (ENVO:00002006), including particulate matter (ENVO:01000060) such as... | depth 35 m
TGCCAGCCTGTTCGGGCGGGTCGATCAGGGCGGTGATCTGGTGGCACGGGGGGCCTATGGCGCCTCGCTGGCGGCGGCGGAGGCCGCGGGGCGGCGGATCAAGATGCTGTGGCAGCATGATCCCGGACAGCCCATCGGCGTGTGGGACGAGCTGCGCGAGGATGCGCGGGGGCTTTGGGTCAAGGGGCGGCTGCTGGACAGTGTGGCGCGGGGACGCGAGGCGGCGGCCTTGATCGAGGCAGGAGCGATCGACGGTCTGAGCATTGGCTATCGCACGCAGCGCGCGGCCAAGAATGACGCGGGCCAACGGGTGCTGCAAACGCTGGACCTGTGGGAGGTGTCGTTGGTGACCTTTCCCATGCTCCCCACTGCGCGGATTGCGGCCAAGGGGGATTTCATCGGCGTCGGAGAAATCTTGCGCGGGGTGGCCGGTGTCTTTGACGAGGCACGGCAGAATTTAAACCGGAACGGAGGGTGATCGGATGGAGCGGATGGTGGATGACATGGGCGATGAGCCAAGTGGCGCGGTAGTGGAGATACGCCGCGCTGTCGGTGATTTTGTTCATGATTTCAAAGGATTTCAGGACGATATGACGACCAAGTTGCAACAAACAGAAGAGCGAATGACTATGTTGGATCGAAAGATGACTTTGCCCGCGCGCACGCCTTTGGCTGGGGCTGTGGACGGTGGTGCACCCCATCAAAAAGCGATGAACGCCTATATCCGCAACGGTGACGATGATGGCCTGCGCGGGCTTGAGCTGGAGAGTAAGGCATTGTCGGCGGCGGTGAATTCGGATGGCGGTTATCTTGTCGATCCGCAGACATCAGACCGGGTGAAATCGGTGTTGAACGCAACGGCGTCCATTCGGGCGATTGCCTCTGTGGTTCAGGTGGAAGCCACGTCGTATGACGTTTTGGTTGACCATGCTGATGTCGGGGCCGGTTGGGCCTCTGAAAGCAGCGCCGTAGGAGAGACCGCGACACCCCAAATCGACCGCATCACCATACCGCTGCACGAGCTGAGCGCGTTGCCCAAAGCGTCGCAGCGGCTACTGGACGATTCAGCTTTTGATATCGAAGCCTGGCTGGCGGGCAGAATTGCCGACAAGTTTCTGCGCGCGGAAGCATCGGCGTTTATCCATGGTGACGGGATTGACAAGCCCAAGGGCATTTTGGCCCACAACATGGTCGACAACGATGTGTGGAGTTGGAGCAACCTGGGCTATGTTCCCACCGGCGTGGACGGCGAGGTGACGGCGGATTCTGTAGTAGATCTGGTTTACGCACTCGGCGCGCAATACCGCTCCAACGCAAGTTTTGTCATGAGTTCAAAAACTGCGGGGCGGGTTCGTAAGCTAAAGGATCTAGACGGCAGATTCTTGTGGTCTGACGGCTTGGCACATGGGGAGCCGGCGCGCTTGATGGGATATCCGGTTCTCGTCGCCGAAGACATGCCCGACGTCGCAATGAACTCTTACTCGGTGGCCTTCGGGGATTTTGCCGCCGGTTACACCGTAGCAGAGCGGCCCGACTTGCGGATCCTGCGCGATCCCTTCAGCGCCAAACCTCACGTGCTTTTCTACGCGACCAAGCGCGTCGGGGGCGATGTGAGTGACTTTGCCGCGATCAAGCTTTTGAAATTCGGCACCGCTTAAAGCGAGGTCGAACACGGGGTCAGGGCAACCTGGCCCCGGCTCGGACGCGTGCCAAAGGATAGGGTGCATTGTCTAGCTGCCCCCTCCGACCGAGCGATGCAGCCGGGGCGTGTCCGGGTTCCAAAAGGGGCTGGGACGAATGGGATGATTGGAGATCTCGATGATGTTGATCGAAGAAACCGGTGTGGCGGATACCACTCTGCCGTTAGACGTGTTCAAGGCGCATCTGCGGATGGGCAGTGGCTTTGGCAACGAGACTTTGCAGGATGAAGTATTGGTCAGCTTTCTGCGGGCCGCCGTCGCCGCAGTCGAGGCACGCACCGGTAAGGCTTTGATAAGGCGCAGTTTCAGCTGGTCTTTGTCGTCGTGGCGGGATGAATGTGCGCAACCCTTTCCCATCGCACCGGTGCACTCTGTCGACAGCGTAACGATAAAAAGCTCGGATGGGGTCGAAACCATCGTCGACGCGCAAATGTATTGGCTGGACCGTGACATGCAGCGTCCGGCGCTGCGTACAACCGGCGCGGCGCTGGCGTCTATCCCTCGGTTTGGGATGGTAACGATCGGGTTCGAGGCCGGGTTGGGTTCGGACTGGTCGCAAGTGCCGGCCGATTTGCAGCAGGCAGTGTTTTTGCTCGCGGCGCATTACTACGAGTTCCGTCATGAGACCACGCTGAGCGATGGGTGCATGCCTTTTGGCGTCAGCAGCTTGATTGAACGCTACCGGCCGATGCGCCTTGGCATGGGGATCGGCGGATGAGTGTTGTTGAGTTGAACCGAAAGCTCGTGCTGGAAAAGCCCGCCCGTCAGGCGGATGGAGCAGGTGGCTATGAGCAGAGTTGGGTACCAGTAGGCGTGCTATGGGCTCATGTCGCCACTCGAAGTGGTCGAGAAGCCGTTCAGGGCGGCGTGTTGGTCAGCCGGGTGGATTTCGTGATCACGGTTCGCGGTGCCCCGGCGGGGAATCCTGCCCGGCCGGTACCGCAACAGCGCTTTCGCGAGGGATCAAGGGTGTTTCACATCAAATCTGTCGCTGAACGGGACACGCAAGGACGTTACCTGATCTGTCGCGTCAAAGAGGAGACAGTGGTATGAGCTTTGCCCTATCCGCTCCTTTGCAGCAGGCCGTTTATGCAGCCCTTGGCGACGATCCTGTTCTGGCTGGGCTTGTAGGCACGGCAATTTTCGACGCTGCGCCAACAGGTGTGCTGCCTCCCGTTTATGTTCAACTGGGCGGCGAAACCGTGCGTGATGCATCGGATGCGTCGGGAAGCGGAGCGATACATTGGTTTAACATTACCGTGGTGAGCACCGAGCCAGGATTTGCTGTCGCCAAACGGGTGGCAGGAGCCGTCAGCGATGTGCTCAACGACGGTGAACTGACGTTGAACAGGGGCCAGTTGATCAGTCTCAGCTTTGACCGAGCGACCGCCAGGTCAGTCGGAGCCCAACAATTGCGCCGGGTCGATATGCGGTTCCGGGCACGGGTGCAGGACGATTAAACTATGTGTTTTCAGACAGATACAGGAGAATAGATATGGCTGTTCAAGCAGGTAAAGACTTATTGATCAAGGTGGACATGACGAGCGATGGTCAATTCGAGACCATAGCGGGACTTCGGGCGACGCGGGTCTCCTTTAACGCCGAGCCGGTTGAAGTTACGTCGCTGGATAGTGACGGCGGATGGCGCGAGCTTCTTGCCGGAGCGGGGGTAAGGTCGGCAGCGATCAGCGGCTCCGGGGTGTTTCGTGACGCCGGTACGGACGAAAGAGCACGTCAGCTGTTTTTCGATGGGCTGACGCCGGATTTCCAGATTGTAATACCCAGCTTTGGGATCATCCAGGGACCGTTCCAAGTCGCCTCGATTGATTATGGGGGCGCGTTGAACGGCGAGGCGACCTATGAGCTGAGCCTACAGTCCGCCGGTCAGCTGAACTTTACACCTGACATCGCTGAACCGGTGGTTTGAGCAGATGGTTAACAAATGGCGCGGTGATGTAGCTTTGGTAATCGATGGGCGAGCACATGTTGCGCGGCTCACGCTCGGGGCATTGGTAGAGCTCGAGGATGCGCTGAAAGAGCCATCTCTGTTGGCTTTGGTGGAGCGGTTCGAAGCTAACCGGTTTTCAAGCCGCGATGTCCTTTGCTTGCTTACAGCCGGTCTTCGGGCTGGCGGAGCGGATTTTACGGAAACGTCGTTGGCCCAAGCTTCGATAGAGGGCGGACCGATGGCTGCTGCCCGTGCCGCCGCTGAGCTGTTGGCGCGGGCTTTTTCGGTTCCTTCATGACATCCGGCAAGGGGATCAATTGGCCGGTGCTGATGCGCGCGGGGTTAAACGGCTTGGGGATGACGCCAGACGCATTCTGGCGACTGACCCCAGCGGAACTGCAACTGATGATGGGGACAAGCCATGCACAAGTACCGTTGTTGAATGATGGTCTGGCGCAACTGATGGCAGCCTATCCCGATGAGAAGAGAGGAAATTGCGATGCAGGATGAAGAATCCTTCGAAACGTTAGGAAGCGGTGCCGAAAAGCTTAATGCAACGCTGGAAGATACAAGTTTGCTGGTCGAGGGGTTTGACCGGGAACTAGGCCGTATGCGTTCGGCATTGGCGGCTACTGGAAAAGACATCAATACCCTTGAAAAAGGCCTGAGCCGCGGCTTGCGAAGGGCTTTCGAAGGGGTTGCTTTCGATGGGAAGAACCTGTCCGACGCACTGACAACTGTCGCCAGATCCTTGGCCAACACGACGTTCAACGCGGCGATAAAACCCGTGAGTGATCAGTTTGGCGGACTGGTCAGCCAAGGGGTGGGGGCTTTGGTGCAGGGCATTTTGCCTTTTGCCAACGGAGCAGCGTTTTCTCAGGGAAAGGTAATGCCGTTCGCTCAGGGCGGGATTGTCAGCACAGCGACAGGCTTTGGGATGCGCGGGGGCATGGGGTTAATGGGGGAAGCCGGTCCTGAAGCCATCATGCCATTGGCCCGTGGCCCGGACGGCAAATTGGGTGTGAGAAGCGGTGGCGGTGGCGCGACAACGGTCGTCATGAATATCTCGACACCGGATGTGAAGGAATTTCAGCGGAGTCAAAGCCAGATCGCAGCGCAGATGAGCCGCGCGCTCTCCAACGGCAATCGCAATCGATAAAAGGAATGTGCCGGTGAATTTTCATGATGTTAGATTTCCGCCAAGCCTTAGTTTCGGCGCACTCGGAGGACCGCAACGCCGCACCGACGTGGTGACCCTTGCCAATGGGTTTGAAGAACGCAACACGCCTTGGGCGCATTCTCGTCGGGTATACGATGCCGGCTTGGGGATGAGATCTATCGACGATGTCCAGGCTCTTACTGCGTTTTTCGAAGCGCGGTATGGGCAGATGTATGGGTTTCGCTGGAAGGACTGGGCGGACTTCAAGTCCTGTAGGTCGTCGGAGGGTGTCGCGTTTGAGGACCAGATGTTGGGCGTGGGCGACGGGCTGCGAAACGACTATCAGTTGGTAAAGACCTATCGTTCCGGTGGGCACAGCTATGCGCGACCGGTCACCAAACCGGTCGAGGGAACGGTGCGCGTCGGAATTGCGCAAGATGAACTGCAAGAAGGCGTGGATTATGAGGTTGATACGACTACCGGAATGATCCGTTTTGCCCACGCTCCCGACCCGGATATGCCAGTCTCGGCGGGGTACGAGTTTGACGTGCCGGTGCGTTTCGACACCGACCGCATATTGGTCAGTGTGGCGAGTTTTCAGGCGGGGCAAGTGCCGAATGTTCCGGTGATCGAGGTGCGGATATGATTGGAAATATGGATGATGGTCTGGCCGCACACCTAAAGACCGGCCTGACGACCCTTTGCCACGCATGGGCAATCCGACGACGCGATGGGGCTGAACTGACATTTACCGATCATGATGCCCCGCTTAGCTTTGGTGGGCTGGAGTTTACGCCAGATCGGGGCTTAAACGTGCGTGCCTTGTCGCACTCCACCGGGTTGTCGGTAAACAATACAGAGGCCATGGGAGCGCTAAGCCACTTTGCCATACGCGAAGATGAGATCGAACAAGGGCGGTTTGACGGGGCCGACGTTTCCTGTTGGCGGGTGAACTGGACCGATGTCGCCCAACGAACTTTAATCTTTCGTGGGACGATCGGAGAAATTCAACGCGCAGGCGGCGTGTTTCGTGCCGAATTGCGCGGGCTGACCGAAGCACTGAACCGGCCAATGGGTCGAATATTTCAAAAGCCATGCACTGCTGTGTTGGGTGATGGAGCCTGCGGGTTTGACGTCGCGACTTCGGGATATATTCAGTTTGCCACGGTTCAATCACATGAAGACGGCCGCGTATTCCGGTGGGATGACTTGCCGGGTTTTGAAGTTGGTTGGTTCACGCGTGGCAGGGTCGATGTGACTGACGGGCCAGCCAAGGGGTTGTGGGGAATGATCAAGCATGACCGCGTTATTGACGGGCAACGCGAGATAGAACTGTGGGAGCCAATCCGCGGCGCAATCGAACAAGGCGTCGGTGTTCGGCTCAGTGCGGGCTGTGACAAACGAATGACCACATGCCGACTGAAATTCAATAACCTGCTGAACTTTCAGGGGTTTCCAGACATCCCGAGTGACGATTGGATGATGGCGACGCCTCAGCCTTCGGGTACTAACACAGGAGGATCCATGCGATGACGCTCCGTCAAGATCTGATTGTGAGATCGGCAAGAAGCTGGATTGGTACGCCCTACGTCCACCAGAGCGCGACCAAAGGTGCGGGGTGTGATTGCCTGGGCTTGCTGCGCGGGATCTGGCGCGAGGTAGTGGGAGCTGAGCCGGAAATGATCCCTGCCTATTCAAAGGACTGGTCTGAACCACAGGGAGAGGAGAGATTGTGGCAGGCGGCAAGCCGGCATCTGCGCCCCAAGGGTTTCAATGTTGAAGATGTAGGCGACGTGCTGCTGTTTCGTATGCGCAGCGGTTCTGTGGCAAAGCATCTCGGTGTGGCTTCACGGGTCGGATCAGCTGCGGGATTTATCCACGCGTATAGTGGTCACGGAGTAGTGGAGAGCCCGCTGGGTGTCTCTTGGCGACGCAGGCTTGTCGCGCGTTTCGAATTCCCGAGAGAGGCGATCTGATGGCGACGATACTATTATCTACAGCGGGTGCTGCGGTCGGCGGGTCCTTGGGTGGCACCGTCGCAGGGTTATCTTCGGTCGCGGTTGGGCGCGCATTTGGTGCCACCCTTGGCCGCGTGATCGATCAGCGTTTGCTGGGACAAGGCGCACAAGCGGTGGAAACCGGCAAGGTTGATCGTTTTCGTCTGACCCAAGCCGGAGAAGGCTCCCCGCTTCCTCAGCTTTATGGTCGTATGCGTGTCGGGGGCCAGGTGATTTGGGCGTCGGACTTTGCGCAGACCACGACGGTATCGGGTGGCGGAGGCAAGGGGGCACCAGCTACGCCGCGAACGACCGAGTACTCGTATTCTTTAAGCGTGGCAATTGCGCTGTGCGAAGGGGAAATTACAGGTATCAGCCGCATCTGGGCCGATGGCGCATTGGTGGCAGAACGTGACCTGAACATGAGCGTTTATTACGGTACGCGCGATCAGTTGCCCGATCCGACCATCTCGGCCATTGAAGGGGCCGACAATGTACCTGCTTACAGGGGGACCGCCTATGTGGTTATGGAAAACCTTGCGTTGGGACAGTTTGGCAATCGGGTCCCGCAGTTTTCTTTCGAGGTGACGCGCCCAGAGGCCACCGATGCAGCAGATGCCGTGGAAAGTGTTACTCAGTCGGTTAATGGGGTCGCCCTGATTCCAGGAACCGGCGAATACGCGTTGGCGACAACGCCGGTTCATTACGCCGATCATAACGGTGCCCGCTGGAGCGCAAATGTAACGACCCCTGCGGGGAAAACTGACTTTGCGGCATCAGTGGATAATCTGGTTGATGATTTTCCCAAGCTCAAGGCGGCATCGTTGGTGGTTTCGTGGTTTGGCAATGACTTGCGCTGTGGCCAGTGCGATGTACGCCCCAAGGTCGAGAGTTCTGCGATAGAGGCGGAAAACATGCCTTGGCAGGTATCCGATCTGACACGACCCGAGGCGGAGGTTATCGCCCGTCAGGAGGACCGCCCGGTTTATGGCGGCACACCTACCGATGCCTCGGTGATCGAGGCCATCCAAGCGATGTCCGCCGCTGGCAAGGCGGTAATGTTCTACCCATTCATTCTTATGGATCAGCTTGATAACAACGCATTACCCGATCCTTATACTGATGCCACATCGCAAGCCAAATTGCCGTGGCGTGGCCGGATTACGTTGTCCAAGGCCCCGGGAAGGGCAGGTAGCCCAGATCGCACCTCGGTCGCCGATGAAGAAGTCGCTGCCTTTTTCGGGACCGTCAAAGCAGCGGATTTCGATGTCACATCAGGACAGGTACACTACTCGGGTCCCGATGAATGGACGTTCTCGAGATTTATATTGCATTACGCCGCGCTTTGCGCGGTCGCTGGTGGGGTAGATGCGTTCTGTATCGGTACCGAAATGCGCGGCTTGACGCAGATCCGCGGTGCCAACGATGGGTTTCCGGCTGTATCTGCGTTACGATCGTTGGCTGCCGAAGCGCGGGCGCTATTGGGAAGCACCACCAAGATCAGTTATGCGGCGGACTGGTCCGAGTATTTTGGATATCAACCACAAGACGGAAACAACGACCGGTATTTCCATCTCGATCCTCTTTGGGCCGATGCCAATATCGATTTCATCGGTATCGACAACTACATGCCGGTTTCCGACTGGCGCGATGGGCACGATCACTTGGACGCCCAGACGTGGGATACGATCTATAATCTTGGTTATCTGCAATCGAACATGGAGGGAGGTGAAGGATTTGACTGGTTCTATCATTCCCCCGAAGCGCGGGCCGCACAAATTCGCACACCAATAACCGACGAAGATGCAGATGAGGCATGGATCTATAGATACAAGGATATTCGTAGTTGGTGGGCATCTACACACCACGAACGCATCAATGGGCAGAGATCGGATACTAAAACCGCGTGGATACCTGAATCGAAACCGGTCTGGTTTACTGAATACGGATGCGCGGCGATAGACAAAGGCACCAACCAGCCAAACAAGTTTCTTGATCTCAAAAGTTCGGAAAGCAGCTTGCCGCGCTATTCGACCGGCGCACGCGACGACCTGATCCAGATGCAATATTTGCAAGCCTTCAACGCCTATTGGAACGATCCCAGCCACAATCCTGTTTCCGCGGAATACGGCGGTCCGATGATTGATATGTCTCGGGCATTTGTTTGGGCGTGGGATGCACGTCCCTATCCCTATTTTCCCAACAACGACGTGCTGTGGAGCGACGGGTCGAATTATGCGCGCGGGCATTGGCTGAATGGGCGCAGTTCCTCGTATCCGCTTTCTTCGCTGGTGGGGGAAATCTGCCGCGATGCCGGTGTGTTGGCTTACGACACATCGCGTCTGTATGGGTATGTTCGCGGATATGTCGTTGACCAAATCAGCGACGCGCGCGCCAGTCTTCAGCCGTTGATGCTACGGTTTGGGTTCGACGCGGTAGAGCGCGACGGCTGTCTTGTGTTTGTAATGCGTGACAGGCCGGGGTCTGTGCGCCTTGATCCTCGGACACTGGCCGTCAGCGATGAACTTGGCGGTACTACCGAACAAGCGCGCGAGACGGATGCCGAAATCGCGGGGCGAGTAAGGTTGCGGTTTGTGCAAGCGGACGGCGACTTTGACGCCATCGCAGAGGAAGCGGTTTTAGCGGACGACGCAACGCATTCGGTTGTGGCTTCCGAACTGAACATGTCCTTGACCCGCACCGAAGGCCGACAGATTCTGGAGCGGTGGTTGGCGGAAGCCCGTATGTCACGCGAATCCTTACGCCTTGCCTTGCCCCCGTCGCAGATGGAATTGGGTGCCGGCGACGTGGTTGAACTGCCTGCAGAGAAAGGCGAGCGCGATGGCCTGTACCGAATTGATCGGGTGGAGCAGGGCGAGATGCAGATTGTCGAGGCGGTACGGATTGAACCGACGATTTATGAAACGGCACCATTCGCCGATGAACTGGCGAAGATCCAGCCCTTTACCGCGCCTGTTCCGGTTACCGCAGTGTTTCTGGATCTGCCCTTGCTGCGCGGCGATGAAACCCCTTATGCTCCATATATCGCGGCATCGGCGACGCCTTGGCCCGGGAGCGTCGCGGTATATCAATCAAACGGCACATCCGGCTTTGGGTTGAATTCGATACTGCCTATTGGTGCAACGATGGGAATTACCGAAACCGAGCTTGTCGCGGCGCGACCGGGTGTATTCGATCATGGTGACGGGCTTCAAGTCAGGTTGAACAGTGGTCAACTGGAAAGCGTCGATGAAACGTCTTTGATGAATGGAATGAATTTGGCCGCGATCGGTGACGGGTCGGCGGACCGGTGGGAGATTTTCCAGTTCGAACAGGCGGAGTTGGTTGCCCCGAACACTTACCGGCTGTCGAAAAGGCTGAGAGGTCAGGCCGGGACGGATGCATTGATGCCTCCGGTGTGGCCACAGGGATCTCGATTTGTTCTGCTCAATGACGTACCTGTGCAGATAACATCAAGCCCCAACCTGCGGCGGGTCGAACAGCAATACCGCATCGGTCCTGCGACACGTTCATATGACGATCCATCCTATATTCAGTTGGGCGCGGCTTTTGAGGGAAACGGTCTGCGCCCCCTGCGCCCCTGTCATTTACGTGCCCGTGTGCAGACGGAAGACGTAGTCTTCAACTGGATACGGCGCTCAAGGGCTGGGGGCGACAGTTGGGACAGTTTTGAAGTACCCTTGGCCGAAGAGAATGAACGATACATCATTCGACTTCTGCAAGATGGTAAGGTTCTCCGTGAAGCGATCACCACGGACCCTGAATGGCGATACGAAGCGGAGACACGACAGTCGGATGGCATAGCAGGGGCTTTCGAGATGAGCGTAGCCCAGGTTTCAGCGAGTTATGGACCCGGACCGCCCGCGCTGATCAGTGTGTCTTTTTGAAGCTGCGCGTGGCTAACTCCAAGCAAAACAACAATTTAAGAAATTTATCAACAATCGGGGGATGTTTGCATTTGGTTCCGTTCGCTTAGATGCTACATTAAGGATCAAAGAAGGAAGTTGCCATGGCCGTATCTCATGTAAACATCGCCTCGGTTGATCCGGTTTGGGATCAAATTTTAACTGAAGCACAGCAGGCGGTTCAGGATGAACCGCTGATCGGCGGGTTCGTCCACGCGTGTATTTTGCATCATAAGTCTATTGAAAAGGCTCTTTGTTACCGTATTGCGGCTAAGCTTGCATCGAACGAGATGTCGATGATGGTGATCCACGAGATGGTGGAGGAAGCGTTTACGAACGACCCGGAACTCATAAAGGCTGCGCGTGCCGATCTTGTCGCGATCTATGAACGCGATCCCGCCTGCCACCGTTTGCTCCAACCCATCTTGTATTTCAAAGGTTACCAAGCGGTCCAAGCCTATCGTGTGGGGCACCATTTATGGAAAAAGGGCAAGCGCGATTTGGCGTATTTCGTTCAGATGCGTGTGAGTGAGATTTTCGGCGTCGACATTCACCCTGCTGCGACCTTGGGCAAGGGTATCATGATTGACCACGCCCATTCAGTGGTCATCGGCGAGACCGCCGTGGTTGGCGATAATGTGTCGATGCTGCATTCTGTGACCCTTGGCGGTACCGGGAAGGAAGAGCAAGATCGTCATCCTAAAATCGGCAATGGTGTCTTGATCGGGGCTGGTGCCAAGGTTCTGGGTAATATCACGATCGGCCAATGCAGCAGGATTGCTGCTGGTTCTGTGGTCTTGCAGGATGTCCCCCCGTGTAAAACCGTAGCAGGCATCCCGGCGCGGGTAGTTGGGGAGGCTGGCTGCGATCAACCGTCGGTGCTGATGGATCATATGCTTGGCCCGCAAGATATCTGAGAGTCCTCTTGCCCATGGTCGTTAGGCGATCCTGGCCAGGACGATCTTGGTCAGGACGTCGGAAACGTCATTCTTGGTGGCGGGCTGGATAAAGGGCTTGGTCAGGTTTACGAGCAGATCATCTTTATGAAGCCGGAGCGCCGGGGGGCGTCTGCCCCCCGGACCCCCTGAGGATATAATCCATTTGGAAGCGGGTCAGGCGAGCATCGTCATCGGGTTTTCAAGATTGTCCTTGATCGCCGTCAGCAACTGAGCGCCCAGGGCACCGTCAATGACGCGGTGATCTACGGAAAGCGTGACCGACATGACAGTGGCAACAGTCAATTCACCATCCTTGCCGACGACCGGCTTTCTTACCCCTGCGCCGACCGCAAGGATCGACCCGTGCGGTGGATTGATGACGGCGTCGAAGTTGTCGACGCCAAACATACCGAGATTTGAGATCGCAAAACTGCCGCCCTGATATTCATGCGGTGCCAGCTTGCGGTCTCGGGCGCGGGCAGCCAGGTCTTTCATTTCGGCGGACAGGGCTGACAGAGACTTCATCTCTGAATCTTTTAGCACCGGTGTAAAGAGTCCGCCTTCGATAGCCACCGCCACCGCAACATCGGAAGGTTTGAGCTTGAGAATCCGGTCTGAGGCCCAAACGGCGTTGGCGTCAGGCACAGATTGCAGCGCGAGCGCGCTGGCTTTGATGATGAAATCGTTTACCGAGAGTTTGACGCCGCGGGTTTCGAGTTGCTTGTTCAGGTCGGCGCGGAACTTCATCAATGCATCCAGTTGGATATCGCGGCGGAGGTAAAAGTGCGGGATGGATTGCTTGGCTTCGGTCAGGCGGGCGGCAATGGTTTTGCGCATCCCGTTAAGCGTAACTTCCTCAAAGTCGCGCCCCTCGTACATCTTCATGACAGTTTCGGCCGATGGACCTGAAGCGGGGGCCGCTATGGCTTCCGGTGCCGCAGGGGCAGATTGTGCGGGTGCTGCTTTCGGCGCGTCCGATTGGGACAGGCCTTGGACGTCTGCTTTGATGATCCGACCACGTGGCCCGGAACCTGACACCTGGCTTAAATCCAGGCCCTTTTCTGCCGCGATCCGGCGGGCGAGGGGGGTTGCGAAGATCCGCTTGCCATCACCACCGGAAGGCGCGGCGGATGTAATGGCAGGCGTGGCATCCGTGGCACCGCGCCCATAACCCGCTGCCGGAGCGGTTTTATCCGATGCGTCGGCCGGGGCCGTGTTCGAGGACTGTTCGGTCTTTGGCGATGGCGGTGCGCTGATATCCTCGGCGCTTTCACCTTCCTCCAGCAACACCGCAATCGGCGTGTTGACCTTCACCCCTTCGGTGCCGTCGGCGATCAAAATCTTGCCAATGGTGCCTTCGTCGACAGCTTCGAATTCCATCGTGGCTTTGTCTGTCTCGATCTCGCACATGACGTCGCCGGAAGACACGGTATCGCCCTCTTTGACCAGCCATTTGGCCAATGTGCCTTCTTCCATCGTGGGGCTCAGGGCGGGCATTAGGATTTCTGTTGGCATGTCGACCGCTCCTTATTTGTATGTGACTTGCTTGACCGCCGCGATGACCTCGTCCGTGGTCACAAGTGCCAGCTTTTCAAGGTTTGCGGCGTAGGGCATTGGCACGTCCTTGCCGGTGCAGTTGATCACGGGCGCGTCCAGATAGTCGAAGGCTTCTTGCATGATCACGCTGGAGATGTAGTTGCCCACGGACCCTTGCGGCCAGCCTTCCTCGACTGTGACGCAGCGGTTGGTCTTCATCACTGATTTGATGATGCTGGCTGTGTCCATCGGGCGCAGGGTGCGCAGATCGATGACTTCGGCTTCGATACCTTCTTCAGCCAGCTTGTCGGCTGCCTGCAACGCATAGGTCATACCGATGCCGAAGCTGACGATGGTGACATCTGATCCTTCGCGCCAGATGCGGGCCTTGCCGAACGGAACGGTAAAATCGTCGACATCAGGCACGTCGAACGCTTTGCCGTACATGATTTCGTTCTCAAGAAATACCACCGGGTTCGGATCGCGAATGGCGGTTTTCATCAACCCTTTGGCGTCGGAGGCTGAATAAGGCATCACCACCTTGAGCCCGGGGATCTGCATATACCAAGCGGCATAGTCCTGACTGTGTTGCGCACCGACGCGGGCGGCGGCACCGTTTGGACCACGGAAGACCATCGGTGCGCCCATCTGACCGCCGGACATATACAGCGTTTTGGCGGCGGAGTTCAGGATGTGGTCGATCGCCTGCATGGCAAAGTTCCAGGTCATGAATTCCACAATCGGACGCAAACCGCCGAAAGCCGCACCGACACCGATGCCTGCAAAACCATGTTCAGTGATGGGAGTGTCAATGATCCGCTTGCTGCCAAATTCATCCAGCAGTCCTTGGGAAATCTTATAGGCCCCTTGATATTCCGCGACCTCCTCGCCCATCAGGAACACGTTCTCATCGCGACGCATTTCTTCGGCCATCGCATCACGCAACGCTTCGCGTACGGTTTGCTGTTTCAGCTTGGTGCCTTCGAGCCAGTCAGGGGAGGTGTCCGTTTCTGGCGCTGCCGGGGCTTTGGCTTCGGCCGGTTTCGCCGCCGCGGGTTCCTTCGTTCCTGGTTCGGCGGGCGCGGGGACGGCGTCTGATGCGCTGCCGATGGCCGACGCGTCTTCGCCTTCCTCAAGCAGGACGGCGATCGGCGTGTTGACCTTGACGCCTTCGGTACCCGCTTCGATCAGGATCTTGCCGATTGTACCTTCGTCAACCGCCTCGAATTCCATTGTGGCCTTGTCGGTTTCGATTTCGGCCATGATATCACCAGACGACACGGTGTCGCCCTCTTTGACAAGCCATTTGGCCAGCGTGCCTTCTTCCATTGTGGGGCTCAGTGCGGGCATGAGAATTTCGGTAGCCATTTCTTATGCCTCCTGTGGGACTTCAGTTGCGTAGATATCTGTCCAAAGCTCTTCGGGGGCCGGTTCGGGGCTTTCCTTGGCAAATTCTGCGCTGTCGTTGACGATTTTCTTGATTTCTTTATCGATGGCTTTCAGATCATCTTCGGTCGCGTGTTTCCCGTCGAGCAAGATGTTGCGGACCTGTTCAATCGGATCACGTTCATCGCGCATTTTCTGAACCTCTTCGCGGGTCCGGTATTTCGCCGGGTCCGACATGGAGTGGCCGCGATAACGGTAAGTCTTGATCTCGAGGATATAAGGCCCATCCCCCGACCGGCAATGTTTGACCGCGCGTTCACCTGCATCTTTGACTGCCAGCACATCCATGCCGTCGACCGCTTCGCCGGGGATTCCGAACGCTTTGCCGCGCTCCCAGATTTCGGCGCTCGAGGTAGAGCGTTGTTGCGATGTGCCCATTGCATACTGGTTGTTCTCGATGATGAAAATCACCGGCAGTTTCCACAGGGCGGCCATGTTGAAAGTCTCGTAAACCTGACCCTGATTGGCCGCACCGTCGCCGAAATAGGTAAAGGTGACGTTGTCGTTCCCCTTGTATTTGTCGGCAAAGGCGATGCCCGCCCCAAGCGGCACGTTGGCACCAACGATACCATGGCCGCCGTAAAACTTTTTCTCTTTCGAGAACATGTGCATGGAACCGCCCTTGCCGCGGGAATAGCCGCCTTCGCGGCCTGTCAGTTCTGCCATGACGCCATCAGGGTTCATCCCGCATGCCAGCATATGCCCGTGATCGCGGTAGGTGGTGATGCGGCTGTCGCCTTCCTTGGCCGACGCCTCGAGCCCGACGACAACAGCTTCCTGTCCGATGTAGAGATGGCAGAAACCGCCGATCAATCCCAT
>TARA_R110000787_G_scaffold102745_1_pt1 | contig 15432 bp, 12 predicted proteins | sample TARA_R110000787 | Tara Oceans TARA_R110000787 (sample SAMEA4397920) | marine metagenome | biome: Polar Biome; feature: [DCM] deep chlorophyll maximum layer (ENVO:01000326); material: water (ENVO:00002006), including particulate matter (ENVO:01000060) such as... | depth 35 m
CACCAATAAAGGCGCTGCGCAAATCGATTATATTTATCCGTTATCTAAAAACGTTAATGGCTTTGTACAGCTATTCCAAGGGTATGGCGAATCTATTGTTGATTATAACCATGAAAATACGGCTATCGGCTTTGGTATCGTACTCAATGATTGGAAAGGGCTGTAATATTAGCGCTTTAAATATCGGTGCCTATAGTGACAGCAAGTCATGCGTCACTTAGCGCCTTATCAGACCGGAATATGGCTGGCAGAGTATATAAATTTACGTTGCCAGTTATGTGCCGTTTATCGTAGTATCCCGCAAGCACAGCTCTCACAAAGTCACTCCTCTTCAAACCCTTCATTATTCAGTCAAAACAGCTTATTAGCTGAAAAGGCATCGCACTCTTTATCAAGTAACTACCCTTTATCAAGTGACCATTCTTTTTCTACTAGTATACGCAAGCGATTCAATAGCCGTTTTAGTAGCGGACTGCTATGTCTCAGTTGCCATAGCAGTCTTACGTGGTTGCCCAAGCCGTTTGAAGTCGATATTGCTGCTGGCAGGACGCTGACCATTCAAGCAGCAACCTATTATGACTATCCCATGCGCCAAGCTATTAAAGCTTTTAAGCATCATGAGAATATGACAAAGCTGCCGTTATTGCTACATGCGATACGCCAGCTACCACGACCTCATGGTTGCCATCATGATAATAGCGTGATTGTCGCTATGCCAACGACCGATGAGCGTCTCATCAAACGTGGCTTTGATCCTGTCAGTATCTTGGCCGCGTATCTATCTAAGCACTGGGATATCCCTTTATGGCAAGGCATAAGACGTGTTGATGATACGGTCAGTCAGCAAGGCTTGAGCCGTGCCGAACGCCTAACCAACTTAGACAATGCCTTTGCGCTTATTGAGCCACCACCTGTCAAGCGGCTGTTATTGTTTGATGATGTGGCGACCACAGGGGCAAGCCTACAAGCCTTAGCACGCACACTGTCCATTTACCCTATGCAATCCCCTAACGCCAATAATAAATATCATCTGTGTGCCTATGCCTTAGCACATGGTAGCCAGTTGTAATAGCTAACAATATTAATTGGCAACTACTATTATGTTGCTAATATGTTGTCATCACGTTATATTAAATAGATAACTATCTGTCAGTAGACAGTGAGCCGTATAGATAAATGTAGAGAGTTAGAGCTTACTAAATGACTTGTTTTATGGAACAAAAATTGCATGGCTATAATTGAATGTAGTAGATTAAAGCCTGTTTAAATATCAAGTATTCACTATGACTGTAAAGCCAGTTCTAATTGAATGTACTAGCAGCTATATACGATAGGGATTTGACGTGAACGTATTTGCGAGACATCGACCACAGAAATTGCGCATGAGCAGCTCAGGGTTTACTTTGATTGAGCTGATGGTCACGATTGCCGTGCTTGCTATTATCGTTAGTATTGCTGCGCCTAATATTAGTAATCAGCTTGCCAATCAGCGGGTGAAGTCGACTGCGGCTACGCTGGCAAATGCTTTATCAGAAGCAAAAGCTGAAAGTGTGATTCGTCGTCAAAAAATAACTTTGACCTATGCTAATACTAGCACGCCTAAAGTGATTACTATTACTGCTCCAGGTTCGACTATTATCGCAAGCTACAGCTATAACTCCAGAAGCGTTATTAAACCAGATACAGCAACACCCACTATCTTTGAACCAAGTAAGCAGGTTGCTACAGCGCTTACTTACACAGTCTGTGATAATTATAGCGGTGCGACATCGCGCCAAATTGAGGTTGATAAAATCGCTAATATCACTACTAAATTGGGAGGAACTTGTTCATGAATATTTTAACCTCACAACGTGGTGTTGGTCTGATTGAAGTGTTGGTTGCAGTACTATTACTGTCCGTTGCCGTATTAGGCTTTAGTGCTTTACAGATGCGTGCTATTAGCGCTACAGACGAAAGCTTAGTACGTACCAAATCATTGACTATCGTACGTAATCTAGCAGAGGTTATGCGCGCCTATCCAGAGGCTTATGTTATAGCTAGCGGCACGACTTTTAAAAGTGCGACATCGACCGAGACCGAAGAGGAAGCACCGGCAGAAGTAGGAGGATTACCTACAACTCTCGCAGCGCAACCAACCATACAGGCTGTGACTAATAGTGCGGCTACTAATACAGTGGTTATCTCACATGTCAAAACTAATACTGATGGTAGTAAAACGACTGTTAGCAAAACGGTAAGTATTCTAGCGACTGGTGAAAACTGCTTATCTACTACCACTGATACGGTAAACACTAAAGTTGTGCCAAAGCAGTCTTGTAATATTAATGAGCTTGCCGCTCGTGATGCCCTTATGATCAAAAAAATGGCTGCCGATGAATCTATAACTGTCAGTGTGGCTACTTGTCCTGGCAGTGCTGCGAATGCTATTCAGAAACAGATGTGCGTCATTACTGCATGGAATGGTACTAAAGCGATACTAGATGATGCAGATACAGAGGCTTGTGCAAAAGCCGATGGTACTTATAAGGTAGGTAGTCAATGCCTAATCTCGGAGGCATACTAATGAATAACAACTGTATGAGCCATTATGGCACTGAATCTTCAGGCTTCACGCTTATTGAGCTGATGATATCGTTAGTTTTAGGACTGCTTATATCAGCGGCGGTGATACAGGTCTATATAGTGAATACTCGTACAGTCACTATCCAACAAAGTGCATCCGAGGTTCAAGACAGTACTATATTTACATTCCAGTCATTAGAAGATCGTATTCGAATTGCTAATTTAGGCAATCCGATAACCAGTATCAATGATACGACTAACCATGGTGGTATAGTGCTGACTTCAACCAATTTAGGATCAAGTAATACTACTGAGGCTAAATATCTTACCAATAGTGCAGGTAGCAAAGGCTGGGCAGGATTATCTAATATTACGGGAGTGAATAGCGATCAGTTAACCATTCAATATAAGAATATTACCCCTAATACATTATACGACTGTGAGGGTGGTGAAATTATTGCAGGTAGTGCTGATTGGGTAGTTGAGCGCTACTTTGTACGTTTGGCGACAGGTGTTAGTGCCAGCGGGAGTGGTGTACAAGATTTAGTTTTAGCTTGTGCTGCTGGCCGTGTAAATAGTGATGGCACTGTAGTATCAAAGTTCGATGGCGTGGGTTCTGTTATTGTTCCTGCTATTGATCAATTTAAGATACTTTTAGGTATTAAGATGGATATCAACCAACTAACCTATCTAGCACCTAGTACTTATTTAGATTTGACAGAAAGACCGCCAATTACTACTGTCAAATTAGGAGTTATTATTCGTAGTACCACACCTTTAATAACGGACTCTGATCAAACAAGCTTCACCGTTCTAGGCACTACACAGGATTTAAAAGCCGATACAGCACGCAGGAAGTATTATCGTCGTAGTTATGAGTCTACAATTCTATTGCGCAATGCTCGACTGATGGACGTAGTAGCCACTGCGCCCACACTTGCAAAAACACCATAGTCGGAGGGTAATATGTCTAATTATCATCAGAAGTGTCCATACCCCAAAGCACAGTCATTAAATAGCCAGCAAGGTGCGGTACTAATTGTGGTGTTACTGTTTCTAGTATTAATTATATTAGCTGGTGTCATTGCGGTTAAGAGCAGCACAACTGATTTAAGGCTTGCGACCAGCGACCAGATAAACACCTTGCTAGTACAGTCAGCTGATAATGCGAATCAAAACATCGAACAAAGTATTAATGGTAATAGTAACAGCGATATCTATATAGCCATGACATCGAGTGGTGGTCCGTTTGGTCACTTTATGTCAAAGACTAGCAATATCAATGATGAATATATATTTTGTTTTCGCCCACGTGGTCAGTTCTTTAATATAAACAAGGCAACTATCAAGGTTCCTGGTGGTAGCAATGTAGTAGGCAGTGATAATGGCTACTGTAATCCTGCAATACCAGATGACTATGTCAGCGCACGTAATGCTAGCATGACTCAAGTGAATGTCTCATTAACACCGCCCAACCCCAAATATGAAGCTTTTCGTAATTATACTATTGGACAAGATGGTAGCGAGACTTCTAGTCAAGCCTATATGTTTGATATCAGTACTACTGCCATATTACCGGCTTATGCGGGTGCAGTAGATGCTGCTAAAGATTGTTTTAAACAAACAAGCAAATATGAGAGTGTCACTAATAAAGATGAAACGATTGCTGGCTGTATGGCAAAGGCAGGCGTACCAAGCACTGTGTTACATGAGCTTGCCAATGTTGAAAACAAATCTCAGCGTACCAGATGTGTCAATCTAGGAAAAGGCAGCGGTAAATCTACAGAATTGCTTTGTAGCCTAATACCTTAAATGTGTACTGATAGTAGAAGGATAACCCCATGAAACATATGAATCAACGACAGTCTGTTATACGCTCATGGCGTACTACTGCACTTTCTGCAGCAATATTAATCAGTCTAACGGCTATCAGTAGTCCAGTAAATAGCGCAACCGATGGTAAAAAAATTGGCGATTTAGAGATTTACCAAGCGGCCAAAGGTGGTAAAGTCACTATTATGATGATGCTAGATACATCAGGTAGTATGGATGGGGGGCAGTATACCTCTGCTTGCGACCTTCCATTAGGCATAACTTCTCAGGGTGTATACACAGAGGAATCGTCAACTGATCCTATCTATGACAGAAAGTTTTGCAAAACAGGTGATTATAGTAGTGATAAAAAGTACTTATATCGTAAAGAGACTAGAAAAAATAAAACACCGCTATGGTATAGCTGTGTTGCGGGAGGGGCTCCTAAGCCTCAGTTCAAATATTGTGAGACAATACTTAGTTCTCCTCCATTATTGACTAATGATTTTGATTCTGATAAAGGCAATGGTAATAATAACTTTTACTATAAGCGTACTGGTACTGGTAAGGCGTACTACGACCGCCTAACTCGTTTAAAAGATGCCATCTTTACTTTAATGGAGAGTGATCAACTAGACGATGAAAAAGTTGCTATAGGCATCGGACAGTATTCTACTCAAAGCGATGCTCAAAACGTCTATAAAGGCCCTGATGGTAGGAGTGGCAAAATATTAGTTCCAGTAGCGTTGCTAGATGAAGCACAGCGTGAGGTGATTAAAAGAGAGGTTGCTAAACTAAAAGGGACAGGAAATACACCGACTGCCAACGCTTATGCTGAAGCCGGTGCTTATATGTTGGGCACTAATACTCCTTCAACTAATAGCGATAGTGGTTTTAAAAACTCTGTCTCAACTTCTAAAAAAGATGTCAATAATTATTTCTCCCCGCTTCAGTCCGACTCTACCTGTGATGGTCAAGGTATTTACTTTTTAACAGATGGAGAGCCTAATAACGGATCTAACCCTTTGCCCTTAATGAAGTCTGCATTAGGAACTAAAGGTAGTTTGTTTAGTATTCCAGCTACAGGTACATTACCTAGCGGTAGTAATCAAGGAATGGCTGAAGTGGGTGAGTTTGCTAAAGCATTACGCAGTGCCACACTTAACCCACTAGGGGAAAACAAAAAGATTCTGACAGCAGTTGTGGGCTTTGGTTCTTACTATGAAGTAGACAGAGCTGCAGATGCAGCATTGGCTGAAAACAAACGCGTTATTCGTAGCCTTTCATATATAGACTCGAAAGGTATAGCAAAGACATCTGATTTTTATAATTGTAGTAACATAACTAATACCAATGCAAAAAATGCTTGTAACTGGGGTGCAAAATCACATGAAAAACTGCCAACTACTGTAGGAAATTTTGGTGAGGGAGGTTTTTATGCAGCAAGCTCCACGGATGATATTATTGAAAGTATAACTACCTTCGTTAATGATCTAGATCAAACGTTACCTTCTGCGCCAGCTGGGACCATTACTATTCCAAGCGATCCTTACAGAGCATCTAATCAATTACCTTACGCTTATCTTCCTATGCTTGCGCCCGATGTAGGTTCAAGCGCTAGCATATGGAAGGGTAACTTAAAGAAATACAACCTTGACCAGGGTACGCTCTTCGGTAGTAACGGAAAACTGTATAAAAATGTCGCTGGTGACCTTAGTAGTACAACCCGAGATATATGGCAAGCGTTGGATTTTAAAAACTCTAAAGACATCATTGCTAACAACGATATCAGCGCAGGAGGGTTTTACGCCCAGCTAAAGACACCAAAATCAGGTCTTAATAGTGTGCGAAAGCTATATGTTGAAGACTACGAAAATAAGGATGCGACCCCTAAAAAGCCTATACTACGTGAGTTAAGTGTTGATGCTAGTGGTAAGCCAGTAGGTTTTAATTCATTGCAAGATACTATTTATACTGAACTAAATAAACGCCGCCTGTTAAGTTTCTTAGGTTTTAAAGAAGCAAAATATGGTAATACTAAGATAGACTTGATTTCAGCGACTGATGCGAAAGTGAGTGAGCTAACACTAATTCAGCCAGCTGAAGAAATTAGAGTGTTGGGCGGAGTAGTGCATTCATCACCTACGGCTATCTCTTATAATGCTACGTTAGATGAGAATGGTCGAATAACTGCTACTCGCGATGATTATGTGCTGTTTGGCTCAATGGACGGAGCATTGCATTTAGCCGACACTAAGACAGGTGAAGAGAAAATAGCTGTGATACCTAAGGTTATGTTAGCCGATCAGCCAGAAGCATTGGTTGAAAACTCTATGCGTGCAGATAATAAAACGGGTAGTCCATATTTTGGCGTCGATGCGCCATGGTTAGTCACTACTGATTATAAATATGACTTGAAAAACAAAAAAGTGGTAGGTAAAAATCTGTTCGCTTATGGTGGTCTACGCATGGGCGGAGAGACCTTTTACGGTATAGATATCTCTAAAGTCAATGATTCACCCAGTGTAGATCCAGAAATGCTATTTACTATCACTAACGATGGTTTAAGCTCTGCTGCTGTTGGTGCCTCTGCTAATACAGGCTTTGAGCGTTTGGGACAAATTTGGAGTAAACCAACGGCAGCTAAGATTCGTATAAATAAAGATGATGTAAATCCTACTGATGTTCTTATCTTTGGTGGGGGCTATGACATGGCTTATGAGGATGATGAATATGTAGCAACCTCTCTTTTTCCTGCTAAAGGTAATGCCATCTATATGATCAATGCAAAATCTGGGGAGTTGTTATGGTCTGTTAGTGGCATGATTGATAATACAAAGGGTGTAGGGATGTTCCATAGTATCGTTGGTGGAATCACGGTACTCGATAGAGACAATGATGGCTTAACCGATAATATCTATGCCGCTGACTTAGGTGGACAAGTATTCCGTATCGACTTACAAAATGCCCGTACTGATAAATTTAGCTTTGCAGAGGTGGCAAAATTCTCAGCCAAGCCCCCAATTCGTATATTAGATGCCAGTGCTAAAGTTAGTGAAGCCAAGTACGCCTACCGTTTTTATGAGCGTCCAGTTGTGAGCTTTTATCGTAGAGAGAGTGGCCCTGATAATGGGAAGCTTTTTGCTCTAGTAAATGTTACTTCTGGCAACCGCAGTTCACCATTATCTGAGCTACGTAAGGAAAATAAAGACGCTAACCGTGTCTATGGAATTATAGATAGTGATGTGACTAGGGGTGATCTTTATACGACTACTACGCGTACAGTAGAAAATTTAACAGAAGATAATTTGGTTAACTTAGCAACCACGCTTGGCACTGAACCTAATAAAGAGAAAAAAGATACTACTAAAAATCTTATGATTACAGGTAGTCATCAGGGTTGGTACTATCCGCTGGTGCGTTTCGACGGCAAAAATGACGTGAAGTATAATAAGAGTATGGGTGATAGTGCTGTGATTAATAGTTTACTCTATACCACTGTTTATAATCCTACTAAACAGTATGGAACCACTAATAGTTGCTCAGCTAGGATCGCAGGTGGCTCGGAGCGTCAGATTTACTGCTTACCTTATGGTATCTGTTCGGAAGAAACCTCGATAAATGGAACAGGTGGCTTTATACCTGCAGGTCAAGGCATACAGGAACTAGCCCTAGGAGCGTTTAATAAAGACAATACTAATTTAAAAGTGTTGATTGGTACCACTACTTTAGCAGAACGTATAAAAGCAGATAATAGAGTCGATTTTAATGGTGGTGGAGATGGTAGTGGCTCTGAATATATATTCAATGAGCGTTATACTTTCCAACCTAAAGCTTGGTATGAACGTTCTCAATAAAGAGCTCGATAATAGGAGGACGCCATTTATGACACCGATAAAATCAGAAATAATGAGTGTGGGTAATAATAATCAGCCTGGCAACTCCAATAGACTCAAAGTTTGTGGTATAAGTGGCTTCACGCTTATCGAACTAATGGTCGTCGTCGCAATCATCGCAATATTGGCGGCTATTGCGCTTCCTAGTTATCGACAATATGTGATAAAAAATGCAGAACGTGAGTCGCAGGCAAAAATGCTCCAACTTCAGATTCAGCTAGAGCGCTGGCGAGCAAAGTCATTAAGCTATCGAGGATTTCAGCCGCAGATTATTAACAGTGCCAATAATGAAGTCAGCTACGGTTATAACAAAGACAACAAGATCATTTATGTACCAGATGGTAGCGATGGTACTAATTATCGTTATCAAATTACTCTCGTTGAAGGCGTATCTAGTATCGATCCTGATAGTAAGAAGATGACGGCCAATTCTTTAATGACTCCTGTAACAGGTAGGTCTTGGAAGATGTTTGCTGAACCTAGCAGCAGCTATAATACTGGACATAAAATGCTACTTGGTAGTGATGGCTTACAGTGTAAGACCAAAAACAGTAATAGCGACATTACAGTCACCTCCATTAATTGTGGTACTGATTCGGAGGACTGGTGATGCAAAGGTTCATTACTAACGATAAAGGCTTTACTTTAATAGAAATGATGATCGTCGTGGCTATCATCGGTATATTGGCAGCCATCGCTTATCCTAGTTATCAGCAGTACGTTATCAAAACCAAGCGTGCTGACATGATGAGTGAGATGCAAAACATTGCCTCTGAGATTCAAGCTCGTAAGTTGGCACAAGGCAGTTATAGCAACGCGCTAAGAACAGGGCTTACTGGTAATTATCCTCAGCAAGGTACTGCGCTTTATAATGTCACTGTCGAAACAATAGTTGCACCAGTTTCGCCGCCGCCAGAAACACCGCCGCCACTAGGTCCTTTGACGTCCGAATGGATAATCACAGCTACACCTCTAGTAGCTAGTCAGATGGTCAGTGACGGTGCACTAAGTCTGAATTACCAAGGGATTAAATGTCGAGGCAATGGCGTAAATAAAAAATGTGGCACGGGTGACGAATGGCGATAGGTGCTACTATACGATAGTCACTATTATGTATAAAAGTGTCAAATAGTAAGATATTAAAAATAACAGTGACAAAAAACGTCAGTGGAACTTACCATATAATGTTAAAACACTATCAACTGACAATTTTCAGTAGGTTAGTAGTAACATTATACGGTAATATGTAAGTAAGATTAGGTCATAGACGGTCAAGATGAATGAATAACACGTTTAATAGGGCATTTTCATACGAAAAATAGTAATGTTTAGAAAATTGGCATGTTACCTGCAACAGTTATAGTAAGAAAGAAATTTATTATATCCCTAAAGATAAGATGCGCTAATATCAACAACAGCCAGTTATCTTTATATACCCTAAAAGGAGTTCATATGAACACTGCTCAAAAAGGTTTTACCTTAATCGAACTAATGATCGTTATCGCGATTATCGGTATCTTGGCTGCGATCGCTTTACCTGCTTATCAAGACTATACTGCTCGTGCTAAAATGTCTGAAGTAGTTCTAGCTAGTACTGTATGTAAAAATACTATTCAGGAAGCGGCAGATTCAGGGTTAAATAAAGCCCCTAAAGCTAACGAATGGGGTTGTGGGGAAACAGTTGCAGGTGCAGTAGATCCATTAAATAGTAAGTATGTGAAACAGCTTAATACTACTAATGCTGGTGCAATACAGGTTACGGTACAGAATATTAAAGCAAGTGACCCAGATGGAAAAATATTAACACTTACCCCTTATTCTAACCAAGAAGCTAAAAATAATCAGAAGATGAAACCAGTTGATTATGTTAGTGGTACAAACAAACCAATTCGTACTTGGGTATGTACCTTTGATGGTAACGAAAAATTTGTTCCTGCTTCTTGCCGTGGCTAATACAAACTAAATATAGCTTAAGTATTTTGCTCAATTCTTTACTAAAAAGTCAAACAGAACGTTTGGCTTTTTTATGATTTAAATTTCGAAAAAATTAATATATTGAAGTGAGCTATCTAATAGTAATATATTTAATGATTTTGTGACCAATTAAAAACTACTCATTCAATTTTATAAGTTATAGAGCAATGACAAAGCGTACCTATTATTTACTAATGCATATTATACTATCGCTCTTGCTAGCCTTAGCAATCGCTATATTTATAAAAACGCAATGGTATCCTTCACCACTATTGAAAGCTACCGGTATAATGCCTATTTTTATAGCAATAATCGCTGTGCAGGTCGTGCTTTGGCCTTTATTAAGCTTATTTGTATATAAAGAAAATAAAAAATCTTTACGATTTGATTTAAGTACTATTATTATATTACAGATGACTTTTTGGGTTTTTAGTTTGTATGCGTTGGCGCAAGGTCGACCTGCCTGGATTGCATATACGCTTGAACGCTTTGAACTCGTTAAAGCCAATGAAATTGTCATTACGGATATAGATAGTGTAAATTCTGATTTTAAGTCGCCTACTTGGACAGGTCCTCAGTTTGTAGGAACAAAGCTGTCTGAAGATGCAGATGTACGCTCAAAGCATTTGTTGGAGGAAGTATTAGGTGGGATATCTATCGCCCAGAGACCAGAGCAATACGTCAATATTAATGTAATAAAAGATAGAATGCTAAAAGAACAACAAAGCTTAGCAGAATTAAGTAAATATAATGAAATATCTAAAGTAGATAAAGCACTAGCTTCTTATCCTGATGCTCATGGTTATATTCCTCTAAGAACACAACAGGTAGATATGGTTGTTTTATTAGATGATTCGGGAACGCCGTTACAGATAGTAGATTTACGTCCTTGGGAATAAATTTGAAATAGCGTGCCTAGATATATCTATATTATTTCACTTGACAATTAAAACTAAAAAAGCCAAACATTATGTTCGGCTTTTTTAGTTTTAATCATAATTCAGCAATCTACTTCTCTAAATACTGAATCTTACCTTCCACGCCATCCCACTTTTCAGCTTCTGGCAATTGCCCTTTCATCTCAGTAATGTTTGGCCACTTTTGTGCCAGCTCAGCATTCAGCTCAGTGAACATCTCTTGGCCTTTGGGCACTTCATCTTCTGAGAAGATCGCATTAGCAGGACATTCAGGCTCACATAGCGCGCAGTCGATACACTCATCAGGATCAATGACGAGGAAGTTTGGGCCTTCATAAAAGCAGTCCACAGGACAGACTTCCACACAGTCGGTGTATTTGCAAAGAATGCAGTTATCTGTAACGACAAAGGTCATAGTGATGTCTACCTGTTATTGGATTGGGGCAAAATAGAATAGTTGGAAATAAGAGATATTTTAGCGCTTTTACCGCTATTTGACAATTCCCTTTAATGACTAATGATTTTCTTAAGATGATATATCAAGTCATGCGCTTGCTTCGGCGTTAGGCTATCAGGATCGATAGCGTTCAGCTCATCTTGTAAGCTAAACAGTTGATTTTGCTGTGGATTATCGTTATTATTTTTGGTTTGGCTGTGGTTGTTAACGTTTACTTTTTCTGTCTCATCATTGTAAGCCTGCTGGCGTTTATCCTTTACTGACTTAACTAATTCATTTTTGTCATCAATTTTATCAATAATAACTTTGTCGTTATCCGCTTTAAAAGTTTCTATCTTTAAGTTGTCTACTAAATAACGCTTGGCATCATTCAATACCTGAGTAGGGATGCCAGCCATCTTAGCGACATGCAGCCCAAAGCTAGAGCTGGCAGCACCTTCTCTGATTTGATGCAGTAGTAACAACTGACCATCGACTTCACTAGCTGCGACATGGACGTTGCGGATGCTGGCATGCTTATTTTTAATGCTATTTTTATTCTGTGCCAATTGCGTCAGCTCAAAGTAATGAGTGGCAAATAATGTCAGGCAGCCAATCTCTACCAGTCGATTGACACAAGCATGAGCAATCGCTAGCCCGTCTGTCGTTGCCGTGCCACGTCCGACTTCATCCATGAGCACAAGCGACTTACTCGTTGCTTGGTTGAGGATATTGGCGGTTTCAATCATTTCCACCATAAAGGTAGACTTGCCACCTGCTAAGTCGTCGGCTGAGCCAATACGAGTAAAAATGCGGTCGATATCACCAATATAAGCACTAGCCGCTGGGACAAAGCTGCCGCAATGAGCCAGTAGGACAATCAGTGCTGTTTGGCGCATATAAGTAGATTTGCCACCCATATTAGGACCGGTAATCATTAATAATCGCTCAGGATGCTCGTCTTTACTGTCATGACTACCTAAAGCGCAATCATTGGCGACAAAATGGCTACTATGTTTAGCAGGATTATTTTGATGAGTATGAATAGGATTTAACGCCGCTTCGACAACCACATGACGACCTGCTTTGATATCGATACTGGTTTGGCTGTTATTATTCGAGCCATTCTTTGAGCTACTGTTTTCTAAGCCACTATCCTCTTTTGAGTCATTACTCATGACTGGACGTTGCCAGTTATAAGTAGTTGCAAGCTGTGCCCAGTTATTGAGGACATCTATTTGGGCGATAGCAGCGCTAAGCTGTTGTAATTCAGCTAAATGGCTACCTAATCGTATCAATAGCTCATTATAAAGCTGCTTTTCGCGAGTCAATGCTAAGCTTTGCGCGCTTAGATACTCAGTTTCGACTGTCTTTAGCTCGTTAGTGATGAATCGCTCGCTACTTTTCAGCGTTTGCCGCCGGATAAAATGTGCAGGGGCATTTTTTGCCTGCATTTTAGGCAATTCAAAATAAAAGCCGCTCACTTTATTAAAGCCTACCTTTAGACTGGGTAATTGGCTCTCTTGACGCGCGCGTTCCACCATCTCATCCAATGTCACTTGGATATTGTCATGCAAATGGGTAAGGCGATCAAACTCTGCATCATAGCCTGCGGCTAACATGCCACCATCACGAATATGCGCCGGTGGCTCTACGATAATAGCTCGCTCAATAAGCTCGGCGACGGATTGTACGGCAGGTAACTGCGCAGGCAATTGCTGCATTAACATCGGCAACAGTCCTGCCTGCTCATGGCTGATACCCGCATTCGTCAGTAGCGTCGTAAGCTGGGCGCTACTAGCAATACCGTCTGCAAGCTTACGTAAATCGCGTGGCTTGGCGCTCATCAGACCGATACGGCTACTGATACGTTCAATATCGCCGATAGCATTTAAGGTTTCGCGCAAGCTGGTAACTAATGAGATATTTCCCGAGCATTGCTCAGACTGTTTATCAGTATCTAACAAGCTAGTTATCGCATCTAAACGCAAGTTAATACGCGAATGCTGACGCAGTGGGCGTTTCATTTGCTGCACGAGTAAGCGTCGACCCATCGGCGTTTGACAATGGTTGAGGACAGATATTAATGACGTACCATTGCTGCTAACGGGCGTAAATAGCTCAAGATTTTGCTGACTATTGGCATCAATGATTAAATAGTCATCATTATATTCAACGATCAGCTGATTAAGTTGTGGCACATGGCGTTGTTGGGTTTGCCGTGCATAATGTATTAGCGCCGCACAGCTAGACTGGGCAAGTGGTGCACCGCTAATACCAAGCCCATCAAGACGCTGAACCTCAAACTGTTGGCAAAGGGTTGCGCTGGCATGCTCACGGTGGAAGTCATTAGCCGCAACTTCAATAATAGGGCAATTAAGATGTTGACGTAGCCATAGCAGCCACTCTTCGCTGATATCACCATTACTGTCACTCAGCGCTTCACTAATAATACATTCGCTTGGCGCAAAGCGTGCCAGCACCGTGAGCATTTGGGTTTGTAAAGATTCAATATCATCTTGATTAGCGCTGATCGTTTGCGTCGTCAAAGTCCCAGCGGCTAAATCCATTTGGCTAACGGCAGCTTGCACAGGTTGTTTGCTGTTCGATTTAGGAGTCTCGATATCAATAGCGACGACAGTCGGGGTGTGATTGGGCGCAATGAGTGCATCGTCAGTAATAGTCCCTGCGGTCAGCGTTTTGACCACTTCACGGCGCATAATAGTGCCAGCAGTAGATTTGCTCTTATCTTTCTTCTGCTTATCGCCCATCGTCGGAGCATTGGACGGGTTATTTGCATTGTCAGTGCCAGTAGCTGATTCATCAATTTGTTCACAGACAACGACGGTTTGCCCAGCAGCGATCAATCTTGCCATATAACTATCTGCAGCATGAAAAGGGACACCTGCCATCGCAATCGTATTACCTGCTTTATCTGTACCTCGACGGGTTAAAGTAATGTCCAATATCTGTGCCGCGCGTTTGGCATCCTCAAAAAATAACTCGTAAAAATCACCCATCCGATATAACAGCAAAGCTTGAGGATAGTTAACCTTCATATTGAGATATTGCACCATCATCGGCGTATGATCTGCCAAGTGGTAGATGGCATCACCTATCACCAATGAGTCAGAGTCAACTGGCACAGATTTTGAAGTGGGTTTACTAAGATTGTTATTTTGAGCAGAAGGTTTAACTGGCATGCAGAATCTCTTAAGTTGTCTTTTTTATTTATTGAATAGGGGTGTTTAAATAAGTTTGGCTAGATAGAAGGCTTTAGATATAAAGGCTAATAATAATCGGTTCAAAATAAAATAGGTCACCTAAAAAGTATGCTGGTAACAAGCAAAAAAATTGAAAAACATAGGTTTATAAGTGTTATTTTAACACGTCCTATCACCTTTTTACGTCGGCAAATATCTGCTAACTGCCCTTGTATCCATCGCCGTCATAACCATATATAATGACGTCACACTTAATTGGGCGATATTTTATTGGACGGTCTTAAATTGGACAGTAACCAGCCAAATAATTAAAAAAACAGCGAGTAAAGCGTTGTCATACGCACTAATTATCGAATATTTCCATAGGTCAAAAAATTATGTTATCAAAGATTATAGGCAGTGTCGTTGGCACCAAAAATGAGCGTGAACTCAAACGCATGCGCAAAGTGGTCAGCAAAATCAACGCATACGAGGCTGCGATACAAGCCCTGTCTGATGAACAATTACAACAAAAAACTGAAGAATTTAAAGTAAGACATCAAGGCGGCGAAAGTCTAGATGCATTATTGCCAGAAGCGTTTGCGGTTTGTCGTGAAGCGTCTTTACGG
>TARA_R110000787_G_scaffold47388_2_pt1 | contig 15423 bp, 12 predicted proteins | sample TARA_R110000787 | Tara Oceans TARA_R110000787 (sample SAMEA4397920) | marine metagenome | biome: Polar Biome; feature: [DCM] deep chlorophyll maximum layer (ENVO:01000326); material: water (ENVO:00002006), including particulate matter (ENVO:01000060) such as... | depth 35 m
ATGTCGGCTGGCCATGCCGAAACCGTGGATAGCCCGCTGACCCGATTGCCCCAGATAAATTTCGTTTATGTAGGCCTCAAGAATTTCGGCCTTGCCGTAATGAACTTCCAGCAGTATCGCCATAATGGCTTCTATACCCTTGCGCAACAACGTCCGTTCATCACTGAGAAAGAAGTTCTTGACCAGTTGTTGCGTGATGGTACTGCCGCCCTGGGTAATCTGCCCACTGCGTACATTGCCGAGCATCGCCCTGGCGATGCCGCGCAGGGAGATGCCCCGATGCTGATAAAACTCTCGATCCTCAACAGCAATCAGGCTTTCCACCAGATAGGGTGGCAACGCTTCCAGACGCACCGGTTCCCGGTCTTCCTGATGCTCAGGATAAATACCGCCGATCAACAAAGGTTCCAGACGCAACAGCGGCAATGTCTTGCCCTGGCTGCTTTCCACCCGGCTAACGCCATTGCGGTCAAACTGCAATTGAATGCGCTGGGACGGTTGCTCACCATCCCAGAACCGGAAAGTGCGTGACAGAATCTCGACCTGCCCGCCATTGACGCGATACTGTCCTGGGGAATTTAGCCTCGTAACGCGCCGATAACCAAGCTGCTCGATCTCCCACAGCAACTGTGCCTGACTCAGCGCCAGACCTTCATACAATTCCAGGGCTCGACTATAAACATGGGACGGCAGGGACCACTTGGCACCAGAAAACTTGGCTCTTACCGTCACGTCCAGAGCCGCCACCAGAACAATGCCGGCCACCACGGAAAGTCCGAGAATCACGTTTACCAGACGGCGTGTGAATCCGGCGGTTTTCCGGGCCGGTTTCCTGCTGCGCCGTCGCTGTTTCTTTTTTGCCAAGCTCAAATCCTGCTGCTGGTCGCTGCTGTTTATCGCGGCAGCATCATAACAGGCGACAAGGGTTTTTACTCCGCACCGATCGCGGCGATAATAGCGGCCTTTAGCAATTGGAAGTCGTGATGAAAAAATACCATGTTTATGGCATTGGGGCAGCGCTGGTAGACACCGAGATCGAAGTGGAAGACCACGAACTGGCCAGCTTTGGCATTGAAAAAGGCCTGATGACGCTGGTCGATGAGGCTCGGCAACAAATGCTGATTGCGCACCTGGAGGATCATCTTACTGTGGCGCGGCTGACCAGCGGGGGATCAGCGGCCAATAGCATTATTGCTCTGAGTTGCTTTGGCGGCAAAGCGTTCTATTCCTGCAAAGTTGCGGACGACGAAAACGGGCGCTTCTATCTGGCCGATCTGGCCGCAGCAGGGGTGCATTATCCGCGGCATCACGAGCTCCCCGTCGGCACCACCGGCAAATGTCTGGTACTGATAACGCCCGACGCGGAACGTACTATGAATACCTATCTCGGCATCAGCGAAAGCCTCAGTGTGGAGAATCTCGACCTTCAGGCGCTGGCGGATTCGCAGTTCCTGTACGTGGAGGGATATCTGGTAACCTCGCCCACCGGCCGGGCGGCGGCGATCTCCGCATGCCAACACGCGAGAGAGAATGGCATCAAAGTCGCGTTCAGCCTGTCTGACCCAGGCATTGTGGAACACTTCCGCGACGGGCTCGGCGAAATAATTGGCGGTGGCATTGATTTACTGTTCTGCAATCGCGAAGAAGCCATGAGCTGGACCGGCCAGCGCACCATGGAACGTGTGATTGAAAACATGAAAGCTACCGCCGCAACGTTTGCCATCACACTCGGCGCAGAAGGCGCATTGATCTACGACGGCGAGACGCTACACACCATTGCACCAACCCGCGTCACCGCAATCGATACCAACGGCGCGGGCGATATGTTTGCAGGGGCGTTTTTATACGGCATTACACATGCCATGAGCTATGCCGAGGCCGGCAAACTGGCCAGTATCGCCGCTGCCGCCGTGGTCGCACAATTTGGTCCGCGCCTGCATATCAGCCAGCACCGCGGGATCGTCGACGCCGTACAGACTGCCTAGCTTCCCATGCGGATTTCTGTCTAGCCGATGAAACTCTTCATCGGTTGCGGTCGGGCCAGGAAGAAACCTTGCGCGTAATCGACACCGATTTCCTCAAGCATTGTCAATTGCGCCTGATTTTCAACGCATTCGGCAATCGTGGCGATACCCATGATATGGGCCAGGTGATTGATGGTGCTAACCATGGAAAAATCGACATCGCTCATTTCCATATTGCGGACAAAACCGCCATCAATTTTGAGAAAATCCACCGGCAGTTGTTTCAGGTAGCCAAAAGACGACAAACCACTGCCGAAATCATCCAGGGAGAAATAACAACCTTTAGCCTTGAGCGCATAGATTAAATCCAGCGCGCGATCAAATTGCCTGATCGCTGCGGTTTCCGTGATCTCAAACTGCAACTGATGCGGATCAATTTTCGACTCATCAATCAGATCCAGCAGATAACGCTTAAACTTTTCATCACTGATGGTCGCCCCCGAAAGGTTTATCGATATCCTCAATGCCGACTTTTTCCTCCGCTTCAGTGCGCCAAGTTCGGCAATCACAGTGCGCACGGTCCATCGATCAATATCGTCGATAAGACCGTACAGCTCAGCGGCCGGAACAAACTGACTGGGGGCGATCAGCTGACCTGTTTCATCGATCATGCGAATCAGCGCTTCATAGTGATTATCTTCCCTGGCGTCGCCCCCGAGCGGTCTTATCGGCTGGTAATGCAGACAGAAACGATCCTGCTCCAACGCTTCGCTAATTTTTGGAATCCATTCAGCGATTCTCTTACGAACCGGTGTTTCCCCGTCATGGTGCCGCTGGAAAAACAGCCTGTTGCGGCCACTCTCCTTGGCATAACTACACGATGCAGCAGCCGCGACCAACACGTCGATTTCTGAACCGGTATCGCGGTCAATTACTTCGGCACCGATATTGGCGCCTATTTTTAATCGCCGCTCCTGCCAGGGAAAGCTGAAAGACTTGATCTGCTCCAGTATCTCTTCAGCAATTTCCCGAGCGTCTTTTGCCGGGCAGTTGAGTAGCAATACGGCAAACTCGTCGTTGCCGATCCGTGCCACGACATGATCAACGCCAACCACGTGTTGCAGCAACTTGCCACATTCCCGTAGCAGCGTGTCCCCGGCAGCGCGGCCGCCGGTATCATTCACCAACGAGAAGTTGTACAGGTCTATGTACAGCAATACATGGGTCTGGCTACCGTTACGCGTCGCGTCGATTGCCTTGACCAGCTGATCTTCCAGAAAGCGGCGATTCGGCAATTGTGTCAGCGGATCATGGTCAACCTGCCAGGACAGACGGTTTGATACCCGCCGAGACTCCTCAACCGTTCGAAATACCAGAACGCAACCATTCAGGCGATTGTGACGATCTCTCAACGGCGTCGCCGTGCCGGTGATATTTGCAGGCTCTCGACCTGCAACCAGCAAACGCGTATTTTCAGGCGTCGTACACACCGAGCCTCGATTGAGCGCCTCACGGCAGGGATTGACGCCCCGTCCCTTATCATCGCTCATGCTGACGACCGACTCGACGGGCTGACTTTGGCCCTGTCCGGCGCGCAGACCTAACATTTCCAGTCCAACCGGATTAATCTGTTCGACGAGCCCGTCTCCGTCTAGCAACGCAATGCCATCGGCAACCTGACTGTAGACGGTGGCCAGCAGCTCCCGCTGTCGCAGCAAAGTATTCTGCGTGCCCAGTTGCCGTGAAACATCCCGGCAGACGAGCACAATCAATCCCTGTTGACGCACCGAAGGATAGACCGACACTTTTAAGGCCCGCGTCTCGCCAGCGACCGTAACCGCCTCCAGCACCCCCTCGACATTCTGTTTTTGTCGAACTTCCAGCAACGCTCGGTAATCTTCTATATCGCAGGTGTCACTCAGCGCGGGAAATACCATCCGCACCGGCGTATTGATTAGCTGGTGACGCTCATACCCGGACAGTGCCAACAGGTGTTCGTTGACATCCTGAATAATCCCAAAGCCGTCTACACTCAGTACCCCGGCTTCACTGGATTCAAGGTAAACAGGAAAACGATCCAGATCGACTACAGGACTAATAACGGGCGCCAATACATCCTGGGTCCGCTGAGGAATAGGGGTAAACGGGGCCTCTACAAACTCTAGCAAACAGCCCTGGCCGCTCTTTACCGCCAATGGCACCACGCTCACTCGCGAGAGGGGTAGCAATCTATCGCCACGGGTCATCGCCGCTTCGATCGTATCGAGCCGCTGCGGGTCAACCTCCAGCGACCAGGCGATGGATTTGTCGAATTCAATCGCTCGCTTGATAACCCTGGCGTACTCTCCGCCGATGAGCGCAGGCACCAGGGTTTCGAATGGCTTGCCCAGGGCTCTGATACCGTCGATACCTGTCCAGTCCGACATCCAGTCATTCCAGACAACGACGACACCTCGATTATCCAGGACAACGACACCCAGGGTTTGATTGTTAATCGTAGCAAGCAACAGGTTCTGGGAGCTTTCTACCCCAATATCGCCTGGATTGTCCGCTGAACCTGCTCTCAAATCCCCTTACCTGTCAATAAATTTGACTACCCATTAACGCCGCCAAGCGTATCAAGTTCGCGCGGCAGCAATAAACAACCGGTTGCGCACAAGGTTACGCATACTGACGCCAGTGAGCACATCCACAAGCAAGGCTAACCCTGCGCCAGCAGCTCTCGCAGATCAATAATAGCGGCGTTTGCGCGACTGATATACGACACCATCGTCAACGAATGGTTTGCCAACAAACCGAATCCACTACCGTTGAGAACCACCGGACTCCACAACGGTTCTTGCGTCGCCTCGAGCTCGCGAATTATTTGTCGCACGCTGATTTTCGCATTCTTTTTTTCCAGCACATCGGCGAAATCAATCTCGACAGCCCGCAAAAACTGCACCAGCGCCCAGGTGGTACCACGCGCCTCATAGAAAACATCATCCAGTTCAAGCCACGGCGTTTGCAGATACTTCTCGCTGGGGGAGGGTGTCGCCTGTTTGGCGGCGCCGTCCCCCGCCAGATCCGTATTGACGCGCCGCTGCCCGACACTGGCACCGAGCCGCTGGGACAAGCTGCCTAATCGAGATTCAACCGTGCTCAGCCAATAACGGAGATTGTCAGCGCGTGTATAAAACTGTGCGTTGTACTGATCCTCGTCAACCAGCCGCTGCAGGTAATTGTGCAAATACTTGCTCCCAGCGCGATACTCGGTTTCCGTGGCGGGCAGAGCCCAGCTCTCGTGGTCGAAATTAAATTTTGGCTCGGCCTGCGCCAGATCGCCATCTTCGGTGGATTGGGACTGCGACCTGGCAAACGATTCGCGTAGCGCCTTAGCCAGGTCACGGACCTGAATGACAACACCGTACTCCCAGCCAGGTATGTTATCCAGCAAGATGCCTGGCGGCATTATGTCATTACTAAGATAGCCACCCGGCTTGTCCAGTAAAACGTCAACAACATGAATAAGCGCCGTCGTCGTCGCAACACCGTGCACCGGTTTTGCCAGCGGTGCAGGCGTTGCGATAGAGGGCTCGCGACTCCAGAACCAGCCCAGCCCCACGCACACCACCGCGACGATAATACTGATCCTCATTATCCAGCGGCCAGCACCAGCCGGATCCCTGTCGCGATCCGCTCGAAAATCGGCAGTACGCCCCCTGGAGGCGGCCCCCGTAATGCGGTTTTTCCAGTCCTCAATAATCATTCGACTCTCTTTTTAACCATGTCCCGAGTGAATTACCTGCATAAGTCAGGCAAAGTATTTTGTCCGCAATCTGCAGCGCTATTGCTCAGTGTATTCGCAAGGCAGGCCTACCTACTACCTTCTCGTTCCTCTAGCGCCCGTTATCTCACAGCTTCACTGCACAGCCTTGCAAAAACACCGACACCTTTTATAGCGCCTTTCGAGCAGCATCATTAACCGTTATTATTCGACGGCTTAGCTGTCTCATGATAGCTGAAAACATTTTCATATTCTGCGGGTTCAGGCTGCGGTGGCAGGAGACTTAATATAGTGATTGGCGAACGCGGCCGTCCAGGCCGGTTTTTTACGGTTCTGCTAGGGATATTCCTGCTGGTCTGCCCAGCTGCCTCGTGGGCGGCGCCCACCGCTACGGATGCAGAGCTGACGTCAAGCAGCCCTATACCGCGTAATATCCTGCTCAACGAACCCACCCAGTTTCTGCCCGTGGAGGATGCCTACCGACTCACACCCAATGTCACCAACGGTACACTTGCGACTGACTGGTTTATTGCGCCAGGCTATTACCTTTACCAACACCGCTTCAGCGTTAGCCTGACTCGCGGTGGCATGCAACCCGAACGATTAACCTCCCAATACCAGCCGGGGCAGCATCTTTACGACGACTATTACCAAAAAGAACTTGAGGTCTATTACGGTGCCACGCGCGTGCTCACTGCGCTACCTGCTACCACCGCGGCGTCTCTGGTATTGGCTGTCGAATCCCAGGGTTGTGCCGATGCAGGGCTGTGCTATCCGCCCCGCACCCAGTATGTGAGCGTCAACCTGAAGGACGGCACGGCGAATCTGATCGACGCGCCACCCGGGGCGGCGAACGCGACCCAGCCACCCAGTACAATGTCGAGCACATACGCCTTCGCTACTCTCGTGGCGTTCGCACTGCTGGGCGGCATGATCCTCAATCTGATGCCCTGCGTATTCCCAGTGCTGTCCATAAAAGTACTGAGCACTACCACTGCACACCTGAGCGCGCACAGTAAACACCTGCACGGTATTGCCTATAGCGGCGGGATCATTCTATCGTTTGTCGCCATTGCCGCTGTGATGTTAGCGCTAAGGTCTGCGGGGCAGGCCGTTGGATGGGGATTTCAGCTGCAATCGCCGACCTTTGTCGCGGTGCTGGCTGGCCTGTTTTTTATCATTGCACAGAGTTTTTCGGGTCATCTCAGTCTTGGCGGTCGCTGGATGAGCCTTGGGCAAAACCTCACTACCAGCAGCAGTATGACTGGCTCCTTCATGACCGGTGTGTTGGCAACAATCGTGGCCAGCCCGTGTACCGCACCCTTCATGGGAACTGCCCTTGGGGTCGCCCTGACACAGCCACCGCTCACCAGTCTGGCGATTTTTGCAACGCTCGGTCTGGGCATGGCGTTGCCATTCCTGGCATTGTCATGGATCCCCGGTCTCATGGAAAAGCTACCAGCACCTGGCCCCTGGATGAACACCTTCAGTCAACTGCTGGCCTTCCCACTCTATGCAACAGTCATCTGGTTGCTCTGGGTATTGGGCCGTCAGACCAGCATCGATCATGCGATTGCTGTAAGCCTGGGTATTCTACTGCTGGGTTTCGCCATCTGGCTCCACAACCAGTCCAATAATGTTTTCGCGAAAGCCATTGTCATACTGGCCGTCGCCGGGGCCATTAGTCTCTCTCTGGCGCCGCAACCCGATGACCAACCACGGCCGTGGCAACCCTACAGCGCGGCGCGCCTAGAAGCGCTGCGGGCTGCCGGCAAGCCGGTATTTGTCAACCTCGGCGCAGACTGGTGCATCACCTGCCTGGCCAATGAAAAAATAGCCCTCGATAGCGACACGTTCCGAACTGCACTGACAGCTCACGGCATCACCTATCTGAAAGGCGACTGGACACACTACGATGCAGAAATCACCCAATTGCTAAACAGTTATGGCCGCAGCGGCGTGCCCCTGTACCTGTATTACGACGACGCAGGCAACCCCGCTCGCATCCTGCCACAACTGCTATCGGAAGCGATGGTGTTGCGGATTTTTGCCGAGCGCGAAGTCGCCTCGAAATCCGACCGCCAGCGATAGGGCGAAGCTCAGAAGACACGAAATGTGCTTAATATCAGCTAACCCCTAGAAAAATAGGGCAAACGTCGCTAAAAAAACATAAAACTGGACAAGATCCGACGCCTCGGGCACACTGCGCTTCAACGGCGAGAACCATAACAGCCGCCATAAAAATCAAGGGAAAAATGGCTACCATCCTCGTATTGCACGGGCCAAACCTTAACTTGCTCGGCACCAGAGAGCCCAGCGTCTACGGCACAACCACTCTGGAAGACATCAATCGGCAGCTAACAGAGCGCTGCGTTGCTGCGGGCCACCATCTGCTAGCCCTGCAAAGTAATGCTGAATACGAACTGATTGAACGCGTGCACGATGCGCGCCGCGAAGGGGTTAACTTTATTCTGCTCAACCCCGCCGCGTTCACACATACCAGCATCGCTTTGCGCGATGCCTTACTGGCTGTCGGTATACCTTTTATTGAAGTGCACCTGTCCAATGTGTACAGTCGCGAAGCCTTCAGACACCATTCCCATTTCGCTGATATTGCCCTGGGCACCATCGGCGGGTTTGGCGCAAAAAGTTATGATCTGGCCCTGAGTGCAGCGCTCGATTTGATCGATCGGGACAAAAAATAACCTGTTGTTTGATATTTGGGAAGACATGCATGGATATACGTAAAGTCAAAAAGCTTATTGAGTTGCTGGAAGAGTCAGGTATCGACGAACTGGAGATCAAGGAAGGCGAAGAATCCGTACGCATCAGTCGTCACAAGCCTGTGACGCAAATGCCGCAACAGCCCTACGGCGTTGCGCCTCCGATGCAAACCAGCGCAGCTCCTGCTCCCGTTACCACGAGCGTCGAGGCTGACCCTGCAGAGCTCGACGGGCATGTCATCAGATCGCCAATGGTTGGCACTTTCTATCGAGCCCCGGCGCCAGGCTCCGCGCCCTTTGTGCAGCCAGGCCAGGCTGTCAAGGCCGGTGACGTGCTGTGTATCGTTGAAGCCATGAAAATGATGAATCAGATTGAAGCGGACAGATCAGGCACCATCGGCGTAATTGTTGCGGAAGATGGTGAGCCGGTCGAGTTCGACCAGCCCATGATGACTATTATTTGAATTTAGCCGGGTAAAGGAAATAGTCCATGCTGGAAAAAGTATTGATCGCCAATCGTGGCGAAATTGCCCTGCGAATATTGCGTGCCTGCAAGGAGCTCGGCATCAGGACAGTGGCCGTGCATTCCAAAGTCGATGCCGACCTGAAGCATGTACGTCTGGCCGACGAGTCGGTCTGCATCGGGCCCAATTCGCCATCTGGCAGCTACCTGAACATCCCTGCCATCATCAGTGCCATGGAGGTGACTGACTCGGTGGCCGTTCATCCGGGCTACGGTTTCCTTGCCGAAAACGCCGACTTTGCTGAGCAGGTTGAACGCAGCGGCTTTATTTTTATCGGACCCAGCGCTGAAGTCATTCGCCTGATGGGCGACAAAGTTTCCGCGATAGAGACCATGCGTAGCGCAGGCGTCCCTACAGTACCAGGATCCAATGGAGCCCTGACAGATGATCACAGCCTGACGGTAAAAATCGCAAGGTCAATTGGCTACCCGGTCATTATCAAAGCCGCGTCAGGTGGCGGCGGGCGCGGGATGCGTGTCGTACGCACCGAAGCTCACCTGCTCAACGCCATTTCTGTGACCCGCTCCGAAGCCCTGGCGGCGTTTGGCGATAGCACCGTCTACATGGAGAAGTTTCTGGAAACGCCGAGGCATGTTGAGGTGCAGATACTGGCGGATAACCACGGCAATGTGATTCATTTGGGAGATCGTGACTGCTCCCTGCAGCGTCGTCATCAAAAGGTGCTAGAAGAGGCACCCGCGCCCGGCATTGATAAAGAAGCGCGCGAAGCTGTGCTGGCCGCCTGCGTCAAGGCTTGCAAGGACATTGGTTATCGTGGCGCAGGTACATTTGAGTTTCTTTACGAAAACGGCCATTTCTATTTTATAGAAATGAATACCCGCGTTCAGGTAGAACACCCCGTCAGCGAGATGATTACCGGGGTCGACATTGTTAAGGAACAGCTGTTGATTGCCAGTGGCCAGCCGCTGAGCTTTACCCAGGATGAAATCATTTTTCGGGGTCATGCGCTTGAATGCCGCATAAACGCCGAACACCCCCGCACCTTTATGCCAAGCCCGGGCAAGGTAACGTCTTTCCACCCGCCGGGTGGTAATGGCGTCCGGGTTGATTCGCACCTGTATAGCGGCTACACAGTGCCGCCCGATTACGACTCTCTGATCGCCAAAATCATTACCTACGGCAAGGATCGAGACTCCGCGCTGGCGCGCATGCGCAACGCCCTCGACGAATTGTTTATTTTGGGCATCAACACCAATACTGATATGCATCGGGATCTGGTTACCGATGCCACCTTCCAACGCGGCTGCGTGAATATTCATTACCTTGAGAAAAAACTCGGTCTATAAACAAGCCACGGCATCGCCGTTCAGTCGATGAGCTGGCTACAATTACACCTCCAAACTAACCGTGACCAAACGGAAATACTGGAAGACGTTCTGCTGGCCTGCGGTGCGGTTTCAGTAACGCTTGCGGACAACGCCGACCAGCCAATACTCGAACCGGGTGTCGGCGAAACCCCGTTGTGGTCGGCAGTTAAGCTAAGTGCTTTGTTTGAAGCTGATACCGACACCGATATGGTGCTGGTTCTCCTGAGTGCCAATATCGACCGACTGCCCCGCTGGCGCTGGGAAATTCTCGAAGATCAACCCTGGGAGAGGGCGTGGATGGAAAACTTCCACCCTGTCCGCTGCGGTGAGCGCCTGTGGATTTGCCCCAGCTGGTGTGAACCACCGCGACCTGACGCAGTAAACCTCATGCTTGATCCCGGCCTGGCCTTTGGCTCTGGCAGCCATGCAACCACGTTCATGTGCCTGCAATGGCTTGACGGCCTGCCAATACAGGGTAAAACCGTCATTGATTATGGCTGTGGGTCCGGTATTCTGGGCATCGCTGCGGCACTGCTCGGTGCGCGCCACGTTATCGCTGTTGATAACGATCCGCAGGCCTTACTGGCAACGCAGGAAAATGCCTCTCGCAATGGCATAGGTCCTGATCGGCTGATGATTTACCAACCTGACGAACAACCCGCACAACCGGCCGACTACCTGGTTGCCAATATTCTCGCCGCACCTTTAATCGATCTGGCTGAACATATTACCGAGTCAACCAAAGTTGGCGGACAACTCTGCCTGTCCGGTATCGTTAAGTCACAGATCGACGCCGTATGCCAGGCCTACAATAAAAGCTTCCGTTTCCAGATTTTGGCCGGTCAGGATGACTGGGTTCGCTTAAGCGCAGCAAAAATTGGCCCGGATCGGTGATTGTCCCAATCGACCGACGCCGTCAGATCTTCGAGCATGCCTGAACTGCTGGCCACCCGATGCCCACTCTGCAAGGTCGCGTTTTACGTTACCAGAGCTCAGCTTGCGGCGGCCCAGGGCAAAGTACGCTGCGGCATCTGCCTGCACATTTTCAACGGCAACAAGCACGCTATCGATTATGGCGATGAAACGGTTCCGGAGACGGGCTCCGGCCAACGCCAGGATCCGGACAATGCAGCTGTCATCGACGATAACTACGACATCGAGTCGCAATTAGAACGCGACAGCGCAGCCGACGACATCCACCAGGCCGCCGAGGCAGGTGTAGTAGCCCCCGAGCAATCAGCGGGCGCAGGAGAGCACGCGGGGCAGGACCGCGAATTACGCCCGACGCCAGAACAGGTCATGGCCAGCCAGCCAGATCCTGGCCCTATGGACGCCAACGCACAAAGCCCTCTTAGCACGGACAACGCCCCCCCCGTGCTCGTCGCTATCGAGCACCCCAGTCAACAGCGACTCGGTATGTTGGCCGACACCTGGCGGGCGGACCAACAATCAACCCTCGCGGCGCACAAGCCTGTATCTTCGCCCATTAAACGCCTGGCGCCACTTGCGCTGATTGCGGCGGGTATCGGCGCATTGGCCATACAGCTCCTCCACCAGGCCTCACCGGCACTGAGCACGGATTCCCGCTATCGACCAGCGCTAGCGCTAATCTGCGAGGTACTGGGCTGCCCAATTACAGAACAGCGTGATCTCAACCTTATTAAAAGCGACCGCCTGATGGTGCAGGCCCACCCTGATGTCCACCAGGCCCTGCTGGTTGACCTGGTACTAACCAACCACGCCCCATTTCCACAGGCATTCCCCGATCTGCGCCTACAGTTCACCAACCTTCAGGGCAGCACGCTTGCCCAGCGCCAATTCAAACCTGAAGAATATCTGCAGGGCACAATGGCAAACATCCCCGCAATGGCCGCAGAAAAAGCCTATCGGATAACCCTTGAGATTGTCGATCCAGGACCGGCCGCGACATCTTTTTCATTAACCGTCACCGATTAGTCGTTTTTTTTTGCCCCGCGACTACCGAGCGAGGCGAGGGGCGAGTATCATGTCCGCCCGCTTACAAAAACCACATATAACCGGCTTGAGAGGCCTCATTTGATTCAGATTGGCGACTATACGCTGAGTGGCTCCGCTGTGCTGGCGCCCATGGCCGGCATTACCGATGCCCCATTCAGGAGCATTTGTCGGCACCACGGCGCAGCTGCAGCAACTGCGGAAATGCTGACCGCCAATAGCCAATTGTGGCACTCGCGCAAATCCAGCAATCGCCTCCCGGACGCTGCCTGGCCGGAACCAAGAATTGTGCAAATCGCGGGCTCCGAAGTGAAACAAATGGCCGACGCCGCGCTGCGGTGTGCCGATTCCGGCGCGCAGATTATCGACATCAACATGGGTTGTCCCGCCAAGAAAGTTTGCCGGAAAGCTGCAGGCTCTGCGCTCTTAAAGCATGAAGCACTGGTGGCTGAGATATTGACCAGCGTGGTCAGGGCGGTATCAATTCCTGTTACCCTGAAAATTCGCACGGGCTGGGATCAGGCCCACCGTAACGCAGTGACCATTGCCGCGATTGCGCAGAGTGCCGGCATTCAGGCGCTGGTGATTCACGGCCGTACTCGAGCCTGCCTTTTCAACGGGGACGCCGAATACGACACAATCGCGGAGGTAGTAGACCGGGTTCAAATACCGGTTTTTGCCAATGGCGATATTGAATCGCCCACTCAGGCTAAAAGAATTTTGAAATACACCGGGGCAGCAGGCATCATGATCGGGCGCGGTGCACAGGGCCAACCCTGGTTGTTCGGCCAGATTAACCAGCTGCTTCGCACCGGCCAGGTGCCGCCAGCACCCGGCATTGATGAAGTGCGCACCTGTATAACCCAACACTTCGCTGCAATGCGGGATCACTACCCCGAAAACTTAGTCGTCCGCCTGGCCCGCAAGCACGTTAACGCCTATTTTCACAGGCTCGGCTGGCCTCGCCTGCTGAGCAGGGAATTCAACATCTTGACCAGCGCCGATGAACAAGAACAATTTATTGCGACATACGTCACGACACAAAATAACAATAAATGGGACCAGGCTGCATGAACTCCAAAAGCACGTTTACCTTTGAGCAAGACCTCGCGCACGATCACGATAATGAAACCCGACATAACCATCGCTCCCTCCGCCGCTGCGTGGAAAGTGCGATGGAAGATTATTTCGTTGATCTCGATGGCCAACACGCGACCGATTTGTATCAAATGGTTTTACAGGAAGTTGAAGCGCCCCTGCTGGCGGCCGTGATGAAATACTCACGTTACAACCAGAGCAAAGCGTCGGAGATGCTCTCCATGAACCGTGGGACGCTGCGCAAAAAACTCAAGCAGTACGATCTTCTGTAGCACCTTAGACTCGAGCACCTTAGACTCGAGTACCTTAGACTCGATGGAGCCAGCATGACCGCCCAACTCGTCCCTGTTCGATGCGCACTGATCAGTGTATCCGACAAAACCAACATCGTTGAATTTGCCCGAGCACTGGTAGTTAAAGGGGTCGAAATTCTCTCCACTGGCGGCACCTTTCGACTGCTTTCCGAGCACGGCATCCCGGTAATAGAGGTCTCCGATTACACGGGCTTTCCGGAAATGATGGATGGGCGGGTTAAAACTCTGCACCCGAAAATTCACGGCGGCATCCTCGGACGCCGCGGTCAGGATGACGAAATCATGGCTCAACATGGCATACAGGCCATCGACATGGTCGTCGTGAACCTCTACCCCTTCCGACAAACCGTTGCCCAACCCGACTGCTCGCTCGTCGATGCCGTTGAAAATATTGATATCGGTGGCCCAACCATGCTGCGTGCCGCCGCCAAAAACTACGCGAACGTGGCCGTCGTGGTTAATCCTGATAATTACCAAACCGTCCTCGCGGAAATGAATGCCAACGACAATGCGCTCACCGGCGCGACCCGTTTCGATCTGGCGGTCAGCGCGTTTGAGCATACCGCCGCCTATGATGGCGCAATAGCAAACTACCTGGGTACTCGTCTGCCAGCACCGACGGTTAAACAAGTCGGCGATGACGCCAGCGACAAGATCAACCCCGTATTCCCGCGCACCTGGAACCTGCAGTTTAAAAAATCCCAGGTGATGCGCTACGGCGAAAACCCCCACCAACGCTCGGCTTTTTATGTCGAAGACGATGCCGCCCAGGCATGCATCGCGACGGCTGCGCAGCTACAGGGTAAGGCCCTGTCCTACAACAACATTGCCGATACCGACGCAGCCCTGGAATGTATCAAACAATTCGATGAACCGGCCTGCGTGATAGTTAAACACGCCAACCCTTGCGGCGTCGCTGTCGCTGCAACACTCGCAGAGGCTTACCACAAAGCCTTCGCCACAGACTCAGAATCTGCTTTCGGCGGCATCATCGCCTTCAACCGAGAGCTTGATGGTGAGACGACCCAGGCCATCGTTGACCAGCAGTTTGTCGAAGTCATCATTGCACCCAGTGTCAGCACCGCCGCAATACAAATTGCTGCCGCCAAAAAGAATGTACGCCTGCTTGCCTGCGGGCAGTGGCAGGCTATAACCCGCGACGGCTGGGATTACAAACGGGTCACCGGCGGCCTGCTGGTTCAGGATCGTGACTGCGTATTAATGGCCAGGGATAACCTCAAAGTTGTTAGCAAAAGGGCGCCGACGGAAGCAGAAATCACTGATCTTCTGTTTGCCTGGCGAGTAGCAAAATTTGTCAAATCCAACGCCATCGTCTACGCAAAAAATTTACAGACCATTGGCGTTGGCGCCGGTCAGATGAGCAGGGTCAATTCTGCGCGAATTGCCGCCATCAAGGCAGAGCAGGCCGGTCTTGACGTCACCAACTCAGTGATGGCATCCGATGCCTTCTTCCCCTTCCGCGACGGCATAGACAACGCCGCCAATGTGGGCATTACGGCCGTTATCCAGCCCGGCGGTTCTATCCGCGACGACGAAGTCATTGCCGCTGCCGACGCACACAATATAGCCATGGTTTTTACCGGCGTGCGCCATTTTCGCCACTGATCTGCTGCTCTGTCGCCCCGACACCGCGCGCTCTTGACCCCGGTGCAACGGCCCCGGCCCAACCGCCCTGACACATTGGCCTGCTAATGGTTCTGTCAAATCGCTG
>TARA_R110000787_G_scaffold16622_37_pt1 | contig 15417 bp, 20 predicted proteins | sample TARA_R110000787 | Tara Oceans TARA_R110000787 (sample SAMEA4397920) | marine metagenome | biome: Polar Biome; feature: [DCM] deep chlorophyll maximum layer (ENVO:01000326); material: water (ENVO:00002006), including particulate matter (ENVO:01000060) such as... | depth 35 m
CTGAAAGACCCGGCCTGGAAAAAAGCCGCCGCCGGTGACTGAACAAACCCCCGGAAGGGGCTGGAGAGGACTGAATGACTGAAACAAGAATTGGTGTCGTGGGCTGTGCCGGCTATATGGGCCGCCTGCTGGTTAAAATTGCGCAGGAAACAGACGGGCTGACCGTTACCGCCGGATCAGAGCGTGCAGGCTCCGACATGGTTGGCCGGGATGCGGGCGAAATTGCCGGGATCGGCCCGATCGGGGTCGCCATCACGGATGATGCAGATGCCCTGTTTGCATCCTGTGATCTGGCGATTGATTTCACCCATCATACGGTGACACCCGGCCTGATCCCGCTGGCCCGTAAACACGACACGAGACTGGTGGTCGGAACCTCTGGCCTGACAGCGGAAACCGAGGCTGAACTGGCTGAACTGGCGAAGGATGTGCCGGTGCTCTATTCCACGTCGATGAGCCCGGTAGTGAATATCCTGTTCGGTCTGACCAAACAGGTCGCCGGCATGCTGGGAGAGGATTACGACATCGAGATTATCGATTTCCACCACCGCCGGAAAGTTGATGCGCCCTCCGGTACAACGCTCAGTCTTGGTAAACTGGCCGCTGAAGGGCGCGGTGTCAGCCATGATGATGCGGCGATCTATGCCCGGGAAGGCGATACCGGTGCACGCCCGGCGGGCGGGATTGGCTATGCGGTTCTGCGTGGCGGCGATGTGGTTGGTGAACATAAGGTGATGTTCATCGGTGAGGGTGAGCGGATGGAAATCGGCACGATGACGACCGATCGCAGCGCCTATGCCCGCGGGACGATCCGCGCGGCCGGCTGGCTGGCCGACAAAGGGCCCGGCCTCTACCATATGCGCGATGTTCTCGGTCTTCCGGGCTGAAACTGTTCGGGATAGGCGGGTTAAAACCTGGCCTTAACCGCCGCCAGACCTGACCTTGCGCAAGCCGCCCCTGATTTCGAGGGCGACTTCCAGCCGTTCCGGCGGGGTCAGGAAGCTGCCGAGGGTCAGGGACCGTCCGTGTGAGCCAAGGGTCAGCTGGCTGTGGCGTTCTGGCGGATCATCCATTTCAACGCGTAACCAGTGCGGCTGAAATTCATGCCGTTCAGCCCGCCCCTTCGGGTCGACCTTCTGTACTGCCAGTGTCGATTGCGTCAGATCCACCGTCTCGAAGGCCCGGCCGTCGCGATAATTGAGTTTGAACAGCACATAGAGCAGCAGAACCTCGATGCCCATGAAGCCGAAGACCGGCCAGGCCCCGATGGAGAAGAAATACCCGCCGACGATGGCATAAACGGTCATAACGGCTGCCATGAAACAGACAAAACCGTAACGGCTCAGGCTGCGATGTGGCCGCAGGATAAGGCTGAGAAGCGACGGTTCGGCTGTCTGCGCGTCGGTGTTCGATGACATGAAACAGATATTAGCATTCCCGGCATCCGGTTAAAGTTTCCATTCGTTCCCCGGACAGGTAAATTTGCAGCATGACAAAAGCCATGAAACTTGCCGACGTTGACCGCTTCTATGAACGGCTGTGGGAACGCAATCCGGAACCGAAGGGTGAACTGGATTACCGCAACGCCTTTACCCTGCTGGTTGCTGTCGTGCTGTCAGCCCAGGCCACGGATATCGGGGTCAACAAGGCGACGAAAAACCTGTTCCCGATTGCCGATACACCGGAGAAGATGCTGGCGCTGGGCGAAGACGGACTGAAACAGCATATCAAGACGATTGGCCTGTTTAACGCCAAGGCAAAGAATGTCATCAAGCTTTGCGAACAGCTGATCCGCGACCATGGCAGCGAAGTGCCACAAACCCGTGAAGAACTTGAAAAACTGGCCGGTGTCGGGCGGAAAACCGCCAATGTGGTGCTGAATATTTATTTCGGGCAGTTAACGATTGCCGTCGATACCCATCTGTTCCGCGTCGCCAACCGGACGGGCCTCGCGCCGGGAAAGAATGAGCTGGCAGTGGAAAAAGCCCTGACGCGCCGGACGCCGGACCGCTGGCGGCTGCATGCGCATCACTGGCTGATTCTGCATGGCCGCTATATCTGCAAGGCCAGAAAGCCTGATTGTCCGGCCTGCCCGGTCAATGACATCTGCCTGTCAAAAGAGAAGACGACCGTCTGATCTGACTGTCAGATCAGTTTTTCGCAGTTGAATCCGAATTCTTGAATCCCTGATATTTGCTCAGTCCCTGTGACATTGCCTGTGCAAACCAGTCGGCATTGCCACTTGCTGCTGCCTGCGGAGCGGCCGCCGCCGGGGCGGGACTGGTCTGGGTCGCAATCTGGGCGTCAATCAGGCTGGAGCCCGTGCCTGTCAGTTCGGCGCTTTGTGTTGCGGGCTTTTGCGGTGCATCGGTGCTGGTCTTTGCGGGTGTGGCCGGATCGACCGGGGCATGGGCTTCTGCGGCAGCTTTTCTGGCGCTGTAGCTGGTCGCCGGAACATTCATGCCCCGCGAATTGACCTGCGCCTGCAGCAGGGCACTCTTGATCTGGGCTTCGCTGAGGCGTTGTTCTTTCACACGCGGCTGGTCATCGCGGAAACGGGTCACATCTTCGGCGTTCTGTGCAAAATCCATTGCGCTGGTCCGGGCTGCCGGGGACACCGGATTGCGCGGCTTGTTGACCGGAAACCATTTGGTCTCCGGGCTTTTCGCCGTGAAGGCCGAGGCGGAGACGGCGGCACTGCCGAGAGTGTTTGGTGTTGTTGCAGCAGCATCCGGGGTGATTGAGAAGGTTGCCGGGCCGGTGGGTGTTGCCCGGACGGTCCCTGCGGGTGCGGCGGCGACGACGTCGTGAAACATGTTCGGGCTTGAAAACGCATTGATATTTGCGTTGCTGTTCGCTGCTGCGGTGGCCTGAACCCGGCTCCAGCCTGCGCTGTCAGCGGCCAGCGATTGCTGCGCGAGGGCAACGGGATCGGTCTGTGCGGCAGCCTGTTGTGTTGCGCCCTGCCCGCCGCCGGCAACGACAACATCTTCCTGGCCATATTCAACGGCATCTTTCCACAGGGCGACGGCATGTTCGCCAATATCCTGCCCGGACATCGCCTCAACGGCCACATTGGCCCCGGAAATGGCAAGACCAATTGGCCCGCCAAACAGAAAACCCCCGGCAAGCCGCGGGGCAGCACCAATTTCGTCACCGGTCATCTCACGATACAGGGTGTTGACGAAAGGGATATGCTGCAGCGGGTTGATGACGTCCAGAACGTCCCAGAAATCAAATCCGTCTTCGCCCCAGAGCGACAGTTCACCACCTCCGTCTTCCGGCAGGTCGTCCGGGTTCGTGCTGTCGGCAGCGCCGGGCGTGGCCAGGGCAACCTGACCCGGCGTCCCGGACTGGCGTTCCAGCCAGGGCAGAACCTCTGTCGTCGCCGGTGGTGGTGGCGCCGGAACAGATCTGCCGGTTGTCGCACCGGTCGGCGTGATGATGTCTGATGAGAACGGTATCGTCATCGGAGGCTCCCTTGTCGTCGCGCTTCATCACGCAAAAGGGATGCCAGAAAAATAACGTTTTAAATCAGATGGTTATATGATCACCGATGTGATGAAGATCACAGGGTCGGCAGCTTCTGCCGGGCCGCCCGGCTGTTCCTGCCGGTCAGTCCCGCAGTATCGACAGCGCCTGTTTCAGGTCTATCCTGCCGTCATAGATTGCCCGTCCGGAGATCACGCCGACGATACCGCTGTCGGCTTCCGCCCTGAGGGCGCGCAGATCGTCGAGTGAAGAAACGCCGCCAGAGGCGATGACCGGGATGCTGATGGCGCGGGCCAGCTCTGCCGTAGCGGACGTGTTCGGGCCGGTCAGGACACCGTCGCGGTCGATATCCGTATAGATGATGGCGGCAACCCCGGCATCTTCAAACTTCCGTGCCAGATCAAGTACGGTCATGTCCGAGGTTTCGGCCCAGCCCTCAACAGCAACCCTGCCGCCGCGTGCATCAATGCCGACGGCAACCTTGCCCGGACAGGCGGTGGCTGCGTCGCGAACCAGCTGGGGGTCGCGCAAGGCGGCGGTTCCCAGAATCACCCGCTCAACCCCCCGCTCCAGCCAGAAATCGATGGTGGCGCGGTCGCGGATGCCACCCCCAAGCTGGATTGGCACGGAGACAGCGGACAGGATTGATTCCACGGCCGCAGCATTGACCGGCTTTCCGGCAAAGGCACCGTTCAGGTCGACCACATGCACCCAGTCGCATCCGGCATCGGTAAAGCTTTTCGCCTGTGCGCCGGGGTCGTCGGCATAAACCGTCGCCTGATCCATGTCACCCCTGATCAGGCGCACACAGGCCCCGTCCTTCAGATCGATTGCCGGAAACAAAATCATGTCAGTGCCTACAGTTCACGTACGTAATAATGCCCGGCGATGACCTTGCCATCGACAACGGCATAATTTGGATTGCGACCCCAGCAGACAAAGCCCAGAGCTTCGTAATGCTGGATCGCGGCGGTCTGGGTTTCCCGGACATCAAGTGACAGGAACCGGAAATTCTGGGCTTTTGCCTCGCTCACCACAGCACGGGTCAGCATATTGGCGACGCCCTTGCCACGTGCCCAGGGGGCTACGAAATTGCCGGTCAGGGTTGCTGTTGCGGCCTGTGCCTCATTGTTTGCCGGCGGCCGCACCAGCTGGGCAGCGCCACAGATCGCCCCGTCAATGCGGGCCAGAAACAGGGTTCGGTCCGGAACAACAAGAACACCGCGCCAGTAGCGTTCCAGGGTTTCCCGTGGCGGCGGCTGCAACCAGCCGAAACCGCCACCATCGATGATGGCACTGTCGGTCGCATCGCACAGGTCGTGCAGATCGGCGCTCTGAATCTCGCTGGCCAGCTCTACGAACGGCTCTGCCATGGTCAGGGCTTCCAGTTCAGGAAGTTTGCCAGCAGATGCAGCCCCGTGCGCTGGCTTTTTTCCGGGTGAAACTGCACGCCGACCATATTGTCACGGGCGACGATGGCGGTCAGCGGGTGGCCGTAATCCACGGTCGCTGCCACCTCCGCAGGGTTTTTGCAGGTCAGGTGATAGCTGTGGACGAAATAGGCATGCTCGCCGGATGATATACCGGCAAAGACAGGGTGGTCCGGTTTCAGAAACTGCAGATCGTTCCAGCCCATATGCGGGACTTTCAGGGCCGGGTCTTCCGGCGCGATATGGACGCAGTCGGCCTCAATCCAGCCCAGTCCTTCATGCTCGCCATATTCCAGACCCCGGGTCGCCATCAGCTGCATGCCGACACAAACACCGAGAAACGGTTTTGCCTGACGCTCCACGGCCTCACGCAGCGCCTCGACCATGCCATCGACGGCATTCAGTCCGCGGCGGCAATCACCAAAGGCGCCAACCCCGGGCAGCATGATATGCGACGCGCTTTTCAGGTCGTCCGGATTACCGGTCACGGACACATCCGTCTGCAGACCCTGCTCGCGGATTACCCGTTCACAGGATTTCGCGGCTGAACGAAGGTTTCCGGAGCCGTAATCGATGATAACCAGACGATTCACGCCGCCTGTCCCGTTTTATGTGCCCAGCGCCAGACCGCTTCGTCTGCGTCCTGTCCGCTGACAATGTCATCCAGATACCAGCCGCTGCGCTCAATCTGCCAGCGACGGATGTCATTGGCCATCAGACCGAGCAGAAAATAGGTTCCCAGTGTCAGCACCAGCCGGGCAGCGGGGGCAATGCCGGACAATTCAAGCCCGACAGACAGGGCTGTCAGAACAAGGAAAATTGCGGTGCCCACCAGCCACATGCGGTGCCACAACGCCCAGACAAAGGTGAAGAAAAAGGCCGGCCAGCAGAAACCCTCTCGGATTGGGAGAGGGTCAGCAGAAGCCGTCTCTTCCGGGGGTAGGTGAATGGTGAAAACGTTCATGTTGTTTCCTGCGTTCAGCAGCCGGCCTCAGAGAGAGCCGCCGAGAACGCCCTTGGTCGAGGGCACGGCATCCGCCTTGCGCGGATCAATTTCGATTGCCTGGCGCAGCGCCCGGGCCAGAGCCTTGTAGCTGCTTTCGACAATGTGATGGTTGTTTTCGCCATACAGATTTTCGACATGCAGGGTAATACCGGCTGCCTGGGCAAAGGCCTGGAACCATTCCTTGAACAGTTCGGTGTCCATATCCCCCAGTTTCGGACGGGTGAAGTTCACCTTCCAGATCAGATAAGGCCGCTTGGAGACATCCAGCGCCACGCGGGTCAGGGTTTCATCCATCGGAATCAGCGCGCTGCCATAGCGGGTGATACCCTTCATGTCACCGATGGCCTCCGCAAAGGCTTCACCAATGGCGATACCGACATCTTCCGTCGTGTGGTGAAAATCGATATGCAGATCACCCTTCGCCCGGACAGTCAGATCCATCAGGCTGTGGCGCGACAGCTGTTCCATCATATGATCGAGAAAGCCGATACCGGTTTTCACGTCATACTGACCCGTTCCATCCAGATTGATCTGGACAGAGACTTCTGTTTCCTTGGTTTTGCGCTCGTAAGAACCCTTGCGCATGGTAAATTCCTCCATCAGGCGGGCGGGGTATAGCAGGAACACAGCCCCGCGGAAAGGCCGCAGCGCTTGACCCGGCCCCATATCGGCCCACATTGTGCCGACAACTCCTTAAACCAAGATTTCCGGACAGCGTTATGAGTGAAAAAGGCCCGATCCCCATGCATGGCACCACAATTCTCTGCGTCCGGCGGGACGGCAAGGTCGTTCTTGCCGGTGACGGACAGGTCAGCCTCGGCGACATGGTGGTGAAGGCCAACGCCCGCAAGGTCCGGCGCATTGGCGCGGATGAAGGCGTGCTGGTTGGCTTTGCCGGGGCGACAGCGGATGCCTTTACCCTGTTCGAACGACTGGAAGCGAAGCTGGAAAAACATCCGGGTCAGCTGGCCCGTGCCTGTGTGGAACTGGCAAAGGACTGGCGGACCGACCGCTATCTCCGCCGCCTTGAGGCCATGCTGGCGGTAGCTGACAGCGAGGTTTCCCTGCTGGTCAGCGGTACCGGCGATGTGCTGGAGCCGGAAGACGGCCTGATCGGTATCGGGTCTGGCGGCAACTACGCCCTGTCCGCGGCCCGCGCGCTGATGGAGGCGACAGAGCTTGATGCCGAAACGGTTGCCCGCAAGTCCATGAAAATTGCCGCAGATATCTGTGTCTATACCAACAACAATGTAATCATCGAGAGCCTATGACCAACTTTTCCCCCCGCGAAATCGTCTCCGAGCTGGATCGTTTCATCATCGGCCAGCAGGACGCCAAGCGTGCTGTCGCCATTGCGCTGCGCAACCGCTGGCGTCGTCAGCAACTGCCGGAGGATCTGCGCGAAGAGGTTCTGCCGAAGAATATCCTGATGATCGGCCCGACCGGGGTCGGCAAGACGGAAATCGCCCGCCGCCTGGCGAAGCTGGCCAACGCACCTTTTCTGAAGGTTGAGGCGACGAAATTTACTGAGGTCGGTTATGTCGGCCGCGATGTCGAACAGATCATCCGTGATCTGGTGGAAGCTGCCATCACCATGACGCGTGAAACATTACGCAAAAAGGTCACGGCCCAGGCGGAACTGAATGCCGAGGAACGGGTGCTAGATGCGCTGGTTGGTGAAGACGCCCGCCCCGAAACGCGCCAGAAATTCCGGGTCATGCTGCGTGAAGGCAAGCTGGACGACCGGGAAATCGATATTGAAATGGTCGACAGCGGCAATGGCGGTATGCCGATGTTCGAGATACCGGGCATGCCAGGCTCGCAAATGGGCATGATGAATCTGAACGACATGATGTCGAAGGCGATGGGCGGTCCGCGCACCAAGACGCGGAAGATGTCCGTTGTCGAGAGCTATGAAGTTCTGGTCAAGGAAGAGGCCGACAAGCTGCTGGATGATGATCAGGTTGTCGAGGACGCGATCGAAGCCGTTGAAAACAATGGCATCGTCTTTCTTGACGAGATCGACAAGATTACCGTCCGGAATGAGCGCGGTGGAGATGTCAGCCGCGAGGGCGTGCAGCGCGACCTGCTGCCGCTGATTGAAGGCACGACGGTTGCCACGAAATATGGTTCCCTGAAAACCGACCATATTCTGTTTATTGCTTCCGGCGCCTTCCATTTGTCGAAGCCGTCAGACCTGTTACCGGAGCTGCAGGGTCGTTTGCCGATCCGCGTCGAACTGCAGGCCCTGACCCGCGACGATTTCCGCCGGATCCTGACGGAAACCGAGGCCAGCCTGATCAAACAGTATGTGGCGCTGATGAAAACTGAAGAGGTCGATCTGGTCTTTGGTGATGACTCCATCGATGCCCTGGCAGACCTCGCCGCGGATGTTAACCGGTCTGTCGAGAATATCGGCGCCCGACGTCTGCATACGGTGCTGGAGAAACTGCTGGAAGAAATCAGCTTTACCGCCTCTGACAGATCAGGCGAGAAAATCGAAATTGATGCCGGATATGTCCATAAGCAGGTTGGCGAACTGGCCAAGGATGCGGACCTCAGCAAGTTCATCCTGTAGCGGTGAATTTCGGGCAACCGATCCTTTACAGACACGGCTCCGGCTCCGTTTCTGATTGGGCTTTCGGCCCTCTCAGGAACGGAGCCGCTTCATAATCAACAGGTTACACCCTGTTTCTGTAGCGCTGTCTCAGCCTGTGGATGGAAACTGTTTCTCGTTGAGCAGTGCGGCAACAACAAGGCCGCAGATGGCGAAAACCCCGGGAAAGACAATCAAAATACAATAAAAATAATACGCTGTGGGAATATGATGATAATTTACATAAAATACCTCATAAATTACATTAACTTCAGGCATGTGGATAATTCTGTGGATAAAACAGAGGGTTATCCCGGTCTGATCTGATTTTGTCTAAATTCCGGAACTCCGGCGAGGATAAGAAAATCACAACAGATAAACTGAATGTCGTAAATTAAGAATCGATGGTTATCTATTGTAATTCCTCAAGAAGTCTCAGAATCGTCTGATCATCAAGAGACTTGATCTGCTGTGCCAGCCGATTGGCCAGTAAAGTTGCATTCGGGGAGAGCCCGGCGGTATCGATCGTTACCCGGGGATGCGACAGTTCGGCCAGTTGCTTCAGGTCTTCCGCGTCATCCCAGATGACCCCGAGATAGCCGCAGACCTGCAGGACAAATCCCGCTGACGGGCGTCCGCGATGACCGTGTTCCAGTGCCGAGAGATATGCAGAAGAAACATTAAGGTCAGCCGCCATATCCTTGAGGGCAATGGATTTTTTCCGACGAAGTTCCCGGACCTTTTCACCAAACGGGGTCATGAGCGCCGCCGTCTCATGATGACATAGAGCGCCCCCTCCCCGCCATGTCGGCGGTGGGCGTAATTGAAGCCCTGTATCAGTTGCCGGGCATTGTCGTTAAGCCATTTCGGAACCTGGCGGCGCAGAATCCCGACTTCCCCTGTTTCGCGAAGGCCCTTGCCGGTAATAACCAGTACGCATCGGCTGCCACGGCGATAGGATTCTTCAAGAAACCTCATCAGGGACTGATAGGCCTGGGTTTGCGACATGCCATGCAGGTCGATGGTTCCGTCGACTTCGACCTGGCCCCGTCGAAGCCGCTGGTTTCGGCGGCGATCCACCCCCGGCATGACACCATGCACCAGTTCCGGGTCCTTGTTCGGCTTGCGGATGACCGGCTCAACGGCCTTTGGCCGGATCGGCTGTTTTTGTTTCGGAGGCGTAACAACCGGTATATCCGGTTTTGCTTCCGGCTCAGGGTTTCTGCGGCGTACGTCCTGCATGACATGCCGCCAGAGCGCAATCTCGTCCTGGTCGGGAAGGCGTTTGCGGCTCATGCCGGATCGTCGAGCAACAGGATATGCAGACGGCGGGGCCCATGTGCCCCGAGCAGCAGGGTCTGCTCGATATCGGCGGACCGTGACGGGCCGGTAATGAAATTGACCGCCCGGGGCATGACGCGTGATGCGCCCATATGCTGGCGCAGACGATCCCAGGAATCTTCATATCCGCCGACGATATCCCCGGTCTGGACGACAACAATATGTGTATCCGGCAGAAAATTGAGCGTGATCGGCGATTGCGGACCGGAAGCCATCACCAGCGTGCCGGTTTCCGCGACCCCGCAAAGGGCAACACTTAACCCGACGAGATCATTACCGTCTGTGGCTCCGGTGCTGACGGAAAGCAGGGAGCCGGCCTGCCAGTCCGGCGTTTCGAGCAGCGAATGGTCGGCTCGGCGCAGGGCCTTGGGCAGGTTCTGGCTTGCCAGATAGGCGCTGATCCGGGCGGGGGCTTCGGAAATATCAGACAGACGGTCGATGGAGGCCGAGGCTTCGGTTGCCATGGCGATGAAACGTTCAATAAGGTCCTGAGGCTTGCCCTGTGCCCGATCAGGGACAAGGTTTCGGGCGGGTTCTGTCAGCCCGGCATTGACGGTCGCGGCCTCGTCAGGCCCGAGCGGACCACGGCCCAGGGCGGTGCGGATACGGCCCAGCATGGCATCACGGCTGCTCATTTCGTCGCCCTCCTGCCCTTGCGGTACTGCTGCATGAAGGTTGCGCCCTCCGGTGCCGGAAGATCCCGGTGGTCGGTCCAGCCCCCTGCCAGCGGCAGGTTCAGGAAGTTTCCATGTCGTCGCCCGAGACGGCCCAGCAGCTTCATCACCAGCCCCGTGGCGATCTGGTAAAGCCGGGGGCGGCTGGCCAGCATGGCCCAGAGATCAAGGCCCCACCGCACGCTGCGCGGGCTGAGCTTCTTGTCATGTTCGCGTTCGCGCCAGGCGCGCAACATGCGGGGCAACGGGATATGCATCGGGCAGACGGCCTCGCAGCGACCGCAGAGCGTCGAGGCGTTTGGCATGTTCCCGGCATCTTCGATACCGATCAGCCCGGGGCTGAGAACCGAGCCCATCGGACCGGGATAGACCCAGCCATAGGCATGGCCGCCAATTGCCCCATAGACCGGACAGTGATTCAGGCAGGCCCCGCAGCGGATGCAGCGGAGCATTTCGGAAAATTCGCTGCCCAGCAGGTCGGTCCGGCCATTATCCAGCAGCACGACATGGAATTCACCCGGCCCATCCGGGTCATCCGCCCGTCGCGGGCCGGTGGAAAAGGTGGTGTAGACCGACAGTTCCTGGCCGGTGGCAGAGCGCGCCAGCAGCCGCATCAGGGTCGAGGCATCCTCCAGCGTCGGGACAATCTTCTCGATAGAGGCGACAACCACATGCGCTTTCGGCAGGGTCTGGGTCAGGTCGCCATTGCCTTCATTAGTGACAATGACCGTCGAGCCGGTCTCTGCGATCAGAAAATTTGCCCCGGTAATGCCGACATCCGCCGCGATAAAGCGGCCGCGCAGCTCTGCCCGCGCCTCGCCCATCAGCTGGGGTGGCTCCATCAGCTGGCGCGCCGGGTCAAGATGGCGGTGATGTTCGCGGAAGGTCTCCTCCACCTGACGCATCTGCAGATGGATCGCCGGTGCAATGATATGGCTGGGTGCTTCATGGCGAAGCTGGATGATATATTCCCCGAGGTCTGTCTCTACCGGGGTAACATCGTTCGCTTCGAGGTAATCGTTGAGCCCGATTTCCTCGGAGATCATGGACTTGCCCTTGGTCACGGTGCGGGCGTCCAGTGACTGGCAGATCCCGAGAATTGCGGCGTTGGCCTCTTCGGCATCGGCACACCAGTGTACCTTGCCACCTGCGGCAATCACCTTTTCCTCGAAAGCTTCGAGGTAATGATCGAGGTTCGCCAGCACCCGGTTCTTGATGTCACGACCCTGATCGCGAAGCGCATCGAACTCCGGCAGCCGGTCGCGGGCAATGGCGCGCTTCGAGGAAAAGCCGGTTTTCATCCGGTCGAGACTGTCCTGCAGCGCCGGATTGGCCATCGCATCGACGGCATTATCCTTCATCCGGTGGGTTGTCGCCTTCATGATTCCGGTCCCTGCGAGATCGGCGCGACATCCCCGGTCATGTCGGCCAGTACTTCGGCCACATGGCGGACCTTTACCGGACGGCCCTCGCGGCTCAGCTTGCCGGCCATGTTCATCAGGCAGCCCAGATCACCGGCCAGCAGGGTATCGGCCCCGGTGGCCAGAATATCTTCGGTTTTGTCGGCAACGATGGCGTTCGAGATGTCGGCATATTTGACACAGAATGTACCGCCAAAACCGCAACAGACCTCGGCTCCCGGCAACTCCGTCAGGTTCAGGCCGGCAACCTTGTCCAGCAGCTTGCGGGGCTGGGATTTGACCCCGAGTTCACGCAGGCCCGAGCAGCTGTCGTGATAGGTAACGGACCCGTCATAGCTCGCGTCAACCGCGTCAAACCCGACAACATCGGTCAGAAAGGAGGTCAGTTCCCACGTCTTGCCGGCCAGTGCAGTGGCCCGCGCCTCCCAGATATCATCACCGGCAAACAGTTCGGGATAGTGCTTGCGGATCATCCCGGCGCAGGAGCCGGAGGGGGCGACCACATAGTCGAAAGGCTCAAACGCCTCGATCAGGCCGCGGGCGACCTTCTGTGCGTTACCCCGGTCGCCGGAATTGAAGGCGGGCTGGCCGCAACAGGTCTGCGCTCCGGGAACCGAGACGTCGCACCCCGCCTGTTCCAGCAGTCTCAGCGCAGCAAACCCGACGGTCGGACGAAACAGATCGACCAGACAGGTGACGAAAAGCGCGACTTTGCGTTGGCTCATGACGGCTCCAGTTAACGGATGTACCGTTAATCTGACCGCAGGACCCGGCCCGGTCAACTGACAGGTGGTGTGAAACCCCGTGGCAGCAGCAGGAACATATTGACCGGCTGGTTCATCAGCCCGGCCTTGTGTGCGGCCTGCGGCCCCGGACCCCAGAACAGATCGAGCCGGACCACGCCCTTGATTGCACCGCCGGTATCCTGCGCCATGGTCAGGCGCCGGATCGGACTGTCGTCATCCGGATCGGTGGTTGATATCCAGACGGGCGTGCCAAGGGGGTAATAGCGACGGTCGACGGCAATGCTGCGGCGGGGCGTCAGGGCAACGCCCTCTGCGCCCATCGGTCCGTCGCCGGTCAGTTCCCGAAAGAAGACATAGGACGCATTGGCGTCCATCAGCGCATGTGCGCGGTCCGGATTGCTTTCCATCCAGCTGCGGATGGCCTGCATCGACATTTTCTCACGCGGAACCTCGCCATCCTGAATCAGGATCCGGCCAACCGGTGTGTAGCTGCGACCGTTGGCCCCGGCATAACCAACCCGCATCACCTGCCCGTCCGGCATCACCACCTGTCCGCTGCCCTGAATTTGCAGGAAGAAGGCATCGACAGGGTTATCTACCCAGATCAGCTCCAGATCGCGATTGGCCAGTGCACCACCGACAATCTGTTTGCGCTCCGGCATCGGGACCAGCCGCCCCTTCTCGACCCGCCCGGTAATCCTTTTGCCTTTCAGCTCGTCACTGAAATCGCCGAGATTGACCGTCACCAGCTCGGGCGGGGTTTTGTACAGCGGCGTCTGGTAGGGTCCGAAGCGGTTCAGGGCACCCCGCAACTGTGGTTCGTAATAGCCTGTTGCGACACCCTTCGCATCTTCGGCGGTATCTTCGGCCCGCCAGACCGTAAACCATGTCTCGATGGCCTGACGTGCAGCCTGGTCGTCGCCTGCCGGCAGGTCCATGAGCCTGGTACAGACATCGTGCCAGTGTCCGGCGGTCAGGCCGAAGCCTGCAGGTTTGACGGGACGGTCGGCAGGGCGCCTGAGATGCAGGGCGCAACTGCGTTGCAGGGCGGGCAGAAACGCGCTGACATTATCGTCCTGCCAGCCGGCCAGATCTGCAAAGCTGGTGGGTGTGAGTTTCAGGCCAGAGGGTTTATCGGCGGTTTCGCAGGAGGCAATGGCCAGCAACGCGGTCAGGCACAGGACAAACTGCCAGCCATGCCGCATAGAGGTTATCATTCCGGTTCGGCGGTATCGACCAGTTGCCAGGTGGGATCGCTCGACTTCAGATCCCGCTCAAAGGTCCAGATATCAACCAGTTTCACGACCTTATTCGGGTCGCCATCCACCACTTCGCCGGCCTTGTCATAGGTCACATTGACCTGTTCGCTCTCGATCTCGACCGTGATGCGAGCAACGGAACCATTCAGCTGAGCTTCCAGAATATCGGTCCGGTTGATACCGATCACCTGCTCCTCGATACGTTCACCGGCTTCACGCCGGGCTTCAATCGCGCCGGAGAAGCTTTCAAACAGATCGTCAGACAGCAGCGGCTTCAGCGTTTTCGTGTCAGAATTGGCAAAGGCACCGACAATCATTTCGAACGCGGCCTTGGCACCGCCGAGGAATCCTTCGGCAGAGAAACTTCCGTCCGCGATTGCGATACGGGTCAGACCGGCGCCGACGGGGCTTGAATCATCGATATCCTGAGGCAGGCGGTCAGCAGGATCAGCATCGGCTGTCTTGCGGTCAGGGAGCGCGATAACATTGTCATTGTCGGAAGGATCCGCCTTCTTGCGGCCAAAGCCGGGCTGCGGATCTCCCTCATGACCAGACCGGTCACCTAGTTTGCTGCGCAGACGCAGAACCAGAAACGCCGCAAGCAGGGCGAACAGAATGATGTCAACAGGTATACCGCCCATAGTCTTTTCCGGATTCAGTTAGATTTTCGCCGCCCGGGTTGGAAACGACTGACAATGATTTAAGTTACAGTTCAACAGGCTTTCGGTCCAGCGGACATAAAGCCTAAACCCCTGTCGCTGACAGATAGTACCAAAGTATTGCGAGAACAAGTATGGCGCCGATAATCCTGCTGGCATTCATTCTGGTGCCGATTGCTGAAATTGCCGTTTTTATTCAGGCCGGTGAGCTGATCGGTCTGTGGCCGACCATCGCTGCCGTTATTCTGACGGCGATCATCGGCACGGCGATGTTGCGGCAGCAGGGAATTGCCACCCTGATGCGGCTTCGGGCGACAGTGGACCGGGGTGAGATGCCGCTGCGCGAGGTTTTTGACGGTGCCTGCCTGCTGATCGCCGGGGTACTGTTGCTGACACCGGGCTTTCTGACGGACGCCGTGGGCTTTCTGTTGCTGATCCCGCCGGTCCGGTTCGCCATCGGTGCCGGTATCTGGCACAGGATGCAGCAGAGTGGCAATTTCACGGTTCACAGTGCCCCGCAGCCTGACCCGTCTCAGGGACACCACCGTCCGGACTATCCGGATCAGGGGCCGGGGCCGGTTATCGATACGGATTACAGCGTGATCGATGAGGAAAAGGACAGGACGGACCAGGAGCCTAAGAACTGATGTTACTGATCCGGCACGGAGAATCAGAATTTAACGTCCATTACGGCAAGACCCGGATCGACCCCGGGATCGAGGACCCCCGGCTGACCGAAAACGGCATTGCCCAGGTTGAAGCCGCCGCCCGGCGACTGGCCCGCGAGCCGGTC
>TARA_R110000787_G_scaffold210_4_pt1 | contig 15413 bp, 12 predicted proteins | sample TARA_R110000787 | Tara Oceans TARA_R110000787 (sample SAMEA4397920) | marine metagenome | biome: Polar Biome; feature: [DCM] deep chlorophyll maximum layer (ENVO:01000326); material: water (ENVO:00002006), including particulate matter (ENVO:01000060) such as... | depth 35 m
ATTCACACCGACCCGGAGGACTTTGTGTGGTTTTCCCACTGGACACCACCGCCGATCACGCCAAAACGCTTTACCACCTGGTTTTTCGCGGCGCGCGTTACCGGCGATCAGAAAATTGTGATTGATGGCGGCGAGATTCACGACCATCAATGGATCAATCCCGCTGTTGCCATAGAAAAACACGCCGCCCGCAAAATTGACTTTGTGCCGCCCACCTGGATGACCCTGCATTACCTGGCGGGACGCAGATCGGTAGATGACCTGTTGGGGCATTTTGCGTCAGTGCCGCCCAAGGTATATGAAACCCATCTGGGTAAAACGCCGGAGGGCCACCGCGTCGCGCTGTGGCACGGCGATGCGGGCTACGATGCCTGGGACGCCAGTATCGCCGGCGATCGGCATCGTATTGTTATGGCAAAAGATGGCTTTATTTTTGAAAATACCGTCGAAGAATATTGAGCTTTAGCACGCCCACGTGAGGTTGGCGCGGGCACACAACTGGGAAACAAGGCGCTATGGATCTCGAATACTCTCAGGAATACAAAGAATTTCAGCAGCAGGTTCGCCAGTTCGCTAAAGAACACGGCCACAGGTCACCCAAGAGTTCTGCGGTGGCCCGCCCCGACGCGAAAGTTCGAGACTGGCAGGCGCTACTCATTGAAAATGGTTATGCCGCGCGCACCATCCCTCGGCAATATGGGGGCTACGGGGCGGAGCCGGATATTCTCAAAAATGTCATTATCGCCGAAGAGCTAAACAGGGCGGGTTTGAACCGCGGCCTGTCGAATCAGGGTGTGACCATGCTCATTCCGACGTTGCTGGAAGTCGGTACCGAAGAGCAACGCCAAAAATGGATAAAACCCACACTCTATGGTGAGGTGATGTGGTGCCAGGGATACTCCGAACCCAGTGCCGGCAGCGATCTCGCCGCCCTGCGCACCAATGCGGTGGAAGATGGCGACGATTTCATCATTAACGGCCATAAAATCTGGACTTCTTCGGCCCAGGTGGCGGACATGATGTTTATTCTGGTGCGCACCGAGCCCGACGCGCCCAAACATCAGGGCATCAGTTACCTGCTACTGTCCATGGCAACGCCTGGGATCGAGATTCAGCCCCTGGTTTCCATGACCGGCGTCGCGGAATTTAACGAAGTGTTCTTCACAGATGTGCGTCTCAAACAGGACCAGATTGTCGGTAAACGCGGCGAGGGCTGGCTGGTCGCCAATACCACCCTCAAACACGAGCGGGGCATGCTGGGCGATCCGGATCGCACGGCGCGCCAGCTGCAGGGCCTGATTGACTGCCTGAAAAACGAGTCGGTCAACGGTCAGCCAATGATGGAGTTTCCGGTTTACCGTGACCGTGTACTGCGTTTACAGGCGCGGGTCAAAGCCATGCAATACAACTCGATGCGTGTCCTCACCTGTAACCTGCGCAATGAAGATGCAGGTGTGGCGCGGTTGATCGTTAAGCTAAATGCCACCATTCTCAATAATGAAATCTGCGAAACGGCCATCGATTTGCTGGGAGAAACGGGCGCGCTGTTTGGTGACAGTGACTATGTGCGTCGCAAGGGCATGTGGCAGTACGCCTATATGTATAGCCTGGGACTGATCATTGGTGGTGGAACCTCGCAGATCCAGAAAAACATCATTGCTGAGCGGGGCCTGGGCATGCCGCGGGAGCCCAGGGTCAAGGCGTCCTGAGGGATTGGCAGTCGTGATATCCCCTGGCCTGAAAGGCAGTATCGAATAAAATACCCGCCGCCGAGGCGTTTGGCCGGTGCGGGCGCGACAGGGTGCGGATTAGTCCTGCCGTTTCAATCAAGCCCTTTGCAAGGGAAGTGCCCGGCGCATTACACCCGCCGTTCCAAAATGGCGCAGCGTCGGCCCGCGCTATCTGCTACCTTTAGTTTTGACGAATCGCTAGCGCTTCTGCTTGCCCGTTCCGTTTGATGATCATCACCGATGTCGTCGTCGGTTGAGGTCCTGAAAAAATAGCAACTCCGATGGAGCACCGAGAATGACAACTACTGCGACCACGACCACGACCACGAGCACGACAAACGAACACATGTTGACCGGAATCCGTATCCTTGATCTAACTCGCGCGCTCGCCGGTCCAAGCTGCACACGCATGTTTGCGGAACTGGGTGCGGAGGTCATTAAGGTAGAACCTGCACCGTCGGGCGATATGGTGCGGGGCATTTCAAAGCTTCGCGGTGAGCGGAGTTTGTATCTTATTCAGCAGAGTCTGAACAAGAAAAGTCTGTGCGTTAATCTTCGCGAACCCGAGGGCCTGGCGCTGGTACGTGAACTGGTGCCCCACTGTGACGCGGTGGTGGAAAATTTCAAGCCGGGGGTGATGGCGGACATGGGCCTGGGGTATGAGGATTTGCGCAAGCTTAAGGGCGATATCATCCTCTGTTCAATATCAGCCCTCGGTCAAACCGGCCCTTTATCTGATAAGCCTGGCTATGACTATATTGCCCAGGCTTACGCGGGGATTACGTCGATGATTGGCGAGGCGGACGAAGCGCCCCATATTCCACTGGCCGGCATCGGTGATGTCAGCACCGGGGTGCACGGCGCGTTTGCCATTGCTGCGGCGCTGTTAAACCGGGCGCGAACCGGCCAGGGTCAACATCTGGATATCGCGCTGCTGGACTGTTATTACCACTGCCATGAAGTCAACGTGCATCAGGCCAGCGGCAGTGATGGTGCGATCAAGCCCAGGCGCGGCGGTCGGCATCTGTCGTATCTCGCTCCGGCGGGTTTATTTCGAGGTAACGGCGGCGATATTGTGTTAATGGGATTCATGCATCACTGGCGGGACTTGTGTGCAGCGATGGGTCGGCCTGACTTAATTGCAGCACCGGGCTTCGCCACTGATGCGGTGCGTCTGGAACGCCGAGATGAAGTGGTTAAACTGATTGAAGACTGGCTGGCCGGATTCCCTGATATTCATACAGCGATTGAGGAACTACAGGCCCACTCGGTACCTTGTGCCCCGGTTCTTAGCGTGGCGGAAACACTGACCCACCCGCACCTGGTGGCCAGGGGCACCGTGCGTACGGTGAAAGACAGGATTGCGGGCGAGTTTCAAATACCGGGTATGCCCATCAGAACCAATGCCTACCCTGCCGAGCCCGATCATCAGGCACCGATGTTGGGCGAGCATAATCGACAAATCCTCAGCGATTTCCTGCAAAAAAGCGACGCTGAAATAGATGCTCTAATCGCGGCAGGTGTGCTGAAGGCCGGTGATTATTAGGGGGCCGCAGTTGCCCTGGGCAGCGTTCCGTTTACTCAGGGTCTAATGTTGTTTGTTGTATGAAGTTGCCATCCAACTGGTTAATGCGCACTCAGTAGCGTTCAGCTAGGCTCTGCGGAACAGGGGCAGGGCATAGTCTTCGCCGATATTTTCGAAGATGACCTGCACCGGCATATCGATGGCCAGTTCGTCGTTACCAATGCCGAGCGGTCTGCTGACAAAACGCACGCCCTCTTCCATTTCTACTACCAGCGCTGCGTAGGGCGTTTCATCGCGAAACTTGGGGTGCATCGCCTGGTGAGTAATGATCCACGAAAATATCCGGCCTTTGCCGGAGGATTCCCGCCATTCCCACTGATCTGAACCGCATTCGGCGCACATATAACGGGGCATATGCCGCCATGTGTCGCAATCGAGACAGCGTTGAAAACACAGTTTACCTGTCGCGCAATGTGCCCAGAACTGGCCGTTTAAATGATCGCTTGACTGGGGTATGGGGCGCGCCTGCGGCAATGGACCGGTCATGATGTTATCTCCGTTCTTGAGTTGAGAACTTGTTTAGAGAATTTAATATAAACATTCGGTTAACGCTGATGCTCAGTTGTGCAGAATGGCGATGCTGCCGTCGCCCAGATCACCCCAACCGGTAACGAGCCCGAGTCTGGCGTCCCTGACCTGCCGGTCGCCACATTCACCGCGTAATTGCCGGGTGGCTTCAACAATATGGTTGGCGCCCCAGACATGCCCTTCACTTAACAGGCCGCCGTGGGTGTTGATTGGACAGGCGCCGCCCAGTTCGATTCTGCCGTCTTTTACGTAGTCGCCAAGGCCTCCGCGCTCAAAAAGACCCATCGCTTCCATTTGTAGCATGACCACATAGGTAAAGCAGTCGTAGATTTCCATAAAGTCCATGTCCGTAGCTTTAACACCGGCCATATCAAAAGCCTTCTGGGCCGCGAAGGACAGACCGATCTGGAAGGGATCGGGTCGGGCGGCGATATCATCCGCCGGGTAGGGGTGGCCCTCAGCTGCCCCGGCAATATAAATGGGCTTTTTGGCGAGATCTTTGGCGCGCTCGGGGCTGGATACAATCACCGCGCAGGCACCATCGGTCTCCAGGCAGCAATCGTAGAGACGGAAGGGCTCGGATATCCAGCGCGCGTTGAGATATTGCTCCATGGTCAGCTCCTGACCCTGCATCATTGCCTTGTCATTGAGCTGGGCGTGTTTGCGGGCTGCCAGCGCGATGGCGCCGGTATCTTCAGGTCGGGTTTTGTAGATCTGCTGGTGTCGTGTCGCCAGCCAACCGTAGAGCTGCACCGGCGCGGCGACGCCATAGGGGAAATAAAAATCCCTGGTGGATAACGACATGGCGGTTTCGCGCAGCGAGCGGTTGGGTTTGTGGCCGGGTTTTGGTCGCAGCGCCGAGTAGCCATTCCAGCCCACGACCACGCAAACGTGGTTGGCGAGACCATTGGCGACCGCCATGGCGGCATCCTGCAGGCCGGTCACAGCGCTGGCACCACCGGTGTGAACGGTCACTGAATAGCGCATATCGGCGATGCCCAGGTTTGCCGCCAGTTCTTCCGAATAGGTATCCATCATTGGCGGAATAATACCGTCCAGTTCATTGGGTTTAAGGCCAGCATCGGCGGCGGCGTTGCGAATAGCTTCCAGCATGAGTTGTACGGAAGTCTTGTCGCCGCCACGGGTGTAGGGCGTTTCGCCCACCCCGGTAATCACCGCTTTGTCACTGAAGTTCATTGTTCTGATCCCTGTGGTTGCTTTTATGAGCGAGAGAATTATTGATTAAAGACGCTCATCTGGTATCGATGGTCGCCCTCAGTATAGTTTGTGCGTTGCAATTTTAAATGGTGTGTTGCTGACTGAACCGAATATTAATGCTGTAACTGGTGGTGATCCTAACTTACAGTTATGCTCGACAAGCACAAAAATAATGCCTAAGACGGGGTTGGTGATGGCAGAAATCAGAGAAATTGCATCCGGGTTAATGTTTCCCGAGGGCCCGATAGCAATGCCTGACGGCAGTATATTGCTCGTGGAAATCGCCGGCGGGCGACTGTCGCGGGTGGCGCCGGATGGCAGTGTCAGCGTGGTCGCGAACACCGGGGGTGGACCCAACGGCGCGGCGATGGGACCGGATGGTAAATGCTATGTCTGTAATAACGGCGGTTTTGAATTCACCGAGCGCAACGGTCGAATCTCCCCGGGACTGACCGCAAAAAATTACACCAGCGGGCGTATCGAAAAAGTGGATATCGATACCGGTGAGTTTGAGGTGTTGTACAAAGACTGCGATGGCGAGCCCCTCAAAGGGCCCAATGACATAGTTTTTGATGCCGCCGGAGGCTTCTGGTTTACCGATCACGGCAAGCACTATCCACGCTCGCGGGACGTGACCGGGGTGTTTTATGCTCTGCCGGACGGCTCGAGTATTCGCGAGATGATTTTCCCGATGGAAGGGCCGAACGGAATCGGCCTATCACCCGACGAGAAGACTCTTTATGTGGCGGAAACGCCTACCGGCAGATTGTGGTCTTACGACTTGTCCGGGCCGGGGCAATTTGCCGATGTGCGATCCAATGGCCAGCCGCGCCGCAATTTGGTGGTCGGCCTGTCGGGGCATCAATTGTTCGACTCGCTGGCGGTGGATTCGGCGGGAAATATTTGCGTGGCCACCCTGGTTAACGGCGGTATCACCGTGGTGTCACCCGATGGCCGCACGGTTGAACATGTCGCCATGCCGGATCACGGTACCACCAATATTTGCTTTGGTGGAGCAGCGCTACGAACCGCCTACATTACGCTGGGAACCACCGGTCGGCTGGTTGCCATCGACTGGCCACGGCCGGGCTTGCCGCTGAATTTTTTAAACAAATAATGTTTAACGCGGTGTTTTAACGCGAGACGCTTTATATCCAGGTGATGCCTAAGCGAACAGCCACGCAATAGCAGGTGGCTGGCGCTGGTCGTCAAGTGACCTTCCGGGCGCCGTGCAAGTGTGCGGCAACCTACGGGTAGAATACGCGCCGAACTGTAGCGCGCTGTGACAGGGTAATATTTTATGACCGAGACCGAAGCCAAATCCTGGGGCCTTAACGATGATGAATTGGCGGCCTACCCCACTGTTTACCGAGATGACCTGCTAAAAGGCCAGGTTGCGATCGTTTCCGGCGGTGGCACCGGTCTTGGCCGTGCCATGGCCTACCTGTTTGCGAGACTGGGCGCCACGGTGATGATCTGTAGCCGAAATCAGCAAAATCTGGACGATACCGCAGCGGGTATCAGGCAACGCCTGGGGGTGACAATCGACACCATGGCGATGACCATTCGCGACCCGGCAGCGGTAGAGCTGTTGATGGATACTGTCTGGGAGAAATACGGCAGACTCGATATTCTGGTGAACAATGGTGGTGGACAGTTCCCCCAGGAAGCTATTGATTACTCGGTCAAGGGCTGGAACGCGGTGATCGATACCAACCTCAACGGCACCTGGTACATGATGCAAAAAGCCGCTCAGCATTGGCGCGATCACCAGCAGCCCGGCAACATCGTTAATATCGTTGCCGACATATGGCGCGGCATGCCGGGTATTGCCCATACCTGCGCGGCGCGAGCCGGGGTGGTTTTCGCCAGTCGCAGTGTGGCGGTGGAGTGGGCACCCTTCAATATTCGGGTCAACTGCGTGGCACCCGGCACGGTGGCGACGCCGGGTCTGAATGTGTATCCGCCAGAAGCATCAAAGGATTTTCACCGAGCCAACCCGATGCTGCGCTGTGGCGATGCCATGGATATCGCCGAGGCCGTGGTTTATCTGGGTACTTCGGCGGGTAAGTTTATCACTGGCGAATGTCTGACCGTGGATGGCGGGCAGCAACTCTGGGGGGAGCCCTGGCCCAACGGCAAGCCTGCCTATTTTGACACACCCTGACCGGATGATGGGTCATGCAGTAAATCATCGTGCCCGGGAGGGATTGTGAATCAGGAAAATGAATTATACGGGCTGGATGACGCCGATCTGCTGAGTTGCCCGACTGCTTATCAGCACAATTTGCTGGCCGGTAAAACCGCGTTGATATCCGGCGGCGGCACGGGTATTGGTCGCGCCGTCGCCATTCTCTACGCCCGACTGGGCGCCCATGTGGTCATTTGCGGCAGGCGCGACGAACCGTTGCAGGAAACCGCGGCCCTTATACGCGATGGTGTAGGCGGTGGTGTGACCACGCAGGCGATGAGCATCCGCGAACCCGAGGAGGTGCAGGCGCTTATGGACCGCGTCTGGGCCGAACGAGGTGGTCTGGATGTGCTGGTCAACAACGCCGGCGGGCAGTTTGCGCAAAACCCCATGGATTATTCCGTGAAGGGCTGGAAAGCGGTGATCGATACCAACCTCAATGGCACCTGGTACATGATGCAAAACGCCGCGCAACGCTGGCGCGATGCCAGTGCACCCGGCAATATCATTAATATCGTTGTTAATATTCATCGTGGCACCCTGCAAACCACCCATTCGGCAGCGGCCCGTGCCGGGGTGGTTTACCTGAGCAAAAGTGTCGCCGTGGAATGGGCGCCACTGAATATTCGTGTCAACTGCATTTCGCCGGGCGCCATTGCCTCCAACGGCTTGCGCAATTACTCTCGCGAAGCCGCTGAACAGTTCAAATACGCCAACCCCATGCGCCGGGCAGGTGATGTCTGGGATATTGCTGAAGCCTGCGCTTATCTCGGTTCCTCGGCCAGTGAATTTGTTACCGGGGAAACTCTGGCAGTGGATGGGGGCTATCAAATGATGGGCGAAATCTGGGCTGCCGGTGAGCCCGATTACTTTAGGCAAGGTCGTGGCGCCGCATGCTCGGTCGGCGAGGTAAGCGGTGCCAAATCCGAATAAGCCTTGGCAGAACGTGGGAACCGGTCTAAGTTATCTGGTTAACGGCCGTTGAACGAGACACGCGTTAGCGGCCCCTCCGACATACAACCATAATGAAGGAAGTAGCGACATGACCGTTAAACACATCCTGTCAAACTGCAAGGTGCTGGATTTTACCCATGCCCTGGCCGGCCCCACCACCACCCGGCTGATGGCGGAAATGGGCGCCGATATTATCAAGGTTGAACTGGCTCCGCGCGGTGATATGACGCGCACGATGGCCTATTACAAAAATGGCCGTAGCGGTTACTTTATTCAGCAAAACCGTGGCAAAAAAAGCCTGTGCCTGGATATGCGCAAAGCCGAGTCGCTGGAAATTATCAAAAAGCTCGTTGCTGAGACCGATGTGTTGATTGAAAATTATTCACCCGGTGTGATCGCCGACATGGGCCTTGGTTGGGACGTGGTCCGGGAAATTAACCCTGAATTGATTTTCTGTTCAATCTCGGCGTTTGGTCAAACGGGGCCGCTGGCGCACCTGCCAGGCTTTGATTATATCGGACAGGCTTATTCGGGGGTTACCAGTCTGATGGGTTATCCCCACGAAGCTCCAGTGATGCCAACGATCTCGATGGGCGATGTCAACACCGGTGTGCATGCGCTGGCGGCGATCAATGGTGCGTTGTTTTATCGCTCCCAGGGCGGCGGCGGTCAGCATATCGACTGCTCGTTACTGGATAGTTATTTTCATTGCCATGATTTGAACGTGCAGCTATACAGTAATTCTAACGGCAAAATGCAACCGACACGCAATGGTCGGCACCATCCGGCGGTGGCGCCCGACGGTATTTTCCGTGGTAAGGATTCCTCTATGTTCGTGATAGCGGTCACGGCAAAACAGTGGACAGCCCTGTGTGGGGTAATGGGTCGCGCCGATATGCTCGACGACCCGCGTTTTAAAACCAATGCAGACAGAGTGGCGAACGTTGACCAGTTGATTGAAATTATTGAAGGCTGGATACAGGCCATGCCCAGTGACGATGCTGCGCGTGAGGCGCTGGAAGCGGTGCGTGTACCGGTAGCGCCGGTGCTGACGCCGGCTGAAGCGACGCAGCACCCACATCTTATCGAGCGAGGTACCGTGCGGACTATCAGTGATCGCGGGCTTGGAGAATTTCAGGTGCCGGGGATGCCCCTGCGCTTCTCCGAGTGTCCAGCAACGTTGACGCTGGAGGCGCCCTATCTGGGGGAGCACAATGCAGCCATATTGCGTGAGCGTTTATCGATGAGCGATGCAGAAATCGGTCAACTTATCGCGAGCGAAGTGCTGCACGCGGAAACCATCCCCGGTTAACGGTTAACGGTTAACGGTTAACGGCTAACAGAAAACTTTGGCGCGCGGCAATTGTACAACTGCCCCGCGCTCCGGTTCTGAATCAGCTTCTACCCAGAATCAGTCCATTTCAAGCATCTACCCTGGTCAAGGTAACTGATCAGCGATCAGCTACCGGCAGCTCCGGGGGCTTTGGCTTCCGTCAGGGCTTTTGAGTTTGCCGACCACTCAAAGCCTTGCTGCATCCGATCAAAACGTCGCTGCACCGATTTAATCATGCGCGGGTCAGTGAACAGGTAGAACTGGTTTTGCTGGATGCCTTCGAGCACCAGTTTACCAACGACATCCGGGTCAAGACCTTGAGCGAGTAGCTCCTCAACACCGCCTGCTACCACCGGCTTGTCTCCTGAGCTGCCGTATTCTGCTGGTCGGTGCTTGCCAGCTTCGGCGATATTAGTCGCCACGGCACCGGGGCACAGCACCGAGACGCCGATGTTGGTTTCTTTTAGCTCACTGCGCAGGACCTCGCTCATTACTACGGCGGCGAATTTGCTGGCGTTATAAGGTCCCCAACCAGGCCCGGCGTTAACGATGCCAGCCATTGACGATGTCGTCATGATGTGGCCGCCTTCGCCATGTGCTTTTATTTTTGGCAAAAACGCTGTCATGCCGTATTGCACACCGAGCTGGTTAACAGCGATCACCCAGTCCCAGTCGCGCTGAGACAATTCCTCGAAGGTGCCGCCGACGTTGATGCCCGCGTTATTACACAGCACATGGACTTTGCCAAAGCGCGCGACGGTGGCATCAGCCGCATCGAATAGGGATTTTTCCTTACTGACATCGCAAACGAGGGTGGCGACATCGGCGCCTTTGCCTTTAAGTTCTTTTTCTGCAGCAGCGAGTCGTTGCACGTCCACATCGGCCAGCATGACTTTCATCCCGGCAGCGGTAAACGCCCGCGCCATGCCCAGGCCCATACCGCTGGCGCCACCCGTAATGAAGGCCACTTTTCCCGTTACATCTTTCATCGTTGCTATTCCTCGTATGGTTTAATTCAATGGGTTATCAGTGTAGTGCTTGATTATAAACAAAAGCGCTATACGCGCCTGTCGCGGCTCATGAGCGAGACCTGCCATGTTCAAATTTGACGGGTTATGACATCATAGTGACACAGTTACAGGACACAGGATTAACTGAAAATGACGCAATCAGCCTCCGCACAACAAAATCCCCGGGATTTGATTAACTATCCCCTGGTCGACGCAGATTGTCATTACTATGAACCGGATGACTGCTATACCCGCCATATGGAGCCGAAGTACCGTGATGACGCGATCATGGTAGTGCGAGGTATCAGTAAACATGCCCAGGTGCATTTCCGTGGAGCGCGCATCAACTTTTTTAGCGCACCGCCGGGCGAGCACGCGGGCAAACCCGGCTCCTATAAATCGTTTTATCAGGACAAAAATCATAAGGGCGCGCATATTCTGGCGGCGGACCCAATTTCCTGCTTTGAACTGCCCGAATCAATGGATCGGGAGTGTCGGCTGCGCTGGCTGGATCAGGAGAATGTTGAAGCCGGTATCTTTCTGCCATCCCTTGGTGTCGGTGTCGAAATGGCGCTGCGTGATGCGGGGCCGGCCGTCGTCATGGCCAACCACCGGGCGTTCAATAAGTGGATTGAGGATGACTGGGGTTGGGCCTACCAGAACCGTATTTTTAGCGCGGCGCAATTGTCTCTGGTCGATCTGGATCTCGCCCTCGCGGAACTCGATCGGGTGCTTAAACAAGGCGCGCGGCTGGTTAATTTGATTCCGGGGCCGGTGCTGGGTCGTTCGCCAGCCGATCCACACTTTGATCCTTTTTGGGCACGTTGCGAGGAGGCCGGAGTTCCCGTCGCCTTCCATTTGGGTAATGCTGGATTTGAAGAGCTGGTATCGGCCGCCTGGGGGGAGAATCCCCGCCCGCCGCATCACCGGGTGACAGCTTTTCAGCACATGATTGGCATGATGGAGCGACCGGTGAATGACACCCTTGCCGCGTTGATTATGCATAACCTGTTTGGCCGTTTTCGCAATTTGCGTGTGCTGTCCATTGAAAACGGTTCTTCCTGGGTAACACCATTACTTAAAAAGCTCGATAAATCCGCCAAAGTGGCCGGCAATAACTTTACTTTTGGGCCGCTGCATGGACGGCCCAGCGAGATCTTTCTCGATCGTATTCGTGTGTGCCCCTTTCCTGAAGACAATATCCCGGAACTGCTCGAATCAGTTGGGCCTGATGTCGCTATTTTTGGCTCGGACTGGCCCCATCCTGAAGGCTTGAAAGAACCTGTAGAATTCGCCGACGGCCTCAGCGGATTGAGTTATGATCAGGTTCGTAAAGTGATGCGCAGCAACACCGCTAACTTGCTGGGGTTGAAAGCCTGATCGCCTGATCTTTTGGTGGCCGTAACGGCTCTATTATTAATTATCCTGCGAGCGGGTTCCTCCCCTTGGTCGCACTCCTGCAAGGTTTTTATATGGAAATATTCGCGGCGTTCCCCGCGTTACCTGGCCATCATGCGGTAGCGACCATGGCGCTAACAGTGGTCGCTCTTTTCTTGTTTACCCGTGACAAATTACCACTCGAGATAACCTCATTGGGCCTGCTAGCCGTAATGACCACGGGCTTTGCCCTGTTCCCCTACGCGGGTTTTGATCCCGTGTCGCTGTTTTCCGGTTTTGCTCATGAAGCGCTGATCGCCGTCTGTGCGCTGATGGTGCTTGGCCAGGGGCTGGTTTATAGCGGTGCACTGGAGCCAGTGGGACGAGCGCTTGCCAAGTTGTGGGGGAAGTCGCCGTATCTCAGTTTTCTCGCCGTGCTGGTGGTCAGTGCGGTGTTGTCTGCCTTTGTGAATAATACCCCGGTCGTGGTGTTATTACTGCCCATTCTGGTGAGTGTCTGTATCCGTAACAAGAGCTCGCCAGCGGCGGTGCTCATGCCGATGGGGTTCGCGACCCTGGTCGGCGGGATGGCCACCACGATTGGCACTTCGACTAATCTCCTCGTTGTCAGCGTTGCCGCGGATATGGGGCTGGAACGCTTTGGCATGTTTGACTTTGTCCTGCCTGCTGCTGTTGCCGCCGGTGTAGCGACGCTGTATTTGTGGTTGATTGCCCCTCGCATGTTGCCAGACCGGAAAATGGATCTGGTCGATGGATCGCCACGGCTGTTTGAGGCGCGTCTCTTGCTGCCGGAAGATTCACCGGCGTGTGGAAGTACCCTTGCCGAGGCGATCGCGTTGACCAATGGCACCATGCGCGTCGCGCGAATTCGCCGCGGCGAGACTTTTATCACGCCGTTGCCTGACGTTGTGCTCAAGGCTGGCGATCGACTCAGAGTCAGGGATACCCCGCAAAAATTAAAGAGCTTTGAAGAGGCTATTTCTGCGGTTCTGTATTCGGGTGAACAGCGGGTCGATGAGGAGCATCCCCTTTCTGCCGAGAATCAGGTGTTAGCGGAAATCGTAGTGGTGCCCGGCTCCAGTCTTGACCGCGAAAACCTCGGGTATACGCGCTTTCTTGAGCGCTACCAGCTGGCGGTACTGGCTCTGCATCGAGCGGGGAAGGATGTGTGGCGGCCCAGCGAAGAGATTCATCAGGTGGTGTTACAGGCCGGTGATGTGTTGCTGGTGCAGGGTGCACGGGATCAGGTGGCCAAGATCAAACAATCCACCGAGCTACTGGTACTGGATAGTGGCGTTGACTTGCCCCGTACCGACAAGGCCTACCTGGCGCTGTTGATCCTGGGCGTGGTGGTGACATTATCAGCGACGGGCGTGTTACCCATTGCCATTTCGGCGCTGGCCGGTGTCTGCGTCATGCTACTGACCCGCTGCCTCGGTCTGGTCGAGGCCATCAGGGCTATCAGTCCGTCGGTTTACTTTATCGTGGTAGCGAGCCTCGCGCTCGGTACGGCGTTGCAGATTACTGGTGCGACAACTTACATCACAGACGCGTTTCTCGCAGTCACCGCCGGGGCTGGCCCGGTGACAGTGATGTCTGCCCTGATGTTGCTGTTGGCCGTCATGACCAATGTGATTTCTAATAACGCCGCTGCGGTGATCGGCACGCCGATTGGCATTGGCATTGCGACCAGTTTGAATTTACCCGCTGAGCCTTTTGTACTGGCTGTTTTGTTTGGCGCCAACATGAGCTACGCGACACCGATGGCCTATAAAACTAATTTGCTGGTGATGAGTGCGGGTAACTACACCTTTGCCGAATTTGTTAAGGTCGGTGTGCCATTAACCTTGTTGATGTGGATTACACTGACCTGGGTATTGAGCGTTATCTATTTCTAAAGGTTGTGCCGGTAAATGCTCGCCATAATTGTCGCGACAATATTAGTGCTAGCGAAATTAGTGCTAGTGAAGTTAGGGCCAGCGAGCCTGGTGTCCTGTACACAGGCCCGGCCATGCGGGGAAACGGGGTTACAAGTTAAAAATTGTTGTAAAAAGCAGGCTTACTCGGCTTGCTGAACCCCGAAAGTATCTCGATACAAAATACCCATCACCGCGACAAGCATAGGGTAGGTCCATATCAGGCCGAGGCCTAGCGGTATGGCGCTGAGCAAAAAAATGATGCCCATGATCAATATCGTGAAGAAAAACTTAAACCAGTGGTGGGTGACCGCCTTGCGCGATGTTTCCATCGCCTGCCATGCGCTCAGGTTTTTTTCCACCACCAGCTGCACGGTAAACATATAGGCGACAGACAGATAAATGCCCGGGATTATCAGTAGCAGAAATCCCAGAGTCATCAATATTCTCATCAGTACTCCGGCAATGACCAGTGGTGAGATGTAAAAAATATACGCATAAATGCCCGGGATTATCAGTAGTAGAAATCCCAGAGTGATCAATATGCTCATCAGTATTCCAGCAACAACCAGAGGTGAGATGTAGGCAAAATATGCAAATGCCTCCTGATAGGAGATCGGCAAGTCAACTGCACGACGTACCCCTAACATCGCAATGCCAGCCATAAAAGGATAAATGGCCGCCATGACGGCTAACTGCAAAAGTAACTGAGCAACTAATCCTACAGTGCCGTTAGTCAAACTCAGCACATTAGCAATAGCACTCAAAGCCAGGCCGGCGACGAGCACAAAGATAAATACGACGAGGGCCGCTGCCCAAAACGGTCCCTTCAGGCCGCCGACCCGCTGCCAGCCCTCTTTTAAAGTGTCGCCTATCGAAAAGTCGTAATTTCCGGCAACAGCGGATTCGATACTGGCGAAATCATTAGTCGAAGTAAGGTTAGTATTTTCCGTGCTCATATCGTCGTCCCTTGTAGGTTATTGTTACTTCCTGTTAGCGCAAATGTATGACTAAACGTGCCGTTGTTCAAATCTCTTTTTCAGGGCAACTATCACTAAATAGCAGCTTTCTGTATTTCCCGGGTGACCTGCCTGCAGGGATAATGTGACAAGGTCAGTGCGCGAATGGCATCTGGTGGCTGTGCCAAAACTTATCTCCCTGCAGGCCCTTGCACCTGATCCAGTAAATATTCGGAATCTGCCGTTTCTTAGTGATGATGCGCCACACTGGCACCGGCTGGAATGCGAATATCGTCCACCATATCCTGCACTGCCAGGGGTGGTGGCGCGGTGACGCGGCTAACAGCGATGGTGACGGCAATATTCAAAGCGGCACCTACAGTGCCGATACCGGTAGTGGATATACCGAACCACCAGTGATCGGCGTTGTTAAGCTCGGGCGCCATGAAGTTGAAATATACGATATAACCCAAGGTTAACACCAACCCGGCCAACATTCCCGCGATGGCACCCTGCCTGTTTATCCGTTTGGAAAAAATACCCATCACAATGGGTGGAAACAGCGAAGCTGCTGCCATACCAAACGCAAAG
>TARA_R110000787_G_scaffold284614_1_pt1 | contig 15403 bp, 12 predicted proteins | sample TARA_R110000787 | Tara Oceans TARA_R110000787 (sample SAMEA4397920) | marine metagenome | biome: Polar Biome; feature: [DCM] deep chlorophyll maximum layer (ENVO:01000326); material: water (ENVO:00002006), including particulate matter (ENVO:01000060) such as... | depth 35 m
ACTTTACATTTTAATTATAAATTAAATTTAAAACTTAACTTATATTTTAAAATAGTTAATAAAGTGTTGATAGCTGTTTATAGTTTTTCTAAAAATAAATTAGGATGTTAAATAAATAAATTCAATACCAATTTTTAATTTTATTAACCAAAAAAGTTAACCTTCATTTATATAAAAGTTATCTCTTAAATAAGTGACTTTTTCAACTTTATAAAATCAAATAGTTATAAAAAATCACCTGTTAATTACAGATGTTAACAATAGTTAATAGAAACTACTATCTGTCTCTAATTCAAATAAAAAAGTAGTTAATAGACTGTTGATATCATACTAATAAAACGATTTAACTTAAAATCAAAACAAATGTTTTAAAAGTTATAGTAGCTATTAACAAGCAATAATAACCATCATTTTATATTTAAATTTAATTAAAAAAAAGGGTATTATATAATAGTTGTTGATAAGTGTTTTTTAGATAAAAATTAAACGATTTCTAAAACAGTATCGTTGTTTAAATCATTTATAATTTTAATCGCTTTTTCTTTATCATTTATATGAACTTGAAGTCTAATACCACCAAAAGCGTTAGAGTGAAATGGAAGAATAGTGATTGCAGTTTCATTTAAAAAAACATAATTAATACTTTCTTGTTGAAGTAGTAATTCTATAATAACATATTCACTAGGATAAGTAAATCTTGCTATAGTTATAAAATCTTTCATAATTAGTAAAACGTATATTTTAAAAAGGATTTTTTATAAAGGTAATTAATAATAACAGTTTGTTAATACTAATACAAAAATTTAAAGCTTACTTTTACCCTAATAAAAATTAAACAATGTCGAAAAGAAATAAGCCGAGAAAGAAACCAAACGATTCCAGTCTTACCCAAAGTATACTTACTACTTTAAGAAAACAAAATTCCAAACCAACTAATTATAAGCAGATTGCATCTATTTTAGGTGTTATAGATACTACAACAAGGAATTTAATTATTAAAACATTAAAAAAACTTCAATCTGAAGATAAAATAGAAGAAATTTCTAGAGGAAAATATATTATTAAAGCTTCTAAAAATTATTATACAGGAATAGCCGATGTTACCTCTCGAGGTCAGGCTTATATTGTTGTAGACGATTTAGAGGATGATATTTTTATCAATAATAAAAATTTAAATCATACCCTACATGGTGATACGGTAGAGGTATATGTATTTAAACGAAATAGAGGTGGAAAACAAGAAGGAGAAGTAACACAAATAATAGAACGAAAACGAACAGAATTTGTAGGTGTTATAAAAATACAAGAACGTTTTGCTTTTGTAGAATGTCAAGATACTAAAATGTATACCGATATTTTTATTCCGAAAGAGAATATTAATGATGCAAAAGATGGCGAAAAAGTATTAGTAGAAATTGAAAGCTGGCCAGAAAAAGCTGGATCTCCTTACGGAAATGTAATTAAGGTTTTAGGAAAACCAGGAGAACACAATACAGAAATCCATTCCATCTTAGCTCAATATGGATTACCATATGAGTTTGATAAAGAAGTAGAAGATTATGCAAATAATATAGATACTTCAATTAATAAAGAGGAAATAAAAAAGCGTCGCGATATGCGAGGTGATTTAACGTTTACAATAGATCCAAAAGATGCTAAGGATTTTGATGATGCATTATCTTTTAAAGTATTAGAAGATGGCACTTACGAAATAGGAATTCATATTGCAGATGTTTCTCATTATTTAATTCCAGGAACTATCTTAGATACCGAAGCTTTTGATAGAGCAACCTCTGTTTATTTAGTAGATAGAGTGGTGCCAATGCTTCCTGAAGTATTATCAAACAACGCTTGTTCATTAAGACCTAATGAAGAAAAATTTACTTTTTCAGCTGTTTTTAAAATAAATAATAAAGCAGAAGTAATAGATAAATGGTTTGGTAGAACTGTTACTTACAGTGATGCACGTTTTGCTTATGAAGAAGCGCAACATGTAATAGAAAGTGAACCATTAAAAGAAAATCAATTAGTTACTATACCTTCAGAAATATCTATCACAGGAAAATCGTACGAGGTTAAAAATACAATCACTGAAGCAATACTTAAATTAGATGAATTAGCTAAAATTCTTCGTAAAAAAAGAATGAAAGATGGCGCTATATCTTTTGATAAAGTAGAGGTTAAATTTAATTTAGATGAAAATAATAATCCTGAAGGAGTCTATTTTAAAGAAAGTAAAGATGCTAATAAGTTAATAGAAGAGTTTATGCTTCTTGCGAATAGAAGTGTTGCAGAATTTATAGGAAAACAAAGCCCTAAAAAAACATTTGTTTATCGGGTGCATGATAAACCTAACGATGATAAAATTGCTGCTTTACAAAATATTATTAAACAGTTTGGGTACAAACTAGATACTCGGGATCGAAAAACTACTTCCAATTCTTTAAATAATTTATTAAAAGATGTTCAAGGAAAAAAAGAACAAAATTTAATAGATACTCTAGCAATTCGTTCCATGAGTAAAGCGGTTTATACCACACAAAATATAGGACATTACGGACTAGCTTTCGATTATTACACTCATTTTACTTCACCTATTCGTCGTTATCCAGATATAATGGTGCATCGATTATTACAATTTTATTTAGAACAAGGGAAAACTGAAAACGAAGATCAATTCGAACAAAAATGTAGACATAGTAGTGAAATGGAAGGATTAGCTGCACAAGCAGAACGCGCAAGTATAAAATACATGCAAGTTAAATATATGTCCGACCATAAAGATCAAAATTTCTTAGGTGTGATATCTGGAGTAACAGACTGGGGAATCTATGTAGAAATCATTTCTAATAAATGTGAAGGGATGGTACGTTTACAAGATATAAAAGGAGATCATTATACATTTCATAAAGATGAATATGCTGCAGTAGGAGATCGTACAAAAATAAGTTACCAACTCGGAGACGAAGTTTATGTTCGTGTAAAAAATGCAGATTTAGTTAGAAAGCAATTAGACTTTGAATTACTTGGAAATAAAGATGACTTTGAAGTTAATTAAATCTTCTCAAATGTATTTAGTACTTTTGTAATACTATGTTTGATGGTTTACTATATGCTGCTTTTTATGGATTTTTATTAGCTTTTGCTATAGGACCCGTATTTTTTACTTTAATTGAAACTAGTATCACTAAAGGTTTTAAAGCTGCTGTTTTTTTTGATTTAGGCGCTTTATTTTCGGATGTAATCTTTATTATAATTGCATTTTATAGTACGAGTCAAATTCTTGATAAAGTAAAAGACGACCCTGCTTTACTTATTTTTGGAGGTGTTGTTTTAATTGCATTTGGAGTTATTTCTTATATCCGAACCTCAAAATCATTTATTAAAATAGTAAGAGAACACTATTCCGTAGAAACCAAAAAAAACCATGGAGGGCTTTTTTTAAAAGGCTTTTTATTAAACTTCGTTAATTTTGGTGTTTTAGCAGCTTGGATTGCAACTATTATTATCGCACAAGCAGTAACTACTCATAAAAACGGAGTTTTATTATTTTTATCTACCGCAATGATTACCTTGTTTTTAACCGATTTATTAAAAATATTTCTTGCTAAAAAACTAAAAAGTAATTTGACTCCTCGTTTTATTATTAAAACAAAAAAGTGGGTCAGTATTTTAATTATAGGTTTTGGAGTGTTGTTATTAATTCAAGGTATTTTCCCAGATAACCTTCAAGAAGGAATGGAATATATTCCTAATGCTACAGAAATTATAGAGTAATATATTTATTTGTAACTTTATAAAAAACTTATTATGAAGCATTTATTTTATTTATTAATTACTGCTGTACTTGTGTTTTCTTCTTGCGTATCTGATGACGATAGCGAGCCAATTATTGACTTAGGAAAAGTTTAAGAGGGAAGTATCGAGTTAAAATCCCCTCAAGAAATTGAAGATTTTGCTGCAAATAACTATAATACAATAAACGGAAGCTTAACTATTAAAGATTTTATAAACCAAGAGTACATCGTTAATTTAGACGCATTAAATGATATTAATAGGATAGAAGGTAATTTAAGTATTATTAACAATACTCATTTAACAGATATTTCAGGTTTAAGTAATTTAAACACTGTTAATAGTATGGATATTATTAATAACGATCAACTAACGAGTTTATCAAACTTATCTAATCTAAACCAAGTAAATGGCTATTTAAGAGTCGTAGATAATGATGCTTTAATAAATTTACAAGGGTTGCATAATATAGAAATTATGGGAGGATTAAACCTAGACAACAATGACGCCCTTACAAGTTTATATGGTTTAGATCATTTAATTAAATTTCACGATGGTTTTCTTATTAATAGGAATGATTTATTAATAAGTTTAAATGGACTAAACAACCTGAAGCTTACTGATTATATATTTATACATAACAACGATAACCTTTCTAATTTTTGTAGTTTACAAAGTTTAGAAAACACACCAAATTATACGGCATCCAGCAATGAATACAATCCATCATACCAAGATATATTAGATGGTTTTTGTAATTTAGAATAAATAAAAACAAAAAAAGCTCCAGTATAAACTGAAGCTTTTTGGAGGCGTCGAGCGGATTCGAACCGCTGTAAGAGCTTTTGCAGAGCCCGGCCTAGCCACTCGGCCACGACGCCCTAAATTCTTGTAAACTCAAGAATATCTTTTAGAGATGGCAAATATAATATAAAGTTCAACTTTTTCAATTAAAAATCAACTTATCTTTTTGCATTTATAGTTACACTAACAGCTGCCACATCACCACCTATAGGTGGATTTATCTTAGCAACGGTTATTTTTACATAACTAACTAATGGAATATCAAATAATATTTTATCAACGATACGCTTTCCTACGTGTTCTAATAATTTAGAACGAACAGCCATTTGTTCCACCACTATTTTCTGAAGTAGCACATAATCAACAGTATCTGCTAACTCGTCACTATTAGATGCTTTATCTAGATTTGCCCTCACTGAAAGATTTACTAAATAATCAGACCCAATCTGTCCTTCTTCTAGTAAACAGCCGTGAAAGGCATAAATTTTTATATTTTTTAATCGTATCGTGCTCATTTCAACTATTTTTGCAAAGTTACAAATACTTAACTTGTAGTGGGGAATTGTAAATATTAAATTAGTTTATTAAGATGTTAGAAAAAACGACACCTCTCAATTTTATTGAGCATATTATTGAAGAAGATTTAGCCAACGGAATGCTAAAAGAAAACTTACGTTTTCGTTTTCCGCCAGAACCAAATGGATATTTACATATTGGACACACTAAAGCGCTTGGTATTAGTTTTGGATTGGGGGAAAAATACGATGCACCCGTAAACCTTAGGTTCGACGATACCAATCCGGCAAAAGAAGAGCAAAAATATGTAGACGCGATTAAAGAAGATATTACCTGGATGGGTTATCAATGGGACCAGGAGCTGTATTCCTCAGACTATTTTCAAAAACTATATGATTGGGCGATTCGTTTTATTAAAAACGGAAAAGCATATATAGACTCACAAACTAGTGAAGATATGAGAGCGCAAAAAGGAACACCAACGCAAGTTGGAACCAATAGCCCTTATAGAAATAGATCTGTTGAAGAAAATTTAGATCTTTTCACAAAAATGAAAGACGGAGCCTTTAACGAAGGAACCCATGTGTTAAGAGCAAAAATTGATATGGAAGACCCTAATATGTTAATGCGGGACCCTATTATGTATCGTGTTTTAAAGAAAGCACATCACAGAACAGGAAACGATTGGTGTATTTATCCGATGTACGATTGGACACACGGCGAAAGCGACTATATCGAACAAATTTCACACTCTCTATGCTCTTTAGAGTTTAAACCTCACAGAAAGCTTTACGATTGGTTTAGAGATGAGGTTTATAAAGAGAACTCAAACGAACTTCCTTTACCTCCAAAACAACGGGAATTTGCCCGTTTAAATTTGAGTTATACCATTATGAGTAAACGAAAGTTGCTTCAATTGGTAGAAGAAAATGTGGTGAATGGATGGGACGATCCAAGAATGCCAACCATTTCTGGTTTACGAAGAAGAGGATATACACCCAATGCAATAAAAAAGTTTATTGAAGCTGTTGGAGTTGCTAAACGTGAAAACGTGATTGACGTTTCTTTATTAGAATTTTGTATTCGTGAAGATTTAAATAAAATTGCCCCTCGTGTTATGGCTGTTTTAAACCCTGTTAAATTAACAATTACCAACTATCCTGAAGGAAAAGAAGAATTATTAAAAGCCGAAAATAACCCGGAAGCCGAAAAGGCCGGATTTAGAGAAGTTCCTTTTTCTAAAGAGCTATATATTGAAAGAGAAGATTTTAAAGAAGAAGCGAGTGGTAACTTTTTCCGATTAACACTTGGAAAAGAAGTACGTTTAAAAAACGCATACATCATCAAAGCAGATTCAGTTTTAAAAGACAATCAAGGAAATATTACTGAAATATTATGTTCATACGATGCTGACAGTTTAAGCGGTACTGGAACTGAAGCTAGTATTAGAAAAGTAAAAGGGACACTTCATTGGGTTTCTATTGCTCATGCTTTAAAAACCGAAGTAAGATCCTACGACCGTTTGTTTACAGATGAAGCACCAGATAGTCATAAAGACAAAACTTTTATGGAGTTTATTAACCCAAATTCTCTTACTGTTTCAGAAGCTTTTGTGGAGCCTAGTATGGCTTCTGTAAAAAAAGGAGATAGTTTTCAATTTCAACGATTGGGATATTTTAATGTGGATGATGATGCTACTTCAGAAAATATAGTTTTTAATAAAACAGTAGGATTGCGAGATTCTTGGGAAAAGAAAAAACCAGTTCAAAAACAAGTGGCACAAGCTCAAATACCACAGATTTCACCCATTAATGAAATTATGCGATTTGGTAAAAAATACACAAAACTACCTATCGAAAAACAAGAATTAGCTAAAACAAGAATCCAAGAATTAGCAACAAATATTTCTTACGACGAATTAGCACCTTTCTTTGGAACCGCTGTTAAAAAAGTAGGCACCCGAATTGTAACGATGATAAGTTTAGGGGTTTTGTTAAATAATAACCAAGAATCAACTCCAGAAATTAAAGAGTTTGTAACAAAAGCCTTGGATGATAAAGACGAGTTATTGGTAATGGAAGCAAAAAAAATAACCTTCTAAATATTTAGAAGGTTATTTTTTAATTTATCTAATAATCAAAATCTGATTGAGGAGGCTCAGGCTTCTTATTCTTTTTGTTTACAATCCCTTTAGCTTCATTATCTTTTTTCATTTGTTCCCCAATTTGATTACTGGCAACAAAAGATGCTATCATATTGTTTAACATATCACTTCCAGCTTGAGGTGAATTAGGTAATAATATTAAATTGGAATTAGTGGCATCTCCAACAGATTGCAACGTATCATAATGTTGAGTAACCACGATCAATGCAGATGCTTCTTGAGAATTAATACCTACATTATTTAAAACATCAACACTATCTTCAAGACCTCGTGCAATTTCTCTACGTTGATCAGCAATACCCAACCCTTGTAACCGTTTACTTTCAGCTTCAGCTTTTGCTCTTTCAATAATTAATATTCGTTGCGCATCTCCTTCGTGTTGTGCAGCAACTTTTTCTCTTTCAGCAGCATTAATACGGTTCATTGCAATTTTCACTAATTGATCAGGATCAATATCCGTTACCAAAGCTTTTACAATATCATATCCATAATTTAACATTGCTTCTTTTAATTCTCTTTGAATCGCAACTGCTATTTCTTCTTTTTTAACAAATACGTCATCCAATTTCATTTTCGGAACTTCAGCACGAACAACATCAAATATAAAAGCGGTAATTTGTTCGTGAGGGTTTTGTAATTTATAGAAGGCGTTGTATACGTGTTCTCTTTGTATTTGAAACTGAACTGAAATTTTTAAATGAACAAATACATCATCTTTTGTTTTTGTTTCGACTATAACATCTAACTGTTGGATACGTAAGTTTACTCGCCCAGCGATTCTGTCAACAAAAGGAATTTTCATATTAATTCCCGCGCCATAATCTCTAGAAAATTTTCCAAATCGTTCAACAATAGCAATGGTTTGTTGTTTTACAATAAAAAAGGAAGCAAGTAGTAAAACAAATAGTCCAATTATAATAATAGGTAATCCAATATAGTTCATAGCAAATATTTTTTAGATTAAACGTAACGTTCAAGATACGAAAAAAAGGTTACTTTTGCCGCCTTTATAACCCCCTTAATTATGAGTCTTAAAAATATATTTTTCGTTACCATTTTGTTTTTGTTTACTCAAGAGTCAATATCACAACGTAATTTTGATGAATCTAACTTTTTAGGAATTACTGGAGGGTATACAATGTTTGATATCATGACTTCGGACTTTAATACCAAACAAGCTGGAGGTTTTATAGGTGGATTTTCAACTCGAGGAGCTTTTAGAAATGATTTTGATTTAATTTTTGGACTTAATTACTTCTCCAATAATGTTGAAATATTTGGAACCGCACCAGTACCACTTCCAACAACTTCAGATACTCAGTACATAGACTACAACCTGCAAGGAGTTCAGCTTTATTTTTTAGGAAGTTATAACATCATTAAAAATCATTTATCGCTAGAGTTTGGACCTGTTTTGAATATTAGCGGAAAACTAAAACTTAAATCCGAAACTTTTGAAGACTATATATTAGATGGTTATAACTCTTTAAAAGCAAAAGACATTCAAGATGTATCTCCTGTAAATTTTCATTTACATGGTGGTATAACGGGTGGAGCAAAAAACTTTAGACTATCGGTTCAATATCAATATGGCGTAACAAATATGTTAGGTAAACTAAATAAAAATGATTTAGAATACGATAATTTTAAAGGTAACAGTTCTTTAATAGTCTTAGCTGGAATATTTTACTTTTAAGATAAAAAAGAGATCGTCTTTTTTATTCTACTAATCGTTTCTTCTTTACCAAGTATAGCAGCAATATCAAACACATCTGGACCTTTCATTTCCCCTACAAGAGAAAGCCTTAATGGCATCATTACTTTTCCAAATCCGATTTCTTGACTCGTAAGCCATCCTTTTACTTTATTTGAAATCTCATCTGAAGTAAACTCGTCACATTCATTTAAAAGACCCAATACTTCGGACATTAATTCAGAAGTTCCTTCTTTAAATGCTTTTTTTGAAGCTTTTTCATCATAAGCGGCTGGAGCTTCAAAAAAGAAACTTCCTTGCTCCCAAAGATCACTCACAAAAGTTGCGCGCTCTTTTATAGACTCCACTATAATGGAAAGATTTTTATGGGTAACAATACCTTTATCTTCTAATAGTTTTGAAAACAAACTTGTTAAGGTTTCATTATCTTTTACTTGTAGGTAATGATGTTGAAACCATTTTGTTTTTTCTGGATCAAATTTAGCTCCTGCTTTGTTAACCCTACTTAAATCGAATGTTTCCACCAATTCTTCCAAGCTAAAAATTTCTTGTTCCGTACCAGGATTCCAGCCTAATAAAGCCAACATATTTATGACTGCTTCCGGAAAATAACCATCTTCTCTATAACCAGAAAACACTTCACCTTCTTTGGTTTTCCATTGTGTTGGGAATACTGGGAATCCCATTTTATCACCATCACGTTTACTTAATTTTCCTTTACCAACAGGTTTCATTATTAATGGTAAATGAGCAAATTCTGGAGACTCCCAGTCGAATGCTTCGTATAAAGCGATATGTAATGGAACCGAAGGTAGCCATTCCTCACCACGAATTACGTGAGTGATTTCCATAAAGTGATCGTCTACAATATTTGCCAAATGATAGGTTGGCATACCATCACTCTTAAACAATACTTTATCATCTAAAAGTTCTTTTTTAAACGATACATGACCCCTTATAATATCATCTGTTGTAATAACGCTATCTGGCCCTTCTACAGGATGATGCATTTTAAAACGAACCACATAATCGTCTCCGTTTTTAATTTTAGTTGCCACTTCTTCCTGAGACAAGGAAATCGAGTTGCTTAATTTTTCTCTATTATGCCAATTATATATAAAAGTCTTTTTTTCAGCTTCATATTCTTTTCGCATCCCATTTAAATCCTCTGCAGTATCAAAAGCATAATAAGCATTTCCGGAAGCAATAAGTTGTTCGGCATATTGCTTATACATACCCTTTCGTTCACTTTGACGGTAAGGACCAAATTCGCCACCTTTTCCAATGCCTTCATCAACTGTTATATTTAGCCAATTTAGCGCTTCTACTATATAGTCTTCAGCTCCTTCTACATACCTGTTTTGATCGGTATCTTCTATACGTAAAACGAAATCTCCTCCGTGTTTTTTAGCAAATAAATAATTAAATAAGGCGGTTCTTACTCCTCCAATATGTAAAGGTCCTGTAGGACTTGGTGCAAAACGAACTCTAACTTTTTTAGACATAATTTCTCCCGTGAAAACGGAAACTTTTTATTTTAAACTTAGCATCGGCGTTAAAGGCGAAAGTTGTTTAAATAGTGAAACATAATTGATGCGGCAAAGGTACAATACCTGTTGAGGTTTTTAAAAGTATAATTTGGTTTAATTTTTGCAACATAATATTAACAGGCAGATCGAAATTAATATAGTATTTTCGAGGTGTAATTCCTATGTAGGTAGGAATCTTAAAATTAAAATAGCGCTATGTCAGGAGAGATCGCTGCCTGCGCAGGTATTTATGAGCAACTTTTCAATAATCCAGCAAAAGCTGGAACAATTTATCAAGAAATACTATACCAGCGAATTAATAAAAGGAGCTATTCTTTTTTTCGCAATAGGACTCTTATATCTTATTATTACCTTACTTATTGAATATTTTTTATGGCTAAACCCCTTAGGAAGAACCATTTTGTTTTGGACATTTGTATTGGTAGAAATGGCTTTGTTTGTTCGATTTATTGCAATGCCTTTATTAAAACTTTTTAATCTTCAACAAGGAATAACTAACGAAGAGGCCTCTAAATTAATTGGAAATCATTTTCCTGAAGTTAGCGATAAGCTTTTAAATGTGATTCAGTTGAATCAAAACCAACGAGAATCTGAACTTTTACTAGCGAGTATCGATCAAAAATCTTCCGATTTACAACCGATTCCTTTTAAAACAGCAATTAATTTTAAAACGAATAGCAAATACCTAAAATATGCAGCAATACCTATAATTATATTTTTGCTGTTTACCGCTTTAGGTGATAAAGATATTTTTTCAAGCAGCTATAAAAGAGTTGTAAATTATGATACTGCCTACGAGCCACCAGCACCTTTTGCATTTCAGGTTTTAAATAATTCATTAACTGCTATAGAAAACAAAAGTTATACGTTAAAAATTAAAACGGTTGGAGAGTATGCGCCCGAAAATGCTAGTATTTCTTTTAATGACGAAACCTATTACTTAAAACAATTTGCTCCCGGAGTTTTTGAATACACTTTTCTACAACCTATAAATTCAATTGATTTTACTTTAAAAGCAAACAAAGTTAGCTCTAAAGAATATACACTTGATGTTGTAAAAACGCCATCTTTAGTTAGTTTTAAAATGAAATTAGACTATCCATCCTACACCGGAAAAAAGGATGAGGTTTTAGAAAGTTCTGGAAATGCTATCATTCCTCAAGGAACCAAAGTTACTTGGGATATTTACGCAAAAAACACAGAGGAAGTTAATTTAAAAACAAAAGATTCTAGCTATACGTTTACACTATTAAAAGACGCAGAACATGGAAGTATTGGACCAGATAGAGCATATAGATACCAAAAAGGAATATATAATAAATTAGATTACACCATAACCACTTCCAATAAAAACCTAAAAGATTACGAAAACCTATCGTTTACTTTAGGAGTAGTTAGAGATGAATATCCAGAAATAAAAGTAGCTTCCAAACAAGACAGTACCGATAGTCAAATATTATATTTTTTAGGAAATGTGTCGGATGATTATGGACTTACAAAATTACAGTTAGTTTATTATCCTTCTGGAGACGAAGAGAGTAAACAAAGCAAACCCTTACCATTAAACGATGCAAATTTTGATCAGTTTGTGTATGATTTTCCAGGTAATTTATCATTAACCGAAGGAATATCTTACGATTATTATTTTCAAGTTTTTGATAATGATGCCATTCATAATTTTAAATCTAGTAAGTCTGCAATTTATTCTTTCAGAAAGTTAACTCAAGACGAAATTGAAAACGAACAACTTCAAAACCAAGAGAAAACCATAGAAGGGTTAGATAAGTCTTTGGAGAATATGAAGCAACAAGATAAAACACTGGAAGAGATTTCTAAAAATCAAAAAGAAAAAAAAGAACTCAACTGGAACGATAAAAAGAAGCTTGAAAAATTCCTTAAAAAACAGGAACAGCAAGAGGAAATGATGAAAAATTTCTCAAAAGAATTAAAAGAGAATTTGGAGAATTTTCAACCAGAAAATAAAGAAAAAGACCCTTTTAAGGAACAATTAAAAGAACGTTTTCAAGAAAATGAAGAGCAGTTAAAGAAAAATGAAAAGCTGTTAGACGAGCTTGAAAAACTTCAAGATAAAATTGAAAAAGAGGAGTTAACCGAAAAATTAGAAAAGCTTTCTAAGCAGAATAAAAATCAAGAAAAAAACTTAGAGCAGTTAGTAGAGTTAACAAAACGATATTATGTCACTAAAAAGGCTGAAAAATTAGCTGAAGAATTAAATAAACTAGCTGAAGAGCAAGAAAAACTCGCCAACGCTCCAGAAGAAGAAAACACAAAAGAAGCTCAAGAAGAACTAAATAAAAAGTTTGAAGAATTTACAAAGGAGAAAGAAGAGCTTCAAAAAGACAATAAGGAACTAAAAGAACCGATGGATATTCCCGAAGATAAAAAGGGAGAAGAAGAAGTTAAAGAAGAACAAGAAAAGGCGAGTGATGAATTAGAAAAAGGCGACAAGAAAGAAGCCTCTAAAAGTCAGAAAAAAGCAGCTCAAAAAATGAAGAAAATGGGTCAGCAAATGCAGATGCAAATGCAATCTGGTCAAATGGAAACACTAGATGAAGATCTAGAAATGCTACGCCAAATATTAGATAATTTAGTGGTTTTCTCTTTTGAGCAAGAAGACTTAATGGGGGAATTTAAGATTACTGATTATGGAAGTCCTTTGTTTGGAAAAAAATTAATCAAGCAAAACGACTTAAAACAAAACTTTGAACATGTAGACGATAGTCTTTTTGCGTTGTCGTTAAGACAGCCAAGACTTGGAGGAAAAATCAACGAATCTTTAACGGATGTCACCTATAATTTAGACAAAAGTTTAGAGCGTTTGGCAGAAAACGAAATTAGAAAAGGAATTTCAAGTCAACAATATACAGTAACTGGCGCCAACGAATTAGCTATTTTACTAAGTGATATTTTAGGAAGTATGCAAGACCAAATGAGCAGTATGGGGAAAGGAAAAGGAAAGGGCAAGGGAAAAGGCAAAGGTAAAGGAGAGGGAGAAGGTGAAGGAAAAGGTTTTCAATTACCAGATATTATAAAAAAGCAAGAAGGTCTTAACGAAAAAATGAAAGAAGGGCTTGGAAAAAAAGGCGAAAAAGGAAAAGAAGGAGAAGGCGAAGGCAAAGGCAAAGGCAAAGGTGAAGGTGAAGGTGAGGGAGAAGGCCAAGGAGAAGGTGATGGATCTGGTGAAAACGGAAAGAACGGAAAGAATGGAAAGAACGGTAAAGACGGAAAACAAAAAGGAGAAGAAGGTTATGGAAATGGAGAGGATGTAAACGGTAAACTATTCGAAATATTTAAAGAACAACAAATGCTTCGTCAACAGTTACAAGATAAAATAAATCAACTTGGCGATAAAGGAAAGGCTAGTGATTTACTTCGTGAAATGGAAAATATCGAACAACAGTTATTAGAGAAAGGTTTTGATCAAAATACATTAGAGAAAATGCAAAACCTTCAACATGAGTTGTTGAAATTGGACAAAGCTACTTTCGAACAAGGCGAAGAAATGAAACGGGAGTCTAAAACAAATCGTAAGAATTTTGAAAATAACGTTACTACCAATCCAGAAGATATTAAAAAGTATTTCAACACTACCGAAATTTTAAATCGAGAGGCGCTACCTTTGCGGCTAGAATACAAACAAAAAGTGCAAGAATATTTTAAGAATAAAGATGATTGATTTTTTTTCAGAGACAGCATTTAATTTACAAAATTCAGAAGAAATAGCTAGCTGGATATCTGCTATTATTTTAAATGAAAATTTTGAGGAGGGAGAAGTAAGTTATATTTTTTGTGATGATGAATACCTCCACAAATTAAATCTAGAATTTTTAAAGCATGATACGTTAACCGATATTATTAGCTTTGACAATAGTTTAGGAAACGAAATCAATGGCGATATTTTTATTTCAGTAGAGCGAGTTAAAGAGAATGCTAGTTCATATAATACCACTTTTGAAAACGAATTACATCGTGTAATTATTCATGGTATTTTACACTATTGTGGTTATAAAGATAAAACCAAAAAAGACGCTGATATAATGAGAACCAAAGAAGATATAGCGCTTTCCCTAAGAAATTTTTTATAGTATACTGAAAATCAATTTAATACAATTTTAACAAACTGATTGTAAGTTATTTAACTATATTTGCACGCTCTTGAAAAACCAAGATCATCATTAAAATTTATTTATAGATGTTCCACGTGGAACATCTATAAATAAATTTTAATTAATAATAAAATAATTTATATGTATGTTCTAATTGAGCAAACATATAAAACAATAAAGACACATAAAACAAATCGAATACTATGTTTCCAAACGAATATGATGTTATAGTTGTTGGTGCTGGACACGCTGGCTCAGAAGCAGCTTCTGCAGCTGCCAATTTAGGATCAAAAACATTGTTGATTACAATGAATTTACAAAATATCGCACAGATGTCTTGTAATCCTGCTATGGGTGGAATTGCGAAAGGTCAAATTATTCGTGAAATTGATGCATTAGGAGGGTATAGCGGAATTGTTTCTGACGAAACAGCTATACAGTTTAAAATGTTGAACAAATCTAAAGGACCTGCAATGTGGAGTCCTCGAGTACAAAGTGACCGTATGCGTTTCTCTGAAAAGTGGAGGGATATGATGGAAAAAACCCAAAACCTTGATTTTTATCAAGAAATGGTTTCTGGTTTGCTAATAGAAAACGAAAAAGTTGTTGGAGTTAAAACATCGCTTGGTATTGAAATAAGATCTAAGTCGGTTGTATTAACTAATGGTACTTTTTTAAACGGGATTATACATATTGGAGACAAACAGTTTGGTGGAGGAAGAGCAGGCGAAAG
>TARA_R110000787_G_scaffold177485_1_pt1 | contig 15397 bp, 10 predicted proteins | sample TARA_R110000787 | Tara Oceans TARA_R110000787 (sample SAMEA4397920) | marine metagenome | biome: Polar Biome; feature: [DCM] deep chlorophyll maximum layer (ENVO:01000326); material: water (ENVO:00002006), including particulate matter (ENVO:01000060) such as... | depth 35 m
GGCCGTTGGCCTCATAATAAATCAAGTTGGCTGACCCCTTGATTTTATTTTTTCGGTCAATACCTTAATTTTTTTCTTACCACCCACCACGATATCCATTTGTAGCGCAGGAGGAAAACAAAAAATTGATTAGAATTAACCAAAAAATCTAATAAACATTTTTGATACCATTTTTTACCATTATGAATCATCCATTTCCTCTTCAGTATTCTAAATAAACACTGAGCTCCATACTTCAGACGCAAAACCAAGGTAGTCATACTCCATTGATATAAGTTAATACCTTGAAGGATTAATAGAATTTATAATTTTTAAGAATGTCGTTCTTATCAAAGACAAATAAAGCTTGCTTTGCTCCATTGCTACAAAGTAACCCTTCATCTTCTTTATCTAAGATTTCAATGCAAGACATTCTATTGGTGAAGTTTTTCACTTGGCATTTAAGTGTTACGCCGTTCTCGGGTTTTAAATGACCATTTATTAAGTTCTCTTTTGGTGGGTATGGGCAATCATGATCAATCTTGCTATTAAAACTGGTGTTTGAGCATCCTTGGATTAGTAACACGCTAAGACTGAGTGACAGTGAAATTAATAGTGGCTGCTTTTTCATATAGTGATTTCCATTTCTTGTTGATTAAAATATTTGTGTCAGGGAAAAGTTGATCATCCTTTTCATACTTACTTTTATCCCAGAACATATGGGCCTACTTTTACTGGGCTTGTTGTGTGATCTTCACATTATTATTTGAATCCATTACCACCCATAATTAATGGATTCTATAGCCGATAGATCAGCCATAATGTTCTGGTTATAAAAGGAGTTATGATTTAATTTTTACGGGTACAGTCATCACTCATCGCAATACTCTAAATAAACATATCCTTTATCTCGCATACATTCAGCGTATTCTTTAGTGAGTCTTCCCATTGCTTCTGCCCCACGTTGCATTTCCTTATTTCACTGGCCAATTGATGAAAAACAGCTTTGTGGTATTGGATCAGGCCTAAACAGTGCGGTCTTTCCAGGATTGTTTTGCCTCAATTCTTTGCTTTTTTTGGCAATAACATCTGCCTCTGACAGCCGTCCTGTTTGACGAAGGGACTTTTCATATTCATCAAGATGATTTGCAAGTTCAATCGGATCTGAGTGATCAGCCTTCATTTGATAAAGTAACGGTAAAGACCTTTCAAAAAGAACATTGGCTTCTAAGTAACGCTGTTGAGCACTATATAATCTGGCAAGTTCTGATATATTTTGTGTAATCTTTGCTTCATCATTATCATCCACCTTTTCACGAACAATAATGGATTGTTTCAACCATTTTTCAGCTTCATCCAATCTACAAAGCTTAATATTTGTTCTTCCTAAACCATACATTGCAATGGCAATATATTGCTGGTCTCTATTTTTATTTGCCGCCCTCAGTGTTTTTTCATAACTTCGAAGTGCTTCCTGATAACGCCCAGAAAGGTATGCTTTATTACCCTCATAATTTAGTTGTTGTTGATGTGAAACAGTCGCACAGCTCATGCTTGAGAGAATTAATAACAAAACTAGAAATATTTTTAGTAAATGCATTTTTCATCCTTAAATTTATTGCAAATAGATACTCAATTGGGAATTTATTAATAGTTCTCATCTTGTTTTTGGAGAGGTGTTACGCAACAGATCACTCATCTCGTGATTATTCTGATTTTGCACATCCCGTTGCAGTTGTGTTGCTCTATCGGGATATTCTTCGGTGTGGTCTGTTGAGTGCCATGAAGAAGAGACTTCTGGCAGAAATTCCTTATCGACGTAGACCAAATTAATGTCTTGATGGGGATTCACATTGCCTAATATTTCCTGCTGTTTTTTATTAGCCACCAAAACGATAGTAGTTGCAGCAACTGGCTTGTCTTTGGTTTTTATCAACGCACTTTTTACCGTTGCAACATTGAGTGCCTGACTTTTACCTAAAATACCCACTGAAAGCTCTTTACCTGAGGAAAGTAATTGAACAAGTTGGTCTATCGCCACCGTTGACTGGCCCATTTCGAACGTTGCCAGCATGAGTTTTTCTGAAATCAAGTTGCCTGGGCTGGGTACTTCAAGAAAATACAGATCAGTTGAATCAGTAATTTCCATGATTGATGTCATCTGATCTGAATAAGGGGTTGGACGTTTTTGGGCAGATAATTTAGTAGATGTGTAACAGCCAGTAACAAGGCTAAAAAGCAGGGTGAAAAGAGTCAGTCTTAGAATGTTTTTTTTCATGATTCATCCTTAAATCAAAGTAATTTAACTAGGGTGTTAATTACGTTCTTGGGTAGAAATCCTTTTTGATAAGTACATACTGATGTCAGTCATCTGCTAAACATTCAGGTGGAGGATTTTTTGTTTTCTCACGACTACAAAGCTGGGGCGCAAGTGCATGAGTTAGGCAGTAGTTATAATCACTTTTTACTTTGCAATACCAACTATTTATCCGCCTCTCTACAGATGGTGATGGGATGACAGCGTTTGGTTGACAGGCGGGGTAGTTACGATAGCGTGTGTCAGTACATGCCTCATTAAGCGTCCAATTTGTATTTTGCTGAATAAAGCCCGCTTTTATCATGCACTTATCCACTAAAAAACCATGATTAAATTGTTCATCTTCTTCAATAACACCAGTTTTCTCATATGCTTTTCTATAAGGCCAACCCAGAGTGCTAGGAGCTATAGCACCACACTCCAATAATGCTTTTTTTACATCAAGCTGTGACTTATTAGATTTTTTCCACATTTGATAATCTTCCGGTGGTGGCTTATCAATATTGCGAATACTGTACTGAGTACAACCAACTAGTAAAAAGAACAAAACAAGCAAGGTATTCTTCAACATTATTGCGTTCCTATTGTTGTAGTAGCCGGGATGTTTATCGAAGATGGTGCTCCATATTGTTTTATGCAGGCCCTGCTTCCAACACCATAACAACCATGGGCGGAAGTTGACTGTCCAAATATGTTGATCCATTCTTTTATTAAATTACTTCCTTCAGGGACTTCCCCATAAGTGGTTTGATTACCGCCTATTAATCTTCCCACAAAATCCGCCATATGATTTTGTAACTCAACTGAAGTCTGGTTACCGCCGCTTAAAGTATCTAAGGAGTTAGCTGCCTCTTGAGCAGAATATGCTGGTCCCACAAACTTTATGTTTGTATTACTAAGGGGCTCAACTAAGCCCATGGTTTGAAGTGTTTCCATAGCATTACCAATCGTCATCGATCCACGACTATGACCAGTCAAATTAAGTCCGTCCTGCCCATATATTTGGGACAGATTTATAATTTCTTGTGTAGCATTAGTGTTTCCCAATGCAGCACTTTCTAAACCTTTCTGATACCCCGCTACAAGCAGTTCTGAAAGAAAATTATTTGTGTCTGGAAAATGGACCAGATAAACCTTCTCGCCAACTGGTGCCTCGGCCATTTGAACGGAATAAGCTCCAGCTGCCGATTCATCGTTAAAAAGACCATTAGTGAATACATTAAGCTTCTTGTTTTCTCCAGTTGCTTTTAATTTGAATTTTTCAGCCTCATCTATTTCGTGCAATATGGGTTTGCCTTCACTGTCTCGAACAACATTTCCTTCATCATCCCTTTCAACTTCAAAAACTTTAGCTTTGGCCAAAAACATTTTTTTAAATGCTTCATCAGTAAATGTTGAAATCGTTGCAGAAAGTAGCAGTTTATCCGCTTGTTCCTGCTGTGCTTTTTCTTGTAAAACCTCCATATCTGGTCTTTCCAGAACGCGATTTGTATCTGAGGTATCTCGATTTAATGATGCAAGGGTTTCTTCAGTATTTTTATCCGTTAATTCTATTTGAGCGGCTTCGTCGGTAATTGTGATGCTAGCCGGACTTATCGCACTCAGTGTTGTGCTGCTGTCCTTAATATCTGCTTCGCCATGATTCTGTAAATTGCTAGCAAGCCCCTTAGCGGCAGCATATTTACTGGTTAGCATGTCACTGCTGAGTGTTAGACCTTGAGAGCTGGCCTCAGCATCCATATGGTTTTGGATATCATTTACATTCAAAGTACTGGTAATGAGTTGGTTTTTGTCTGAAGAGGCAGCGCTTTCCATCACTGCGCCCTTAAGATCTGTGTTACCAGCGACGGTGATATCAAATCCTTCTCCTCCCGCTTTGATACCACTTTGCTCATAAACACTCGCGTAATTGCTGTTACTTTTTTGTTTGCTATTGCTAATGCTGCCGCCAGCAATACCAGCTCCGATGGGTATGCTGATGCTTATACCAGTGTTGCTTTGTTTAGCCTTGCTGGTCGCGGTATCCTGCACACTTTCAATGTTAAGATCTCCCGCAACATCGGCAATCACTTGTTTTCCGCTAACATTGGCACCTATTAAATTTGTGTCGTTGCCAGAATTCAGAGCAAGTGTTTCTCCAGCAGAAACCTGTGTATTGTTGTAAGTCAGACTGTCACTATTGGCTTTTCCTTTACCTTGGCTGGCTGCCAGATCGAGGCTTAAACCTGTTCCCTCACCGCCGATTCCAATAGAAACTCCAATACTGGCACTACTGGATTTGTTTTTACTTTGATTGGTTTCTTTATCGGCACTGGCGATCAAGTTGATGTTTCGTGAAGCATCGAGGGTGACGTTTTTATCTGCTGCAATATGACTCCCCACTATAGTTAAGTCATCCTGAGTTGCTTTGATACTGACATCACCACCGGCCTTCACTAGACTGCCTTGGTTATTAGTTAGGCTAGAGCTGCTAGAGCTTTCACTGTTGATGCTACCAACACTAATACTCAATTTGATGCCGGCCGAAGAAGCTGCATCCTTAATCTCGCCCGCATTGATGGCATCAATGGCAGCACCGCCTTGTTCCATGAGTGTTGCGCTATTGGCATAAGTTTGTAGTGCGTTCAACGCTTTGTTTCGACTACCTTCGCTTTTTAAAGTGTGCTGTGTGGTATCTACAACATTTTGTGCAAGGTTAAATGCACTGCTTTGAACGGCAAGCGTTAAGCCACTTTGTTTAAATTTAGTCTCTTGGGTTTTATCACGTGTGTTTTGTCCGGCAACGATATTGACCTGTTGGGCACTGATGTCAATATTGCCTTGCGGGGCTAGCACATCACTAGCTTTTTGGGTGTAGCGTTTACCTGCTTCAATTGCCACATCACCTTCAACACTTCCCACGGTGCTGCCAGTTTGCTTTTTACTATTGTGAGTCTGGGTTGTATTGAGTGAGCTGGAACCCATAGTGACACTGGCACCACTTGTATTTAGGCCACTCGTTTTGGTTTTACGCATATGAAATTCGTAAGCTGTATCTTTCGCAGAAGTGATATTCACGTTATCTCCAGCGTTTAATACAGTGCCGTTATCACTGATAACATTGCTGCCACGAATGTTCAGTTCGTTACCGGCATCTAACATAACGTTTTCACCGCTGAAGTTACTACTGATGCTGTTATCCGATTTGAAAACATCACGCCGAGTTTTGGTTTTACTGCTGAAGGTGCTGCTTCTTTTTACTTTGCGTGCCGTATCAAAGTTGCTGGTTTCACGGCCTTCGATGATGTTGATGTTTTGCATGGCAGTAACATTAATTGCGCCAACTTCACTGATAATGCTAGCGGCTGTTGCGTTAAAGTCGTTGCCTGCATTTAATGCAATATCGCCAGTTGTTTCGATGATGCTGCCAATCTCCTGCGTGCCGCCATGTTTTACATAGTTTTTCGCATTACGAATACTGCTGTTCTGTTCAGCAATCTGCACTGTGCCAAGATTGATGTTTTCTTCAGCGTTAATTTGTGTGATGCTACCTTCACCCTGATTAACGATATTGGCCGCCATCAAGTTAACGTCATTACCTGCTGAAGCAATGAGAATGGCATCGGGATTACTGAGATACAGTCCGGCAACACGATCTATATTCGTACGACTAAAACTGCTGGCCCCTTCGCTTTCTTTGCTGCTTTGTGTCGTACTCCGAAGATTAATATCATTGCCTGCCTCCAACAACATGGCATCTCCAGCTCTGACTTGACCGCCCATGTTGTTGATATCATCTTTCGCTTTTAATAATGTCGAATCAGCCACAATCTGACCGCCCAGATTATTGATATTGTCCGCATTCAATTCCACGATGTCTCGACCTGCAATCGTCCCCTCATTGGTCACATTTGCAGTGAGATTCATGGTGACCGTGTTGCCTGCCATCAAACCGGTGGTCAGCTGCATGTCCTCTGTCTGTGGCCTTATATACACCTGAGGTACCAAGGCTTGAGTAACTGTTCCATCAGGTAGCGTGACTGTTTGCTCAACCAGCCAGACAATATCGCTGGTGAGCTGAGCCATCTGCTCGGCTGAAAGTGCCACACCCGGAATAAGCTGTAAATCACTCACCTGTGTAAGAGCCGATGTCATCAACGCCTGATATTGCGCTTCATCAGTAGCGTGTCCATCAAGGAATCGACGGCCTGTTAGTTGGGCTATTTGTTCACGCACCAGACGTTGTTCATAGAAACCATCACCCAAACGTTTTTGAGTCGTTGCAGGGTCGAATGTCAGCTGCTGCAACATGTAGTCAGAACTTAACCAAGAGCGATAATTGGCAAAGCGTGGATTGGTTTCAATCAGATAATCTGCTGCAACATCAGGTGTGGGTTGAAATAAGTTGCTGGTGACAATGGGTAATGCCGCCGAGTTAACTGTAGTGCCGCTGCCCGCTGGAACGGTATTACCATCCAATTGTGTAGTGGCAAGGTTATACGTCACGACTTGGTTGGCTGGATTGTAAGGGCCTATAACATCAACATCGTAATCATTGTCGTTGCCGTCCCAATCGTAATAATAAGCCGTGCCACTATAGCTTGTGGTGGTCCGGCCTTCTGAATTCAGGTTTTGTACTGAGGCGCCAGTAACATCAAGATTTCCTCCGGCGATGATTTGGCTATCACTATTAAGCACCGAGCCGCTGATAAACATATCGCCACCCGAGAGAATCTGACCAGGAGCTGAGGATACGATTTGTGTTTCGTAGAATCTTTTTGTACCTAAGTAGCGTGTATATTCGCGGAATGTGTATGACCCTGCTGAACGCCATTCAACATGAACGTTACCAATTTTAGCCCCCGGATAATCCGCAGTTTCGTAGATAACACCTGTCCCAGCCGGGGTGAATCGATCAAAACTACCGCTTCCAGTTTGAACAACTTCGGTAATGAGTTCGGCATTCAAGTTTTGTAAATCAGCTATGGTCAAAGCTGCATTACCTAATGCCTCGATAGTAGCACCATCATTGATGAGTGAATCTGCTGCTCCAATAGCTTGATTAGCCCCATCCAGACTACCAGCGATTACCAGATCGCCTGCACTGAATATCAAGCTATTATCGCGATTTTCGATGCTCACGGCACCGATATCAAGCTGATCACGGGCGGCCACAGCCCCTGCATCATTGCCAAGTTGGGCGACTTGAATGCCGATTTGATCGCCAAAGATGCTACCTGTTTGACTGTTGAACAGATTGTCAGCATTGATAAGTGTATTTACGCCATCAATCATGCCGTGGTTTGTGATCGTGTCAGCAGCGGTAATATTAGTATCAAGGCCAGCTATCTCCCCATTAACCATATTGTCGATGTTGTTGGCGCTAAGGTGTAGCGATTGACTTGCAAGTATGGTCGATTGATTGGTGATATCACCACTGGTATGTAAGTTAAGATTAGCGCCTGCTTGCAGCTCACTGGTGTGAATATAATCAGAAGCCAGGTTGATGCTAATGTCACCATCTGCTGTAACGCTGCCATCACTTTCCAGACCTGCGACATCCAACTGGATATTGCTTTTAGCACTGATAGCGCCGGTATTTTGCAGCACCCCGTCGGCAGTAATACTGACACTGCCAACGCTTGCGCCAATATCGCTGGCGTTATTTACTCCCACACCAGCTTCTGTCCCAACCATGTGAATTTTGCCCGCGTACATGCCTCCCAGTGCAGCAACGTCAACCGCAAAAGCAGGGGCAGCAGTTCCTGCATCAGGAGCAATACTGCTTACGTCGGTCTGATGACCATTACTATCGACATTGACCTGGTTCTTACCCGTAGTAATGTTAAGACTGTTAGCCCATATACCGGCGTTCACATCCACTGCGCGTGCAATCACGTCGGTAAAGTTAGTTTGTGAAGTATCGAGTCCATTCCCTAAAAAGTTAATCTTCCCGCCACCGACGCGATAACCAAGCAGATTGCCATTATTCATGATGGGTTTCCCCGTCGTCAGCGTGGCGCGATTCGCATTGATAAAGCCACAACCACTGCAGCTGATACCTGCCGGATTGGCAATAACAACCTGAGCGCGACTACCGGCCACTTCAATATAACCGTTCAGTAAACTCGGATTTTGACTGTTAACTTCATTCAATATTACTTTAGCTGTGCCCCCGGCAAGGTAGGGATTGCCTTGAACCCAGCCGCCAAGTTGGGTTTGGGTATTTTTATTGCTGTTATTGAGGATAGCGCCTTTCGACTTTACATCGAACTGGCGATAGGTGTTACGTGAGACACCCGCAGCACTGGGGGTCTGAATATTGACCAGTGGCAAGCCATTTGCTGTTTCATTAACAATCGGTTGCTGATTGGCTGGGGCATTTGGATCGGCAATGATGTCTGCATAGGATGGGCCGGTCATTATTACATGGCTACTGATGACAAGCATTGAGAAAATCAACGGGCGCAGAGTGGCGAGGACCATAGGGCAAGAAGTTGTTGGTGCTATGTGGTTATTTCCCGATGAATGAACGCCGACGTTTTCTGCAACCACCATCATCAATCCGCGTGCTCTGTTAAACACCACCCTAAATTTATTTTTGTTCATCTTTTTAATCCCTTATCTCAGATGATTCAACGAAACATAAATCAAAAGGTCAAGTTCAAATTGAACCCTGTTGCCGTACTAGCTGTTTCAAACCCTCTGGGCTTTTTAAGTGCTTTTCCCATAAATACGTCATAACTAAATCCGCCAAAGCCCCCTCTTAACCCCATTACGATTCCTGCCAGCTGCCTACCTAATAAAAGATCACTGGATTGACCGCCGACTTCGCCATAATCAACCCCCCAATAAACTGCCTGCCCCGTATTACCGATCAATGCGCTTAGGTCATTACGTAAGAACCAGCCGTTATCCGCACTTAAAGTCCATTGACCGTCAAAGCCGCGAACGGTGTAACGATTACCAATAGACAGCCTATCCTGAGGCGTTAATGGTGTGAAATTATATTGGCCACGAAATTGAGTTGAGTAACGCAGAGCCTGCTCACCCCATGGGGCTTTAACAGAAAATGGCAGGTCGAAACCGAGATCAGCCGTCAGTATTTCCATACGTGAAGTCCCTTCATCAAAGGTTTCTTCAGGCGCCTTGAGAGCATTCATTGCTCCTGTCCCCCGCTTGTAGGCTAATTTATAATCCAGCAGCGATTGTCCTAAATACCAGGTTTGACGGAAACCGAACTCCCAGCCCGCGGTACGGCGTCTTTGCACTTCAATTTCTGTATCGTTTATGTAGTTAGAGGATTTTCTGAAGAACCCGCGAAATGAAAGATAGGTTTTATTGATAGCATTGCGATATATGAGAAGACTGGCCTTGATATCCGAGTTCTGGCTGCGACCACTGTAGGTATAGGATTGATTAATACCTGACACCACTTGATGGTAGTCATAGTTGGAAGTATTCAAGCCGAATAACCAGTAACCAACGGGAAACGAATAATGAATAGTCTGGCCGTCAGATCCACGTTTGCCTGATTCGCCCCCACCCAGATCATGGTTGTAATTGACGTAGAACAAATCATTGAGCATCAGTAAATTGTCACCAGACAAGGTAACGCCAGCCTGATATTTTCCGGTGGAATCGAACCCGGCATCATCAGCGCTGATAGTCAGTCGAAATGAAAAACGCTGCTGATATTGAATCACCACATCACTTTCACCAGGCACAGCATCAGGCCCTTTTGCTGGCTCTATCTGGATATCGACTTCTGTAGTGGGTACTCGTTTAAAATTCTCCAGACCTTGCTCAATATCCCGCAGATTCAGAATCTCTCCGCGTTGAACAGGGATCGCATTCCATTTGGTCGCTCTTGCAGATACGCCTTCAGCAAAGTGAACCTTCCTGACTCTGCCGGGTATCAACGTAAGTTGTAATAAACCGGATTTAAGATCCTGTGGAGCTGCCAGCACCCGGGTAGTTACAAAGCCCCGCGCAATAATGGCATTTTGAATACGGCTCATTGCGACATTAATGCCTTGTGCCCCAAGGCAACGTCCTATGGCGGAATCATTGCCATCCGTTACGGCAGATAAAGCAAACTGAAATTCTGCAGCGCTTTCGCCAATCAGTGAGACATTGGTGATAGTGAAACAGGGAGATTCACTGTCTGGATAAACGAGGAGTTCTAGCGGAGAAGCTGGATTTGGTATTCGTACATCAGGAGAGATTTCCTGTTGCTCGCGAAGCTGACGCTTGCGCTCTTGCTGTAGCAGTTGTTCTTGTGCGGCACGATCGATAACCGTAGCACCAGCATAAGCTGATAGAGAAAATAAATTCCATATAACAAACGCCCCTATCCGAAGATAGGGTGCTCGTCTTCCATGACGAAATTCCATTTTTTTCTTCTTGAAGTCCTTTCAATTATCAGAAATAGTAATTCAAGAGCAAAGACACAGGCAACGCTCAATCGAAATGGAATGACAAAAGTGTGCGCCAGTTAAAATTTTTATGGATAACCGATTATCTTTAATCCAGATTGATTTCAAACATTTGCTTATTATCAACTGCTGGGAAAAAAGTTGGCCGCTCGTGCATTAGTACGATAAGCATTTTATCTTGCCATTGTGGGTACAAACGCTGCCAGATGCGTTCTGCCATCTCCACATCAATTCCGTTAAATGGTTCATCCAGCACGATCAGTTTCGACTCTTTTAGTAATAGTCTTGCCAGACAGATCCTTCTGGCCTGACCACCTGATAATTGGCTGCCGGTGTCACCCAGCCAGCTGTGTAATCCTTTGGGTAGTTGTTTGGCCCAATCATCCAGCTCGACTAAAGTCAGTGCCTGCCAAAGCTGTTGTTCGTTGATCTCATCCAGCCCTAGTGTCAGATTGCTATATAACGTCGCGGCGATGATGCTGTTTTGCTGAGTCAGATAGCCAATCTGCTTGTGCCAAGCTTGTGTTTGCTCTATTCGCAATGGAATGCCATTTATCAACAACTGATAAGGCGTTATATATGAGTCCGGTATTTCAAGGCCAGCCATTATATTGGCTATTGTCGACTTGCCACTTCCAGAACGGCCGCTTATTAACAGACATTCAGATGGATTAAGTTCAAAAGCAAAAGCGGTGTCTATGCTACTGATAACTTTGGGGTGATCTGCCAGCATCATCGACAGTCGCTCAATCTCTGCCAGCATCGATTTATCTGAAGATGCATGCTCTGCCAGAGGTTGTAGGCGTTCAGCGGCATAACGTGTTCTGCCCCACTGCCCCAGCTGACCTGGCAGGTTTAACAGTAACTCACCCAATCCAAACACCGCCAGAAACAACATGACGGCAACCGGTCCACTGACAAGCTGATTCTGGTAAGCAAATAACGCTGCAATAGCCACGGCGGTGACCAACAGCCCATGGCAAATATTTACTATTAACTGTGCGTTGGCAATATGTCGATTCAGTTTTAGCTGTGACTCGCCAATCTCACTCAATGAACTGACTAATCTAGCTTGATCCGCCCTTTGCAGATGTGCTGCCTGAAGTTCCAGCTGGCCCTGAAGATGCTCTATGGTTTGTGAGCGGGCCTGGTTAATCTGCCGGGCATAATCGCTACTTATCTGCGAGGTTTTCCGGGTAAAAAAGCTGAAATAAATACTCCCCAACAGCAGTGTGATAATCCCGAAAGTAGCCCCCAGTGTGAACCAGAAAAAACTGATAAACACAGCAAGCAACAGCACGCTGGATAACACAACCATTGGGGGTAACAGTAACTTTAATAACAGGCTGTCGAGATTATCCAGATCCGCAGTTAACCTACTCAGCCATTCACTATCCTGAGTATTTTGCAGTTGCTGAACCGGCAAGTCCATCAGGCCGGTAAACAGGGTTATTCGAAACTCGGCAATCACTCTTAACACCATATCGTGACTGTGCAGTCGTTCAAAATATCGTCCCACTGTTCGACTTAACGCAAAAAACCGAATGCCTCCACCCGGTCGGTAGATATCCAACAAGACGGCAGTGCCAGCGGTTATCGCCAGACCGGTGATGGCCGTAGCCGTAATCAGCCAGCCGGACAACGCTAGTAACCCCATGGCGGAAATAGCCGTTAATAAAGCCAGCAGTAAAGAGATGATTAAGCGCTTTTTCTGGTTTTGCAGAACTTTGATTAACCAGAACTTCAGTGGCGCAACACTATTTTGAGAATGGCTAGACATCGTTAGTCACTCTCCCGACGGGCAAACTGTAGCTGGTGATCGGCTAGTGCCAGTACATCAGCATCATGGCTGGAAATCACTAAAATACACTGCGGTTTTAATGCAGCAAGGGCCGCCAGAACGTATTGACGACTTTCAGCATCCAGGCTCGCTGTAGGTTCATCCAGCAAGACTAACGGTGCCGGTGAAAGTAACACTCTAGCCAGTGCCAGACGTTGGAGCTGCCCTCCTGATAGGCCTTCACCATGTTCATTAAGTTGGCTATTTAACCCATTGTTTCTATATGAAATTAAACTTTCCAAACCTAGCTGACTTAATACCTTATGCATTTCCTTTTCGGTTGCATCTGGGGCCAGTACGGCAAGGTTATCAGCCCAGCTGCCATTAATGATCCAAGGTTTTTGAGGCAGATAACGAATCGCTACCTTTCCCATCGGCTGGTTATTTAAAAGCACTTTGCCGGATAACGGAGGCAGATAACCGGCCAAAGTATGCAATAACGTGGTCTTGCCACAGCCGGATGGTCCGTTAACCACTAGACACTGCCCATTACTCAACTTGAGATTGATAGGATCCTGAAGAACAACACCAGGCTGATAACCGATACACAGATCGGTGGCAATTAATATTGAAGAGGAATCGTCTGCCGTGAGCTCAAAAACATCTTCTGCTGGAGACTTAGTAGCGTCGTCTGGTAAATGTTTCGCAATATGTGAGGCGGCTGCCATTGCCGCGGCACGGTCATGATAGAACTGGGATAGATTTCGTAAGGGCTGAAAAAACTCGGGGGCCAGCAACAGAATAAATAAACCGCTGAATAATGTGATATCTGCCGCTGGGCCCCAGCTGATGGAGCCAAACAGGGCAAAACCGATATAGATGGCAATACTGGCAATGGCGACGCTGGTAAAAAACTCCAGAACGGCAGATGACAGAAAGGCCAGTTTCAGGGTTTTCATCACCACCTGACGATAATCCTGACTCCTCTGTTCGACTTCTGTTAAAGCCTCATTCTCAGCTGCAAACAGCTTTAACGTTGTGAGATGTTTGACGCGATCCAGAAAATGTCCGGCCAGACGTTGGCGTTGGTAAAAAAAGCGTTGATTGACCGCTTCAGCTCCCCAGCCTATCAGCATCATAAATAACGGAATTAACGGTGCCGCCACCAGTAAAAACAGTGCAGCCAGCCAGTTGTAATAAAACACCACTATTAAAATCAATAACGGTGTCAGCAATGCCAGCAATTGTTGCGGCCAGAATCTGGCGAAATATCCATCCATCGACTCAACATCTTCAATCAACTGGCTGGCCGCTGCACCGGGAGAACGTTGACTATGGATTAACGCACTGGTTTGTCGCCAACCACTGAGGACCTGCTCCCGTAAAAATTCTCGGGCTTGCAGACTGGCCAGTTGAGAGTAATGCTCCTGAGCTCTGATCAGTACCGATCGTAAAATAAGACTCAGCACCATCAATACAATCAACATGGATTGCTCAACGAGTGGTTGCTGCTGGATGATTAAATCATAGGTCAATTGTGCCAGAGCATACCATTGCATAATCATTGCAACGGTCGCCAACACGCCCATAAAAACAGCCAGAAGCAATCGGCTTCGCTGCTTTTGGGTAAGCTGTTTGAGTAAGAAACGTCCGGCTTTATTCAGGGCCTGTTGATCTTTCATAGCCGCCTATTCAATAACTGAAAATACGCCTGTATTAAGGCGCGTGCGCGTATGTCTTCGAACGCTATGTTACAGACGCATTCCGCAGGGTATTAAGACCAACTGCCTCCAACAACGTTGGTACCTGCTTAGGTAGAGTACCTAAATTTCAGCTTTTGCGTCGTGTTGGAAGCAATTTGTCTGGGCGGTCGTGGCTAGGAATTAGTGATAACCACCTTTCACCTTGCCACGGAAAATATAGTATGACCAGGCGATATAGCCTAGTACAAACGGAATCACAAACAGGAACCCCAGCAACAGGAACAGTTGTGATTCATAGGCCGAGGCTGCATCCCATAGCGTGTAATCGGGTGGCACCAGATAAGGCCATTTACTGGCGAGCAGGCCGAGATAGGTGAATAAAAACAATCCCATGGTGGCGACAAACGGCATGCCTTCCTGTTGTTTTTTAACAGCTCGAAACACCAGAAAAGCACAGTAAAGCGCTAATATTGGCAATAACCAAATGATTGACACGCCATTAAACCACCGGTTGAGTACGCCTTGATCAACAAACGGTGTGTACAAGCTGACGACACCAAACACCGCCAATACCGCTATCAACAAAATTGGGGTAATTTTGTATGCCCACTGTTGCAGTTCACCTTCCGTTTTCATAATTAACCAGGTGCTGCCCAATAAGGCATAACCTGCGACCAAACCTAAGCCAGTAATAACAGTAAAGGGCGTTAACCAGTCTAATGCGCCACCGACATACACAAAGTTATTGGTTTCAACCCCCTGAACATAGGCCCCGACCACAGCTCCCTGTGCAAATGCTGCCACAAACGAACCACCGGCAAAGGCCCAATCCCATAAGTATTTGGTGGTATTCGCCTTAAAACGAAATTCAAACGCAACGCCACGGAAAATTAAGCCCGCCAGCATTAAAAACACGCCTATATATAAGGCAGGCAGAAACACCGAATAAACCAGTGGAAAGGCAGCCAGTAATCCCGCACCGCCTAACACCAGCCAGGTTTCATTGCCATCCCATACCGGTGCCACTGAGTTCATCATAATGTCGCGTGAATGATCATCCGGTGCGAAGGGATACAAAATGCCCTGCCCCAGATCAAATCCATCCATCAATACATACATCATTACCGCAAAGCCAATAATTCCGGCCCAGATAACTACTAAATCGAATGGCTGATCCATCACAGACCTCCTTCTAAATTGG
>TARA_R110000787_G_scaffold16622_56_pt1 | contig 15392 bp, 12 predicted proteins | sample TARA_R110000787 | Tara Oceans TARA_R110000787 (sample SAMEA4397920) | marine metagenome | biome: Polar Biome; feature: [DCM] deep chlorophyll maximum layer (ENVO:01000326); material: water (ENVO:00002006), including particulate matter (ENVO:01000060) such as... | depth 35 m
CGGACCCGCGGTTCCGGCTGGCCGGTGCAGCAGATCCGGATGCGGACCGCCGGAAACTTTGTCAGTCGGTCTGGCCGGATATTGAACTGGCCGAAGATGCCGGAGCCCTGATTGAGCGGGCCCGTGCGGATATCGTCTGTATTGCGACCCCGTCGGCGATCCGGCGCGACCTGGTTGAGACGGCGGTGCAGGCCGGTGCCCGGCTGATTTTCTGTGAAAAGCCGCTGGCGCTTGCTGTTGAAGATGCCGAATGGATTATCGATCATTGTGCGGCAAACAATGTCCGGGTTGCGGTCAACCTTTCCCGCCGGTGGGAGCCGGGTTGCGTTGCGGCCGGACAGATGATTGCCGGGGGTGATATTGGTGAGGTCCGGCGGGTGACCGGTCTCTATACACGCGGGGTCAGTAATAATGCTGCCCATCTGATTGATCTGGTGCGGAACTGGATCGGCGATATACAGGATTGCAGTATTACCGGGCGTCATTACCCGGATGCACCGGATTTCCGGCTGGTCGCCGGTTCGGATGTTCCTGTTGATGTTCTGGGAATGGACGGAACGGCTGTGGATCTGTTTCGTCTTGAAGTCTTTGGCAGTGAAGGTCGTCTGCTGCTTGATGATTTTGGTGCGGAACTGTCCGTGCGTCTGGCTGAACCGCTGCCAGAAGACCCGACCTTGCGGGTGCTGGGGGCTTCAAGGCCGATTGCCTCAGACCCCGGGGTGACGATGACAGCGGCCTGGGACAATCTGTATGATTGCCTGACCGCAGACCGCGATCTGGCCTGCGGCGGCAACGACGGACTGGCTGTTGCCCGCATCAGCCACCGGCTGGAGAAAATGGTGTGACGGACCAGCCGAAACTCAGAATTGCGGCCCGTGATCCGGGTGCTGCCAATCTGCTGGCGGGTCTGCTCGATGAGGCGGGCCTGACGGAAAACTATGCCTGTGATCTCTGGGTTACGGCCAATGTCGCGTCTTATTTCGACAAGGCAGGTCTGCCGGTCAGGATTTTTGACCAGCCACCAACAGCGATTGAGATGTTGCGCGAATGGCAGGCTGACCCTGCTGATGCCCTGGTTACGGGCACCAGCCATTACGAACCGTTTGATGACCTGCTGTGGCGTGCGGCACGGCTGACCGGCACGCCATCACTGGCTGCTGTTGATTACTGGTCCAATCTGACCCGGCGCTTCCCGACTGTTCGCCCGGATAGCATCGGCGTCATTGATCCGGCGCAGGAAGCTGAAGCCAGGGCTGCGGGTTTTGATGATGTCGTCATTACCGGTCACCCGGCATTGTCAGCCATTCAGCCGGCAGCGCCCCGCCCCGTTGGTGAAACGGTGTCGGTGCTGTTTGTCAGTGAACGGATTGCGGCTGATGTCGCTGAAGGTGTGAATGACAGCTATGGATTCGATGAAACGGATTCCTTCCGTCTGGTCATGGCGGCGGCTGAACGTGCAGCAACTGGCGGACAGCCGGTAGAGGTGACGGTCAAATTCCACCCCTATAATGACCCGGATGCCTTTCGTGATGCTGTGGGTGCCACCGGTCAGCCGGATAATGTCAGGCTGATCTGGATTGAGGGTCGTCAGCCGATCGCGCCGCTGATTGAAGCGGCCGATATTGTAGCCGGAATCAGCTCCGTCGCCCTTGTTGAGGCGTCGCTGATGGAACGGGTCGTGGTTTCTGTGCAGCCTGGCCTGACACGTGAAAACATGTTCGTACCGGGCGAGCGCGGATTTGCCGATACGCTGACCGATCCGGAACAGGCAATAACGCGGCTTTGCGAGTTGATTACGGATCCCGCCGGGCGGCAGGCGGCACGGGACAGGCTGAGCGGTTTCCGGTCATCCTTGAGTTCCCCGGCAGATGCGCCGATTCAATCCTGGTTGAAACGCGTTTTGCCGATACCCCTTAAATCTGCTATCGCGAGCGCCTCATGAAGATTGTCGGTATCCTTCTGGCCCGTATGGGCTCCTCCCGGCGGCCCGGCAAGTCCCTGGCCGATGTATCGGGCGCGCCTCTGATTACCCGGATTTTACAGCGGATGCTGGCCTTTGACCGCTTTGATGAAGTGGTCCTGGCCAGCCCGGATACGGAACAGGACCAGCCGCTGCTGGCGGCGGGCAAGGCGGCGGGGGCGATTCCGTTTGCAGGGTCAGAGGAAGATGTTCTGGACCGGCTGTATCAGGCGGCAAAGGCGCGGGGCGCTGATATTATCGTGCATATCGGCGGTGATTGTCCGTTTTGCGATCATGAACTGATGGGCCGGGCGCTGGATATGCTGCTGGAAGGTGAGGCAGAGTTCGTCTCAAATCTGAATCCGATGACCTATCCGGCGGGGCTTGATGTTGATGCCATGACCATCGGCGCGCTGGAGCGCTGCTGGGAGCGGGCGACGCTGAAGACGACGCGAATTCACTGCCTGTCCTATATTCATCAGAACCCGGAGCAGTTCCGGACCCTGAATTTCGAGCATACGGAGAATATCGGCCATCTGCGCTGGACGCTGGATTACCCGGAAGATCTTGAACTGGTCCGGCGTGTGTTTGAGGCACTTGGTCCGCAGGGCCAGTATTTCGGAATGCAGCAGATTCTAGATTTTCTGGCAGCTAACCCGGAGATCGCGGCCCTGAATGCCCATCTCAGTGATTTTGTCCCGGATCAGCCGGCATACTGGGACAGCGAAGGATATCTGTCGGACTTGCGCGATGACATCGCCAACCTGATATCCGAGGCCGGGCTGCTGGACGGGGATCGCAATTATGGCGCTGCCGCAGCCACTTACGCTCAGGCGCGGGACATGATCGGGGAACTGTTCACCCGCGCCGATACCTTCGCCCGCCGGCATGGCGGGTCTGATACGACAACGGAGTGAATCCAATGCATGTCTGCAACAAATGTGTGATGCCGGAGACCAGTGAGTCCCTGACATTTGATAATGAAGGGGTTTGTTCGGTCTGCCGTCAGATCGAATTCAAACAGACTGGTATCGACTGGGAAGCCAAGCGGGCCGAACTTGAAAAGATCGTCGCAGATACCCGTGGCAAGTATGATTATGACTGCATCGTGCCGTTTTCCGGTGGCAAGGATTCCACCTTTACCCTGCTGTATCTGGTCAAGGATATGGGGCTGAAACCGCTGGTGGTGCGGTTTGACCATGGTTTCATGCGCCCGACCCTGCAGGATAATGCCCACAAGACATTCCGGACACTGGGTGTCGATGTGCAGCATTTCACCCCGAACTGGCAGGTTGTCCGCAAGCTGATGCTGGAGGCGCTGCGTCGCCGGGGCGATTTCTGCTGGCATTGCCATACCGGCATTTTCAGCTACCCGATGTGGGTGGCGCTGGAGAAGAAAGTACCGCTGGTGATCTGGGGCGAACCATCATCGGAATACTCCTCATTCTATTCCTACGATGAGGACGAGGAGGTTGATGAGCGGCGCTTCAATTCCTTCGTCAATCTTGGCATCAACGCCGAGGATATGCTGGGTATGCTGGATGACAGCATCTCCGACTATCCGGTAACCGAACGCGACATGAAACCCTATCGCTATCCGCCGGCGGCAGATCTGCGGAAGATGCGCCTGCGGTCGATCTGTCTCGGCTCCTACATTCCCTGGGATGTGAAGGCACAGGTCAAACGGGTGAAGGATGAGCTTGGCTGGGTCGGTGATCAGGTTGAAGGCGTGCCACCGGAATATGACTATGAGAAAATCGAATGCTTCATGCAGGGTGTCCGCGACTGGACCAAGTATCTGAAACGCGGTTTCGCCCGGACCACGCATCTGACCTCCATCGATATCCGCAACGGCCGAAAGACCCGCGAGGAATCGATCGAACTGGTGAAGGATTATGATGGTCGCCGCCCGCCGTCGCTGGACCTGTTCCTGCGTTATCTCGATATCACCGAGGAACAGTATATGGAGATCGTCTCGCAACATGCGGTCGCTCCTCACGTGATGCCGACGCTGGACGAGGTGCGTGCTGCCGGGATGCAGCCGAAACTGCATGATTACGATAAATGGAGCCGGGTGGTCGGCGATATGTCGAAAGACGAACAGGCTTCCTGACCGGCGATGACCCTCAGCGTTGTTGATTACGGTGCCGGGAACATTCTTTCGGTGATGAATGCGTTCGAGGCGATCGGCGAAGAGCCCGTGCTTGCCTCGACACCGGAAGCCCTGATGGCTGCTGACCGGCTGGTTCTGCCGGGTGTTGGTGCGGCAGCGGCGGTGCTGGAAAAACTGCGTCAGAACGGCATGGATCAGGCATTGCGGGAGGCGGTTGTCGACCATGGCCGGCCGCTGCTCGGTATCTGCGTCGGCATGCAGGTGCTGGCCACGACAATGCTGGAATTCGGTGAGACGGCGGGGCTTGGCTGGATGGCAGGGGAAACCCGGGATATCCGCGAACTGGGGGCCCCCCGTGCGCCGCATATGGGCTGGAATCAGGCGGAGTGCGGTGAAACAGAGACACCGTTTCACCGGCAGCTGCATAACCGCAGTTTTTATTTCTGTCATTCCTTTGCGGTGACGGATGTGCCGGAAAAGCTTGTGGTCGCAACCACGTCTTATGGCGGCTCCCTGACGGCAGCCGTTGGCTTCGGTACGGTGTTGGCAACCCAGTTCCATCCCGAGAAAAGCCAGCTTGATGGTCAGCGATTGCTCGAAGCTTTCGTTGACTGGACACCCTGACAATGTTGCAGAACAGGATTATCCCGAGCCTGCTGCTCAGCGGCGGCAGACTGGTCAAGGGGACGGCCTTTGCGAATCATCGCGATGCCGGAAATCCGCCAACCACGTTACGGGCCTATGCGGCACAGAAGGCGGATGAGGCGCTGCTGATCGATATCGATGCGACCCGTGAAGGCCGCGGCCCGGATATTGCGGCAGTGCGGCTGGCGGCGCGGGAATGTTCCATGCCGCTGACCATCGGTGGCGGTATTACATCGGTGGAACGGGCAAAAGCCTGTCTTGATAACGGGGCTGACAAGATCTGCCTGAACAGCGCGGCGCTTGATGATCCCGACCTGATATCAGCCTGCGCGCACCGATTCGGCAGTCAGGCAGTCGTCGTTGCTGTTGATGTTATCGACAGGTCAGGCAGCATCAGCCTCTATGATTACCGGTCCGGAAAGGCCCTGCCGGACAGGAACTGGCTGGAATGGCTCGGGCAGGCCGAGAATAAGGGGGCGGGTGAGATCCGGCTGATGGATGTCGGCCGGGAGGGTGGTCGCCAGGGATATAATTCCGGTCTGCTGGCAGCGGCCCGGACGAGGTGCAGCCTGCCAATCATCCTTGAAGGCGGGGCTGGCAAGCTCGATGATCTGTCAGGGGCGATGCAACAGGGTGCCGATGCCCTGGCGCTCGGGACCATGCTGGTTTTTTCAGATAACAACATCATACAGGTTAAACGCTTCCTCAAGAACGCCGGACATTCGATCCGGCTTTGATGGCGTCGGAGAACAACCATGAAGAAAGTTGCGATTATTCAGGCCCGGACCGGGTCAACCCGTCTGCCAGGCAAGGTCCTCAAAGACCTTGGCGGGCGCCCCGTACTGCAATGGGCCGTCGACCGTGCCCGGCTGATTCCCGGCATTGATACTGTTGCGGTTGCGACGTCTGATGCCTCTGCTGATGACGCCATCAAAGACTGGTGCGACAGCTATGGTGTCGCCTGTCACCGTGGGTCAGAAGATGACGTGCTGTCGCGCTATGTGGTTGCCGCACGGGCAGAGCAGGCCGATGTGGTGATGCGTATCACGGCAGACTGTCCGTTTGTCGACCCGCAGGTGTCCGGTGCAGTTCTGACCCGTATGTTGCGGGCTGATGCGGATTATGCAGCGAACAATCTGCCTGCGTCATGGCCGGACGGGCTGGACTGCGAGGTCATGAAGGCGACAGCGCTCTATGCGGCTGATCAGGATGCCACGCGGAAGCTTGACCGGGAACATGTCACACCGTTCATCAAACATAACCGGGAACGCTTCAGGGTTGTTACCATCGGCTGCCTGATTCCCGGGCTGTCGAAGGAACGCTGGACCATCGACGATCCGGAAGACCTTGAGTTCATTTCCGCCATTGTGTCGCGACTTCCGAAAAAGGGAGAGCCGACATGGATGGATGTGCTTGCCGTTCTTGATGCCGAACCGGATCTGCGAAAGATCAACTCGGGCCTGACCCGCAATGAAGGTCTGGCGAAGTCGGTCAAGGCTGAGCCGATTCCCGAGAAACGTGTTTATGACCGGTCGAACAACTTCTTGCCGACTGCTGAAAGCCGGATTCCACTGGCAGCACAGACCTTTTCGAAAAGCCGCATTCAGTTGCCGCAGGGACAGGCGCCGCTATTCCTCACCCACGGAGAAGGGGGACGGGTCTGGGATGTCGACGGCAATGAGTATGTCGATCTGATTGCCGGGCTGCTGGCGGTGCTGCTCGGTTACAACGATCCGGATGTGAATGAGGCGGTTGAAGAGCAGCTTCGTGAGGGGATCAGTTTCAGTCTCGCATCGAAACTGGAATCAGAGGTTGCCGAGCGGCTCTGCAACACAATCCCCTGCGCCGAAAAGGTGCGGTACGGAAAGAACGGGTCAGATGCGAATACGGGTCTGGTGCGGATTGCCCGTCATGTCACAGGTCGCGATCACATCATCGGTTGCGGCTATCACGGCTGGCAGGACTGGTATATTGGCGGTACGCCGCGGAATGCAGGAATTCCGAAGGCCGTGCGGGAACTGATCCATCTGGCCCCGTACAATGACATCGACGCCATGCACAAGATGTTCAAAGACTACAAGGACGACGTTGCCTGCGTCATCATGGAACCGATGAATGCGGTCTGGCCGCGGGAAGGTTATCTCGAAGAGGTCAAGGAACTGGCGCACAAGAATGGCGCTTTGCTGATCTTTGACGAAGTGATTACAGGTTTCCGTTTCGCCAATGGCGGGGCGCAGGAATTCTTTGGCGTCACGCCCGATCTCGCCAGTTTCGGCAAGGGAATGGCGAACGGCATGCCGATTTCGGCAGCCCTTGGACGCGGTGACCTGATGAAGGAGATGGAAGAAATTTTCTTCTCATCGACCTTCGGCGGTGAGGCCCTGTCGCTGGCAGCGGCGGCGGCAGTCATGGACAAGATGCAGCGCGAGCCGGTGGTTGAGACTATCTTCAAACGGGGAACGGCAATGCAGGAAGGGGCGCATGCCGCGATTGCCGAATTCGGGCTGTCGGACCTGATCTCCCTGAATGGCCATCCCAGCTGGCTGATCCTGACGGTCAATGACCATCCGACGGCGCGCAAGGAAGCCATCAAAACCCGGTTCCTGCGTGAAATCATCCGCTCGGGCGTTCTGCTGGCAGCGGCTCACGATATCTCCTATGCGCATAGTGAGGCTGATGTCGTGCAGGTGGTTGCCGGCTATCGCGAAGCCTGCCGGGTAACGGCAGAGGAACTGAACAGCGGCAAACTGGAAGAGCGCCTTGACGTTCCGGTCATTGAGCCGGTTTTCAAGGTTCGCTGATGCCTGGATCTGACGATCTTGCGGTAAGCATCCTGCCCTTCGGTCCGCAGGATGTCACCGATGCCTATGTGGGCTGGCTGAATGATCCGGAAGTGATGGATCAGACGGAAGCAAACACCGGCAGGCATACGCTGGCGTCCACCCGGGATTATATTGCGGCAGCGAATGGTGATCCGAATGCCCGTATTTTCCGCATCATGGCGGCGGGTGAAGGGCATGTTGGAAATATCAGGATATCCGAAATTACCCGACAACATCAGCGGGCGGATATTGCGCTGATTATTGGCCGTAAAGACCTCTGGGGACGGGGAATCGCGCCGCAGGCGATTGCCTGTGCGGTCGACGAGGGGTTTCGGAAGCTTGGCTTGCACAAGCTCACGGCGGGTATGTATCATACCAATACTGGCTCGATCAGGGCCTTTCTGAAGGCAGGGTTTCGCGAAGAAGGGCGTCTGCCGGAACACTATATTCACAATGGATCATATGTTGATCGTGTTGCTCTTGGTCTGCTCAGGGCCGACTGGGAGCGCGTGGCGGACTGACGGCGGAAACGCTGGCTGCCGTCAGACATGCAGATTTCAGGAGAGAACCGGATGAAGATGCTGCCCTATAGCAAACAGCATATTGATGATGACGATATTGCTGCGGTGACCGCAGTTCTGCGGTCGGACTGGCTGACAACCGGACCGACGGTGCAGGCGTTCGAGAAAGCTGTCGCCGAGAAGCTGAATGTTCGCTTTGCCATCAGTTGCAGCAGCGGGACTGCAGGTCTGCATATGGCAGCGATGGCATTACGTCTCGGGCCGGGAGATGTGGTCGTGGTGCCGACCATTACCTTCCTGGCAACGGCGAACGGCGCGGCTTTGACCGGTGCGGATGTTGTCTTTGCGGATGTTGATCCACAGACCGGCCTGATGACGCCAAAAACCCTCGAAGCGGCCATTGAGCGCGGTGCGAAGCTTGGCCGGGTCCGTGCAGCTTTTCCGGTTCATATGACCGGCCAGTCCTGTGACATGCAGGCGCTGGCGGCGGTTGCCCGCAAACATAACATCGTGCTGATTGAAGATGCGGCCCATGCTATGGGGGCCTCTGTTGATCTGCCGAATGGCAAATCAGTTCGGGTCGGCAGCTGTCCGTACAGCCTTGGGGCTGTACTCTCGTTTCATCCGGTCAAGACCATCACATCCGGTGAAGGCGGGATGGTACTGACCAATGATCCGGAATTTGCCGAGGCGCTGCGTAATGCCGGAAACAGCGGTATGACCCGTGATCCGTCAAGTTTCCGCAATCACGGCATGGCCTTTCAGGATGATGGTTGCCCGAACCCGTGGCATTATGAAATGCATCATCTCGGAACAAATTATCGGCTCTCGGACATTCACGCTGCGCTGTGTCTGTCGCAGCTCGACAAGCTGGAAGCCTTTGTCGGACAGCGCCGGATGCTGGCTGATGTCTATGCCCGGGAAATGCCGGCACTGGACCCGCTGGTCAGACCGATACCGCGGATGCCGGGGCAGCAATCTGCCTGGCACCTGTATGTTGCCGCAATTGACTTTCAGGGTATCGGGAAATCCCGGGCCCAGTTGATGTTCGAACTGCGGGACTATGGTATCGGAACGCAGGTTCACTATATTCCGGTCCACAGGCAGCCCTATTATACGGATCGCTTCGGGTATACTGATCTGCGCGGGGCTGAAACCTATTACACCAATGCCCTGTCACTACCGCTGTTTTATGACATGACTGAAGAAGACGTCGTCTATGTGTGCAAAACTCTCGGTGATCTCATCCGGGCGGGCGAGTGACCACGTCTGTTGTTCTGTTTGTGGCGGCAACGTCGGCCAGGGTTGGCCGGGGTCATCTGAACCGTTGCATTGCCATATCAGATGCCCTGCAGAAAACCGGTATGCCGACAGCCCTGTATGATCCCGGTGCGGACGGCGTTACCGGAGTGGCCGGACTGCTGCCGGTGAACCTGCCGTTTCTTTCGACGCAGCAGGAGGCGGAGGAGTTTCTTGCACAGGCTGACCGGTCACTGGTGTTTCTGGATGACTATCGCTATCGGGACGGCCCGCCGGCGATTGCCGGATCGGAGAACGTGCAGGCTGTCGCCATGCTGGATGATTTTGACGAGACCCCTGCAGATGTCGGTTTGCTGTTCCGCCTGACCCGTGCCGACAGCTCGGAATCAACGGGGAAGGCTCCACTGATTCTGGCGGGTGAGCATCTTGCGCCGATGCGGGACGCGTTCTTCAGGGCGAGGCGGTTGCGTAAACCGGATGGTACGCTTCTGATTTGTCTTGGTGCGTCACCGGCAGGACTGGATGCGACGCGCCTCCTTCTCGAATCACTCGAACGGCTGGGCTGGACACAGCCGGTTAATCTGGCTGTTTCGCCGGGTCCGAATGGTCCCCGGTTGTCGGAACACAGCTTCCCCGGGCTGGATCTCCGGATACATTCCGGCCTGACTGACCTGTCGTCTCTCATGGCCAGTGCCGACAAGGCAATCTGCAGCCCGAGTGTGACATCCTACGAACTGGCAACCCTCGGGGTTCCCATGCTTGTGGTACAGATTGCCGATAACCAGACGCGGCTGGCCATGCATCTGGAAAGAACAGGGGCCGCCAGACGGCTTCGGACCGCCGATCTGTCGTCATCTGAACTTGCGACGGAACTGAATGACTTCCTGTTTTCGGAATCTGACACAGGCCGTTTCTCCGGATTGCGTTGTGACGGTCTGGGAGCGCGGCGGATTGCGCGACATCTTCGCGGTGTGATCGATAATAGGCCAAAGGCGGATCTGAGGCTGGAGATTGCCACGATGCAGGACCTGCAGCCTTTATTCCGTCTGCAATGTCTGCCGGAAATCAGGGCGCATGCCCGGAACCCGGAGCCACCTTCACTTGAAGGTCATACAAACTGGTTCACGGCCATGCATGCTGATCCGGCACGTGAGCTGTTCATGATGTTTGTCGATGAGGCAATGGCCGGGTTCGTCCGCATTGATCGCCAGTTTGACGGTCAGGGCCAAAAACCGGACCAGTACGAGATCAGTATTGCCGTTGATCCGGCCTTCTGGGGGCGTGGATTAGCGAGGCAGGCGTTGAATTATCTGTTTGATCTCCTTCCCGATGACGTGTTTATCGCCCATGTTCTGCCGGATAATGGCCGGTCTCATAGTCTGTTTCAGGCAACCGGCTTTGTTTGGCGGGACGGCCGATATGAGCGGCCACCAGCCGTGACTGACATGAAATCTGGCCCGGAGCCGGTATCCTGATGTTTTCAATCGCCAATAGACCCATAGGACCTGGTAATCCGCCTTATATTGTTGCTGAAATGAGCGGCAATCATAATGGCGACAAAGCTCGTTCGCTGGAAATTATCCGGGCCATCGCGAAAGCGGGCGCTGATGCGGTTAAGATTCAGACCTACACGGCTGATACCATTACTCTGGACCATGACAGTCCGGAATTCCGGATAAGTAATGGCGGGCTGTGGGACGGCCGGACACTGCACGATCTCTACCATGAAGCTCATACGCCCTGGGAATGGCATCGTGAAATGTTCGATTGCGCGCGTGAGAATGGTCTGGCCATGTTCTCGGCGCCGTTTGATCCGACGGCTGTCGATTTTCTGGAATCACTGGATTGTCCGGCCTACAAGATCGCGTCATTCGAGATTGTCGATCTGCCGTTGATCCGGAAAACGGCGGCAACCGGCAAGCCGTTGATTATTTCCACAGGCATGGCCGACATGGATGAAATTCGTGAAGCGGTGTCTGCGGCAAGGGATGCCGGGAATGAGGAAATTGTTGTGCTGCATTGCGTCAGCGGTTATCCGACACCAGCTTCAGAGAGCAATCTCGGCACCATTGCCCATCTCTCCCGGGAACTGGGCGTGCAGATTGGTCTGTCGGACCACACGCTGGGAACGGCTGTTCCGGTCGCAGCAGTGGCGCTGGGAGCAACGTTGATCGAGAAGCATGTGACCTTGCGGCGGGCGGATGGCGGACCGGATGCTGCCTTTTCGCTGGAACCGGATGAGCTTGCGGAGATGGTCAGGGATTGCCGCGCAGCGGCCGAGGCGCTTGGCGTTGCCGGGTTCCAGCGCAAGCCCAGTGAAGAGCAGAATGCAATTTTCCGACGCTCACTTTATGTAGTGGCGGACATTGCTGCAGGTGAAGTTGTTACTGATCGTCATGTCAGGTCAATCCGGCCCGGATATGGTCTGGAGCCGAAGCATCTGGACCGGGTAATCGGGGCCAGGGCAGCGCAGGATCTCAAGCGTGGGACTGCGCTCAGATGGGACATGATTATTACCTGACCCGGAAGGGCCGTAACCCGGCTGCGTCCGGCGAATGAATTTTTAACAGGAGACGACAATGACGTCATTGATGCGCACCATCAAAGACCAGATTCCGCAGAGCGTTAAGCGCAAATACCATGACCGCCGTCGTGAAAAGCGGCTGGCGGGGCAGGGGTCGCTGGAGACAATCCGGGGTATCGTCAACGACATGAAGACGCGCAGTATTGAAGACTGCTTCCGGGCCGAAATTACGGATCCGTCAATCAGCGTCGAGGAAGCGCCAATTCATGTCTCGGCGATCGAGATCAATGATTCCTGTAACCTGAACTGCGCGATGTGCGAAACCAAGAAGGCCGAGCGCGGTAAAAAGGGGCTGATGAACATTGATGACTTCCGCAGAGGTGTCGAGAAGCTCTGTGCACGCGGTATGCGGTCAACCAATCTGCATACCCTTGGTGACCCGATCGCCAACCGGAACCTGCGCGACTATCTGGAAATCCTGCGCGACAACAATGTTTATCTGACGAACTTCTCGACCAATGGTCTGATGATGAAACGTCACATGGATACGATTTTCGAATTCCGCGACAATATCGGCACGATGCGGTTCTCGATTGATGCCGCGACCAAGCCGACTTACGAGCGAATTCGTGTCGGCGGTACGTTCGAGGGGCTGCACGAGAATCTTCTGGCCTTCAAGGAACGCAATGACGCGGCTCCGAATCCGTTCGGGATCAATGTCAGCGCGGTGGTTTCGGCTGACAACTATCACGAACTGGCCATGATCCCGCATGTCTTCTCCTATCTGGCAGAACCGACGGCCTTTTCGTTCGGCATGCTGGCGACACAGGCCCCGACCCATGGTTATTTCCACAAGTTCAACCTGTTTGGCGAAAACTATCAGGTCCGGCAGCCCTGCAATCGTAACTGGCGCAGCCTGTTCGTTCTCAAGAACGGTGACATGACGACCTGCTGTCAGGATTATCACGGCGATATCATCTTCGGTAACCTGTTCGAAGATGATGTTGATAAGGTCTATAACTCCGACTTCATGCAGGGCGTCCGCAAGGCCCATCTGGAAAATGATGTGCCAAGCATGCCGAAAATCTGTCAGGGTTGCTTTGTTGTGGACCCCAGGCTGGATGAAGTCTTTAACGGTATTTTCCAGTATTTCTTCCGCAATGTGCGCAAGCACCCGGTCTATCTGCAGCAGGCGCTGAACGATTTGCGCCCGAAACTGGCAGCCATGGATATGGACGGTGTCATGGAGATCGTCGAAGCCCTCTAGGCGTCGTCGCAACTGATGTTCAGACAGATTATCTCGTCAATCCGGGTCATTGACCGTTCGGCCCTGCCGGCGGCAGTGCTGCTTGGCCTGCTGATCTGCCTGAATTCGATCATGGAGGCGGTTGGTGTCGGGCTTGTTTTCGGTCTGATGAAGCTGATCGAAAACCCGGCACTTATTGTTGAGAACGAGAAACTGAGCGCGGTCTATGACTGGTTCGGCTTTGCCAGCAACCGTGAATTCATGACCGCCGCCGTGATGTTTCTGCTTGTGGCTTTTGCCTTCAAGGCGGTTCTGTTTCTGCTGGTGACCTGGCAGAAATACAGCTTTACCACCCGGAATGAGGCGGCGGTCGCAAAGCGGCTCTTTCACCGCTATCTTGATTGCCCCTATCAGCAGGTCGCCGAACGCAATTCGGCCGAGTTGATTACAAATATTGCCAACCGGGTTTTTGCTGTCGTCCAGACCACGGTCATGGGGGCAATTACCATCGTGACCGATCTGTTCACTGTTGCAGCGGTCACATTGGTCCTGATGACGCTGGAACCCTTTGTCACACTGGGTACGGCAATCTTTCTGGGCGTTGCCGTTGTTGTTTCGGTCACTGCATTGCGGCCTTTCCTGTACCGGATGGGAACCCAGGATGTTGCGTATTCCGAAGCCTTCCTGAAAGTCCTGAAGGAAAGCCTCGACAGCCTGAAGGAAATCCGGATTTCCGGCTCCGCCCGGTTTTTTGCCCGGCGGTTTGGTGACATTCGCCTCAATCAGGCGGCGATGCGCAGGGTGTTCCTGACCCTTCAGGAAGCACCCAAAACGGTTATCGAACTGGTTATTGTCTATGCCATGCTGGGTGTGATTCTGTTTGCCCAGTATCGGGCCGACAGTCCCGGACAGCTGCTGGCCCTGCTGTCATTATTTGGTATTGCCGCGCTGCGCATCATGCCGGCAACCAACCGTATCCTGTTCACCATCAACCATATTCAGTCCCAGCGTGAGAATGTCCGGATGGTGGTGGCTGATTTTGATATGCTGGGGTCTGAAGAGGCCGTGACCGGGGAGGAGTCTTCTGTTGTCTTCAGCCAGTCGGTCGAACTGGCTGATGTTTCCTTTACCTATCCCGGTGCGGATCGCCCGGCGCTGGACGGATTGTCGGTGACCATTGCCCGGGGAGAACGCATCGGCATTGTCGGCCCATCAGGGGCGGGCAAGACCTCGTTTGCAAATCTGGTGATGGGGCTGATTGCGCCACAACAGGGCGATGTCCGGGTTGATGGCCAGAGCATTCGTGGCCGGCTGGCTTCATGGCGGCGTCATATTGGCTATGTTCCGCAATCTATCCGGCTGTTTGATGACAGCCTGCGTCGCAACATCGCCATTGGCCGGGAAGATGACGAGATCAATGAGGAACGGGTGTCGTCTGCTGTCCGGCTGGCCCAGCTTGATCAGGTTGTTGCGGGTCTGCCGGACGGGCTGGACACGCTGGTCGGCGAACATGGTGCACGCCTGTCCGGCGGTCAGATGCAGCGGGTCGGTATTGCCCGTGCCCTGTATCACGACCCGGATGTGCTGGTGCTGGATGAAGCGACCGCTGCACTCGACATGGCGACAGAACGCGACCTGAATGACGCGATCGAGAAACTGGCGGGCAAGACGCAACTGGTCATTGCGCACCGCCTGTCGACCGTGCGGACCTGTGACCGGCTGTTCTATATGGAAGATGGCCGGATCACTGCGATTGGCCGGTTTGATGATCTCTACGACAGTAATCCTGCTTTTCGCCGGCTGGTTGACCTTATGCAAAGCGGTGATAACCGGGCATGACGGTCCGTCTGAAGGCAATATCGCCGGGAGGCGGTGGCCTGCTCGACATTCTGGGGCCGGATGGTCGCTCGCCTGAAGGTTTGTCAGCAGAACTGGAAGCCTGTTTTGCCAGGAGCCATGAAGTCTGGCTGAAGCTGGCGGCGGAACTGCCTGCTGATGCCGTGAATGATCGCGGCCATTTCGGCACCTGTGCTCCGAACGTCAGTGATTTCGGCCTGCTGACCGGCTGGGCCGGGCTGGTGACCGAACTGGGCGCCCGGGATGAGGTTTATGATGTCCATTGCATTGACCCCTGGCTGTTTCGTCATCTCGCCGGGCTGCCCGGTGTCAGTGCCGGATCACCGCCGTCCCTGCTGCCGGTCAGGTTGAAAACCGCAGTGCGGGGCTGGCTGGCGCGCGGGCGCGTGGCCGTCACCATGTTCCGGAACTGTCTGGCGGCGCGGGGGCAAAAAACCCCGGCCG
>TARA_R110000787_G_scaffold4365_5_pt1 | contig 15373 bp, 13 predicted proteins | sample TARA_R110000787 | Tara Oceans TARA_R110000787 (sample SAMEA4397920) | marine metagenome | biome: Polar Biome; feature: [DCM] deep chlorophyll maximum layer (ENVO:01000326); material: water (ENVO:00002006), including particulate matter (ENVO:01000060) such as... | depth 35 m
GCTGGGATAATCGGTGAAAAAGCTGGTTGTGGCCTTGATGCAGGTCAGTAAAACCGGCAGAAAATGGCCTCGGGCGCGGGGTCATCACAGGCCGGGGTGGGCATGGGGACCAGGCTCAGTCACCAATCCAGATCATCTGGAATTTTATAATCCGCATAAGGATCATCCGCGTCCGCGACACCGTCATCCTTCTCTGCTTTGAAAATGATGCGTCCAGGATCGCGCTCGGCAATTCTGTCGGCCACTGGAGCGGGGACGATAACGTATTTCTCGGACTGCTTAACAATGGCAAAAACGCCCCGGCTCAAGCGCTCCACCTGCTCCTTGCTGACGTGCATGCGTTTGATCTGTTTGCCGTCGGTGAAATTGAACTGCTGATCACCGGCGGCGCTGATGGCGTTGATATCTATCAACTGCTTAATTTGCGCCGCCAGTGCCTTGCGCTGGGTCTTGTCATTTTGAGCCTGATTGAGCAGCCGGTCTCTGGTAATTTTTTCGGCTTTGGCCTGCGCCAGTTGCTGTTTGCGATCATCTACCACGGGCTGTCCGCTTTTGCGCTGTACCTTGTCCTGCTTGCGTTTGTCCCTGGCGACCAGTTTCGCCATTTTGGCGTCGACCAGGCCGGATTTTTGGAGTTGATCTTGCAGTGAATTGGCCATGTCAGCTAGGGGGTCAGGAAAACAGTCCACCATTATAGACGAATCAGGCTGTCTGGTGGTTTGGCGTTTTGCGTTGCGTAGGGTATTCGTGCTGCACATGGCGTTTGCCCGTTGTGCGGCGCTGGTTGTTTTGGTTTTTAGGGGGGGTGCTATTTGCAGAGTTATTTATGCTGCTATTCATGTTGTTATTAATATTGAGAGTCCCACGTTGGCAGCCGGGGGGCGCGCTGGATAGGGGTGCCGATATGTTTTCGGCGTAGAAAATAACTCATTCACTCTGTCGTAAGTTTGTTATAACCTCCAGCGAGAGCAACTTAAAATTGATAGAAAAATTATAGAAACGCAGAATGGAGCCAACATCATGATTACCGGTATGCCCCGCATCGCTATCGCCGCCCACGATTTTCCCGCCATGGTCAGCCTGTTCAGAGACAAGTTTGGTATGCCAGTGATCGATCTGTCAGCAATGAGTGCCAGTGAGTATGGCGCGGCTTTGGGCATGTGTGTGCCTGAAGGCGGCAGCAACATTGAGTTAATGTCTCCAGTTGACCCGAAGACGCCGCTCAGCAAGAGTTTACAGGGCTTCCTGGATCGTCGCGGCGAGGGCCTGTTTGCATTGATGCTGGAAGCCCCCGTGCCTGATGAAGAAGCACAGCTGCTGGCTGAGAGAGGACTGAATGTCATGCCCCTGATGCCCGGCGCTTTTGGTCGAGATGTACACCCCAGTGCCACTCACGGCGTGCTGATTCGCGTCTACCCGGTGAATTCGTTCAAGAACAAATACAAAGGTCCGGCCGCCGCACCAGATGCTCCTAAATTATCAGGTATTACCCGGGTTATCGTCGCCGTTCAGGATCTGGATCACGCCGTCAGCGTATATGGCAGCCAGTTCAACATGGCGATGGATGAAGCATCGACAGATAGCGAACGCGGAGTTCGAGCCGCCGTTTGCCACCCGGCCACGGGCGGCGCGATTGAGCTGGTGGCGGTGGAAGATGCCTCGCGGCCGTTTGCCCGGGCCATCGCCAACTTTCTCGAAACAGGCCGCGAGGGCATGTACGCTCTGGTGCTGCAAACCCCGGATATTGAGGCCACAGCGCTATCCCTGATCGGACGCGGGCTAAAGGTTGGCCGCGCCACCGACTCAGCCAACATACTGGAAGTACCGCGTGAAGAAGCATTTGGTGCCTTGATTCGGATAGAAGCCGCGTAGGTCTGGGCTCTGTTGCGGACCGATTTTTTTGGGGGTCTTTCTTTCCAGGCCAGTAGATGGTTTGAGATTAGTCTCGCAAGATGGTCAGACATTAGTCCGCTGATGTTAGACCAACGCCGTCAGTAAACCCGGCAATATCCCGGCTATAAGGAGTTTGCCAATCGGTTCGAGCAGGCGGCGGTTATTGAACCAATCGATCCACTCTAGTGCGGCGTACTCGACCTCATCGACGTCGCGCCACGGCCACGCTTGCGGATAACTTCGGTCTTGTACAAACCGTTGATCGTTTCGGCTAGCGCATTGTCGTAGCTGTCGCCGACGCTGCCGACGGAAGCGGTGATGCCAGCCTCAGTCAGGCGCTGGCTGTAACGGATCGAAAGATATTGTGTACCCCGATCACTGTGGTGAATAAGGTCGTCTGACTTACCGCGTGCGCCGCGCAAGCCCGGATCCCTCATGATCCGCTCCACGGTGCATTGAGCCGTTGGCGTTGACGTCGATTGCCGAGAAGATTGGCTGTACGCCGGAGACAAGTGGGTCCGGCAATCCCGGGGGGATTCACAGATCTGTTTTGTAGTGACTTTTAGTTGAGATTTTTAGCGAAGAAAGCATGTCTTTACACTCCTTTAGGTTGGCAATAGGGATCGGGACATTCGACGCAAAGACCTTTCTTTAAGCGTAGATTGGTAATTTGCAGCTGAATCAGTCAATTGATGACCGGAGAATTTCGCGGCGGTAGCGGAAGATTCGATCAGGTGGAGTTGGGGTTTTATTTCTGTGGCGTAATTGCTTGCACTGATGGAGATCCGAGACCACCGCAACTTATTGTTTTTATTGGTCGGAGAAACAGGATTTGAACCTGCGACCCCTGCCTCCCGAAGGCAGTGCTCTACCAGGCTGAGCTACTCTCCGACATCTGCTGTAAAAGCGCTTATGGTAAAGCGGTCGACATTATAGCACTGGCCCGGACGCTGTACAGTGAGGCGGAGATTTAGTCCTTATTCAGAACGGGTTGTGTTTTCCCGATCGAGAAGCTGGTCGATTTTTTTGTTCAGGGTGTCCAGGCGGTGTTCAATATCGGTGAGGCGCCGGTGACCGGCCTGTTCGGCACTGATAATCTTCTCCTCGTCTTCGCGAATAAAGAAGGCCGTAAAACTGGCGGTTAACATGGCAAATAGACCGATACCAAAGAGGATGATAATACTCGCCAATGCACGCCCAACCGGACTTGTAGGCACTACGTCGCCGTAACCGACGGTGCTGATCGTCACCCAGGCCCACCACAGGCCATCCCAGGGGCTATCAATGGCGGGGTCTAACGCAGCCATCATAAGACCGGCCAGCAAGATGACGATCGTGGTAGCGAGCATGGTTGGCCCGAGTTCGTTGCGCGACAACATTTTCCGCAAACGGCTGCCGACATGGGTGACCAGGGCGATAATTATGACGAGTCTGAGTAGACGAAATGCACCGAAATAGGACGGCCAGCCGAGTAAAACTGGAAAACCGAGAGCGATGATTACCAGGTTGAGCCAGTTGGCTTTGAGGTAGTTGGCAGTGTCGCGTACAGCGATCGACAGAAGTACCGTTTCAGTAACAAACATGCTCCACAGAATGAGGTCGTAAATATCTGCGGTTGCCGGATCCGAGCCGCGTTTGGACCACCAGGAGAGCAGAACCCACAGGGCAGCGACCAGCATAGGCACTTCGAAGACGATGCCCAGACGTTGCGCGCCAGGGCGTTCCCCAGGTTCTACACCGGCAGCGCCGACCAGGCGACTCAACCTTTTTAGTTTACTCAATGTTTTAAATCGACTTATTTGCTACAGTTACCGCGCGAGGCAATAAGTCTAGCACAGCCTGCGGCAATACCGTTTAACGCAGGTCAAGGGGGATGATATGGCGGTTTATACAATGTGCGACTGCCTGAAATCCCCCGACAGACAATAGACAAAGACAACAAATCTGTTCAGCGCAGGGTGCGGCATGGTAGACAGTTCCAGCACGGTGAAAATAAGAGAAAAGAAGCAACGGTTTTTGGCCAGGGAACAGCTGATTTTGGATACCGCGCTCGGTCTGTTACTTGACAACGGCACAGAGAAAGTGACCGTGGCGGAAATAGCAACACGGGCAGGCATCGGCAAAGGAACTGTATATAAGCATTTTGAGAGCAAGGCTGAGATCATGATGCGGATCATGCTCGATTACGAAAAGTCGACCGCGGTTAGTCTACAGCGAGGTATCAGCGCCACTGAAAATGGCGACCCTGGTGCTGTGGTCAAGGCCTATTTTGAGGCGCGACTCGCGAATCCGGCTCTCGATCGACTGGTGCAACAGCTTGAAATAAGGCTGGCAGAAGAGCACTCGGTCGCTATGTTAATGGAGCAATTACTCGAAATTCGCCGCGCCTCGGTGAAGAGCCTTAGCGCGATGGTCGACAAACTTATTAAACGGGGAATCCTCGAAGATGTCCCGCCGCACTACCACTATCTGGCCTGCTGGGCCCTGGCTCAGGGTGCAGTAGATATCTGTTTTAACCGAGGTCTGGCTGATCAGTTTGATGATAAAGATGATTTGCTCAAATTTATCACTAATATCGGTGTGACCATGGGCAATCGAGGTCAGTTACGTGGATCCAAAGGTGGTCAGTGACAGGTGCCTCTCTCGATCGGCTCTACGCTGATTTGCTGGCTGACCAGCGCAACCGCGAACATAAACTGCCGCCCGTAGATAAATGGCATCCCCCGCTTAGCGGCGACATAGATATCCGCATTGCTCGGGATGGCACCTGGTACCACGAGGGTGCACCCATTGTCCGTAAGCCGCTGGTAAAGTTATTTGCCAGTATTCTTAAACACGAAGACAATGAATATTATCTGGTAACACCGCAGGAGAAATGGCGCCTGTGCGTCGACGACGCACCACTGCATGTCATTGCCGTGGAACGGCAACAACGGGATCAGCAACAGGCGTTGGTGTTTACGACACTGACCGATGACACGGTCCTGGCCAGTGCCCAGCATCCACTTCATGTCGATGTTGATGCGACCACAGGAGAGCCTTCGCCCTATGTGCTGGTACGCAGTCAGCTCAGTGGTTTGATTAGTCGGGCAGTCTATTATGAGCTCGTTGAAATGGCCGAACGAAAGCAGCTTGATGGTGCCGAGGTGTTTGGGGTGACCAGCATGGGTGTTTTTTTTCCGCTGTCCTGAGTATGCCTGGGCTGAACACAACTGCAGTAGTCGACGACATACTCAGACAGTGGCTGAGGACGATCTGTGTGGTGTGGCCGGCTTTCAATGTTGCGTTAAGCCGTTTCTATACGCGTTAACATAATGACAATTAATAACGGATGGCGCCTATGACGATAGTTCGGCGATTAGCCATGGGTACAGCGCTTTGTTGGTTTTTACTTATAGGCCTGGTCGGGTCGGCTCGTGCCGAGGCTGAACAGACCGTACAACTTCTGCAGCAATATATTCGATTGGATACGGTCAATCCGCCGGGCAATGAAATGCCCGGTGCGCAGTTTCTTGCAGCTATTTTTGAACGGCGAGGCATTCCATATGAGATCGTCGAATCGCAGCCGGGTCGTGCCAATATCTGGGCTCGCCTGCGAGGCGGCAATCAACCTGGACTTCTGCTTTTACACCATATGGACGTGGTGCCCGCAGATACTTCGCGCTGGTCGCATCCACCCTTTGCAGCCAGATTGGTTGATGGTTTCGTGCATGGTCGCGGTAGCCTGGACAACAAATCTGCTGGCATTTTTCAACTTCAGGCCTTTCTGGCCCTCCACGCCGCTGGTAAACCGCTAAATCGCGACGTGGTCTTTATGGCTACAGCCGATGAAGAGGCGGGTGGCAACCTGGGTGTCGGTTGGCTTTGGCAACATCGACCAGAAGTATTTGATGGGATTGGTGCTGTACTCAACGAGGGCGGTGGTGGTGACCTGAGTAACGGCAAGTTGAGTTTTGGTATAGAGATAACCCAGAAGCTGCCCTTGTGGTTGATTGTGAAAGCGACAGGAATGCCAGGACATGGCGCCGTGCCGCGCCAGAACAGCGCCCCACAAAGACTCATCCAGGCTCTGGCGGCGCTAGACGGGCTTCAGTTTGAGGCGAGGGTAGTACCGATTGTGGCGGAATATTTACGGCGGATCGCTATCGAGGCACCAGCGCCATGGGATAAACGTCTGAGGGCTCCGCAGCAACTTGTCGCTTCACCAAAACTGATGGCTGAATTGCAAGGACACGATTATCGCCTCCATGCCTTGCTTACCAACACCTGCGTGGTGACTCGACTACGCGGCAGTGAGAAAATTAATGTCGTGCCACCACTCGCCAGCGCGGAAGTTGATTGCCGCCTGTTGCCTGACGAAAGCGCCGAAGCCGTTCTATCCACAATCAGGGATGCGCTTGCCGGAGAGGGCGTGACAGTTGAATCGGTACTGTCATTTGGGCCAGGGACTTCATCGAAAGATAATTTTTTGTATAAGGCCATTGAAAGTGCTCTGGCAAAACGTTATCCAGATGTGCTTGTGTTGCCCAAATTAAATGCCGGTTTTACCGACAGCCATTTTTTTCGGGAGCGGGGTATTTCAGCCTACGGGTTTACCCCAATTATTCTGATGAAAGAGGAAAGCGCGGGGGTACATGGAGACAATGAAAGTATTTCATTGGAAAACATAGAACTGGGGGATGACCTGATGCGAGCGATTGTAACGTCGCTGGTCTACGACTAACGAGCGTTACCCTGAGTTATTAATTTGTGAAGGGTCACTGGGTCGCGTATTACAAGGTCTCGCGATTTGGGGTCTCGCGAGCCAGGTGGGCTCGATGGGGGGCTCGCGGCGAAGGGGCCGAGAGTTTCGCTTGCTGGTCTCCGAGCCCCACAGGTCATTTATGACAATCGCAGGATTTAAGTTTAATTCCGAAATGACTCGAAACTAAACTGTCCTGAGCTTAATGAGATGTCAGCGGCGTTGAAAAGAAATCGAAGAAAATCCACATTAATACCGACGACGTTGTCAACGTTAACAACATTACTGGCAGCCCTTTCCGGAACCATAGGCCGGGCGTGATTGCGAGTGACGGATCGTTTTGCTGTTTGGCCATACGCTCGGACAGGGTGACGATAAACACATTAGCAGTGGACCCAAGGTGGGTGCCGTTACCACCCATGCCGACGCCGATTGCCAGACTCCACCACAGCGGTGTGACATTGATCCCCTGAGCCTCTAGCCCCAGAATAATGGGAACCATCGCGGCGGTAAAAGGGATATTGTCAATCATGGCGGACAGAACGGCGGCTACCCACATCAGTAGCAAGGACGCAACAAGCAAATCGCTGGTTACAAACGGTTCGATATAGTGGCCGAGGTATTCAAGAAAATGACTGTTTTCTACGCCGCCGACCAGTACAAACAGGGAAATAAAGAATATCAGCAGGGACAGTTCAAGTTGTTCAAAGGCGCCATCCATATCGGCGCGTGGGGCTAAAAAGAGCAGGGTGGTGAGGCCAAGTGCGGCGACCATCCAGGCATCCCAGCCGAGGCTGTGGTGCAAGATAAACAGCACCACCATCAACGCCAGTACGCCCAGAGCGAGATACCAGGTGCGTTTGTCGGTAATGGTTTCCTGGTCAGAAAAGTCTGGCTGAGCAGCTTTAACGGCGAGTTCTTTGCGAAACAGAAATTTCAGTCCCAACACGGTCGCCAACCATGCGACGAGCACCAGTCCACCCATGTGCTCGAAAAATGCATTAAAACTGATGTCTGCCGCCGAACCAATCATCAGGTTAGGCGGGTCGCCGACCAATGTTGCCACGCCTCCGGTATCAGACAGAAGAGCGGCAGTGAGCAGGAAGGGGATGGCATTCACTTTCAATGCCTGACAGATCAAAATAATCAGCGGGCCGAAGATAACAACAGTTGTCACGTTATCAAGTAGCAGGGAAATAACAGTTACCACCGTTCCCATTAATACCATCAATAGAAACAGGTTGCCGCCGCTGACACGGGCAATCCAGTAAGCGATAAACTGGAAGCCCCCGGTGGGAATCATGATGGCGATAATGGTCATCATGGCGCCGAGCAGGAACACTACATTCCAGTCAATTGCCTTAAGGGCCAGATCGGGATTGTAGAATCCGAATATCTGACCAGCGATAATCATCGCGCCTGCGCCCATCATGGCAAATTTGGTGCGGTGAAAGCCGTGTACACCTTCGGTAAAAATTCCAATAAAAGTAAGCGTCATGATGATCGCGGAAACCATCATTGGGGTATCCCAGGTTAGTGCTTCGGTCATATTGAAAACTCAAGTAAAAGTAATAACTGACGGTTGAGCATCGATCTGATGTCGAGAGAAATCCAGTACACCGATAACCCTTTTCCGCGGTGCGGAAAAGGGTTATCGGTCCGTGAGTCATCTGCTCAGACTGGCGGTGCTGGCGGCGATTGTATCAGTTGGCTCAGCCGGTAAACCAGCGTTTGCTAATGGCAAATCACACTGAAAGTGTCTGACCAGGTTTGGATTTTTTTGGTCGTCGGTGATTGAAATTGACGAACCTGATGGACGTATTTGGCTGATTGAATTGCCAAACTTTTACTGCTGCGGAGCTATCTGTGCGCAGTTATCAGTATTGATTTATGAGGGCACGCAATCCGAATAAAGATGGCGGAGGGGCAGGGATTCGAACCCTGGGTGCCTCTCGACACGCCGGTTTTCAAGACCGGTGCTTTCAACCACTCAGCCACCCCTCCACGAAGTGGCGGAATTATACCGCCACCTGCGAGCTACACAAGCGATTCCAGACTTATTCTCTATCCTGTTGCGTCACTTCAGTACCCCGTTCGTCCCGCCTGGCAAGCCGGGGATCGTTGATAGGCCGCTTGTAGGGTGAGTCGATCACCGCAACTGGTGTTGGTTTCGAAGTATCCAGAGGCCGGGAGAGTCCTGGGTCAATCTGATGCGATTCTATCTCGACTCGCACAATTGGCCGAGGTTTAAGCCGGGGATCATTGACAGCATGGGTGCGTGGTACCGGTGTTTCCGCAACTTGCACCTGTTCGGTAATCTGTGCCTGCTCAGTAGCAGATGGCGTGCTCGGCAGTTTTTCTTCAGGCTGTTTTTCAAGTTGTTGTTCGATTTGTCGTTCACGCGCCGGAAATGCGGTCGTGTCAGTCGTGGCCTCAGGCGGCGCCAGCGCGCCAGTTGACGCCTCTGACGTGACCACCTGGCTAGTTTCAGTCTGTTCTATCTGACTTTCCAATACGCTCTGCTCTGGTTCGTCAGGAATCTGCTGGTCGACTCCCTGAGGGTGTTCCTGGTTAGACTCCGGAGTTTGCGCCTGCGCGACGGGTGCGGCTGAATTCGCAGAATCAACGGAGTTGTTTGTCGCCACGGCGAGTGTGTGCTCAACGATTGACGTAGGGAGCAGCTCGGGAGGAGCGCCATCACCGTTAGGTGTGGCGTTCACACCAGGGTCCGGCGTGGGCTCTGTAGCAGTTGTTACAGCTGCAATGTCATCACTTTGAAAATCATCTGTTTGAGGGCCATCAGTTTGAGGGCTATCGCTTTGGCGGCTCCTGCTTTGAAGATCATCGACCTGATGCTCTGTCTTACCCGTACCCGATGCTGCCGCAACGGCGGCCAACGGAAGGGCGGCAGCGAGGGCCTCTTCTGGAACTTCTTTGCGGGTGCGCGGTTGATTCTGTGGCGGTTTGTGGCCTTTGGGACGCCTCCGTGGTTGATTAATCTGCTGTTCCTGGTCTTGCTTGCTCTGGTCCCCGCTCTGGCGTTCGCCCTGCTCCTTGTCGCTAATACGCTCATTCGTACGATCGACACGATCAGCTTTTTGGTTGCGCAGCGCCTGTTTGTCATCTCCCTGGTCGAGCGTGTTCGGAGCTTCGTTGTCGCGTTGTTGCTCGCGACCCTGGCCGCGCTGGCCATTATCCCCACGGGCTCTGCCCCTGTTTCTATTGCCACGTCGTGGTGGTGCGCTGCTCTCTCCTTCACGTTTTTCGCCAATATTCTGCGGGCTAGCCTCCTGTACATTCCTGTCGCCGATTTTCTTCGCGGCGTTGGACGTGTTCCGAGGATTGCGGGTGCGTCGTTGTGGGCGAGGTTTTTGTTCCCGCTGTGGCTCTGGGGATATCTCTGGGGCCGGGGTTTCTTTGGGTGTCCCGCTGCCAAACAAGCCCTGCCAGACTCTGAGCAGTAGGCCGGGCTGTGGCGAAGGCTGTACGGCAGTGACAGCTTCTGGCTCAGGCTGTGTAACCGGAACAGGTGCTGGCGCACGCACCAGGGGTGGCAGATTTTCAACAGCGGGCTTCTGAGCAGGAGGTACTCGCGCTGGTTCGATTAATTCAAGCTTCTCATCAACCGGGGTACTTTCAGCCAGTCGGTAGCTGAATTCGTCCGGATTTTCATCCTGTTGCCTGATACGCTGAACGTCGAAGTGAGGCGTTTCCATTTCAGGATGCGGCAAGACGACGACCTTGATGCGATTACGTTTCTCTATATCGATGATTTCCGCACGCTTTTCGTTTAGCAAAAAAGTGGCTACCGGAACGGGTGTGATGGCCCTAATTTCGATGCTACCTTCTTTTTGAGCTTCTTCTTCCACCAATCTCAAAATGGCCAGTGCGATCGAGCGGGTGCCGCGAATCGTGCCCTGGCCGCTACAGCGTGGACAAACTTTGAAAGTCATCTCTTCCAGTGATGGACGCAGCCTTTGGCGCGACATTTCAAGTAAACCAAATCGGGAAATACGACCGACCTGCACGCGCGCGCGATCAAGCTCCAGGGCGGTGCGCATGCGGTTTTCGACTTCACGCTGGTTTTTGGTCGCCAGCATGTCGATAAAGTCGATCACGATAAGCCCGCCAACGTCTCTCAGGCGCAGTTGCCGCGCGACTTCGTCTGCAGCTTCAAGGTTGGTCTTGAAAGCAGTGTCCTCAATATCGCTGCCTTTGGTGGCGCGGGACGAGTTGATGTCAATGGAGACCAGTGCTTCAGTGATGTCAATGACAATAGAGCCGCCGGAGGGGAGTTTGACCTCCCTCTGGAAGGCAGTTTCTATCTGGTTTTCGATCTGATACCGATTGAATAAAGGAATGGGGTCTTCGTAATAGCGAACCCGGCTTTGATAGGAAGGCATGACCTGCTGGATAAATGCTGAGGCAAGTTCATAGACGTTTTTGTTGTCGACGATTACCTCGCCGATATCTGGACGCAAATAATCACGGATAGCGCGAATAATGACGTTGCTTTCCTGGAAGACAAAGTGCGGTGCGGATGCCTGGGACGCCTCGGTATCAATGGTGTTCCACAGCTGAAGAAGGTAATCGAGGTCCCACTGTAATTCCTCGGTGGAACGGCCAATGCCGGCCGTGCGGACAATAACGCCACAGCCGTCAGGGATTTGCAGGCCCCGCATCGCATCGCGCAATTCGTTGCGGTCGTCGCCTTCTATGCGTCGGGAGATGCCGCCTGCCCGGGGGTTGTTTGGCATCAGCACCATGTAGCGCCCGGCAAGACTGATAAACGTAGTCAGTGCTGCGCCTTTGTTACCGCGTTCTTCCTTCTCGACCTGTACGACAATTTCCTGACCCTCGCTGATCAGTTCCTTGATCATGAGTCGACCAGGGCCTTCGCTGGGCTTCTTTTTAAAATATTCCCGTGAAATTTCTTTCAGGGGTAAAAAACCGTGGCGGTCGCCACCGTAATCGACAAAGGCGGCCTCAAGGCTTGGTTCTACCCGGGTGATTTTGCCTTTGTAGATATTGGCTTTCTTTTGCTCTCTGGTGCGGTTTTCGATGTCGAGATCATAGAGTTTTTGACCATCGACCAGAGCCACGCGCAGCTCTTCGGGCTGAGTGGCATTGATAAGCATTCTTTTCATGTGGTTCCTGCGGTTTCATGCTTGGCAAAAGCCACGAAAATGCCGCGGAAAGGAAGGTAAGCAAGTCTGCAGTTTCGGTGACAGGAGGACGGTAACCGTCCAATAGCGATGCGCTGGCCAGGCCAGCTACGATACGCTCTCTGTTTCCGTTGTCATTATATTGACTGGTTTCCAGGCCCTTAAAACTGCGTATTAACCTTAACTGTCGGTACTGTTAGACAGGTTTTGGCTTCGGACGGACGACACCAGAAGCACTTTTCTTCCTGAGTCGTGGGCTGTTAGTGTGCCTATACCTACAGCTATAACTGACACTGGATCACTTCCCTAACAGCCAAATCGACGCTTCTAAAACCTGCTAACAACAACTATTGCTTACTTTGATTTCCGGGCAACTTTCGCGTCTTTTGACGCGGTTGCTTAAAAGTGCCTGCTTCAAAGGCCGCGTGCTGCGCGGTTTTTGGCAAACACCTGCATTGTCTGTTTACGGTAGGCTGCCTCTAGCAGTTGTTGTTACCGTATAGAATTCTTCTGTTTTCACTGGCACTTTTCTCAATACGCGAGAACACCGGCGACGCCCATATGTCGGCGACTTTGCGCGACAAGGCGGGATAATAGCAATATTTAATAAGCCCTTCAATTAAAAGAATAAACTGTTTGGAATTGATAGAATGCTGGCGACCTTGAGAGATCTGTAAAAATGGCTGCTATCGAATCACTAGGCATCGCTGTGCAATTGCTCACAATAAGCGCGGATCAATCCGGCCAACGTATCGACAATTTCCTGTTGACGCGCTTAAAAGGTGTGCCGAAATCGAGGATATATCGTCTGCTCCGCAAGGGCGAGGTTCGAGTTAACAAAGGCCGGATCGGGCCGGACTACCGATTGTCGGCCGACGATGTGATACGAATCCCTCCTCTGCGACTTGCACAACGGGCGTGTCATGTGCCGGGTTCAGGGCTTCGCGAATCGCTGGACGGCAGCATCCTCTATGAAGACGACTGCTGTCTGGTGCTCAATAAGCCGTCGGGGCTCGCGGTGCATGGTGGCAGTGGCATTAACCTCGGTGTGATAGAGGCACTGCGGGCAATGAGGTCGGGAGAGCGGCGTCTCGAGTTGGTGCACAGGCTGGATCGAGATACGTCAGGGTGCCTGTTGGTTGCTAAAACCCGCGCGGCTCTCAGAAACTTACAGGATCAAATGCGTGAACGGGTGGTGGAAAAGCGATATCTGGCGCTGGTTCGCGGCGCCTGGTCGCCGGATGTTCGCGAAATCAATGCGCCCTTACAGAAAAACAGCTTGCAGTCTGGTGAACGGGTGGTGCGAGCCGATAAGGATGGCAAGCGCGCACTGACCCGATTTCGTTTGCTTCAGCGTTATGCAAAAGCCAGTCTGGTTGAAGCAGAGTTAGACACGGGGCGAACCCACCAAATCCGCGTGCATTGTTTGCTTGCCGGTCATCCGCTGGCAGGGGATGTTAAATACGGTGATGCAGTTTTCAACAAGTCTTTGCGCGGCGCCGGTTTGCGGCGTCTGTTTCTTCATGCCCGTGAAATCAGTTTCACTTCGCCCGTCAATGGCCAGGTCATCAGTGTATCCGCACCGTTGCCAGAGGAATTGCAATCAGTTTTGGAGCATTTGTAATGTCTGGATTTGTCCTGCCTGAAGTTGTATCGCCGGCGCTGTTGATTTTCGACTGGGATGGCACGTTATGTGACTCTTTACATCGTATCGCCTACTGCTTACAGCTAGCCGCCGATGACGTTGGTTTACCTGTGCCGACTGTCGAAGCAGCCAAAGACATAATCGGATTGGGCTTGTACGAGGCCCTTACTCAGTTATTTCCTGGTATCGATAGTGGTGAAGTTCAGCAGTTACGCAACAGTTACGCGGGGCATTTTCGGCGTGTCGATCAAACTCCCTCGCCGTTGTTTGGTGATGTCGAGCGCTCCCTGGTAGATTTGCGCGATCAGGGCTACGTGTTGGCGGTGGCCACCGGCAAGAGTCGTGCCGGGCTTGATCGGGTGCTTCAGGCGCTGAGCATGAAGAATTTGTTCCACAGTACGCGGTGTGCGGATGAAACGGCATCGAAACCAGACCCGCTGATGTTGCAGTCGCTGCTAGAGGAGCATGGGCTACCAGCTCAGCAGGCCATTATGGTCGGTGACACGACTTTCGATATGGAGATGGCGCAGCGTGCGGGTGTACCGAGAATTGCGGTCAGTTACGGTGCTCACTCTCATGAGCGGTTGGCCAGGCACCATCCCCTGGCATGTATAGATAGATTTAGTGATTTTGAAAAAACTTTAAAAACAATAAAATAAATAACTAATCTAATGTATATTATTTAATATATCGTAGCCATGTTCGGCGAGTAGTTGGCGAAGTTTGATCAGCGGTAACCCGATAATTGCAGTGGGGTCGTCACTACTGATTTGATCAAATAGTGTGATGCCGAGGCCCTCAGCCATGAAGCTCCCAGTACAGTGGTATGGTTGCTCAATACGTAGGTACCGTTCAATTTCATTATCTGGTAATTGGCGAAAGCGCACAGTTGTTAGGGCAAGGGCTGTTTGCGAGGCCTTGCTCTGGCTGTTATATACGCAGACAGCAGTGAAAAATTGTACTGTTTGCCCCGAAAATTGCTGTAACTGCGAGACCGCGTTGCGGTGGTTTCCGGGCTTGCTGACCTGGTGGCCAGCGAACCAGGCTACCTGGTCAGAGCCTATGATAAGGTGGTCAGTGAAGGTTTCCCGAAGCGCCCGGGCCTTAGCTTCTGCTAACCTCAATGCGGTATCGGTCGCTGTTTCAGCGGGACGGGGTTCTTCATCTATATGGGGTGACTGCCATGTGAACGGTACTCTGAACCTGGTAAGTAATTCTCGTCTGTAGCGTGATGAAGAGGCCAATGCGAGCTGCATCATGGGGCGTCCTTGGTTGTGGGTCGTTAATGACGTCAGTTTACCGCCTAACAGTGAGTGTTTTTCTTTGACAGATCAATATCATATCCCTAGAATTGCGCGCCTATGACTACGGCCCGGCAAGGCAAAGTGTTACCGCAGTGGGTGGATCCCCTGAAATTGGCTGGGCAGGGGGCTGCTCTTGGTGGTTTTATCCCGTCGGGAAAAATGACACGCCTTGCAGAGGCAGTAGCATCTGTCGGCGGACCCGTGCAGGTGTCGTTGCAGTTTTTTCGCGACGAATCGGGGTATCGGGTAGCTACTGGTGATGTCGCTGTGCCGCTAGAGCTGGTTTGTCAGCGCTGTTTGCAGGGTATTAACACGACGATAGCGCTGGCGGTGCAGTGGGCCATTGTTGCTGATGAGGAGCAAGTTCAGTCGCTGCCGAAGCAGTACGACCCGTGGCTGGTTACTGAAGAGGGCGGGAACTTGCACCGTATAGTCGAGGAGGATTTGCTACTCGCGCTACCCATTGTGGCATTTCATGAGCCTGATCAATGTGATGTCGAGGTAGGTTATTCGTCGGGCGAATTTGAAACTGTTAAGAAACCCGGTCCATTCGAAATATTGCAGAACTTACAGTTCAAAAAGTAGTAGCGGATCTGGCCGCTGCCAATTTTGCTATTGTTAACGG
>TARA_R110000787_G_scaffold82696_1_pt1 | contig 15365 bp, 28 predicted proteins | sample TARA_R110000787 | Tara Oceans TARA_R110000787 (sample SAMEA4397920) | marine metagenome | biome: Polar Biome; feature: [DCM] deep chlorophyll maximum layer (ENVO:01000326); material: water (ENVO:00002006), including particulate matter (ENVO:01000060) such as... | depth 35 m
CCATTTGTTGTAACTGATGTAGAGGTAAAAAGAGGAAGTTTTAAATCATCTGCCTCAACCGTACCTGTTACGTCTATGCCTGCGTCTGTAGTCTGTAGTTTTAGAGCACTTGCCGCTGCCGTAGCCCCATACCACAACTTAGCCTCAATATCAGTTGTGCTAATTCTCGCAACACCAGAACTTGTTTGTAACTCTATGCTGGGAGAGCCGTACCCCACAGATGGTGGTGGCGGTTTAATAACAGGGTCGGCTGTCCCTGTGATAACATCCCCATCTGTGAGTACAATATCCGTACCACCAGTGGCGTTACCCAGAGCAAGTGTTTGAGCTAAGGTTTCATTACCGCCAGAATCACTACCCCACTCAATACCTGAGCCAGTGGATTTTAGTACCTGACCAGCAGTACCTTGATCGGTAGCAATGGTTAGGTTATCTAAATCAACTGTACCTGTTACGTCTACGCCTGTGGCTGTGATTGCTAGTCTTGGTACTCCAACATCAGCAGCGGTGGTTCCATAAAGTAATGATACTCCCGAATCGGTAACACTAAATCTAGCTTCTCCGGCACTAGATACTATTCTTGTTGCCACATTGTTTATAATTTCAAAAGGATTTGCGCCAGAGATAATACCGTCACAAGTAACCTTACCTGTTACGTCTATGCCTGTTTCTGTTGTTGCTAATTTTATACCAGCGCCTGTTGCGCCCTGCCAAGAAAGCTCCGAATGGTCTGCATCCCAAGCCACTAAAGCATTATCCGCATCATTTTTTAGGTAGCCGTTTTGACCTTGGATAGCTATGTTTCCCGTTCCAACTTGCCTAATAACAGCGTCACCGCCAGTCGACTCAAATATCTCAAGGTTAGGGCTTGCGTCCCCACCTAACTTTATTTTCTGGTTATTACCTAAAGTCACACCGCCAGTAGTAACCGTACCTGTTACAGTTATTGCGCTTAACGCAGTACCGCCACTTAAGAGCGAGTCTAAGCTGCCAAGGTTTGAGTTTAGACTTATACCCCACGTACCGTCTGCACCATCAATCTCTGGAAGTATTAAATTGTAAGTTGGTGTATTACCGTCAGCCATGATTAATTCCTATGCGTTTGCTATTCGTTTCCACATATAAACTACTATATATGGCTGTAAGTTATTGTGTGGTTGACTAGCCGTTACAGCACCACCTGTATCACCTACGATAGAACCAGTAAGACCTCTATCTGGAGTATTGGTGTCACCAGTTAAATAATATGCTCGATCACCCATTTTGTTTCCAGCTTGATACTGTATCGTTCTTCCTGCGTTTAAGAACGGGGCATAATCATCGCCAACCCCCCCATTCACAGCATGGTGCTTATGCTCAGCCAACTCATCATCAGTAAGCGTATGCTCCTTTTCACCCCCAGTCGCTTCTACAGAGTTAAAATCTGTATCACTTGAGTCAAGGCCGACCATAACTCTACCTGCACCAAACGCTTCCCAGTTTGTATTTGGAAAAAGAGAGATGGGATTTGTCGCGCTAACAGATGTATAGATAGATCCTATAGGATATACGGCATCGTAATTTAGAGTCGAAGTTAAGGCTACTTCGGCAGAGCCATTAAAATTAACAGCAGCAGTTGTGACTGGCCCTTGTGCAATAGCAAACGCTCTAGTCGTTTCTAGTACAGTCGCAGAGTCTGCATTGCCGGTTAATGCTCCAGTTACGTTACCAGTTACATTGCCGGTTACGTTACCAGTTAATGGGCCAGTAAAAGAAGTAGCTGTTACGGCAGTGGCTGCGATTGTTGATGGAGTAGCAGCCCCTATAGGAGTGCCATCAATAGATCCGCCATTGATATCAATACCGTTAACTACACTAGTACCACTAAGCAAATTATCTGTTTTTGTCCAGTTGTTGTTCAGTAGAGTACCCCAGTTATCGAGGTTGGCCCCAACTGTCGGTAAGCTAAAGAAATAAATTGGTGTGTTCGCCATTATCTTGTCTGCCTTCTAATTGTTTTCCATGTTGCTGGTGCTACCACCTGATTTACCCAAAGGTTTTCTATCTTGGCTGTAGCGGCTGATGTTGTTCTGGAGGCAGCACTAATCTCTGCTGTGATTATTGCGCCCTGATAAATTCCATAGTTGTATGTGTATTGACTATATCTCATACGCTATCTTGCAGCTCAATGGTCAAGTCACCACTTCTCAGTATGATCTGCTGTATACCGCCAGTATTTAGCGGTGCGCTTAATGGCGCAGTCACCAATAAATTACCACCAGTATCAGCATCACTTACTGCTAGATGAGTTACAGTACCCCAGCTATCTAAAACCTGAAAATCCACATCTAAAGCGTTTGTAGCTACACTGTCAGACACCATAGAAAACTCTGCATATCTTCTAGAGTAACCTCCACCGCTAACCTCAACCCCACCGGTTGCTGGGTCTCCATTAAAAAGACCTAAATACAACTGAGCGGCAGGCGTATAAACCTGAATACCTAAAACGTGTTCTAGAATTTTTCTATCTAAATATGCGCTAATAGCCATTAGTTATACCTTGAGCCTCCAGTATTTAAACCTCTACGCCTAAACCTAAGACCTGTCGAGCTTTCTTCAGCCTTAGCGGATTCTTCGTTTAATCGAAGAACTGCTGCTGAGTATAGCTGCGCCCAAACTTGGATTCTAGGATCGTCGGTTAGGTATGGTGCCGTGTGTAGTAAAGATCCGTAAAGATAAATGTCTGGCGCGTAATCGAGCAACCAGTTAGTTGTGTTTGCATCTGTTAAAGCTGGCACACGCTGCAAATAAACCAGCTCACACTGCACATCGCCTACAGGCGTAGGGAAGAACTCGAACTGGTCTTCTATGTGGCGAAAGCCGATAGGCGTGCCTGTTATATTGCTAACATTGGCCCGCATCTCATCCATAGCAGCACTACTTAACAGCTCAATACTATCCTTACCGTTATTAATCCTAATGCGCTCAGTCTGAACCCACTCTAAAGGTCTTGTCAGGTACTGGCTGGACAATGTCGTAGTGGCACGATTCTCCATACGCCAATTGCGTACATCACGGTTAATCTGCGCCTCAGCCAGATCAATAAAGGTCGGTATAACACTAGCTAAGTCAGACCTGTTTAAGAAGTCTGCTATAGTCGTCTGTAGTGTTGCGTATGTAGTTAAAGCCATTTTAGTCTCACCTTAAAAGCCAATTATACCATTTTTTTATATGATTGCCTTACTTCTTCTTTTTGTAGCCAGAAGCCTTGATCGCCCTGCCTTGCTTATCTGCTGCTGCTTTAGTTTTGTACACCTTGCCGGTGCTGCCCCACTTATAGCCACCCTTAACTTTTGTAGTTGGCATTACATTCCCCCAAGTAGTCCAGTAGGTTTATCTTGCTGGTTCTCTATCGCTTTAGGACTAAATAGATCAGATACGTCTATATCTTTAGCCTTATTCTTAAGACCAAAGTCAGTAAGCCCCCATATGGACATTGCAGCTAATGCTGCGTAGCCCACCCGCTCGCCAATCTCAGACTTAAACCAAGCTGGCGCAGATTGATATGCCTCAACAACAGGAGTTAAAACCTTTACTGCATTACTAGATATGCTACCAATGTCGGATTCAAAGTTTACTGCTTCAGTAATTGCAGGTAGTAAATACTCTTCCAGTGCTTCGCTAACAGTTTTAGCAGCTTTCTCATAGTCAGATGATGGGTCGCCAAATATACTATCTGAGCTTGTGACCGTCTTATAAGCTTTAGAGTCTGGGGCAAACACCGATCCGATAGCGCCGACCGCCATCTTAGCTGCACCCTCTACACCTCTAGCGAAAGCCTCACTTGATACATCAGCAGCTCGACCGATAGGGTTCTTTAGGTACTGTCTTGCAGCTTCAGCCTTCTTAGGAGCTATAGCTTTACGATAGCCAGTAGTAATATCTAAATTACTTCGAGCAACATTATCGCCAAGGTCAAATGAGCTGTAATTACTTTGAGCAATATCATCAATAAGGTTAGGTGAGCTGTAAATACCTAAATCATAATCATCCTGCGAGCCTCGATTGAGTATTTGCTGGCCGCGAGGTTGATAGTTTTGAGTGTTCATGAATTCGGTGTTTTCTGGAGACCTGTCACGATCAGCCAAGTTGTACTGGTCACGAGCCATTACATTGTTAGCTTCTACCTCGCCAATAGTGTTCCCATAGACGCTAAATGGGCTTAGCGTTTGATTTTGTGACTGGCTTGTATACTTTAGAGCTTTGTCCCTTACCTCTTTAAGATTTGCTAGGTTTTCGTAGTCTTGCAGCGAAGCGTTACCGGCAGCAATCTTATCATTTAACTTATTTATGGCAGCCTGACCTCTTGGCACGCCATCACCAGTTAGTTGATTAAAAGAGTTCGTCATGTCGCTTAGTTTCTGCATGCGATCAGGCGATGATCCAGTAGAGAAGCCTTCTCGCTCTTGTATTGCGTGCTGTAGCTCATGCAAGAAAGCTCCACGATCTTCCTGCGGAGCAGCCACTTTAACAGGCATATAAATAGTATCGGTAAACGCATCGTAGGCCGCACCACCAGCTTCTATTTCAGGGTTAAACACAACCGCAACATTAGACAGGGGAGATCTGCGCCGACTGCCGTAGAGACTATCAAAAGGATCGTCTAGGTTTATCTCATTCTCAAGAAAGTTAACACCAAGATCATATTGGCTCAATAACTCAGGATCGTCTAAGAACTCTTCAATTGCGTAACGTCTGTCAGGGGTTCGATCAGTCGGAAGGTTTATCTTGGTCTTGGTGTTTGGCAGCTCAGTACGCCATTTGCCATCACCTACGTTAAACTCCCAGCCTGTATTCTTCCATATTAATTGTGGGTCTACGCCCTCACTGAGCATCTTCTCAGCCATGCCTTTAAGATCCGAGCGACTAGCTCCAAGCTTAGATACTTCGCCAAGGAACGATGCCTCTGCGTCCTCAGACTGAGTAAGACCAGCACCGAGCAAACCAGCGCCAGCCGTAGTTGCTAAGATGTCTGCTTTTGGATTGCGAACAGCAGCCTTTTGACGAGAAATTGCATCGCTGTAGTCGTCTGCATAGATTGGCTTTAATGGCGTTGCTGGGCCTCGATCTAGGGCCATAAAAGATATGTCTGGCTGGCCTTCATTAAATCTACTAAATACAGCCGGATCAAAATCTGCTGGTGCTTGCTCTGGATCGAACTTTATCCGGCCTGTCTCTCTAAATCCAAGTGTCGAGTAAAGATCCGGCAAAACTGTGTCAAATGCGTCTAACTTTTTAGCACCTTGCTCAATACCTAACAGCATTAACTGTGGCGCTACACCTTTTGTTGATCCATCGCTAAACGCGCTAACTAGATCGCCATCTGGTTTTAATGCAAACCCAGCACCGCCATCTTCAGTTAGGAATAGTCGCATACCCTTATAAACGTCTGGAGCGTAGGCTTCAACAGATGCGCCAAACCTACTGGCCTGCTTCGCTGTATTGATACGTTCAGCAAAAAGATCAGCGCCCACTTGATTAGGGCTAATCTCGATCATATCTGGGTTATTTAGATTTAGCCTTCCGAGTTCCGTTTGATAGGCCGATGGCATGGAAAACCGTGCAATTCCATCAACTCGTTCTCGTCCCGCAATCTTAATTCTGCTTCCGATAGAGGCTCTGTCAAAGACTGGCTCTCCGTAGGTTTGTGATTGGTCTCTAAGCTCATCGAATACTCTCGCTTGCGTTTCAAGTTGTGGTGTTTGGAATGTTGCTCCCTCACTACCGGATAATAGGTCACCCTGACTAAGTGGTTTTCCACTATTTAGCCGGTCGATCACTGTATCAAGTTGGTCAATGTTTTGCGATACATTTTTGTAAGTGCCTGACAAAATACCAGCTTCTGCTTCTTCACTACCCAACATTGATCCGCCAGCTAGGCCAACACCCACTAGAGTCATAAACGGATTAGCATTAATTTTTATTCCCTTTGACTCTAAATTTCGCAACAGCTTCTCATCGATTAGACCGCCATAGGGATTTATCTCAGCAGATCGTCTTGCTGCGCTATAACCTTTCGATGTATTTAGGTCTCTCACATTGCCGTACTTATCCTCAAGAATAGATCTACCAAAGGCAGCATCCTTACTTTTAGCTGGATAGACATTAGTAGGAGCCAAGTCGAGCAATCCAGCGTCAGTGTTTAATCGTCCTAAGAACTCACCACCAACCGCATCAGGATAGGTTCTATTACCTCTGCCGGTTAATGCTCCAGCATCAACATCCATAATGCCTACGTTTTGGAATCCCAATTCAGGAGCGTTAAGCTGCGTTTTATCTGCTATAGCTAACCTTGCCTGCGGTAAAGATATGCCGCCACGGTTCTAAACTGTTTATCCATGATCTGCTGCTGGATAAACTTCCGCAACTTGTCAGGCTGTGACTGAATCTGTGCAGGAGCTGCTGGGCTATCAACACCAACAAAATCAGGCACGAATTCTTTTATGCGCTTATCTAAGGCTTTCTTATCAGCTTTAGGCATGTTTTTAGCTGCATAAGACATCATTGTGCCAGCAGTCATCTCGGCTGCAAAATCACTACCAGATGGAGACATTCTCCAAGGCATAAAGACAGGATCTGCACCGTACTTTCTTTTAAGGTCTCGGCCAGAGGCAATCATGTTGCTTACTGGAGATGGCGCTGATGCCCACATTTCTGGGTTTTGAGCCATAAAGTCTTGGCCGCCAGTTAGGTTTATTGGGTACGCTAGTTCCTTATCACCTATGCCGGTAAGTATCCCCTCGGCTGAGGTTCTGTCTGACATAGTTGATAGGTAAGGCCGACCTTCTAGATCACTTAGCTTAATTTCAGGTACAACTAAGTTAGGCTGATAAGGCTCAACCACTGGCTCGAAATATTGATCTCTAGGCTTAGTCTTCGGAATTTTACGAACCTCAAACCGATCATCATATTTACTAGGATCTAGCAATAAGTCTAGTATCCCCTTCGCTCTGTCGCCTAACGCCATTACCGTCTCGCCTTATTAATCTATGTTTATTTCTACGCCAGCTTCTAGAGCAGCTATACGCAACTTTAAGTCTGTCAATGAATCCTTAAGTTTCTCCGTAGAGCTGTTTTCTTTTTGCTGTTGATCGCTTATGTACTCTAAAAGCATATCTTGTCTGGCATCAGCAGGGAGTGATCCTAACTCGCCTCTCGGCCATTTTATTCTAAACTCGCTATTCTGATTTATATCCATTTGAGTTTTGTCTAAAGCATGCTCCAAGAGGTTGAGCCGCTCTTGTATGCCAAAGTAAGCCATAGTAGACACACAGGTAAAAACAATCATAGCCACTAGGTTTCTGATTGGTATTGTTATGCCTGTATTCTCATTAAGCTCCAATGCCGCTACCACTTAACCTTGTCAGCCCAATAAGCCGCTGACATTTTACCTTTAGAGATATTCGCGCCATGACGCGCCTTAAATGATGCTCGCTTCTTCTTCATAGCCTCAGACTCACCAGCTTTAGGCTTACCAGCCGTACTAGCACCTTGCTGACCAAAGCGAATCGTTTTTGTTTGATCGCCCTGCTTGGCAACTACAACATGAGATTTAGTTTTATGGCTTGGGGTTCTCTTAGGTTTGTTATATCCAGAGACACCGGCATTAGACAGTTTAGAATCTCTTTTAGCTGGCATTCTTATTTCCTTGTCTTTTTCTTAGCAGTAGCAGATAAATCTTTAAAGTGAAATAATTTTACGCTGGTCTTGGTATGATTTTTATTGGTGTGTAAAGAGCCATCAGACATCTTATGTGAATTGCCTTTATGCTCTGTCCCGTCTCTTTTGTAATGCTTAACACCTTTCATTAGCGTCCACTCTTGGCTTTATTAGTTGCTGCTCGCCCTCCACGCTTAGGGAGAGATTTTTTGTTTTTAGTTTGCTTTTTAGGTTTTGAAGTCTTTATATTCATAATATGCCTCACTTCCCTTTTGGTTTAGGTTTTTTTGCAGTCTTTGCGGCAGCTTTAAAAGCTTTATTGGTAGGTGCGCCTTTAGCGCCTTTCTTACGCATAGCTTCGCCAGATCCAGCCTTGATTCTAGCTTTCTTCTTAGCGATGTTTTTGTATAAACTCATAACGCCTCCTAAATAGAGCCGATTATACCACACCTCTCATATTTCGCTTAATGGGTTCGCCCCAGTTTTTTGGTGGTTTATAACCTACAGCTAGATATCTAAACGCATCGGCTGCGTGAGAAGTCCAGTCGTGTATTGGTGTACCTTTGAACACCATGTTCTTGTCATCGTATGCCCTACGGTACTGTGATAATGCGTCAACACCTTTATCGCACAGAGTCTCGTCGAACCAGCAGCGCGACAGCATCGATCTAACGGCCTGTATACCATCATCGATAAGCAAGTTAGGTGCAATGGTTATCGGCCTTACACCGAGCATACCGAGCGTCTCAAGCCTAGACTTCCCAGTACCTAGCTCTCTAACCCTAACATCGTGCGGTAATATGTGATCGCCATACGTGTACGGCTTAGATTGCAGCATCTTAACGTAATGATCTAGACCTACACCTGAGCACTCGTAGAAGTCGATGATACGGATCTCAGCGCCTACATATTGAGCAAACCAGATAGACGTAGAGTCGCCCATACCTAAATCCCATGCCGTAACGACAGAGAGTGCAGGATCATAAGGGACATGGGTTATTTTCTTCTCTAACCTTAACTTCTGGAACTCGGCTGCATAGTAAGAGCCGTCAACATGCTGTAGGAACTCACCATCCCAGATATGCCCGTAAGAGTCGGGTCTATCCTTTAAATCATCTAGCCTTGCCTGCTCTAGTACCTTGGGAAAGAATGGGTTATCGAGGTAGTTCATCTCAATTATCTTGAGACCTTCAGGCTCAGACTCTCTGAATCGCTTATGGGTCGCTGCGTTCTTGTTCTCAGGGTTCCAAGTCACCCATATCTCGGAGCCTTCCTCGCGTACAGTAGGGACTAGCTTAGACCATGCAGTCTCACTAACGGCCTCAGCCTCATCAATCCAGCACAGCAAGATCTTAGCTTTTGATTTGATAGAGTCGATGTTGGTACGAAGTCCGGCAAAGGTATAGAAAATATTGCCTTTTTTAGATCTGATGTAGTTCTCGCCTATTTCATAAAAGTCCTCAAGGAACTTGTAAGAGCGTATAGCGGATTTTATTTCTTCTAGGGATGAATCACTAAGAGAGTTAAGCCTTTCACGGCCACAGAGTATCTGGCCCTCTCTACCCTGCATTCCCCACATATAGCCGCGAACAGCAGACATAATGGCGAATGATTTAGTCTTACCTGATCCTCGACCGCCGAAGCAGCATCTGAAACGAGCCTCTCCATCCATTAGATCGACTATCTTTGGTGGTAACTTAATATCTACTGCGTCACTCATCCGGCGTACCGGCAGCAACCAAGTTAATCACTGTAGGCTTAAATGAGTCATCGCTTGAGGTTACATCTAACGCAGACTTATCGCCCCACTTACGAGGTGACATCCTAGCGACCTTCCATTTGCGTGAGTCTATACGCAATCTTGCCCTAGCAATCTCATTGGAGTCTGCGGCTTCATGCAGCTCATCAGCTAAATCTACGACTTCATCAGCATAGTAATCGCCTTGATAATCCCTAGCCTTCGCGTACTGCTCCGAAAACCACTCTTTATCAGGCTCATTAAGCCATTTCATCAAGGTAGACATTACAGGCATATCATCGTCACGACAGATATGGCGGGCACTCTGGCCCATTGATAGGCGATAACAGATCTCTTGAGCTAACTCAGGACTATAAATCGATGGTCTCATAACTCTCTACACTCTCACACATACAAACACGCTCACCACATTGGCAACTAATCGCTATCTGCATTCTAGCTAGATAGACAATCTCGTCAAATAAGGTTTGATCCTTATCGACTACAGCAAAAGCAAAGCTGTTAATTAAATCAATGACCGACTCGTCCAAGTCAGCCACTTCTAACTCTATCTCTAGCATTCCGCTAATAGACATTGTCCCCATTCCCCGTCTGCAATAAATCTCGTAGCTGGTTAGGTTTATTCGATTTCAATAACAACTCTATCATCTCGATCTGTTCAATGCTTAACCAGTAAGTAACCTGTACAAGTCCCTGCTCTTTTCTTCGCAGTCTCATAGTTCTCATCATCTCAGCCTTACTCTTAGCTTTAGATTTGATGTTAGGCACATAAGGTACACCTTTATCGTGATCCGTTTTTAGATTTATTTCTGCCATGATCGTTCTCTCACCTTAAAAAAGTTTGGTAACTCAGGATGTAGCCGCATGAACTTCTTAGCGTACTCCTGAGACCAGTTATTATTGACCTTAAAGTCTTTACCGCCGCTTATCATTGTTTCCCATCGAATCCGATGAAATACGGCTCTTGCCGAGTATGTGCTTCGGTGCGTTGATGCCACCATTGCAAAATACTCAAACTTATCCCAGATACTAGGGTTTTCTGCATCATACTCTTTAAAGGTGAGCGCATCATACACTCTTGGGCTATTAGCTTTCATACTGAGCACCTCTTGCAAGGCTTTCAATCTTAGCTTCTGACTCGAGCTTATCTGACCAGATCTTAAAAGCTATTCGTTCTAAATTTTTTACAAAATCATAGCCGCTAATAAATTCACCTTCGTTAGCATACTCTTTTAGAGTTGTTTTTAAGTTTAACTCTACCCAGCCATTAATCTGCTTACTCATGTTGCTCTCCATTGGATTATACCTGTAACGGTTACCTGTTAAAAGGGTAAACCTGTATCGCTTACAATTGTTCGTTTTTTAGCTTCATTCTCTACCCAGCATTGAGCTGCTGTTCTCATTAGATACTCAGCTAACTTATCAGACTCTTTAAAGTCGCTGGCATCCAATAGCTGGCCTAATGCGATCTTAAAATGGTGTTTTGCAAACTCCTCGTACTCTACTGCGCTTTGATCATCACCGGCAGACGAATCTGCCAGCAAGTTATTGTCTTCTGCTAATTCTTTAGTTTTCATATTAATAATCTACCTTTAGTGCGGCATCACAAGCCATAGTATTGTGGATAACAAAGTATTCAATTGGCGCTTCTAACAAGCTTTGCGCGTACTCACTAGCAAAAGCGTCTTCCTTTAGAACCTTGACGAATAATCTTGCAAACTGTATCGGCTCGATAACGTCTATAAGGTAATCAGTAAGCTCGTCAACTATCGGCTTGCCTTGATCCCAGATAAAAGCCTCAAGCATCCCCTTCTCTAGCTCTTTCATTGATAAGGTTGGCTCAGTAGGCGACTCAGGTGAATCTACTCGTGCTGGGTTATCGTTCATCTCTTTTAATTCCTTTTCATAATCTTGCTGTTCAAAGTATGCAATGTCTGCGTTAGTGGTAAATGGGCAAGTGTTCTGCTCTATAGCTTTTGCTATGCGAGCCTGTAATTGTTTGTCGCAAGTGTTGTATTCCATGCTGATCTCCATTATTTGAATACCGGATAAGGTTGGCCTAAGCTGCTAGCTTCCATTTGACGCTTTTGTATCTCGTAGCATATGCCGTTAACATTTCTGCTGTGGCTAGATAGTCTGAGCTTTTGAGCATAAGGAGCTGCGCTTCGATATTTATCCTCCATGCTTTCAACATAATCAATCAGCTCTTGGGTAGTAAACTTAGCCATTTCTTTTTTAGTTGCTTTCATTGATTGTCGTTCTCCGTTACTTCGTTGGTTGAGGCATCATTATACCCAAGTAACAGTTACCGTCAAGCTTTATTTCACTTTAATCTGACTCTAGCTCGATTAATCGAGTTTCGTTTCTTTCAGCATACGCTGCCAACTCTCTTACTGCCGACTCCCAACTATGAAAGCATGACGCTGTTGGGCCATCTAAGCCTTCGTCATCGAAAGCCATTAAGATAGTTGACGTTTCGTCAATATCGCCATAGCAATCTACGTTATAACCGTATTTAGTTTTAATTGATTTCATCGATATAATCCCTTAGCAGTCTATTAAAATATGAAGTATCACAACGTGGAAAATAACTCTCAAATTTGAAAGTAGTTTTAAGTTAATTTAGGTGCTGGTAGATAAGCTAAACCGACCAGCGGCGGCGCGAAGGACGAGCTTATCTTCGGTTTTTTCTAGTTGGCGCTAATGGTTTATCATCGTCAGGTAAAAACCACTGAGCGACCTTTACCTTTGCGTCCCATTGGTTATAAACACCAATCATTCTTGTTTCAATGTTTAATCCGTTAGCTCTTAGCTCTGAGACTTATGATGATACTGGTGACGATAACACTTGCAGTCTCTAACGCCGATTTTTGTCCCGATGTTAAATTCATTATAAAATTCCCATTTTTATTGTTGTCGCCCGCTCTACAGAGGTTACCTGCTGGCCTATAAAGGGATATGCGCACTTATACTCAACACGCACTACCTTTCCTGAATTATTAATTGTAGTCAGGGTATCTATAACTGTATAAACCCTATCCTTGTTATGCTTTCCGCGTTTCTTAAAAGTTGTTCCGACCTTAATATCCATCAAATCTCTCCCTTGCTAAAAAAACTTGCCTTGTCTGTTTCTTGCTCTAAAACATCAATACTTAACTTAGTCATCCAAATCATCTTGACCTTGGCATTCCACTTACAGATATTGCAGTAAATATCATATTCATCATCGGTTGGTGACATATAATCGTTTAGCTCACACTCAGCGCAAACAGTTACCGGAGTTAATCCGCTCATCCGATTTCCTCTCGATTGTGAACATCTTTCAATAGGCGCTTAATAGCTTTTAACACTTCTCTTCCATCATGTGCTTCTGCCGTTGAGACTGGTACAAAATCCGACATATAACGCTGTGCACTCACAAGAGCATCAAACGCTGCATCATTAGCTGGCGTGCTTAATCTAATCACTCTCATTATTTTGCTCCTTGCTGCTTTAGAATTTGTAAGCGAATGGCAGTAATTTTTTTATTGATTGCTGGCATTACACGAGTATGTTCATCTGACAAATACTTGCCATGTGCTGCCTGTGCTTTTTCCCAGCGTCTAACTTCCTCGATGCTGCAATTATATTCTGGTCTTTTCATGTCGCTCTCCTTTTGGGTAGTAGGGCTTTCGCCCCGCTTAAATAACTGATTCTAGTGTAGCAACCCATGTATCATTTTCTAACCATCCGAAGCCTTTAGGCTCTGGCCAGTCTTTTCTCTTACAATACGATCTAGCGACTATTAGGGCTTGGTCTTTAGCGTCTAGACCGTAATCCCTATAGTAAACGTCTAACTCACCTGCTTCCGAGGATGCTTTAAAATACGGGCTACCATCTTCATCTATTAAATACTCAACTTTTACTGCTTTCATATCGTTCTCCCTTTTAGTGGTGGGGCTTTCGCCCCAATTTAATTAAGCTGGAAAGGCGGCTATCTTACGCCGCTTCCATAATTTCTGACACTGGCAAGTACATATCAGTGTAGTAGCGGTCGTTTGACTCATAGATGTCCAGCTCGACCGATTTACCACAGGCGCTAAGGTGTGCGCCACCAATGTAAAAATCTTTAGGGTTTAAGTCTACCCCCGCTAGAATGTTTTTCTCCAGCATATAAATATTATCGTAGATCACTTCATCATTTATTTTATTAGTCGCGCTCATTTTGTCGTTCTCCATTAGTTATGTTTGATGTTTCTCTTTGGTATGGCCATCATTATACAGCGGTAACAGTTACTGTCAAGGTTTATTTAAGGGTTATAGCAAACTTTTTTTACACTTATTTTGATGCCTTCCCAGCCTGTCTTAGCTAGGTTTACTGCTGTAGCACACTGCGCCTTAGTTGGCTGTATGCACCACTCATCAGCGCAATGCTCACCAGCAGCTTCGTAGGCTCTTGACCATGACGAAGTGAACTCATAAGAAGTTAAGGCTGCCTCAGCCATTTGTTGAATTTCGTACTCAGAAAGATAAGATGTTTTCATGTCGTTCTCCGTTAGTAATGTTTCTCTTTAATATGGGATTCATCATACAGAAGTAACAGTTACCGTCAAGTGTTTTATCCAATTCTTTTTAAATGTTCGTTAATTTCTATTTTCCACTCGGCTTCCATATCTTCAAGGTCTGCCCTACTTAGCTTTACTACTTTATTCTCGTGAAGCATCTGCTCAACTTTATCTCGGCCATACATATCTATCATGTAAAGCGTGTAGGTAGACTCGGCATTGCCATAGGCCATCTTGAAGCCATTGCAGCCAGCGCACTGTGGATGGACATTCTCAGGCTCTAGCGCCCATTGATTAGTGCCTCCCTTGCCTTTAGCAATAAAGTGACCACCCTGCATGCCATCATTCCATTTTTTTGTAACTCCGCAGGTTACGCATGTACAGTAACCACTGTCATCTGCGGCCTTTAGCCGGACTAATTTTTGTAATGTGTTTAGAGTTTTCGTGCGTTGCGTAATCTTAGCCATAACTAGCCTGTTGTTGGGAACATAACGGTAACGCGGCCATCGGTTCTATCGATAAACGCTCTATTAAGATGATCATACACTATAGTGACTTGGCTCCGCTCTAACGCGCTTGTAGATGCTGGCAGGTCAGGAAATAATGCTACCTGAACCGTTACCCAGATCTGCTTAACCATCTCCATAGTCCAGTCTACCTCGATATCATTTTTGAATATTGGGCTATTAATGTAAGCAGGAAAACCATTCTCGTTTAGCTCATCAGCTACCATTCGCAGATACTTATGAATTGCATTATTCTGTGGCAGGGTTCTTTTTTGCCCTGTATTTATCTGCACCCTTAGCCATTTTTTTTCCTGAAAGGCGCTTGTCGCTTCTGCTAGGAACTTGAACCATGTGGTATCGCTATTGCAAACGTATTCTGTCTTCATTCATTACTCCATTTACTTACTTCTAGGCAGTATCTTGTTCTCATTCTTTTTTTCTACTTTTTCTTTTGAGGCATCTTTTGTATTGCTCCAATCGATGCTATCAAATTTGTCTGCGAATTCTTTCCGCTTAATATCGAACGGTCTTGGCGCTGAACCCTTACCCATTATCCACCTCTAAATTAATATTCTTATTCCACAGTTGCGATGTAAGCCTAGACTTAACAGTCAGCAAGTTTATACCGCATAAATGCCATTGGTGTGCATTATTTCTTGATGAAGGGCTAGAGTACACCTTTCCGTCATGCCTAAGCTGATTGAGAGCTTTAGACACATCGGAGTTATGTGAGCCAATGATTTTCGCTATCTCTTTACTCTGGCAACCAGCATTTGTTTTTAGCGCCTCAATAATTCTCTCCATTAAGGCAAGCCGCTTTGGCGCGTCTTTAGCTTTCATGATGCACCACCAAAGTGA
>TARA_R110000787_G_scaffold180480_1_pt1 | contig 15330 bp, 11 predicted proteins | sample TARA_R110000787 | Tara Oceans TARA_R110000787 (sample SAMEA4397920) | marine metagenome | biome: Polar Biome; feature: [DCM] deep chlorophyll maximum layer (ENVO:01000326); material: water (ENVO:00002006), including particulate matter (ENVO:01000060) such as... | depth 35 m
CTTGGTCGCCTAATTGGCCCGCGAGGGCGAGACGATCTGAACCCAAAGGGGAGCCGTGGGACCACGGTTCCCCTTTTTCTGTACTGGTGTGGTTGAATGAACCCGGCGTACATTGCTGACGTTCGTGTCGCCCGCAGCTAATGCAACCGAAGAGCCCTCTTTACCGATTTTCTGCAATGCAGCGAATGTCTGGTCCGGGTGCACTGAAAAATCACTATCAAATTTTGGGCCCAAACCGGACCGTCGTCGAGATTATTAGTGCTGCGGCGCAGCTTCGCCAGAGCGACCATTGTTGCATTGCGCCGCATTTTGCCGACCAAAACGTCCGTGTGAGAGACACAGTGAACTTTCGTTGCTCCTCCTGTGATGTCTGAAAGAGGCCTTCTTCTACTACAGTTCAGTGACTTCAACCGATCGATCTCTCTACAGCCCATAACCTCCAAGTGCCCGTTTATAAATCGTCAAGCCATGAAACTGCACAAAATATATACACTCCAACAGACCTTACACGCTATCGCGTTCACGAAGATGTCCTCTCACGCCGTACAGAGCTACCCGAAAAGGATGAGAAAAGACCTGAGCATCCTTGTCGTGGAGGCTGATAGCGCCAAAGCGAAAAGCATCATCGACGCGCTGCTGGAGGCAGGGTGGAACGATGTGCATGCAATTGCCCAGGTTTCTGGGCTTGAGCAGTCTGTCGCAAAACATGCCCCTGACATCGTGCTGATCGATATAGCCAACCCGGACCGTGACACGCTGGAACACATAGGTGCGGCCTCTGATGCCAAATCGCGGGCTGTTGCGATGTTTGTTGATCAGACCGACCAGCATCTGACCCAAGCCGCCCTTGCCGCCGGTGTCAGCGCCTATGTTGTTGACGGGTTGCAAATGAATCGCATCAAGTCGGTAATCGAAACCGCGATTGCACGGTTCCAGATGATGCGACAGATGCAGTCGGAGCTGGATGCTGCCAAACAGGCGCTAGAGGATCGTAAAACCATTGATCGTGCCAAGGGCATCTTGATGCGCAAGCGCTCTATACTCGAGGACGAAGCCTATAAACTGATACGCAAAGCCGCGATGGATCAGGGGCGCAAGGTGATTGATGTAGCTCAAGCATTGGTGACCGCATCGGATCTGCTGTCATGAGCAGCACCGTGTTGAATTGCGGCTATGTGCCGTTGGTGGACTCTGCGCCGCTGATCATCGCACGCGAACTTGGTTTTGCTGCCGAAGAAGGTTTGGATCTTAATCTCATTCAGCAACCGTCATGGTCGGCCCTACGTGACATGCTTGCCTTAGGACATCTGGATGCTGCACAGATGCTGTCACCGATGCCAGTCGCTATGTCGCTCGGTCTTGGGGGATTGCCGGCAAAAATCGACAGTCTGATGGGGCTGTCGGCCAATGGCACTGTGTTTGGTGTATCTACAAGGCTGGCAGATGCTTTGGGAAAGTTGCCCTTTGGCGATCCAAATCTGTTGCTTACCGCCTTAATAACGCGTGATCCCCAGCCCTTGCGAGTAGGTGTGCCGTTTCCCTTCTCCATGCATCGCTTGCTCTTGTCCTATTGGATCGCCACGGCTCCTGATCTAAAGGTCGAGATTGTGACCGTTCCGCCTCCGCGCATGGCGGATGCTGTCGCAGACGGTCACGTGGATGCATTTTGGGTCGGTGAACCTTGGGGCAGTGCGATCGTCGGGCGTGGTGTCGGCAGCATCTTGATGGCGGGGCGGCATGTCTGGGGCTTTGCGCCGGAAAAAGTGCTGGCGGCCCGCCATGACTGGATCGCTGATAACCCTGATACAACGCGGCAATTGATGCGTGCTGTTTACCAATCCGCCCGTTGGCTGGATCTAGAAAAGAACAAACCACTTGCCATCGAAATTCTGGGGCGCAGCGAACACCTTAACCTCGCTCATGAAGTGATCGAACCTGCGGTCACTGGTTTTCTAACGCTTTCGCAGGGCGGTACACCAAAGAAGATCGACCGGTTCTTGATGTTTCATAATCATGCCGCGTCATTTCCGTGGCGCAGTCAGGCCGCATGGATTGCGGGGCAACTGGGGGCGGATGCGATGGGCATCGGCCGCGCCAAACAGTGCTTTCGCACCGATCTATACCGCGAGAACCTTGGCCCCATCGGTGCGGACTTGCCCGGCGCGTCGGAAAAAATTGAAGGAACAATCCGCGAGGAGACTGCCGTTGCATCGTCTCGCGGTCAGATGATTCTTGCGCCGGATGCGTTTTTTGACGGCAGAACGTTCGATTTTGCGGCAACTGTTGATGAATAATTAGGCGTTTCTGCGGAACAGCAATTTTTTCATGCCGCAGTGCAGAAAAATAGTTGAAGCCGCCGACAAACTGTTCAATCCTTAATTCAACGCCTCGGGCACTGCTGCCTGAATTTTTTCTGCCAATGACGGTGGAAACCTCCCAAGAGCAAAGCCGCTCGTAAGAAACACGGATTTTTCTGTGATGCTTACGCGCGGCTTTTTTCGTCTCAGATTCCCCGTTTAGACGGGCACGCCACACTGACAAAGGACGTCCTTGATGTACAAATCACTTCCCCTAATTTTCGCTGCCACCGGCCTATGGGTCACCGCTGTTTCTGCTGAAATGCTGGACCTTGAGAAAGACGAGCTGACCTTTGGTTTTATCAAGCTGACCGATATGGCCCCTTTGGCCGTCGCGTATGAAAACGGCTACTTCGAGGACGAAGGCCTGTTTGTCACACTCGAAGCGCAGGCCAACTGGAAGGTTCTATTGGACGGTGTCATCGATGGCCAACTTGACGGCGCGCACATGCTGGCGGGACAGCCGCTTGCCGCCACAATCGGCTACGGCACCAAGGCACATATCATCACGCCCTTTTCAATGGACCTGAACGGCAATGCCATCACGGTTTCCAACGAGATTTGGGATCAGATGAAACCAAATGTGCCCATGATGGAGGATGGCCGCCCTCAGCATCCGATCAGCGCCGCCGCCCTCGTTCCTGTTGTGGAAAAGTATAAGGACGAAGGCCTGCCCTTTAACATGGGTATGGTTTTCCCTGTCTCCACACATAATTACGAGATCCGCTATTGGCTGGCAGCTGGGGGGTTGCAGCCGGGCTATTACTCTCCTGACGATGTGACAGGCACGATTGGCGCGGATGTTTTCCTTTCTGTGACACCGCCGCCTCAGATGCCTGCCACCATGGAAGCCGGCACGATATATGGTTACGCGGTAGGTGAGCCGTGGAACCAGCAGGCTGTCTTCAAAGGCATCGGTGTGCCCGTCATCACCGATTATGACATGTGGAAGAACAATCCCGAGAAGGTCTTTGGCATTAACAAGGAATTCGCGGACGAGAACCCCAACACCACCATCGCCCTCACCAAGGCGCTGATCCGTGCAGCAATCTGGCTGGACGAGAATGACAACGCAAACCGAGAGGCAGCGGTCGAGATGCTATCGCGTTCCGAGTATGTGGGGGCGGATGCCGAGGTGATCGCCAACTCCATGACCGGTTTCTTCGAGTTCGAGAAGGGCGACCGCCGCCCTGCTCCCGATTTCAACGTGTTCTTCCGTTACAACGCGACCTATCCGTTCTATTCGGACGCCATCTGGTATCTGACCCAGATGCGCCGTTGGGGCCAGATTGCTGAACCGAAGTCCGATGAGTGGTTCATGGAGACGGCCAAGGACGTCTACCGCCCCGATATCTATCTTCAGGCGGCCAAGCTGCTGGTTGATGACGGTATGGCGAACGAGGCCGACTTTCCCTTCGATAGCGATGGTTTCAAAGCGCCAACACCTGCCGCGGATATCATCGACGGAATTGGCTATGACGGGCGCACGCCCAACGCCTACCTCGACAGCCTTCCGATTGGTCTGAAGGGTGAGCAAACAATCGTTGATAGCGAAATCAAGGGCTGAGCCCTGAGCGCCTCGCGGGATCTGCTGCGAGGCGCACTCAACATCTTTGCCGAGATCAAAGGATACCCCACATGTCTGCAACAGACCCCGATACATTCACCACTGTCTCCTTGGATAAAGAGGCCAAACGTGCCCGCCTGTTCACCCGCATCAACAAAGCTGACAACTGGTTTCAGGTACTGGGTCTGGCATGGCTCACCCCGATCCTGAAGGCGGCGGCGGGGGATAACCCAAAGGCACAGGCTGGCGAAGTCTGGCGTTTACTGGGGGTGCCCTTATTGGCAATCGCGATCTTCCTGCTGGCATGGGGCGCGCTCGCCCCCAAAGTGCAGACATCGCTGGGTGCGGTCCCCGGCCCAGCACAAGTTTGGGAGCAGGCTGTAAGCCTGAACGCCGATGCCATACGGGAGCGTGAAAAAGCGGCAGCCTTCTACGAGCGCCAAGATACGCGCAATGCAAAGCTGGTTGCGGACGGCAGGGCGGAGGACGTCAAACAGCGTGTTTATACAGGTAGACCCACCTATTACGCACAAATCTGGACCTCAATCGTAACGGTCTTTTTCGGCTTTTTGATTGCCTCAATGATCGCCATTCCGCTGGGTATCGCGGCGGGTCTGTCAAAGACGGCAAATGCCGCCCTCAACCCCCTCATCCAGATTTTCAAACCCGTCTCTCCGCTTGCATGGCTGCCGATCGTGACCATGATCGTCTCTGCAGTTTACGCCAGCAATGACGGGATGTTCTCCAAATCTTTCCTGATCTCGGCCATCACTGTCACGCTATGTTCGCTTTGGCCCACGCTGATCAACACAGCACTTGGGGTGTCCAGCATCGACAAGGATCTGGTGAGCGTCAGCCGCGTGCTCAAGATGAACACATGGACCAAAATCACAAAGCTGGTGCTGCCCTCGGCGCTGCCGCTGATCTTCACCGGATTGCGCTTAAGCCTTGGTGTTGGCTGGATGGTGCTGATTGCCGCTGAAATGCTGGCGCAGAACCCCGGTTTGGGCAAGTTCGTTTGGGACGAGTTCCAGAACGGATCGTCGCAATCACTGGCCAAGATCATGGTAGCGGTCTTCACCATTGGGATCATCGGCTTCCTGCTGGACCGCGTGATGTACGCATTGCAATCCATGTTCACCTTCTCGGCAAACCGGTGACCCCTATGAGCATTTTATCCATCAAAAACGTGAACAAAGGTTTTGGCGTAGGTACCCACCGCGCCGAGATCCTCAAGGACATCAATCTGGAGGTTAAGGAGGGTGAGTTCCTCGCCATTCTTGGCTTTTCCGGCACGGGAAAATCAACGCTGATGAACCTGATTGCGGGTCTGGAGACGCCCGATAGTGGCAGCCTGACATTCAAAGGCGCGCCAATCACCGAGCCGGGGCCGGAACGCGGACTGATTTTCCAAAGCTATTCTTTGATGCCGTGGCTGACAGTCGGCGGCAATGTAGGTCTGGCCGTTGATGCGGTGTACCCCAAGCTGTCCAAGGCAGAGCGGCAGGAAAAGATCGACCACTATGTGTCGATGGTTGGCCTGTCCCACGCCATCAGCCGCCGTCCGTCCGAGTTGTCAGGCGGTATGCGGCAGCGGGTGGCCGTAGCGCGCGCGCTGGCGATGAACCCCGAGATGTTGCTGCTGGACGAACCGCTGTCGGCATTGGACGCGCTGACGCGGGCCAATTTGGCGGATGAAATCCTCGAGATTTGGGAGCGGGACAAAAAGACGTGCATCTTGATTACCAATGATGTGGATGAGGCTATTTTGCTGGCCGACCGCATCGTGCCGTTGAACCCTGACGGGACATTGGCCGATCCCATTGAGGTCAACATTGCGCGTCCGCGTGACAGGATGGCCATGAACAATGACGACACGTTCAAGGCGTTGCGGGCCAGTGTGACCAAATACCTGATGGATGTCGGCATTGAGGCGAAGGTTGAAGAAACCAAGACCTTACCCAATGTGACCCCGATCCACGCGGTGCCACGTGTGGTGACTGAGGCGCAAAAAAGCCCGATTGAAGAACGCTACCTCAATTTCTCGCAACTGCACAAAATCTATCCTACGCCCAAAGGGCCGCTCACGGTCGTCGAGGACTTTGACCTCAAGATCAATAAAGGCGAGTTTATTTCGCTGATAGGGCATTCAGGCTGTGGTAAATCAACCGTGCTGACCATGGCGGCGGGGCTTAACCCCATTTCTAAAGGGGCGATCCGGCTGGATGGCTGGAACGTCGAGGGCGCAGACCCCGAACGTGCTGTGGTGTTCCAATCGCCCAACCTCTTTCCGTGGCTGACAGCCAAGGAGAACGTCGCGATTGGGGTGGACAAGGTCTATCCCCGCGCCTCTCAGGCGGAGCGGCAGGATGTGATCGAATATTATCTTGAGCGCGTTGGCCTGGCCGACAGTATGGACAAGAATGCAGCGTCGATGTCGAACGGTATGAAGCAACGTGTCGGCATTGCGCGGGCTTTCGCGCTGTCGCCCAAGCTGCTCCTACTCGATGAGCCGTTTGGCATGCTCGACAGCCTCACCCGCTGGGAGTTGCAAGAGGTCCTGATGGAGGTGTGGTCACGCACCAAAGTCACTGCCGTTTGCGTCACGCACGATGTGGATGAGGCGATTTTGCTGGCCGACCGCGTGGTCATGATGACCAACGGGCCTCAGGCGACAATCGGCAAGATCACAGATGTGAAACTGCCCCGCCCGCGCACGCGCAAGGCGCTGCTGGAACATCCCGATTATTATGCCTACCGGCAGGAGGTGCTCGATTTCCTTGAGGAATACGAGCATGGCAATACGTCCAAGACCGACTCAACCGCCCCCAAAAAACCAATCGCAGCGGAGTGAAGAGATGAAACAAAAACTGATCATCATTGGGGCGGGCATGGCGACAGGTCGTGCCTTGGAAACCCTGCTGGAAACAGCACCGGACGCCTATGACGTGACCCTATTCAACGCCGAGCCGCGCGGCAATTATAACCGCATTATGCTGTCGCCCGTGCTGGCGGGTGACAAAACCTATGCCGAGATCGAGACGCACGATGCGCAGTGGTACGCCGACAATGGTGTGACTTGCCGCTTTGGCGAAAAGATCGCCAGCATCGATCGCGGGGCCAAGACGGTGACAGCCGCGAACGGCGATGTGCTGGCCTATGACAAGCTGATGTTCGGAACCGGCTCCAATCCTTTCATCATCCCCCTGCCTGGACATGATCTGGAAGGCGTCATCGCCTACCGCGATCTGGAAGACACCGAACGGATGATGGGGCTTGGACGTGTCAGCAAATGCGTCGTCATTGGCGGCGGCTTGCTGGGTCTTGAGGCCGCCGCTGGCATGGCCGCGCGCGGCGTCGATGTTACGGTTGTACATATCATGGGCCACCTGATGGAGCGTCAGTTGGACGAAGCGGCGGGGTACCTTTTGCGCCGCGCACTGGTGGACAAAGGCATTACAATCAAATGTTCCGCCAACTCAAAAGAGATACTGGGTAAAGACGGACATGTCCGCGCATTATTACTGGATGATGGCACCGAGTTACCTTGCGATCTGCTGGTCATGGCCGTTGGTATCCGCCCCAACGTGGCATTGGCGTCTGAGGCGGGACTGGCTGTTGGGCGCGGCATTCATGTGGATGATCAGATGGTCACGTCTGATACCGACATTCTAGCAGTTGGTGAATGTGTCGAACATGACGGGGCGATCTTTGGCCTTGTCGCTCCCTTGTACGATCAGGCGCGGGTGGCGGCCAAAACCTTGCTGGGCGAAGAGGCAACCTTTGTTCAAAAGGAGCTGTCGACCAAGCTGAAAGTCACCGGTTGCGATCTGTTCAGCGCGGGCGATTTTGCCGATGGGGAGGGGCGCGAGGATATCGTGTTTCGCGACCCCGCGCGCGGTGTCTACCGCCGTTTGGTGATCGAAAATAACGTGGTTATCGGCGCGGTCATGTACGGTGACACCGCCGACAGCAACTGGTTCTTTGGCTTGATCCGCGAGCGCACCGACATCACAGAGATGCGCGATACGCTGATCTTTGGTCCCGCCTATCAGGGAGGGACCCCGCTGGACCCGCTCGCAGCCGTTGCAGCCTTATCGCGTGATGCGGAAATCTGTGGCTGCAACGGCATTTGCAAAGGCCAGATCGAAGATGCGATTGCGGCAGGTTCTACCGATCTTGCAGGGATAAAAGCCACGACCAAAGCCTCGGCCTCTTGCGGGACATGTACCGGATTGGTCGAACAGGTCTTGGCTGTGACATTGGGCGATGATTTCATGTTGCCTGCTGCTGCATCGATTTGTGCCTGCACTGATATGACCCATGAGGACGTGCGCCGCATGATCAAGTCGCAGCGCCTGACCTCGATGCCCGCCGTCTGGCAGGAATGTGGGTGGAAGACGTCCTGCGGGTGTCACGTCTGCCGTCCTGCGCTCAACTTCTATCTGCTGGCTGATTGGCCGCTTGAGTATCAAGATGATCCGCAAAGCCGTTTCATCAATGAACGCAAACACGCCAACATCCAGAAGGACGGCACATTCAGCGTCGTGCCGCGCATGTGGGGCGGGATCACCACGCCGGACGAGCTGCGTGCGATTGCCGATGCAGCGGATAAATACGCCGTGCCCACGGTCAAGGTCACTGGCGGTCAGCGCATTGATCTGTTGGGGGTGAAAGGTGAGGACTTGCCCGCCATCTGGGCCGATCTGAACGCGGCCGGGATGGTTTCGGGGCACGCTTATTCCAAAGGACTGCGGACGGTGAAGACCTGTGTGGGGACGGATCATTGCCGCTTTGGCACGCAAGACAGTACGGGGTTGGGCATCAAGCTGGAGAAGACGCTGTGGGGATCGTGGACGCCGCATAAGCTGAAACTCGGTGTATCAGGCTGCCCGCGGAACTGTGCGGAGGCGACCTGTAAAGATATTGGTGTGGTCTGTGTCGACAGTGGTTTTCAGATTTCCATCGGGGGTGCTGCGGGCATGGATGTGCGCGAAACCGAGTTGTTGGTGCAGGTGGCCACGGAAGAGGAAACCATCGACCTGATCAAAGCAATCACACAGGCCTACCGCGAAAACGCACGGTATCTGGACCGCATTTATAAATGGATGGGCAAGGTGGGAATGGATTGGATCAAAGAACGTGTGGTCGAGGATTTGTCCGAGCGCACAGCCCTTGTTGAGCGGTTCGAGTTGAGCCAGACAATCTATCGCCGCGACCCATGGGCAGATCACGTGCGCGATAAATCACAAAGCTATCGACCCTTGGCAAACTTTGCGTTGGAGGCTGCAGAATGAGTGATTGGATGGACATTGCAGCCTTGGACGACGTGCCACAACGCGGGTCACGGGTAGTAAAAACGCCCGGTGGCTGTGTCGCCGTATTCCGAACCGCAGAAGACGATGTTTTCGCGCTCAATAACAGCTGCCCTCACAAGGGTGGGCCCCTGTCAGAGGGCATCGTGCATGGCGCTTCCGTGACCTGCCCGCTGCACAACTGGGTTTTCTCACTTGAAACGGGACATGCGCAAGGGGCGGATGACGGCACGGTGGATACCTACCCCACAAAGGTCGAGAACGGGCGTATCTTGTTGGATAAGGCCGCTTTAAACCAGCGTATCGTCGCATGAGCCTCACGCGTACAACATGCCCCTATTGCGGTGTTGGTTGTGGTGTCTTGGCGGGGGCTGATGGTACCATCAAGGGCGATCCTGACCATCCAGCCAACTTTGGACGGTTGTGCTCCAAAGGGTCGGCATTGGGGGAGACAATTGACCTGGAGGGGCGGCTTTTGCACCCGCAGGTCGCGGGGAAGCAGGTCACCTGGGACAGCGCGCTTGACCTGGTTGCGACGAAATTCAGCGAAGCGATCCGAGAGCATGGCCCTGACAGCGTCGCCTTCTATGTCTCGGGGCAACTTCTGACGGAGGACTACTACGTCGCCAACAAACTGATGAAGGGCTTCATCGGCTCCGCCAATATAGACACCAATTCACGGCTGTGCATGGCGTCGTCGGTGGCGGGACACAAACGCGCATTTGGAACCGATACTGTGCCGGGCACCTATGCTGATCTGGCGGAGGCGGACCTGATCGTGCTGGTCGGCTCGAACCTCGCATGGTGTCATCCTGTGCTGTACCAGCGCATCGCGGCAGCCAAGGAAGCGCGGCCTTCGATGCGGGTCGTCAACATTGATCCGCGCCGTACGGCGACCTGCGATCTGGCGGATATGCATCTGAGAGTCACCCCGGACGGTGATGTCGCTTTGTTCAACGGTCTTCTCGCGTATCTCGCAGACCATGATCATCTCGATATGGATTATGTCACTGCTCATGTGGGCGGTTGTCGGGCGGCTTTGGACGCCGCGCGCGCCACCGATCCGCTAGAGTCCGGCATCGAACCAAAAGAGCTTGCGCAGTTCTACCAGATCTGGGCGCGGACGACAAAGGTCGTCACCGTCTATTCCCAAGGGGTTAACCAGTCGGCCTGCGGCACCGATAAGGTCGGCGCGATCCTGAATTGTCATCTGGCCACGGGCCGCATCGGTAAGGTCGGCGCTGGCCCATTTTCGGTCACTGGACAGCCAAACGCCATGGGCGGCCGCGAGGTGGGCGGCCTTGCCAATATGCTCGCCAATCATTTGGATATCGAGAACGCGGACCACCGCGAAACGGTGCGGACCTTCTGGAACAGCCCGACTATTTGCACTTCCCCAGGCCTCAAAGCAGTTGATCTGTTCGATGCCTGTGCGACGGGCAAGATCAAAGCGTTGTGGGTAATGTCAACCAATCCTGCTGTCTCGATGCCCGACGCGGATGGCGTCGCACGTGCCATCGCAGGCGTGCCATTCGTCGCTGTCTCCGACATCATGGCCCGGACAGACACTGGCGATTTGGCCGATGTGCTGCTGCCCGCGGCAGGTTGGGGCGAAAAGGACGGCACGGTGACCAACTCCGAGCGGCGGATCTCGCGCCAACGCGGATTTCTGAGCCCACCGGCCGAAGCTCGCCCCGACTGGCGCATCATCAGCGATGTGGCAAATCGGATGGGGTTTGAGAACGCCTTTGGCTACAAGTCACCTTCGGAAATATTCGCGGAATATGTTGCATTGGACGCGGCCGCGCGACCCTTTGGTCGTGACCTGGACCTGAGCATATTTGCAGATGCGGATTATGCCAAACTGCTTCCAACACAATGGCCGCGCAATGACATGCGGTTCTTTGCGGACGGGCAGTTCTACCACGCTGATGGAAAAGCGCGGATGCTACCAGTAGAGGCCCCGATACCGCGCCGCGCCGGATTGACCTTGAACACGGGCCGCAACCGCGACCAATGGCATACGATGACGCGGACGGGAAAGTCACCGAAACTGGGCGCACATCTGGCGGAGCCTTACCTGGAAATACACCCTGATGATGCTGCAGACATAACTGCCTCTCATGGCGATCTGATTGAGGTGGAGAATGTGCTTGGCAAAACGATATTGCGCGCGATCGTCACGGACCGTGTCACGAAGGGCCAGCTTTTTGCACCCATGCACTGGACCCGTCAGACTTCGCAGAATGCTACAATCAACAGCGTGATTGCCACGCTGACGGATCCCTATTCTGGACAGCCGGCATTAAAAAGTGGCAGCGTTTCCATAAGTCTGTACGCGGCCAAATGGTACGGTTTTTTGGCCTGCACGAACCAACCCGCAGCTGATACATCCTACGCAGCGATAGCGCGAACTCAGACAGGCTGGCAGATGGAATTGGCCAGTACGCAGACGCCTGATGATTGGATGCTTGAAGCCAAGCGTTTTGCGAGAGTGCCAAACGCGGAGGCCTCGATTTACGAGGACCGCGCAAATGGCAGCGTTCGGGTTGTCCTTCATGAAGGTGAACTGGTGCAGGCGGTCTTCTTTGCGGGGCGTGAACCAGTGATCCTGTCGCGTGCGGCTGCGGTGTCATCTGTCGGCACAACCACTGCCTCGCTTCACGCGCTTGCAGGGCGGATGGGCAAAGACCAGCCCGATCCGGGTGCAGTGGTCTGCGCTTGCTTCAATGTAGGGCAAAACACCTTGCTCATCGCGATTGGCGACGGCGCGCAGACTGTTCAATCCTTGGGCGAAGTGACTTGTGCAGGAACGAACTGCGGCTCGTGCAAGCCAGAGTTGGCGCGACTTGTTGCGCAATACCCTCTGTCGGTAGCTGCAGAATGACCTTGGCACCCTTCGTCCGGATTGTAGCCCAAGGCAAGGGCCGCGCCCGCGCCCTCACATTTGCCGAGGCCCAAGAGGCAATGACCGAAATACTGGAAGGTCGCGCCGCACCCGAGGCCGTCGGAGGGCTATTGATGGTGTTGAGACTGCGCGGCGAAGAGGCGCAAGAGATTGCAGGTTTTACAGCTGCTTTGCGGGAACATGTGTCAGGCGCGCTCCCCGCTGCTGATCTAGATTGGCCAAGCTACGCGGCTGGGCGCAGTCGGGGTGCGCCGCTTTATTTGTTGGCGGCGCGGCTGGTGGCGCAGGCCGGGGTCCGTATCTCGATGCACGGGCATAACGCGTATCAAAACGCAACGCTCGGGCCCCAAGACATCCGTGCGCTATTGGGGCCGCTGGTCCGGTATGACCCGCTTTCAGCACTATGTCCCGAAGCGTTCCAATTACTCGATCTGCGCGCCGATCTTGGCCTGCGCTCCTGCATTAACACGGTTTTGCGCATGTGGAACCCGTCTCGCGCAGACGCCACTGTTCAAGGCGTTTTTCATCCGTCCTATCGAAGCTTGCAGGCCCAAGCTGCGGAAATATTGGGGCAGAAAACCCTGAGCATTATCAAAGGTGGTGGCGGCGAGTTTGAGCGGCATCCGTCCAAAGACACAGTCTGTTTCGGGCTGCGTGCCGGTACACACATCCAACAGACAGCGCCTGCGATGCTGTCTGAGACCCGCCGCCTGCATGAAGTAGAAGCAGCCGTTGACGCTCTGGCACTTTGGGAGGGTAAAACGCGTGACGTTTTCGCAGAAGCGACAGTGACTGGGACGGCAGCACTCGCCCTTTGGACCGACGACCCAACGACGACAATCGCGCGGGCGCAGGCCACTGCATTAGACTTATGGGCCAATCGCGACGCATACGAAAGGCTCACCGCATGAAGACATTTCCTATGTTCTTTCAGATGGCCGATAGGAAGGTCGTTATCGTCGGTGGAGGTGAGCAAGCCGCGCAGAAAACCCGCCTGATGCTCAAAACAGAAGCGCATATCGTCGTGATCAGTGACGTACTTGACGACGAGCTTGCTGCCTTGGCCAGTTCAGGTCGCATCGCACAACAGAGTGGTCCGATACAGGACCGCGATTTTGCCGACACAGCGCTGGTCTTCATTGCAACAGGATGCCCCGGTGCGGACAGCGCGGTGTATGCTCTGGCCAAAGCCGCTGGTGCCACGGTGAATGTAGTCGATCAACCAAGCCTGTGCGACGTCATTACACCTTCGATCGTGGACCGTGACCCAGTGGTTGTCGCCATCGGAACCGAGGGCACCGCACCTGTTCTGGCACGCCAGATCAAGACCCAAGTGGAACAAATGCTGGAACCAAACTTGGGTGATCTGGCAGCCCTCGCGGGACGTCTGCGTGCCAGTGCAGCGGCACGCCTTGGCCCGCGATTGCGGCGTGATTTGTGGCGTTGGGTGTTCGGCGATGCGCCGCGCCGCAGCCATGCGCGCGGTGCTTCGCGGACCGCTGCACAGATGATCAAACAGGCGATTGAAACGGGCGATTTTGGTCACGATACAAAGGGCAGTGTCGCTTTGGTCGGTGCCGGCCCCGGCGCCAAAGACCTGATCACCCTGCGCGGTGTGCAACGCCTTCAGGAAGCGGATGTCATATATTATGACCGCTTGGTCGACCCTGAAATTCTGGAACTTGCCCGCAGGGATGCGGAACGTGTCTATGTTGGCAAACGACCCGGTTGCCACAGTTGGCCGCAGGAAAAGATTACTCAGACGATGGTTACGGCTGCAAAAAATGGTGCGCGTGTCGTCCGGTTGAAATGTGGTGATCCTGCGATTTTTGCCCGCAGCCTCGAGGAAATGGAGGCGCTGCGCGACGCCGATATCCCCTTCGAAGTAGTGCCGGGTGTCACAGCAGCCTGCGGTGCCGCAGCGGCGGCTTCACAGACATTGACGGAACGCGATGCGATCGACACTCTGATCTTGACAACAGGCCATCTGATCGATGGCGTTGGCGTAACGGATGCCGTTAAAAATCTATCCCCCGGTAGCTGTATCGCTCTCTACATGGCAGTGGGAGCGGCAAATGGTATAAGCGCGCAATTGTCTACGAAACCCGGAGCAGCGGATATCTGCGTCACGATTGTCGCAAATGCACAATCTGAAGCGCAGGTCATTGCGACATGCGATATCCAAACTTTGTCGGCAACTCTTGCGCACCACGGGATCAAAAACACGGCCACGATCATTCTAAAATGGCGCAGGAAAGAAGGGCATAACCAGCAGGTTCCAAAACCAGATATATCTGAGCCGTATGAAACCTCTGTTTCGTTACACTCTCTATTTGACGAGCGTACCTCTGCTTAAAGATTGGTCGAAGCGCGCAGTCTTTTTTTTAAGGACTGCCTCCAAGGCAAGCGCGTTGCCATGAATATCGGCAAGTACGGCAAATCTCATGTTGATATTCTCACATTTCCTGGCAATCAGCTTTGCTCAAAATCGGCATTATAAACTCAGATTTTCTTCTCATACCTCATCCTCCTCGGCTTCAAAAACTTCCAGCGCGGCATTCAGCGCGTTTATCGCCGATGGGAAGCCGCCATAGAGCGCCATCTGCCAAATGACTTCTGCGATTTCTTTCTGCGATAATCCAGCTTTGCGACCACCCGCAACATTCACCATCAACTGCGGTCTTGTCTGCCCACCCAATGCAGCCAAAGCAGCGATGGTCGCCAGATATCGGTCACGCAGCGATAACCCAGGGCGGGCATACTGGCGACCATATGCAAAGTCGACGACCCCCTCGGCCATACCCGGCAGCAGGTGGCCATACCGCGCATTCAGCGCGTCTTCCATGCCCGGGTTCAAATGTTCGGAAAGGTCTCTGCCTGTTTGTATTGTATTTTTTGTCATGGTGTTTCCTGTTTTTGAGAGTTTCCATGTTCCAGAGATCAAGACCCTGTCATCTGAAAATTAGGGACGTCACGGAATTGACGCACAAGGAAATCAATGAACGCACGTGTTTTGGGAGCGAGGTTGCGCTTGTCGGCAAACATGATGGCGATGTCGGTACTTGGTGGCGCGTATCCCGGCAAAACATGGACCAACTCACCAGACTGGAATTTTTGGTCCGCCATGTAACAAGGCAGCCGCGCGATACCAATCCCGGCAAGCGCTGCGCGATAGACAACGTC
>TARA_R110000787_G_scaffold87489_3_pt1 | contig 15277 bp, 16 predicted proteins | sample TARA_R110000787 | Tara Oceans TARA_R110000787 (sample SAMEA4397920) | marine metagenome | biome: Polar Biome; feature: [DCM] deep chlorophyll maximum layer (ENVO:01000326); material: water (ENVO:00002006), including particulate matter (ENVO:01000060) such as... | depth 35 m
TGTTAGGAGATTTAGCAACATGGATGTATGGATTAAGTGGAGATATGAAACTTCCTACATTAAGCGGTACTACTGCTGGTTGGACTCTTGAATCAACTGCGGCTGCTCCTACTACTGCAAACGATGCTGCAACTGTTGTAAATTCAACTACTTTACAACCAAAGCAGTTAGATTCTTACATGGATATTTCTAAAATGTTATTGGCTCAAACTAATGGTTCAGTTGAGAATATTATTAGAACAGATATGAATAATGCAATTGCTTCAACTTTAGAGGCTGCTGTATTAGGAGTAAATGCTGGTGCTGGTGCGGTTCCTCAAGGTGTATTTAATGCGGGGACACAAAATGTTGCAACAGGTGCTATGACTTATGCATCTATTTTAGAGATGGAAGCTGATTTAGCTGTATCGGGTGCTGACTTTGGTAGACTTGCATATATCACAACTCCAAGCGGAAGAGCGTTGTTGAAAGATATTGTTGGACAACCAACATCGGGAACTAACTTTGCTGGGTCTCCAATTTTCCATGATGATTCGATAGATGGATACGATGCAAGAGCAACAGGAAATACATCTTCTATTGCTGGTGGTAATCCAAATGGACTTGTTCTTGGACGTTGGGATGATTGTGTAATTGGTCAGTTTGGAACTGCACTTGATGTGGTGGTTGACCCTTACACTTTAGCATTAAACGGACAAGTTAGAATCGTTTTGATGTCTTATTGGGATACTGTATTTAGAAGAGCTGCTTCGTTTCAATATACATATTACTAGATTGATTTTTGGGAGTTTTCGGGGGGTATTTTACCCTCCGATTTCTACCAATTTTACAAGTTTTTACCAAATTGCGTGAATTAGTTTTAAGCGTGTTTTTACACGGTCTAAACGAGTATCGTTGTTCACAGGTATACTTGCATATAAAACAAAAGTTCATTGATTCACTAGGTATAGAACTTTGAAAAAAAAGTTTCAATAAGGGTAAAAAAAAAGAGTTAAAAAACACAATAAAAACAGTCAAAATGGCAAGAAGTGCATTCATAGAAACACCATCTCAATTGCTAGTTGTAACACTTGCTGAAGCTAAAAAACATCTTCGAGTTTCACACACAGATGATGATGATTACATCACAAGTTTAATTCATTCATCTAAATTGGATGTTGAAAAATATTGTAATATTATTTTAATGAGAACGACTGTAATTCAAAATGCAGATTGTTGGACAGATATCGGAGAATTGTATTTTTCGCCTGTTGAAAATTCGGGTGCTATTTCATTAACTCATATTAAATATTACGATGATGCAAATGTTCCAACACAACAAACTTGGGCTTCATCAAATTATAATTTCGACAATACTTCATGTCCGTCAAGAATAGGTTTGATGCCGAATGCAGATTTACCAGGTCATGCAAATATGTTAAATGCAATAGAAGTCAAATACTCTGTTGGTTTTTCAGCTGCTGATTTAGTACCTAAATTATTAAAACAATGTATCTTAATTTTGTGCGGACAATGGTATGAAAATAGACAGGAAGCTGTAATAGGACGAAGTGTAGGAACGATACCTATGACAGCTAGATATATAATGGATAAATATAAGATACGAACTATGGGATTACCGACATGTTAAATATAGGAAGTTTCGATAGAATAATACAATTGTGTAATATGACTACCTCATCTGAAACAGATGGAGGTATTTTATATGATATAAGTGGTGGATTTTCCGAGTATGCATTTGTTGAGTGGAAAGATGGAAAAAGTAGTGAGTCAGATAACGGTAATTTAGTAGAACAAACGGTAGAATTTACAATTAGGAATATATCAATTCAACAAAAACGAGTAACAGGTAATAGTCATATAATTAAGTTTCCAATGGGAGCGGGAGGAATTGAGATAGGAGGCGAAACTCAATATTACACTATTGTAGGGACAAGAATTTGGGGAGGGAGAGAAAAATATAAAACATTAATTTGTGATATCAACACAAATATATCACAAACCTCATAGTATGATAACAATGAAATTAGAGGGAGGTAATTTAGCATCATCGGCATTCATTGGAGTAATGAAAGATGTCAAAGATAGGAGAAAAATGATAAAAGAGGTTATTCTTCCAGCTGCAAAAATAGTTAAAAAGGTAATGATTGGAATGGCTCCTATGCTAACAACTGCTCCATCGTTTAATGTATATCGGACACCGAAATTAAAACAGGGGATGAGAGCACCGAATGGAATGGGAAAGATTTATGTGGCAATTAAGCCCGGACAATTAAAAAAATCAATTAGTTATTTCCATACAAAAGCAACAACAAAGGCGGGGGCTGTAAATGTAGGTCCGAGATATAAAAAAGGAGTATGGCTTAAACCCGAAAAGGGAGGATGGTATTTATTTATGGTTCAATACGGGACTGATAGTGTGAAACCTCAACCATTTGTATTACCTGCTTTATTATCTACTAAAAAGGGTGTAGGTAATTTGATGGAAAAGAATATGAATAAAAGATTGAAAACAATAGTATCTAAAAATGGAAAAAATATTTTAGAATTTAGGTAATGAGTATAGAAACAGGAATATATAAGATTTTAAGTACTGCAGCGAGTTTATCGGGTGTGAGTATTAGCTTTGGAATAGCTCCTCCTATTAATTCAACTACCTCTACACCGAACCCACAAGATTATATTGTATTTTATAGAAATACAACAACTCCAAATGATACAAAAACAGGTAATGCTATTGGAACGGTAAATTTATTGAGTGGGAAATCTACTTTAGATGTTTGTACTATTCAAATAAATTGTTTTTCAGTAAGGTCTACATCTTCATCTACATTAGCAAACAATGTCAGGAACGCTTTAGATAGGGTTTCCGGGACTTTTAGTGGAGTAGTGATACAAAGTATACAATTCACAAATGAAGTGAGTATGTTTGAATTTAACGAATCGTATAATACAAAAGGATTATATCAATACACATTATATTTTGATGTGAGGTACAAACCTTAATTTTAATAACAAATCAATAAAAATGGAAAAATATATTTTACTCAAAAAACTAGGAAACCAAAAAAAAGGTAGCTCAATATTAATACATGAATTTCAAAAGGAACATTTTATAGAAAAGGGATTGATAGAGGGGAAAATTAAAAAAACAAAAACAAAAAAGGTAGTAGAAGAACAATTAGATACGGAAATAGAAATTAAATAATAACAATTTTAAAAAAATAATAAAATGGCAACAACTAATGTAATCAATGGAACTCTCGCTGTGTTAAAAACAGGGACAGACCATGCAACAGCAACAGCATTCGCTTTTTCAACGAGTGCATCTATTTCTTTATCTATGGATACAAGAGATATTTCAAACAAATCTTCGGCAGGTTGGAGAGAATTATTAGAGGCACAAATGAGTTGGAGTGCATCTTTAGAGGGATTATATGCAATCGAAGATGCAGCAGCAGCACCAGTTAAGAATTACGATGAATTATATGATTTACTAACTTCAAGAACTAACACTTTTTTAGAATTATCTACAGGAGTAACAGGAGATTTCTATTATTACGGTAAAGTATATTTAACATCGTTAGAACAATCGGCTCCCCTAGAAGACAATATGACTTTTTCGGCTACATTTGAAGGTACAGCCGCTTTGACTAAAGGAACGATATAATAATTTGGATGAGGTTTTGGGGAATTCTACCTTTCGTGGTGTTCCCCTTAACTGATTCCTATAAAACACGAAAGATATGTATGAATATGTAAAGATGGACGGGAAAAGTTATCCTGTAAAATTCGGTTTCAACGCTCTTAGACATTTTAGTAGAATGACAGGGACTTCAATCAATGATATGGAAAGGATAGGACAGGATATGACCTTTGATACCGCTTTGAGTTTAATATTTTGCGGATTGAAAGATGGTGCAAGAGCTTCAAAAGAAGATTTCATCTTAACGATGGATGATTTGGGAGATATATTAGATAATGACATGAGTGGTATTGAAAAATGTATGGAGTTATTTGCAAGTCAGATGGGTAAAAGTCAAAAAAAAAAGGAAGTAGTAGTAAAAAGGAAGCCACACAAGAAGAAATAGAGTGGACTTTTGATTTGATTGAAGAATTAGGGATAGGAAGATTACAAATGACCTATTATGAGTTATACGATTTAACTCCTCGAGTTTTTTGGAATGCTGTTGATGGTTATTGGGATAATCAACAAACAATAGACAGAAAAGAATGGGAGAGAGTGAGATGGCAAACTACTTGTTTAATTAATGTTCAACTTCCACGAGGAAAACAGATTACTATACATAAATTGATAAAGTTTGACTGGGAAAAAGACGATATTACTAACGAAATGGATGATTATAATACTGTAAAAAAGGAGTATGAGAAATATGAAAACATTAAAAAACTAAAATAACATGTCCGATTCCGCAATGAATGTCCGACTAGGGGCAAAGACAAAAGAATTTAACAGTAAAATGGCTGCCGCTTCTAAGAGATTGAAGAAGTTTGGTAAGTCAGTTTCGTCATTAGGTCGGTCAATGACCACTAGTTTAACCATGCCTTTAGCTTTTGCGGGGGCTGCTTCTATCAAATTATCATTAGATTTTCAAAAATCAATGACCAAAATTCAGACTCTAGTAGGTAAAACAGGGGATGAAATAGAGGTTATGAAAGCGGGGATAATGGAAATGTCTACAAAGACAGCCAAAAGTCCGATTGAATTAGCTGAGGGACTGTATTTCCTGGAGTCTGCGGGACTTAGAGGGGCTAATGCTATGGAAACCTTAGAACAGGTTGCAAAGGGTTCTGCGGCTGGATTGGGAGATATGGAGGCTTTATCGGTAGTTGCTGCCGCAGCTCAAAATGCATACGGAGAAGAAACCTTATCAGCGTCCGATGCATTAGATAAATTCGGTGTAATGGTTAGAACGGGTATGTTTGACGCTCAAGAATTATCAAATGTATTGGGAAAACAATTAGGTCTCGCATCTAATTTAGGAGTGAGTTTTGATGAAGTTGGAGCTATAATTTCAACATATACATCCACAACAGGAGATGCAACCGCAGCAACAAATGGATTGTCTGCAATAATGATGACTTTTGCTAAATTGGAAGTTGGTTCTACTGCAAAACAGGCTGAAGCATTGGATGCTATTGGAATGTCAGCGGCTGAGGTAAAAACTATGATTGGAGAACAGGGATTAGTCGGGACAATGACTCATCTTCAATCTGAATTTGATGCAAATGGAATTGCAATGGGTAATTTCTTTACCTCATCTCAAGCCTTGAAAGGTGCTTTAGGAGTTTTAGGTAGTCAATCAGAAGTTTTAGAGGCTAATCTTATTGCAATGGGAGAGTCTTCCGAATTTGTAAGTGGGGCATTTGAACAAACAGCTGAAACCGATGCTTTCAAAATGGAACAAGCTATGAATAATTTAAGTGTTGCGGGGACTCAATTAGGAGATTCGTTAGCACCTGTTATTCAAGTAATTTCTGACAAGATAATGGCTCTAACAACATGGTGGACGGGATTAGATAAATCGACACAAGACAACTACGCAAGCTGGGCAATTTGGATTGCAACAGTAGGACCAGCTTTGATGCTTTTGGGAGGGATTATTTCTAAGGTTGGGATGTTTATTGGCTTTATGAAAAAATTTCAAGTAATCCAAAAGATTGCAACCGCTGCTCAATGGTTGTTTAATATTGCAATGACAGCAAATCCGATTGGTTTAATAATTGCCGCAATAGCTTTAGTAATAGCCGCTCTCGTGTATTTTGCTACCTCAACGAGTAATGTAGCCATAAAAGTGAGAAACTTCTTTAGATACATGGTAAATGGTGTTATACAAGGTATAAATTACATTATTGATAGTGTGAATGATTGGGGAGAGTATATCGGAGTAACAATACCCCGAATTAAAGCTCTGACAATGGAAACTGAAAAGTCTACTGAAGTTGTAGAGGATAATGCTGATGCTGTTTCAGATTTGGGTAGTGAATTAAACAATCTTCCTACTAATGTAATTACAACCGTTGAAACAGATGTTCCTGATTTAGATGATGGTGGAAAGTCGGGAGGTTCATCATCAAAAGAAACTGAAAAAAATGAGGAAAAATCATTAGAGAGAATAAGAAAACTCAAACAACAATTCAATGTCCTTAATGAAAAGGATAAATACAAGTCAGATTTAATTGCTTTAGAAAATTCAAGAACAAATGCTTTGAAGAGTGTGGAAGATACTCAATATTCTGAGGAGGAAAAGTTAGCTATTAATGCTAATTTTGATGCCAAAAGACAAAAGATAATGGATAAAAATGATGATGCTGTTCAGAAGTCTATTGACAATCAGAAATCTGAATGGGAGTCAATGTTTGAAGCTATTGAAAAAGGGTGGCAAAATAGTATGAAAGTTTTAGATCAGTTTATGGGAGCGTGGTCAGCAGTACAAGACCAAAAGGCGGAGAAAGAAAATATCGAATTGGAGAATAAACAAATAAGAGAAGATGAAGACTACAATAAATGGTATGAGGGAGAATTATTAAAAATACAAAATACGATTTCAAATAAGGAAAATCAAGATAAAGCTATTGAAGCATTGGATATAACAGCGGCTACAAGACGGGAGGACTTAGACAATAAACAGGATGATGCTACAAAAGCATTACAAAAAAAGGCAGCTCAGAGAGAAAAGAAAATGAATATTTTTAATGCAATAGTTAATACGGCTTCAGCTGTTGTGAAAGCATTAGGTTCTGCCCCTCCTCCTTTGAATTTTGGATTGGCAGCAATAGTTGGAGGATTGGGTGCTGCACAAATTGCTGGTATTGCATCAACACCAATTCCATTAGCAAAAGGGGGGTTAGCATTTGGACCTACAAACGCTTTAATAGGGGAGTATTCGGGTGCAAAAAATAATCCTGAGGTAGTTGCCCCTTTAGATAAATTAAAAAGCATGTTGGGAGGTGGAGGAGGTAGAAGTGATATAGCTTTAAGAGGAGAATTGAAAGGAAATAACATTTTCTTATCAACTCAAAAAACTGAAATTGATAGAGTACGATTTATATAAAAACACGAAATGGCTGGGATAAAATACAAAACTAGATATACCTCTTTAAACGGTCAGAAATTTCGTTTAGAATTATGGGATACAGATTTTACAGGAACATTTGAAGATGATATGGCTATCGGAGAACAAAGTCCTACAATAACATACGATGCATCTGGGGATAGAAAATTCAATGATATTTGTGCTTCAACAATGGAATGGACTTATATCATTAAAAATGATGATGATGAACTTTTTATAGAAGATATTATAAAATTCGGAGAGGAGCAAGATATCTACATTCATTTGTATCAAGAAAATGCAAATGGAATTGATGAATACATGTGGGGTGGTTTTTTATTAATGGACTTATCTACTACACCCGATATCAGTTTTCCGTATGATGTTTCATTACGAGCTGTTGATGGATTAGGTTTATTGAAAGAAAAAAAATGGTTAATTCAAGGAGCAACAGGGACTACTGAGGCGGATACATATATCCCTACAAACAAACAAACCTTTATTTATTGGTTTAGTCAAATTCTTCAAAAAGCGGGAGCAGCTGAAGTAAGTAATGGTGCTTCAAAAGATTATAATTTTGCAACCGTAAATAGATGGTACAACGAAGAGATGGGAGCTACTACATATCAACAAGACCCTACTATTTTCACTCAATGTCATACACGAGGTTTTTATGCTTTGAAAGAGAATGGAGATTATGAGCCTGATAATGCATATAATGTATTACAGGGTATGTTAAAGAGTTGGGGTATGAGATTAACGTATTGGATGGGAACATATTATTTCGTTCAAGTAAATGAATATATCACACAGGATACGGGTACATCTGCAAATCCGATAAATATGATTACTCATTACTACCAAAAAAATGCAACTTTTATTAATACTCAAAATCATATTGGAGATAGTAATTTCGCTATGTATCAACAGCATATTAATACGGGTGTTAGTTTTGGAGATGTTGGATTACAGAAATTAGAGGGTACTGAATATTCATATCTACCAGCTATTAAAAATAGTATTGTTGAGTTTGAAAGTATTGAAGATATTAATTATTTTCAAGGATATCCTGACATGTTTACAGCAACACAATTTTCGTCCGAAGCTGGAAGTGGAGATGCTGTGATAAACACAAAACCGCTAGCAATTTGGACAGATGCACATACGGGAAGTGGATGGTATTTCTATTTAGTTATGAATTTACAAGCAAATGTTAATGTACAACAATTTGGTTGTTTTCATTATCTATGGACGGTAAGAGCGAGAGAAGTTGGGACAACACCCTGGACAAATATGTTAAATTATAACGATTCAACAAATACATTATCGTGGGCATCATACTCAGCATATTGGGGTACATGGACAAATGTTACAATTAATGATATAATTAACGGAACGGGAACTATGAATGGAGGAGGGGTTTCTAATTATGTTAATATTCTACCGAACTCAAGTAATTACAATCAAGACACTTTAGTTTTTGATAGTGGTTCAACAGTAAATGGAAAAATACCGCCTCCATCTTGGTCAGCAATAGGAGATTGGGAGTTTGAATTAGCTACAATAGAAGTGTGTAGAGGAGCATCTCAACAACAAAATGGTTTGAATCCTACAAGAAGAGGTTTTGGAAATCAAGGATGTGGATGGAGTAATCAATCTAATCCTCCGACAATCGGATTACCAAATGCTTTTGCAAAATCAGTCGCATCAAATACGGAGGGTATGTCAATAGAATATGCTGATTCATTGGGAGCTCCTTTACCAAACGGGGCGATTAATTATAATTCTATTTTTTCAGCAATTATGACCGCTTCAAATAACGTGGGTTATACCGTTACAAATACCTTTGTTAGTACAACTACATCAGATACTAAAACAAATGTAATAACGGGTGTTAAATACGGTGATACAACGAGTCCAAATGCACCGGGAACTTTATGGATAATAAATACAGTTTCGGGGGCAATAAGTGCAACACAACCGACTGGTTTGTGGGGTAGAACATTACAAGGAGGGACAGATACTTTTTCTGAAGTCCTAGCTAAACAAGCAATAAATAATCAATATCATGCAAACCCTCAATTAAACGGGACTATCGTATTAAGTAAAACGGACAAACTCAATGGATGGAGATTGAAAAGTTTGAATCCTATTGGAAGAGTAGTCGATAGAGATGCTAATCCTTATGTGATGATGAGAATGGAATTTATTACAGGGAAAGATGAATGGTCAGGAGAATGGTGGCAAGTAATTAATTCACTTGTAAATACAACCACAACCACAGGAACGGGAGGACCAGGAAATGGAAATGGATGGGGAAATGGAGGAGGTCCGGTTGATAATGGAAATGGAGGAGGGTATCAAGGTTTGGTTCAACCTCCAATAGCTGTTTCGGGGACACAATCAAAAATTGGAAATTTTGATGGAACAAGTTTTCAGAATTTAGGAAATGATAAATTTATACTTTCAAAAACTACTTCTGACATTTTAGCAAAAGTAGGATTAACAACAATACCAATTCAAAATATGCTTCAAGCCGCTGGAGATGATTATTCATTTTTACAAGCGGGAATGAAATTAAGAATTGTAGATTCAAATCATCAAAATCGTAGTGCATTATATGTGTACGATGTAGAGGTTGCAGTCAATCAATCTCTAGGAGATACTAGTATAGAAATTGTTCCGATAACTACAACTAGTACGATATATGCAAATTCTCAAATTGAAATAGATATCCATCAGTGGTTGATTTCAACTAATAATAAACAAAATCAAATTACACTAACAACAACGGGGACTAGTGGGGCTTCAACTTTCAATCAATCAACGGGAGCATTGAATATACCTAGTTATTCGGGTGGAGGTAGTGTAAATTCAAATTACATAACTAAAATGTGTGAGTCAGTAGCTCTAACATCAGCAACCACAGGAGAGGCATTAGCGGTTGTAATCCCTTATGATACTACAATAACACAATCGACTGTAAATGATATGACATTTTATACAACGGGAGGAGTATCGGGTAGTGATTATTCATGGAAATTTGGTAGTAGTGGTTTTTATGAAATTAGTTGGAATGTAACATCAGATACTTCAGTAGTAAATAATAGAATTTTATCGGGTGTAAAATTACAACGAGGAATAGAGGATAGAGGGGCAATATCATGGTCAGATGTTAATGCAACTCATGGATATATTTATGACAGAGGAACGGGAAGTGTTAGAAAAGGTACTGTTTCTCAAGGATTAATTATCTCAGAAACAGTAAGTGCGGAAATTGTAGTTTACTATAGAATTGTTTTTTGGAAAGAGGCGGCAAGTAATGGGAGTATGAAATCTACAACAGTAATAAATGGGACAAATTTAACAATTAAGGAATTACAGTAATGAAAAATGAAATGAGAGATACGGTAGAATTTTTAGGAATCAATTTGGGTGGTATTGGAATAAGTATGACAAGTTTGGATGAGGTTTTGAGAGTATTAATTTTATTAGCTACTTTAATTTATTCAATTCAAAAAATAATATATTACAAAAATAAAAAAAATGGCATTAACAAGTAAGAATTTCAACGAAATGGATCGGAATTATCCTCCTCTAAAATACTTTAATTTAAATGAATTCGAATGTCCTGGAGATGAGGGGTCGGGTAATAACATGTGTCCTATTTTTGTAAGAAAATTAGATTCTGCGAGAGGTAAAGCAAAAATACCCTTTAAGATAAATTCGGGGTACAGAAATCCCTCACATAATTCAAAAGTAGGGGGGGTTAAAAATAGCTCACATATGAATATCCCATGTAATGCAGCTGATATCCATGTAAAAGATTCAAGGGCTAGATTCTTAATTTTAGTTTCTTTGATGTCTGAGGGGTTCACGAGATTTGGAATTGGAAAAAATTTCATACACGTAGATTCTGATGATACAAAAAATGGAGGAGATAAAAGTCCAAATGTAGTTTGGCATTATTATTAATTTAAAATTGAAAAGATGAAAAAGTTTTTAGAAAAGTATGTAAATGGAATGTTAATGAAGATGTTTGGTAGTCGTAAATTTTGGTATACGGTAGTCGGAATATTAACATCCGTATTAAGTGAAAAATTCGGTTTAAACGCTGAGGAAGTAAAAGGTATATTATTGAGTATTTCGGCACTTGTATTGGGACAGGGTGTTGCGGATATCAATAAAAAATAGTGAAACAATACAGACCTCGTTTGACTGAAAAAGAAAATCAGTTAATTGAAGAGTTTAGGGGGGGTAAAAACGTGGGTATCATAGGAGATACTCACGAACCCTTTTGCCTACCAGAATACAGAAATTGGTGTTATGAAATTTTCAATAGATTTGGTGTTTCAGAAATCGTACATATTGGAGATGAGGTAGATAACCATGCATTAAGTTATCACGAAAATTCAGATGGAGCATTTGATGCTATGAGGGAGGCAGAAATGGCTCAGACTGCGATGGATAAATGGTACAAAACATTTCCCGATGTTAAAGTCTGTGTGGGAAATCATTCGGCACTCCCTTTTAGAAAAGCAACTTCAAGTGGTATACCAAAAAGATTTCTTAAAACTTATGAGGAAATTTGGAATGCACCAAAGGGGTGGAAATGGGAATTACAATGGGAGATTGATGGTGTGTTATACGAACACGGGACAGGAACATCGGGACAAAATGGAGCGAGAAACCGAGCCTCAGCTAATAGACAATCAACCGTAATCGGACACTCACATTCATTTGGAGGGGTTTCATACATGGCAAGTAGGAATGATATGATTTATGGATTAAATGTAGGGTGTGGGATAGATAATTCTTCATACGCAATGGCTTACGGAAAACAATTTCCAAAGAAACCGACTATCGGGTGTGGTGTTGTTTTGGATGGAGGTAGGACAGGTATATTTGTTCCGATGGATTTGGGTAGTAAAGTCATAAGAACTTCAAGAACCTAACATTTAATGTTCTTATAACAATTAAGAACTCTATTTTTTGTGTTCTCAGAACACTTATTTCATGGTTCTTGGAACGATTAAAAGTTCTCTTTTTACGGTTCTTAGAGAATAAAAAAACTCTCTTTTTAATGTTCTTAGAGAATAAAAAAGTTCTCTTTTTGCTGTTCTTGGAACGATTAAGAACTCTCTTTTTACTGTTCTCGGAACACTTATTTCATGGTTCTTTGAGCTATAAAGAACTGTAATTTCATTGTTTTAGGAACTCTCCTAGGTAGGAATAGTTATTTCTAGGGTATTATATGGTTCTCAAGATTATAATTTTACTGTTCTCAGAACTCTAATTTTGATGTTCTTATAACGATTAAGAACTCTCTTTTCATGGTTCTTGGAACAAAAAAGAACTCTCATTTTACTGTTCTTTGAGCTAAAAAGAACTCTGTTTTTACGGTTCTCAGAACTCTTATTTCAATGTTCTTATAGCTATAAAGAACCTCATTTATTAATGTTCCTAATGTTAGTGGAAAGTACTAAATAAAGTACAAAGTACTAAATGAAGTACTAAAGTTGTACTTTTGAAGTGAGAAGTACTAAAGTAGTACTTTTGAGGTGGAAAGTACAAAATAAAGTGAAAAGTACAAAATAAAGTACAAAAAAGTACAAAGTACAAAAAAAGGTACTTTTGAAGTGAAAAGTACAAGATAAAGTACAAAGTACAAAATAAAGTACAAAATGGTACTTTTGAGGTGGGAAGTACTAAAAAGGTACTTTTAAAGTACAAAGTACTAAAATGGTACTTTTGAAGTACAAAGTACAAGATAAAGTACAAAGTGATACTTAAAGTTATAAAAAATAACTTGTTAATAAAATTACACCTATATATATATAGTATATAAATTTAATCCTCATATTTGTATTACAGATTCGTATGAATTTGTATCTACAACTGTAGTAGTTTTTGTTTGAAGCCCCTTTATTAAGTTAGAGGGGCTTTTTTTATACCTGAAAAGACCACTTTCCCACTAAGTCCGAACGAAAATCGATGTTTTGAAACACATTTTTAAAAAAAGAATTTTCTAAAAACACTTATATTTGGGTGTTCTACCCTAGTAAAAATAAATATATTAATTTGTTGATAAGTGTAGGATATCAACATAAAGGCTCTATATTTGGACCATAATCAAACAAACAAAAAAATTATTATTATGAACACAATCAAACAAAAATCAAACAGAACTTTCGGAGTAGAGGTAGAATTTCACGGAAGTAATTTAACTACAGTAGCAAGTAAATTAAGTGAAACGGGTATCTTAGTAGTTGCTGAGGGATACAATCACACAACAAGAGGACATTGGAAAGTTGTACCGGATGGTTCTTGCTCTTTTGAGTTAGTGTCTCCAATTTTAAAAGGACAGGATGGAATGAATCAAACTGTAACTTTATTGGATGCGTTATCTAACATCAGAGGAGTAAGAGTAGACAAACAATGTGGTGTTCATGTTCATGTTGGTGTACCGGATGCTACAGGTAAAAAAGTTGCTAATTTAGTAAAGTACTTCGGAGTAAACGAACATATCATTGATATGGTGTTATCTCCATCAAGAAGAGATTCAAAGAATACATACTGTAAGAGTGTATTTGAGGGTGTTCAATCAAGAAATACAGGAAGATATACTGATAATGGAATGGATGTGTTAGAAACGAGTAAAACGAAGTTATTTAACGAATGTAATAAAATAGTAAAAAGAGATGAGTTGAATGGTTATGGTGTAGCTTCTACAATTTCAGACTTATGTAGTCTTATTGGAAGAAACAATGGTTGTGATAGATACTCAAAATTAAATTTAGCTTCATACAGAAAATACAGAACAATTGAATACAGATGTTTCAATGGGAGTTTAGATTCTCAAAAAATTGGACATTGGATTAACTTCTGTTGTGCTACTGTTGATAAAACTTTCGGAATGAAACAAGTTAAGAATAGAGTGATGGATGATTCAAGATTGGCTTTCGCTCAAGTATTCGGAAAACAAGTTGGAAGAAAGACATTGAAATTCATGGGAGAAAGAGCTGAGAATTTTGGATTACTTTCTAACGCTGAGGATATGTTTAACTTCTCTACAAGAAACGGAACGGTATAAAAGATGTTTGTTTGTTCCACTTGCCTCTCATAGAAATATGAGGGGTTTTCGTGGTAGAGGATATTCTCTAACAAACAAAAACAAAAACAAAAATTATGTGTGGATTAATTGGTTACAACGGAAAAGATGGACAAAAAGCAAACCCTGAAATATTGAGGAAATTAATGAAAGCAAACGATTCAAGAGGAGGTCATTCAACAGGATACTTTGATGGAACTTCAATGAATAAAGTATTAGGTAAAAGTGATACATTACCAATGCCGAATGATACTGATATGTTTATCGGTCATACTCGTTATGCTACTCACGGGAAAAAGAGTGTAGCAAATCAACATCCTTTTCAGTATGGAAATGTTGTGGGTGCTCATAATGGAGTGGTTCATAATTATAGAGAAGTCGGAGAGAAATTTGGTATTGAAGAAACTGAGGTTGATTCACAAATGATATTTGAACTTCTAAGTAAAAAAGGAAGATTAGATTCATTAGGAAAATTCACGGGAGCATTAGCTACATTGTTTACGATGGATGATAAGTATTACACTTATAGAAAAACGAACCCGTTATGGGTGGGGAGAGATAAAAAAGGAGGAGTTTATTTTTCTTCATTAAGAGATGTGATGATTAAAGAATGTAAATTGGATAATGTTTTTCAATTGAAAGAGGGTAGAGTTTATGTGTGGGAGAATGGACAGGTAATAGCAAAATATGATATTGAGCATGACCCTATTGCTGAAAAGTATCGTGTACAGAAAAAACAATGGTTTGAGTATGGTAATGCCAATTACGAAAGTAAACCTCTTAGAACGTATAAAAAGGGTGTTTACAGCGGTATAACTGATTCGTTTGATAACTCAAGTAAGTTTGTTGATTCTAATGAACTCAATTTATATTTAGATTCAACTGATGAGGATAGAATAAATGCTGATGTTGATATTACTAATTATGAGCTAACAGATAATCAAGACCAAATGAATCTATTTTCAAGATGTCAATGTCAAGAAACTAGTGCGGACTTGTGTTGGTGTTATACTGATTAATCCTGTTCTTTGGAAAATGAAATTAGAAACAACATATAAATGGGAGTGTCTGTATAAGATGGAGGGAACGA
>TARA_R110000787_G_scaffold92517_3_pt1 | contig 15273 bp, 16 predicted proteins | sample TARA_R110000787 | Tara Oceans TARA_R110000787 (sample SAMEA4397920) | marine metagenome | biome: Polar Biome; feature: [DCM] deep chlorophyll maximum layer (ENVO:01000326); material: water (ENVO:00002006), including particulate matter (ENVO:01000060) such as... | depth 35 m
ACCGTTATTGACACCGCAGGGCTGGAAGAAGTGACGGATGACAGCCTTCAGGGCCGGATGCGCCGTCTGACCGAACGCGCGGTGGATATGGCAGACATCTGTCTGTTCATGATCGATGCACGCGTGGGGGTGACCCCCTCTGATCTGGTCTTTGCCGACATTCTGCGCAAAAAATCTGCGCATGTTATTCTTGCGGCGAACAAAGCCGAAGGCAAAGCTGCGGATGCCGGAGTGATCGAGGCTTATAACCTCGGTCTGGGAGAGCCGATCCGCCTGTCCGCGGAACACGGCGAAGGGCTGAACGATCTTTATTTGCAACTCATGCCGATCGCCGACGGATTCGCCGAGCGTGCCCAAACTGATCAACCCGACACAGATGTGGATCTGACCGAGCAAGAAGCCGAACTGGGGGACGAAGACGCGCCGGTGCCGGTCCCAACCAATGCCAAGCCGCTGCAAGTGGCTGTTGTCGGTCGGCCTAACGCGGGTAAGTCGACGCTGATCAATCAGATCATGGGAGAGGACCGTCTGCTGACCGGCCCCGAAGCTGGCATCACCCGTGACGCGATTTCCCTGCGTACTGTCTGGGATGACGTACCGATGCGGATCTTTGACACCGCCGGTATGCGCAAAAAAGCGAAAATTCAGGAAAAGCTGGAAAAACTCAGCGTCAGTGACGGCTTGCGGGCGGTAAAGTTCGCCGAAGTCGTTGTTGTGTTGCTGGATGCCGAGATTCCGTTTGAACAACAGGATTTGCGCATTGCCGATCTGGCCGAACGCGAGGGCCGCGCTGTGGTGGTCGCGGTCAACAAGTGGGATCTTGAGACAGACAAGCAAGGCAAGCTGAAAGACCTGCGCGAAAGCTTTGAAAGGTTGTTGCCGCAGCTGAAAGGGGCGCCTTTGGTGACGGTCTCTGCCAAGACCGGCAGGGGGCTGGACCGTTTGCACCAGGCGATCATGCGCGCCTATGATGTGTGGAACCGCAGGATCACCACCGCGCAGTTGAACCGTTGGCTGGCCGGGATGATGGAGGCGCATCCGCCACCCGCCCCACAAGGCAAACGTATCAAACTGCGCTACATGACCCAGGCAAAGACGCGGCCTCCGGGGTTTGTCGTGATGTGCAGCCATCCAGATAAGGTGCCGGAAAGCTATAACCGCTATCTGGTCAACGGCTTGCGGATCGATTTTGATATGCCCGGCACGCCGATCCGGCTTTGGATGCGCGGGCAATCTGATGCCAACCCCTATAAGGGCCGCAAAAAGGCCAAGCCGTCAAAACTGCGTAAGCATACCGACGGTCACCGCAAGGATCGCTAGAGCGCCGATATAACTCTCATAAACCCAAAGCCGGAGCCCTCGACAGCTCCGGTTTTTTTTACGGATTAAACCCGCCGCCAAGCACGGTAGGTCGGCAGGATCAGCGCAATTGCTCCGCCCGCAGCGAGCGCTGCCACCGTGGGCGACGCGTTGACGTTTTGCACGATCACGGCGACCAGCGCCCATATTACCGCAATCCCGTAGGTCGGTGCGCGTCGCAGGGTTGATTGCACGCCGGCAGCGATCACGATGGCCAGACCGACGAACACCAGCCCGGCGGTGTTCGCGCTCATCCAGCCATAGCCAGCGGCCAACAGGCCCAATGCAACGCAGGACGCAGCGCTTAGCCAGCCCGCGTACAAGCCTACCGGAAGCGCTGCAAAACCGCGATCATCGCGCGGGGAACGAAACAGCGCATAAAGCGCCGATATCAGCATTGCCCAAATCAGTATCGCCGCCCAAACCGGGCTAGCGACGGCTACCGCCAGCCAGAAACACCCGATAAACAGTGAGATACTGAGCGGCAGGCGCATATCGTGCCAGATATAGTCCTCGCGCCGCTTCCAAAGGCCCCAGGCCAAACCGACGATCAGCCACAGATAAATCAGCCCCCAGATCGAAAACGCGTATCCCGCGGGCTGGACCGGTGGGTTGTCCTGGGGGATAGGGAATTGGTCGGGCGAAAAACCGTTAAAGCCAGACACGAAAAGCGGCGATGCGGCAAAACCGATTGCCAGCAAAAAGGTTAACAGGGCTATGAAGGAACGGGACATGGGGCTACCTTGCGTGTAAATCACTCTGCGCGATAGATAGCCCGACCAAGATCGGTATCAATCAGCGCAGATTGCCATCTATATCCAACGTAGTTTTGCCGCCAAGATAGGGGGCCAGGACCTCGGGCAGCTTCACCGAACCGTCAACCTGCTGGCCATTTTCCAGAACTGCAATCAAGCATCGCCCGACGGCGAGCCCCGACCCGTTCAGCGTATGGACAAACTGAGGTTTGCCCCCGTCGGCGGGTTTGAAACGTGCATTCATGCGTCGCGCCTGGAAATCCCCCGTGGTCGAGACCGAGCTGATCTCGCGATAGGCGTTCTGACCAGGCAGCCACGCTTCGATGTCATAGGTACGGCGGGCACCGAACCCCATATCACCGGTACACAGCAGCACGGTGCGATAGGGTATGTTCAGCCGCTCCAGCAAATCCTCCGCACAGCGCAACATGCGCTTTTGTTCGTCGTCCGATTGATCGGGGTGGGTAATCGACACCATCTCGACCTTCTCGAACTGGTGCTGTCGAAGCATGCCCGAGGTGTCGCGGCCCGCGCTGCCCGCCTCGGAACGGAAGCACAGGGTGTGTGCGGTCATGCGGCGGGGCAGAGCGGCCTCTTCCAGAACGTCACCGGCTACCGAATAGGTCAACGTAACCTCTGAAGTCGGGATCAACCACCAGCCATTTGTGGTCTGATAGCTGTCCTCGCCGAATTTCGGCAGTTTGTCGGTGCCGTACATTGCATCATCGCGCACCAGCACCGGCGTCATATATTCGGTCAGCGCATTATGATCCACATGCGTGTCGATCATGAACTGTGCCAACGCACGGTGCACCCGTGCGACAGCGCCTTTCAGCATGACGAACCGCGCACCGGAGGTCTTGGCCGCGGTCTCGAAATCCATCGAGGGTGTGACACTGGCGATCTCAAAATGCTCTTTCGGGATGAAATCAAAGCTGGGCACATCGCCCCAGCGGTTTACCTCGAGGTTGTCATTTTCATCAGCGCCATCTGGAACATCGTCGGCAGGCAAGTTCGGAATCCGGGCAAGCATGTCATTCAGCTGCGCGTCCAGATCCTTGGCCTCTGCCTGCATGGCGGTGACTTCGGCTTTCTTGTCGCTGACCAAGGTGCGCAGCCGTTCGAATTCGGCCTCGTCGCCCTTGGCCTTGGCTGCGCCGACCAGTTTCGACGCCTTGTTCTGCTCGGCCTGCGCCGTTTCGGCCGCCGAAATCTTGGCGCGCCGCGCTTCGTCCAGCGCCAATACCCCAGCCGTCACAGACGCATCCCCGCGCCGCGCCAATGCGGCGTCAAAAGCATCGGGGTTTTCGCGGATGGCTTTGATGTCGTGCATGGGGCTGTTCCTTCTGGCTTCCGAGTCGCGCGATTTGCGTTTGCGGCGTTATGCCCGATTGTCGCGCAGGGGGCTAGATGTGGCGTAGCGCATGATTATTGCGTTCAGGCACGGTTTTTCATCATTTGCAGGCCTTTTGCCAGTGATGGTGGCGTGTGGGATGGGGGCTGACTGCGCCGCACACCGCAGGCAAGAACGGACTGCGGCCAAATAGCACCCGAAGGCTCCTTGCAAAGCTCTGCGTCTGACCATAGGTTCCGCCAAACTTCGACGGCAGGCCGACTGCGGCATGCGCCCCCATCAAAAGGACGACCTCCATGCAAGGCATTCAGCAATTCGTGCCCCTGATTTTGATCTTCGCGATCATGTATTTTCTGCTCATCCGTCCACAGCAGAAGAAGGTGAAAGAGCACAAGGCGATGGTCGACGGTCTGCGTCGTGGCGATCAGGTTATCACGGCAGGTGGGCTGATTGGTAAAGTCGTCAAGGTGAAGGACGACGGCGAGCTGGAAGTCGAACTGGCCGACAACGTCAAAGTGCGCGTCGTGCAATCGACCATCGCAACCGTTGTTTCCAAGACCGAACCGGCCAAGTAAGCGCCCTTCGCGGCCACGTCTAAAAAAGGCAGTACCATGCTTCAGATTGATCTGTGGAAACGGGTGTTGATCATCCTCACTTGCGCCGTTGGCCTGTGGCTGGCACTGCCCAACGCATTTTACGGCCCCGTAGAGCAACACAATGACGCCGTTAAGGCGATCGACGTGGCGGGCTCCACCCCCGAGCTGGAAGCGCAAAGGGCACTGTGGCCCAACTGGATGCCGTCACAGCTGGTCAATCTGGGGCTGGATCTGCGCGGCGGTGCACACCTGCTTGCCGAGGTAAAGGTCGCTGATGTTTATGCCAGCCGCATGGAGGCCACCTGGCCCGAGGTGCGCGACAGCTTGCGGTCGATCACACCGGTGCGCCGGGTCGAGGCCCCCGAGGGCGAATTGCGCGTTCGGATCGGCGACGCTGCTCAGATGGCACCAGCGCTGGAAGCGGCGCGTACTTTGGCACGTCCTGTTCAGACGATTACGGGTGCGGGCCAAAACGACATCGTGGTAAACGGCTCGGGTGACATTATCACCATCACCCTGTCGGACGCCGAAAAACAAGCGACCGATGAACGGACGATGCAACAATCGCTAGAGATTATCCGCCGCCGTATCGACGAGGTGGGCACGCGCGAACCGACCATCCAGCGTCAGGGTTCGGACCGGATTCTGATCCAGGTGCCCGGCATCGGTTCGGCTGCCGAACTGAAGGCGATCATCGGGACCACTGCACAATTGACGTTCAACCCTGTGGTCAATCGGGGGGCAGATGAAAATGCCGCACCTGGACTTGGGAATTCGCTGCTGCCCGATGCCGAATCTCCGGGGACATTCTATGTCATCGAAACCGCCCCGGTGGTCACCGGCGAGGAACTGGTCGATGCACAACCCAGCTTTGACCAAAACGGTCGTCCGGCGGTCAGCTTCCGTTTCGACACTACGGGCGCGCGCAAGTTCGGGACGTATACGGCAGAAAACATCGGGGCACCCTTTGCCATCGTGTTGGACAACAAGGTCATCAGCGCCCCGACAATTCAAAGTGCGATACCGGGCGGTTCCGGCATCATTACCGGTAACTTTACCGTCGAGGAATCAACCAATCTTGCAGTGTTGCTGCGTGCGGGGGCCTTGCCTGCCGGTCTGACCTTTGTCGAAGAACGCACGATCGGACCTGAACTGGGTCAAGACAGTATCGACGCGGGTAAGGTCGCAACCAGCGTCGCGTTTATCGCCGTCTTGTTCTTCATGTGGGCCAGCTATGGGCTGTTCGGCTTCTTTGCCAATATCGCGCTGATCATCAACGTCGGCATGATTTTTGGCCTGCTGAGCCTGATCGGGGCCACGCTGACCTTGCCAGGTATCGCAGGGATCGTGCTGACGGTCGGTATGGCGGTTGACGCAAACGTTCTGATCTTTGAACGCATCCGCGAAGAGCTCAAGACCGCAAAAGGGCCGGCGCGCGCGATCAGCCTGGGCTATGAACGCGCCCTGAGCGCCATTCTTGATGCCAACATCACCACCTTTATTATCGCCATCATTTTGTTCGTGCTGGGTTCCGGCCCGGTACGCGGCTTTGCGGTCACGCTTGGGCTGGGCATTGTCACGTCGGTATTTACGGCATATTTCGTCACACGTCTCATGGTGGTCTTTTGGTTTGAACGCCGCCGCCCAAAGACAATTACGGTATAGGAACCTCACGTCATGCGCCTGAGACTGATCCCCGACGATACGAATATCGACTTCTTCAAACATGCCAAACTCACGTTTGGTGCCTCAATGGTAGCGGTGTTGCTCGCCTTGGTTGTCTGGTTCACCATGGGATTGAACTATGGCATCGATTTCCGGGGCGGCACGACGTTGCGCACCCAAAGCGATGCCCCCGTCGATGTGGCCGCTTACCGGACCGCTCTGGCCCCGCTTCAGCTAGGCGACATCTCGATTTCCGAAGTATACGACCCGGCCAGCAACAGTAAAAAGCATGTCGCCATGGTCCGCATTCAGGCACAGGAAGGCGAAGAAGCCGCGACGCCTGAAATGATCAGCCAAGTGGAAGGTGCGTTGAAAACCGTAGCGCCGAACATTGTCTTTACGTCGGTTGAATCAGTGGGGCCTAAAGTTTCGGGCGAATTGATCCAGACCGCGTTTCTGGCGGTGGCCGCTTCGTTGGGTGCGATCCTGATCTATATCTGGCTGCGTTTTGAATGGCAGTTTTCCTTGGGCGCGGTCGCGGCGCTGTTTCATGATGTCATATTGACCATCGGTATTTTTTCGGTGTTGCAGATCCGCTTTGACCTACCGGTTATTGCCGCGATCCTGACGATCATCGGGTATTCGATCAACGACACGGTGGTGATCTTCGACCGCCTGCGCGAAAACTTGCGGAAATATAAAAAGCGAGACTTGCGCGAAGTCATGAACCTCAGCGTCAACGAGACCCTGAGCCGTACCTTGATGACATCCGGCACGACGCTGCTGGCTCTGCTCGCGCTCCTGTTTCTGGGCGGTGATGTGATTCGCGGTTTTGTCTTTGCGATCACCTGGGGCGTCATCGTCGGGACATATTCCTCGGTCTATGTGGCCAAGAACATCGTGCTTTTCCTGGGGGTCAAGCGAGACTGGTCCAAGAAAGACAACAATACAGGTCAATACGCAAACATCGATGCCTGATATATTGGCGGCTGCCGGATCGCCAATTGATCTGGTCTGGCTATTCGCGACAGTGATCATAGCGGGGCTGGTTCGTGGCTTTGCGGGCTTTGGCAGTGCGATGATTTTGATGCCGGTTGCGGCCAGCATCCTCAGCCCGGTCGAGGCGGTGATTTTTCTGGCAGCCTCCGAGCTGTTGGGCCCGCTGCCGAATATTCCGGGTGCCTTGCGACAGGGCACCCGTCGCGACATCGTGCTGTTGATGTTGGGTGTGCTGGTCGCGTTGCCGTTAGGCCTGTATTTCCTGTCGCACATATCCCCCGAACCTTTCGGCTGGGTCGTTTCGACCGTAGTGCTGATCCTGGTCACATTGCTGCTGTCCGGCTGGCGCTATCACGGGCGGCTCAGCACCTCTCTGATGATCGGTACAGGAGCGTTGGGGGGCTTCATGACCGGTTTCGCCGGGATAGCGGGGCCGCCGGTCATCATGCTCTATATGGCCAGCAAGTTGCCGATTGCCGTCATCAGGGCAAACTTTATGCTGTATCTCATGGGCATCGACATTTTGCTGTTCGGGATGCTCTGGATCAGCGACATGCTGGTCTGGCCAGCGCTGGCGCTCGGATTGCTTATGGGCATACCCAGTATCGCGGCAAACATCATCGGTGCCTGGCTTTTCGACCCGAACGCCGAAAAGCTTTTCCGCAACGTGGCCTATATTGTCATCGCCGCTTCAGCTATTATAGGCTTGCCACTGTGGAGAGGATGACAACATGCGCTTGAACGAGGTCGTGTATTCAGACGCAAAGCCCGTCGAAGGGTACGGACCAGGCTTTTTCCGCATTGGCGGCAAGGTATTTCACGGTCCCGTTCTGGCAGGAACGGCGGGCACCACAGCCTGGGGCGGGTTTGATGATCTTGACCCTTTGTTGGCACTGGCCGCCAAAATCGACATCCTGTTCATCGGTACCGGTGCCGACACCGCTCATATCCCGGCCGAGATGCGCAGTGCACTGGAAGAGGCGGGGATCGGTGTCGATGTCATGTCGTCGCCTGCCGCTGCGCGTACCTACAATGTGCTGCTGAGCGAGGGTCGCCGTATCGCTCTTGCAATGATACCTGTCTAGCGTGGCATTAACTGTGACTGACCTGGCCGTAGCGCGAGGCGGCCGATCTGTGATGAGCGGCGTGTCGTTCGAGGTTGCGGCGGGCGCGGCGTTGATCCTGCGCGGACCGAACGGCGCTGGTAAAACCACCCTTCTGCGCACCATTGCCGGGTTGCAGCCACCCTTGTCCGGGCACATTGCCGGTGCCCACGAAACCATTGCTTATGCCGGCCATGCCGACGGCCTCAAGGCGATGCTGAGCGTGCGGGAAAATCTGGATTTTTGGGCACAGGTCTTTGGCCAGAACGATATTGAACCTGCGATTGCTGCGTATCAGCTTCAACCTCTCCAGGATCGGCTGGCAGGTACCCTGTCTGCGGGCCAAAAAAGGCGTCTGGGGCTGGCACGCCTGATGGTAACCGGACGTCCGATCTGGGTGTTGGACGAACCCACAGTGTCGCTCGATACCGACGCCGTCGCGCTTTTTGCCGCTGCTGTTACCGATCATCTTGCAGCAAACGGTTCGGCGTTGATCGCCACGCATATCGACCTTGGGCTGGACGCCAGGAGCCTAGACCTTGCGCAGTACCGTTCTGCCGTGGACCTTCGTATCGGTGCCAGTGACGAGGCATTTCTATGATCGCCTTGCTGCGTCGCGATCTTCTGTTGGCGCTGCGGGCCGGCGGAGGCTTTGGCCTCGGGCTTGCGTTCTTTCTGATCGTTACGGTTCTGGTGCCGTTCTCGGTTGGGCCGCAATCCGATTTGCTAACCATCATAGCCCCCGGTGTGCTGTGGCTGGGCGCACTGCTTGCCTGCTTGTTATCGCTTGACCGCCTGTTGGCACTTGATTTCGAAGACGGTACGTTGGATCTGCTGGCAACCGCCCCCTTGCCGCTGGAAGCCGCGCTCAGCATCAAGGCGCTGTCGCATTGGCTGACGACAGGGTTACCCCTGGTGGTCGCTTCCCCGGTTTTGGGGGTGATGCTCAATCTCGCACCGGGTGGGTTTGTCTGGCTTGTTGCCTCACTTGCCCTGGGCACACCGGCCCTTTCTGTCATCGGCACGTTCGGCGCGGCCCTGACCGTCGGCATCAAGCGCGGCGGGTTGCTTATGTCCTTGCTGGTGCTGCCGCTGTATGTACCAACGCTGATCTTCGGGGCAGAGGTGGCCCGCCGCGGCGCAACCGGGCTTGAAGCGGGAACCCCGTTGACACTACTGGCTGGCATCACCCTTGCTACCATCGGTCTCATGCCGTTCGCCTCTGCCGCAGTGTTAAGAATGACCTTACGGTGATCAATGTCATTTGCCCATTGAGAGCCTCGTAGCGGAGCGATAGAAACCAATCATGTCTTTGTGGGAATACGCCAATCCGGTGAAATTTTTGAGCCTGTCGGCTCGGTTGCAACCATTCTTGTGGGGGGCTGCGGCTCTGGGAATTGTCGTGGGCTTGGGGTGGGGCTTTTTCGGAACTCCCGATGACTACCGCCAAGGGTCTACGGTCAAGATCATCTACCTGCATGTCCCCGCCGCGCTGATGGCGATCAATGCATGGTTCATGATGCTTGTCGCTTCGCTTATCTGGTTGATCCGGCGCCATCATGTCAGTGCTCTGGCGGCCAAGGCCGCAGCACCGGTTGGCATATCGATGACGCTGATCGCCCTGATTACAGGGGCAATCTGGGGTCAACCAATGTGGGGGACCTGGTGGGCATGGGACCCGCGCCTGACATCGTTTCTCATCCTATTCCTGTTCTATCTCGGCTATATTGCCCTGTGGGAGGCGATCGAAGACCCCGACACTGCCGCAGACCTGACCTCGGTGCTGTGCCTCGTCGGTTCGGTGTTCGCCGTGCTGTCGCGATATGCAGTGAAATTCTGGAACCAGGGACTGCACCAGGGTACCTCGGTACCCATGGCCACCGGCGGGCGCACGGTCTCGGATGTGTTCTTTTACCCCCTGGTGATCAGTATGATCGGCTTCGGGCTGCTTTTCCTCGCTCTGGTGTTCTATCGTACGGGCACCGAAATTCGCTTGCGCCGAATTCGGGCGCTTATCGCGCGCAGCAAAAGGAACCTGTGATGCCGGACTTGGGAAAATACGCGTTAGAGGTGATTTCTGCCTACGGAATCTCGACGGCGCTTCTTGTTGGCCTGGTACTGCTCAGCCTGCACAAAGGGCGCAAGGCCCGGGCTGAACTTGCACGAATTGAACACGAGAATAATGCCTAGGATCGCACCGCTGATACTTGCACCTCTTGCCCTGTTCTCGGGGTTCATTGTGCTCGCAGCGTTAGGAACGCCCCGAAGTGAACTGGCCGGATCCCCGCCGGCACCGGTCGGCAGGGCGGCCCCGGCCTTGCCCGCGCAGACACTAGACGGTTTCGCGCCAGTGCCGGATAACGTGTTTACCCGCGGTGACATAACCATAGTCAATTTCTGGGCAAGCTGGTGTCCCCCCTGTCGTGCAGAACACCCGCAACTTTTGCAAATGCAGGCAGACGGGTTGGCTATCATGGGTGTCAACTTCAAAGACACTGCAGTCGCTGCTTCCAGATACCTGACCGACGAGGGCAACCCATTCAAAGGCGTCGCCTTTGATCCGCAGGGCCGCGCCTCGATTAACTGGGGCGTGACGGCACCGCCTGAAACCTTTATCGTTGACGGTAAAGGCACCGTCCTTTTTCGGTTTTCCGGCCCGTTGGTCGGCAGTGACTACGAACAACGTTTCTTGCCTGAACTCAATAAAGCTCTGTCGCACTGACCTGCAATTCCAAATGGCCCAAAATCCTCGCCGAAGGCACGCTTGCAAAAAACGGTGCCCGCAATTTTTGGCAATGAGTCTGTCCGTTTGTGCGCCCACGCCGTTTGCGCCATTCTGAACGGCGTTCATGGTGCGTTTGCCGCGTCCGGGGGGCAATGGTCATTGGTAACCTTGCCTTGGGCGTGCACGTGGTTGTGGTAGCGGTCGAATTCCACGGCAGTTCAGCACTTCTTGATTTTACTGGATATCCAAGACTAGGTGCGGTTGCCCGTTCGAAGTTTTTCGGGGCGATGTGCCATTTGCATCAATGAGAGCGTCCACTTGTCGCCGAAAGTTGCTGAAAAGCGATGATGTGACGACGTCGACCGCTCCGTCAAAGCGCAAGGTGATCGACCACATGCCATGCCCTGAGGTTTTTGCCGCTTTTACAACACCCTGAAAAGGTTGGCCCAGGTAACGTCCCGACACGCGGTCGCCCGGGGCCCAGCCTTGCTTTGGCGCGCCGGCTTTGGCGCTAAGGGTATTCCAATCGCGCGCGCCCCACTGATGCGCGACCATTTCGAGCGTCGTGGCGTGTGTCACCGGATAGCCCAGGTTCGTCAGGTCCACACGTAAACGTTTGGCTTGAGACTTCAGAAAATCCGTCGAGGGTAGTGTGGTGTCCATGTCAACGCTCCGGTTCCCGCAAATTCAAAAGGGGTCCGCATTGCCTGATAATCGCGAGATTGGGCGTGTTGATAAACGAAGGCTTCACCTGGATGCGGACGGCAGGGGCCTCTCCCTAGAGAAAATATGACTAGATTGCGCTTGAACTGCAATGGGCAACACGTAAGAAAATGTGAGATGCCTTCGGCGAGGATTTAAGACCATTTGGAATTTAAGGGGGCGTACCAATCTGGCGCGCCCCCTTTCGTATCAGCCGTCGATGCGTGCGGCCATCAGGGCGATCGCCTTTTGATAGACACCTGCCGCGTTCCATTGCTTGATGACGTTGAAATTTGCTTGCCCTTCCTGATAACCTACGCCGGGTTGCCAGCCTTTCTGGCGCAGGAAGTTCGCGGTTGAGGCAAGTGCATCCGATTGATTATAGAAGTCCACACGCCCATCGCCGTTGCCATCCACTCCAAACCGCAGCGCATTGCTTGGCAGGAATTGGGTATGGCCTAGTTCGCCGTGTTTGGCACCTTTGGTGGTGCCTGTAATTGCGCCAGCATCCACCAGTTTCAACGCACCGATCGCGTGGGGCGCAAAAAAATCGGAACGACGGCAATCGTAGGTCAGGGTCGTGATCGCTGACACCACGGATGTGTCCCCCATGAAGCCACCAAAGGCCGTTTCCATGCCATGGATCGCAATGATCACACCAGCAGGCACCCCGAAACGGGCTTCGATGGATTTATAAAACTGCGCGTCGCGGGCTTTGCGTTTGCGGCCCTGTGCCACGATGGTTTCAGCACCACGCACCTGCATAAATTTGCTGAGTGAATATTTGAATGACTTCTGGTTGCGGTCCGCAGAGATCGTGCTGCTGGCGTACTTCGCGGACGCCAGGGCATCCAGGCCCTTCTGGCCGACACCGGCCGCCACGGCCTCTGCGGCGAATGCAGGTTTCCAGGCGTTGAAACCCGCCGCGTCATTGCCGCATTCGGCTGCGAGGAGAGGGCTGGCGGCGGCTATTGCCACAAGGCATGCCGTGGCGAATTCGTGAAATGGGCGCATAAATAACCTCTGCATAATCGAATAAACTTTCTTGATACTATCGTGTGCGCCACGGGCTGCAAAGGGGGGGCTGTTCTCAAAACGAAGGGCACCCCGGAGTGGGATGCCCTTGCATTTGGTCAACTGTCGGGCTGACGCCCGAAAGATCAGCAGCTGTAGTACATGCCGAATTCGACAGGGTGCGGAGTATGTTCGTATTTGTGAACTTCTTCCATCTTGAGTTCGATATACCCGTCGATCTGATCTTTGGTGAATACGTCACCGGCCAGCAGGTAATCCATATCGCCTTGCAGTTCTTCCAGTGCTTCGCGCAGCGATCCGCAAACCGTTGGGATATCGGCAAGCTCTTCTGCGGGCAGATCATACAAGTTTTTGTCCATGGCCTCGCCTGGGTCGATCTTGTTTTTGATCCCGTCAAGGCCGGCCATCAGCAACGCAGCAAAGCACAGGTAAGGGTTGGCTGCGGGATCGGGGAACCGGGCCTCGACGCGCTTGGCCTTGGGGCTTTCTGTCCACGGGATACGGACGCAGCCAGAGCGGTTGCGCGCGGAATATGCGCGCAGGACCGGCGCTTCGAAGCCGGGGATCAGTCGCTTGTAGCTGTTGGTCGCCGGGTTGGTGAAGGCGTTCAGCGATTTTGCGTGGGACAGAATGCCACCGATGAACCAAAGCGCTTCCTGGCTGAGATCCGCATATTTGTCGCCTGCGAAAAGCGGCTTGCCGTCTTTCCAGATCGACATGTTCACATGCATGCCGGACCCGTTGTCGCCGTAGATCGGCTTGGGCATGAATGTCGCGGATTTGCCGTAAGCGTGGGCCACGTTGTGGATCACATACTTGTATTTTTGCAACTCGTCGGCTTGATGCGTCAAGGTGCCGAAAATCAGGCCAAGTTCATGCTGGCAAGACGCCACTTCGTGGTGGTGCTTGTCGACCTTCATGCCAAGACGCTTCATTGTCGACAGCATTTCGGCGCGCAGGTCTTGCGCTTCGTCGGTAGGGTTTACCGGGAAATACCCACCCTTCAGGCCCGGGCGGTGACCCATGTTACCCATTTCATAGTCGGTGTCGGAGTTCCAAGAGGCGTCTGATGCGTCCACCTCATAGGATACTTTGTTGATGGTGTTTGAGAATTTCACGTTGTCGAACAGAAAGAATTCGGCTTCCGGACCCATATAGGCCGTGTCGCCAATGCCAGAGGACTTCAGGTAGGCCTCTGCCTTTTGCGCCGTGCCGCGGGGGTCACGATCGTAGGCTTCGCCGGTGTCCGGCTCAACAATCGAGCAATGCACGCAGATTGTTTTTTCGGCATAGAACGGGTCTACATAGGCAGTGTCCGTGTCCAGCATCAACTTCATGTCCGAGGCTTCGATGCTTTTCCAGCCCGCAATCGAAGAGCCATCGAACATAAAGCCTTCTTCGATAAAGTCCTCATCGACCAAGTCAGAGACGATCGTCACGTGCTGCAATTTACCGCGGGTATCGGTAAAGCGCACGTCAACGTATTCAATGTCCTCGTCTTTGATCTTCTTCAGGAAGTCCTTGGTGCTCATTGGATGATATCCTTTTACTTAAATCTCGGAATATTTACAGCGCGTCTGAACCGGTTTCGCCGGTGCGGATGCGGATTGTCTGTTCGACGGGGCTGACAAAAATTTTGCCATCACCAATCTTTTCGGTTTTCGCAGCGTTTACGATGGCTTCGATGGCGGCGTCTACCTGATCATCATCAAGAACGATCTCGATTTTTACCTTCGGCAAAAAGTCGACGACGTATTCAGCGCCGCGGTACAGTTCGGTGTGACCTTTCTGACGGCCAAAGCCTTTGACCTCGATAACGCTAAGGCCCTGAACGCCAACTTCCTGAAGCGCCTCTTTGACTTCATCAAGCTTGAACGGCTTGATCACAGCTTCGATCTTTTTCATTTGAGGCCTCCCTGCCAGACACGGTGTTCAATCGTATTACATCAGCGTCATTTCACTATGCAGGCTGACGGTCTAGCAACCACAGCAGGAAGTCCACATGGGGTGCCAAAAAATTCACAGGTTGGCCTGAAAATTAAGCGTTAAGATTAAAAAATAAGCAATTTGGAAACTTGTGTTTGCCGGTGTCGCGATTGCTCTTTGATTATGCCGTCCCTTAGGGTGTTTTTACGAACAGATAACAGAAGGAAAACCGTGTGAAGCCGAGTCGGATTGTTCGTGAAACGCTTGATATCGCACTGTTGAACAAGCGGCAGGGTCACAAGTACGAACATGGACACGCAGTTGTGGTAAGCGGCGGGTCCGGGCGCACCGGTGCAAGTCGGCTGGCGGCCAGGGCCGCGTTGCGGATCGGGGCGGGGGCAGTGACCCTGGCGGTACCCCCTGCGGCGCAACTTGAGGTTTCGATGCATATCACCGCCTTGATGCAGCAACGGGTTTCAGACGCTGACAGCTTGCACGGCATATTGTCTGACGATCGGATCTCGAGCGTGTGTATCGGGCCGGCTCTTGGTGTCGCTGCATTACAGGGAGAGCTGCTGCAAGCCGTTCTAGAAAGTAAAAAGCCTTGCGTGCTTGACGCTGATGCGCTGACGATATTGGCGCGGAATGAACCGTTGAAAAAGCTGCTTGGGCCACATTGTGTGCTGACGCCTCATGCCGGAGAATTTCAACGTTTGTTTGGACGCGGAACCGGGGATGTGCCCGCCGCGGACGCGTCGGATCGCAAGGCGCAAATGTGTCTGGCGAGCGCACAGACAGCGGGGGCGATAGTGCTGTACAAGGGGGCTATCACTGCCATTGCTGATCCCGGCGGACGCGTGGCGGTGCATCACGCCTCGGGTAAACGCGCCGCGCCATGGCTTGCCACGGCGGGCGCGGGGGACGTTCTGGCAGGAATGATTGCCGGACTGATCGCGCGGGGCATTGAGCCCTTCGTGGCGGCGCAATACGCAACCTGGTTGCATGTCGAGGCAGCGCTAAGTTTTGGACCGGGGCTGATCGCCGAAGATTTGAC
>TARA_R110000787_G_scaffold219681_1_pt1 | contig 15244 bp, 12 predicted proteins | sample TARA_R110000787 | Tara Oceans TARA_R110000787 (sample SAMEA4397920) | marine metagenome | biome: Polar Biome; feature: [DCM] deep chlorophyll maximum layer (ENVO:01000326); material: water (ENVO:00002006), including particulate matter (ENVO:01000060) such as... | depth 35 m
GCACCACGTCGAAGTTGGAGCGCGGGTTGCCCGCCTCGCGATTGAGCCTCAGTCGGCGCGCGATGTTCTCCACGTCGATGATAGCATCGTCGACCACTTCGCCGAGCGCGATGACCAGCCCCGCGATCACCATCGTGTTGATGGTGGCAGCGCTCCATAGCAACACCAGCCCCGCGCCGAGCAGCGACAGCGGGATGGCGACCAGGCTGATCGTCGCCTGCCGCCAATCGCGGGTAAAGACGAACAGCACCACGGCCACGAGCAGGCAGCCGATCGCGAGCGCGCGCGTCAGATTGTCGATCGAGCGTTCGATGAAGGTCGCGGGGCGGAAGATCGTCGTATCGACCTTCACGTCGCGCAGGCCCGGCTTCAGCTCACCGATCGCGGCCTCCACGTCACGGGTAAGCTGGAGGGTGTTGCCGGTCGGTTGCTTCTCGACGATCAGCATCAGGCCGGGCCCGTCGTCGATGATCGCATTGCCGATCGGCGCGGCGAAGCCGTCGACCACGCGGGCGACGTCGCCGATGCGGACCGCCGCTTCGCCGCTCTGCTTGATGACCGCATGTGCAAGATCGGCCGAGGACTGGATCGCGCTCGTCTGCTGCACGGCGAGCCGCTGGGTTGCCGTATCGACAAAGCCGCCCCCACCGACCAGCACCGCATCGCCGGCCGCGGTGCGCAGTTCGGCGAGCGTAACGCCGGCCGCGCGCAGCCGGTCGGGATCGACCAAAACCTGCAATTGGCGGTCGCGCAGACCCCAGATTGCGACGTTTGCGACGCCCGGCACCGCCATCAGGCGCGGCCGGATCGTCCATCGCGCCAGTTCGGAGAGCTGCATCTGATCGAGCTTTGCCGACGATATGCCGATCTTCATCGCCCGACTGGTTGACGACAGTGGCGGCAGCATCACCGGGGGACGCGCCGCGGCGGGCAACCGCGCCTGCACCTGTGTCACCCGCTCCTGGACGAGCTGGCGGGCGCGGATCACATCGGTGCCGGACGCGAACAGGATCGATACCGACGACAGGCCCAGCACGGACTTGGACCGTAGCGTCATCAGATCGGGGACGCCGTTGACCGCCGTTTCGATCGGTACGGTAATCAGGCTTTCCACCTCTTCGGTCGAAAGACCAGGCGCTTCGGTCTGGATCTCGACCATAGGCGGTGCGAACTCGGGAAACACGTCGAGCGGCACATCGCCGGTCGCGCGTAGCCCAAGGACGACCAGCAGCGCAGCGAGCGCGAGGACGAGAACGCGCTGGGTCAGCGCGGCACGGACCAGCCAGGCGAGCATCAGTGCGGCGTCCCGAACTCGGTCCCGAACAGCTCGGCCGCCCCGTCCGTCACGACTTCGGCACCGCGCTCCAGGCCCCGCGACAACAGCGCACGGCCGTCCGCGACGCTCGCGACCTCAATCCGCTGCCGGACATAGGTGTCGGGCGCAGTCTTCCGGTACACCCATTCGCCGCCATAGATGTCGCGGACGATCGCTGCGGTCGGCACCGACAGTCCATCCGCCCTCCCGCCAAGCGGCAACGCCACGGAGACGCGCTGGCCGACGCGGTAGGCACGGTCGCGATTATCGAGCGCGAAGAACAGATCGACGGTGCCCGCGACTGCATTGGCCGAGGGTGGGGCCTGGACCGGGCGCGCAGCGCGCGGAGCGGCGCGATTGTCGCCGAGGGGGCGAACCGTAGCGGTGCGACCGCGTTTGATGGCGCTCACGTCGGTCCCGAACACCGGCACCCGCACCCACAGTGTCGAAAGATTGCCCATCGACGCGATTGAGGGACCGAGCAGCCCGCGTTGCGCGCGCGCCGCCTCCAGTGCAGCCCGGGCGGTAGCGAGCGACGCCGCGGCTTCGTCGCGACCGCGCACGCTACCCGCTTCCTCGCGCACCAAGGCGTCGGCGCGGTTATAGGCGACGACTGCGAGCCGCACTTGCGCTTGCGCTCGCGCGATCTCGCCTTCGGCCGCAACCTGACTGACCCCGATCTGGGCGAGGTTGCTCGTCGATCCCGTTGGCACACCCGCCCCGCCGGTTGCCGGCACGACGACCTCACCGCTGGTTTCCCGGACTTGCGCCGCCGAACCATCGCCAATTCTTACCGTTCGGATGCCGAGACGCTGTTGCGCTTTTGTCGTGAGGGTGAGCTTCAGCAGATCGCTTTCGTGAGCGACCGCCTCCGCTTTGGCGGGGGGAACCGGGGGCGTAGCCGGATCACTGCCGCAGCCGGTCAGGACCGCCAGCAGAGGCAACGTGGCGATCGGAAGGCATCGGATATGCGTCATGCCACGACGATAGCAGCCTCATGTTGGCGGCAGCTTGGGGCGATTATACAAAATCCCAATGTTCGGCAGGATACGACAGGCGGTTGTCACAATCGGTAGGTTTTGACACATGCGCCGCGCCACCTGCGTGCGCGGCTTTGCAAAGATCAGAAACCCGCTTCACAATGTCGGCTATGAGGTCGGCGATCCAGCTCGGTTCCGACCGACATCGCGCGATACCGGCCCTGCCGCCTAGAGCGCCTACTTCCCGCCAGATAACACATGGTGGCAGCACACGGCGATTGCCGACTGGGTTTTCCGACAGTTCAGAGCGGAAGATGTAGAATCACTCCCTATCCGTCAGTTTGTCCGTTCAAGCGTTTCAACAATGTGTTGCGCCAGCATATGTCCCGTCTCAGAAATCGCTGAACCTTCGATCAACGCTATTTCCGTGTCAGGTAAGACCGGCAACCCTGCTTCACCCGTCACAGTTGCGAGAGGCTCCGGAACCATTTCGCGCGGCAGCACTGTAATCCCAAGCCCTGCGCGAACCGCTGCCTGGCTCCCCGCCAGGCTGGTTGACGTGTAGGCTATGCGCCAGGGGCGTCCGATGGCGTCAAGGGCATCGGTCGCGCGCTTACGGTAAACACAAGGTGCCGGCGACATTACGAGTGGTACAGTATCGACACTGTCGGCTGCGCTTTGATCTCTGGCTACCCAAACCAAAGGCTCACGCCACACGCGCATCCCCTCCAGCGCGGCTGCCGGTTCCCGCTTCACCAAAACTAGGTCAAAGGCCCCCGCATGGAATCGCTCAAGGAGATTAAGCGTCAAATCGCACGTCACCTCCAATTCCACGAGAGGATGGGCCTCGTTAAAAAGAGCGAGTATTTCGGGTAGATGCACCGTAGCAAAATCCTCTGGCACACCAAGGCGAACCACGCCCCGAATGTCCGGCTCCAGCAACTCAGCAACGGCCTTGTCATTGAGGTGGACGAGTTTGCGCGCAGTCCCCATTAGCTTGTGTCCGTCAAGGGTGAGGCGGACGCCGCGCGCATTTCGGTCCAAAAGTACACGATTCAGGTGGTTTTCGAGTCGCTTCAATTGAAGACTGATTGTCGATTGGGTGCGCCCAAGCCTTTCACCTGCACGCGTGAAGCTGCCCGTTTCTGCGATCGTTAGAAATGCGCGGAGCTGATCAATATCGAGATTTCGCAACGTCATAGCCCAATACACCCCGTAAGCATTCGATTTATCAATTCATGAGATTGCATAAAATCATTTCATAAATAAAGGCTGGTTTGTCAATGCGGTTCCGAAGGAGATCGCCATGGGAACTATGCCATCAAAACCGCGTGAGGAATTTGCCGTGCCCCTGATGGTGTGGGCATTTATCTGCCTTTTGGTGCTGGCCATTGAGCTGAGGTTCGAACCGATGGCTTTGCATTGGGACATATTGTCAGTCGCCATGTCAGGCCTGACCGTCTTCGTGGCAGCTTGCGTGTTCGGGTTTGCGCGGCGGCACATGCGCCTCCACAAACGTCGAACACGTTTTTTTGTGAGCATGGTAACGACGTTCACTGCGGCGATCATCTTTCTGCTTACAGATAATATCCTTGTCCTGGCGTCCACTTGGGTAGCCAGCGGCTTGATGCTCGCAGGCATGATCGGCCATGTCGATACTTGGCCCGAAGCGCAGCAAGTGGCTCGCAAGGCTCGCAAGACCTTCCTCGCGACGGACTGGATTTTTATATGCGGCCTGACGATGGCCGCCCTGCGCCTGAAAACATTGGCCATTTCCGACATTGTCACACGGGCCGGTGAACTCCCCACGCCGATGCTCGCAGGCCTAGTGGCTACGGTGATAGTTGCAGCGCTCGCACGATGCGCGGTGCCCCCCTTTTCGGGATGGTTGCTCGCGTCTGTTACCGCCCCCACGCCCGTCTCGGCCATGATGCACGCGGGCCTGGTCAACGCTGGCGGTTTCCTGCTTATCCGCATGTCTCCGGTTATCGAACTGCTACCGGCAGCTCGACTTGCGATAGTTCTGCTGGGCCTTTTCGGCGCAATCGTAGGCGCAGCGATCATGATTGTTCGTCCCGACGTGAAGCGGGCGCTGGCCGCCTCCACTGTTTCGCAAATGGGCTTTATGGTGATGACATGCGGATTGGGCGCATATGCTGCAGCGCTATGGCATATTCTTGCCCATGGTCTGTTCAAGGCATGGCTGTTTCTGGGCGCAGGGCAGGTTGTTCGTCGCCAGCCCCTGAAGGCTGCTGAAGGATTTGGCTTCAAGGCAGGATTTGCAATCGGCGCTACCGGCATCGGCCTGACCTTGGTCGATATCGTATCGCCGCTGGATAGGACGAGCCTTATCCCAACTGCTCTTACGCTGGTTGCCGCAATAATCGCGATGTTGTCCGCCATCGGCGACAACTCTGGCCGTCAGCGCTGGGTCATGGCGGCCTTGATATCGGGTCTTGTGGTCATTCATTCTACCGGCCTTGGTTTTGTGAGCCGCCTGCTCCCGTCAGCCCAATCGCCACTACCGATGACCCTGCAAATGTTTGTTGCGGCTATTTTCCTAGGTAGTCTGGTCGTCCAGAACCGACTGTTCGCCCGCCGGTGGCAAATGCCTCGCTGGATCTATGTCCGGCTGCTGAGTGCCGGAGCCATGACCCGCTGACATCTGAAAACCGCTGACTTCCCTCTACCAGAAGGAATAGAACCATGACGCTCGAATTTGCCCATCCATCATGTGCTCTGGCTCCAGGTTATGCGGAAACCGCAAAGCTGGTCGGTCTGGCGTCCAAGGCCGTCGCTCCCCTCTGGCCGCTGGAAAGCCCGATTGCGGTCAACCCGTTGTCCGGCTTTGAGGACTTGCCCTTCTTCGACGCGGCTGAAGCGGCCTCCGACATTTTCAAGGCGCGCAGTTGTTTGCCCGTTTCGCTGTGGCGCCGGCTCACCGATAATAGCAAAGTCGATCGCGCAATATTGGCTGAGGTCGCAGTCGAACGCCTCGGGGGTCTAAATCTGGCCTTCGAAGCGGTGCTCCCAAACATCAACGCGCATGATATCCTCATGGCCCGTCTGTTGCACCTACCTTCGGACGACACGGAACCCAAGCCACTGGCTTCCCCGAGCCGGGCTGAATTGTTCGTTGCGAAATGGTGCGCGGCCTTTCTGGATCAGGGGCTATCCGCCGTGGAGATGCCGGGCAGAGAAAAAGGCCTGTACAGGGCCACTCTCGACCTGATTGTCCATGATCCGGAATTCATCGCGCTGACCGGGAAACGGGCAAAGGCAGTCTATCACAAGGCACCCATGGACCCTGTCACAGCCATTGCCCAACGGCTCGATTCCTTTGGCGACAACCAACTGGGCAAATTGGCCCTTTTACGAGAGTTGTTGGGCAGACTGCCCGGATGGGCGGGTCATATTCGCTGGCGCAGCGAGTATGCAGATCAGGCCTATAGTGTTGGAGCACCGGCGACCATCACAGACTATCTCGCCTTGTGGATGTTGGTGCTCGATTTCGACACCGCTATGCCCGTCGCCGATAGTCTGCCCATACAAGAGTATGAAGGGCTCGCATCCCATTTCGGCATACCAGTTAAGGCGTTCGTCTCCTTAAACGGTGCTGCGAAAACACGGTTGAATTATATCCTCGGCATCAACGGTCACCAGCTGTCGATGATGTTCATGGAAGCTGCCGAGCGTGGATTTCAGGCCAAAATCGTGCAAGGTTTGCGGAACGCAGAGCGTGCACCAAAGGTCACGCCTAAGAGGTATGATGCGCAGCTCATCTTCTGTATTGACGTGCGTTCCGAACCACTGCGCCGCGCGATTGAGCAGCAAGGCAGTTACGACACCTATGGCTATGCCGGTTTTTTCGGCTTGCCGATCGCGATGCGCGCGCCAACCGACCGTATAGCGCGCAGGCAACTGCCTGTGCTGCTGGAGCCGCAACACGAAGTTGCCCAGGCTGTTGCTTCCAGCCGCCTTGGCAGCGACAGTTCTCTATTGGCCAGCCATGCCCGGCAATCCTCTGCATCGAGGCTATTGAATGGTGCCAAGCGGACCATGGCAACCAGCTTTGCTGCGGCGGAAGGCACCGGCCCAATTGCTGGAGCGATGATGCTGTTGCGCAACCTTGCCCCTAGGATCGCCCGACAACTGACCGGCCCGGATGATGCCGGCCTGTCAGCGCAGCTTAGCCCATGCCTGTCAGATGTTCATAGTCACGGCTTAGGTCTGGAGGAAAAGGCGAGTTATGCCACAGGCCTCTTCAAGTTGACGGGCCTTGTGCCGGAAACCCTGGCCCCGCTTGTCCTGCTGGTCGGCCATGGTGCGACCTCAACCAATAATCCCTTCGGCGGTGCGCTCGAATGTGGGGCATGTGGCGGTAGGGCCGGTGGTCCTAACGCACGTGTCATGGCTGCAATCCTGAATGATCCGAATGTGCGTGCGCGTCTGGCAGAGCAGAATATGACCATTCCTTGTGACACGCGGTTCGTAGCGGGCCAGCACGACACTACCACTGATAATGTCATGTTGTTCGATTGCGAGCAGGTGCCCCAAAGCCATTGCGACGCTCTGGGGAAAATTGCCTGGGATATGGCTTATGCTAGCACGCGAAGCCGTGAAGAACGTGGCCGGAAGCTCAACAGGTCAGCGGCTGACCTGATGGTTGGCGCATTGCATTGGGGCGAAGTTAGGCCCGAATGGGGGCTTTCTGGCAATGCAGCCTTTATAGCGGGGCCGCGCAGCCTGACACAGGAGATCGACCTCGATGGCCGAGTTTTTCTTCATAGCTATGACTGGCGCACCGACAGCGATGGCGGTGCTTTGAAGACAATATTGACCGCTCCGATGGTTGTCGCGCAATGGATTAACTGCCAATATCTATTCTCGACGATCGACAACAATGTCTACGGCGCGGGGGATAAAACAGTGCATAATGTGCTCGGCGGCTTTGGAGTCGTGCGAGGCAATGGCGGCGACCTGTGCGTCGGCCTGCCCCGTCAGTCATTATTTTGTGACGATGGTACGCCTCACCATGTCCCTCAGCGCCTCCTCACCATTGTACAGGCCCCACTTGACCGGGTGGATGCCATAATATTGGAGGATGCATTGCTCGGTCGTCTGTTCGGGAATGGTTGGGTCAAGCTGGTCGTGATCGACCCTACTAATGGCCGCGTGTCGCGCTGGACTGCAGGCGATGAACTAATCAGATTTTCGGACGCGCCTGGTGGTTGGGCAGAGCCCCGAACCATAGTTTGAAAAACTACCTTGAAAAATTCTGTTTGATATGAGGAGTTACTGAATGGCCGCCCATCCCCATGGACGGATTGATTGGCGCGCATTCATGGGATGGGCGCGCGCCACCCTGGCACCCGACCGTGCCTTCATGACCCTGGTATTGATCTACGGCGCAGCCATAGGCCTACTTTCGCTGGCGACGCCCATTTCTGTGCAAATGTTAATCAATTCGGTTGCGAACACGGCCCTTCCGGCCCCACTTTTCACGCTCGCTGCCGTCCTGCTGTGCCTGTTGCTGCTATGGGCTTTGCTGGGTGCATTACGTACCTATGTGATGGAGATTTTCCGTCGCCGCTTCTTTGCCCGGCTTGTCGCGGAGATCACCCTGCAGGCCGTTCACGCTCAAGATCCATTCTTTCAGGACGTCCGCCGCGGCGACCTGTTCAATCGCTTTTTCGAGGTGATGAATATCCAGAAGGCCATCCCGTCGTTGTTGGTCGGGGGGTTCTCAATCTTCTTCCAGGCAGCGGTCGGATTTATCGTTACATCCTTTTACCATCCGATTTTTCTGGGCTTCAACCTGCTCTTCATTGCCTGCGTCTGGCTGATCTGGAAAGGCTGGGCCGGCAAAGCCATGGAAACGGCAGTGGCGCTCAGCCATCGCAAATACGAGGCGGCCCACTGGCTGGAAAGTGTCGGTGCTTCTAACGGATTCTACAAATCCAGTCGGCATCTCGACTATGCCATGGATGTCTCTGAACAGCGAACTGCTGCATATGTCAGTGCCCATCAAAAGCATTTTCGCGCGACTTTCCCTCAAAGCGTGGCATTACTACTGCTCTATGCTGTCGCCAGCGCCGCCTTGCTCGCGCTGGGTGGTTGGCTGGTCATTCAAGGCCAGTTGTCCATCGGTCAACTTGTCGCGGCTGAGTTGATTCTTTCAAGCATATTCTATGGAGCAGCACAGCTAGGTCCATATCTCGATGGATTCTATGACCTTGTGGCAGCGGTCGAGGAACTTGCGTTGTTCGGGACCATCAATCAGGAAGACGCACCATTGGCTGGCGGCGCTGGCGTGAGGCCGCGCGATGGCGCGCTTGCGTTACGATCTGTGCGACTGGAAGTTGGCGGCGAACGTGGCAATTTCAATCTGACGATCCCGGCAGGGCTCCATATCGTGGCAGACTGCGACACGGGTGCCGACAGGCTGTTCAGCCGACTTCTCAAACGTCACTACCGCCCCGCCGAAGGATTGATTACTTTGGGCGGCGCAGACATTGGTGCGCTGGATATCTTCCAGTTGCGCAGTGACGTCATCGTGCTTGACCGACCCAGTATTGTGGAAAGCTCGATCCGTGACTATCTGCGTCTGGCTGCGCCACAGGCAACGTCAGAGCGCACTCTCGACGTGTTGGATGCCGTTGGCCTTGGCAGTCGCATAAGCACTTTACCCGGTGGAATGGACTGCGTGCTGTCTTCGACTGGCTGGCCGTTGACGCTTGCGGACACGATGCGTCTCAAGCTGGTCGGTGCAATTCTGGCAGAGCCTCGTATCCTCGTTCTGTCGGGCCTTTTCGATATGCTGCCAGCACATGAGTTGCGACCAGCGCTACGAATGCTCGATGATTTCGCTACGACAATCATATGCTTCACTAGCAGGTCCGAAAATCTCGCCTTCGATCACTGGCTCTGGTTGGGCCACGACAAACAACTGCTGACGCGCGATGCCTTGGAATTTCAGGCCGTCCGCACTGCTGCGCGAGGACGCTGACATGCCATTCCGCACCGACCATATTTCGCATTTCAAAACTCTTGCCAGCATAGCGGTTCCACGGCCCGCGCGCGCACTGGCATGGATATTGCTGTTGGGCATGGCAGGGTCCATAGCGTTCCTGTTGCTCGTTCCGTGGGTGCAAACATCGACCGGCACTGGGACAGTCATCGCGCTCGATCCGCGCGATCGGGTTCAAAATGTGACCGCCCTGGTGCCTGGCCGCGTCGAACAATGGTTCGTCACGGACGGATCGCGCGTCAGAAAGGGTGACCCGATAGCCCGCATTTCCGATAATGATCCAGGTTTGATTTCACGTCTGCGCGCCGAACGCGCCCAAGCCGACGCAGAGATTGCAGCGACACGGCGAGCCATGGGTGTTGCTCAGCGTGATGTCGGCCGCATGGGGCAGCTTTATAGCGAAGGCCTGTCGCCACGCCGCGACCTGGAACTCGCCCAGATCAAGGTTGAAGATTATGGCGCGAAAGTTGCTAAGGGTCTCGCTGATCGCAACCGGCTCGACATCGATATCAGTCGGCAATCCGTGCAAATCGTGCGCGCTCCGCGTAATGGCCGCATATTGCGTATCCTCGGCGGCGACACGGCTACGATGGTGAAGGAGGGGGAAATCCTCGCGACCTTCGCACCGGAGGAGGCTGTTCGGGTTGTCGAACTCTATGTCGATGGGCGCGATGTTCCGCTCATCTATCCCGGACGCCCCGTCAGACTGGAATTTGAAGGATGGCCCGCCATCCAGTTCAGTGGATGGCCTTCTGTGGCAATGGGCATGTTCGACGGGCAGGTCCGCGCGATCGACGTGTCGGCATCGAGTAACGGCCTGTTCCGCATATTGGTCGAACAACGGCGCGGCGGACGGCCGTGGCCCAAGGAACCGTTCGTGCGCCTTGGTGCAAAGGTTCGTGGCTGGGTGATGATGGATACCGTGACATCGGGCTATGAACTCTGGCGACTGCTCAACGACTTTCCGCTGCAATATCCCGCAGGTGCTATCGACGGAACTCTCGGCAAGGCCGCAACGGGGGATGGCAATGCCAAATAGGCTCCATCTCCCCGTCCTGTCCGCTGTGCTGTTCGCAATTACCGCCATGATTTCACCAGGGAAGGCCCAGGATGTTGCGGCGCTACCCGCGCTCGCGCCCACCGACGCCGGAGTACTGTCTTTGGACGATGTGTTGGCCACTTCGGCCAAACAATCGCCCCAGATTCTGGAAGCATTGGCTCGTGCACGTTCAGCCGATGGCAGACGTTTGAGCGCGGAGGGCGCGTTCGACACGTTATTTTCGGCCGAGGGTGGGTCGCGCGTCTTGGGCTATTATAACGGCACTTATGCCGACGCCAAAGTCGCGCGCCCTATCGAGAATTGGGGCGGCCAGATATATGGCGGATACCGCGTGTCGAGCGGAAGCTTCCCCATCTATGAGGACAAAAACTACACTAACCAGTTGGGCGAAATCAGGGCTGGCGCGGTTTTCTCGCTTTTGCGGGACCGGATGATCGATGAACGGCGCTTTGGCCGTGTTTCCGCCGACGCCGATCGGGCCGTTGCCGACGCAGAACGGCAGATGGTCGCGATCGGCGTGCAACGCAGGGCATTCGACGCCTATCTAAATTGGGTTGCCGCCGGACAGCGCCTTGGAATTTATCGCCATCTTCTCGATCTGGCGCAGGAGCGGCAGCGAGGCTTGCAGCGATCGTTCGAAGCTGGACTGCGCCCACGCATCATTCTGGTTGAGAACGACCAAACGCTGCTGCGAAGGCAAGCCATGGTCGTCCAGTCAGAGCAGGCGGTCGCCAATGCCGCCAACACTCTATCGCTCTATTGGCGCGATGCTGATGGCAGGCCGCTTATCCCCCGCAAGGAACAAATGCCGGTCAGCTTGCCCGCCCTACCTATGGCCAATGTTCCGCAGGTGGTGACGCGGCCAGACCTCATTGTCGCACAGTTGCGAGAACGACTGGTGCGTGACCGTCTGTCCTTGGACCGGAACGCCTTGCTGCCCCGTCTCGAACTCCAGATGGAAGTGGCGCGGGATATTGGCGATGTTGGCTTGGGCGGAGTGTCACGAAGTGGCAATGACGTTCGTTTTGGACTGCGCTTTTCGGTACCACTGGAACAACGGGCCGCGCGTGGCAAGCTGATGCAGACCCAGGCTGAACTCGACGCAAACCGCCGTCGGACGCAGTGGCTGGACGAACAGATCAGGGCGGAGATAGACGGTATCGGCATCACCCTCAGCGCGGCAGATCGATTGATCGCCTTGTCGGAGGATGAAACGCAGCGCGCCCAGGAGATGGCGACCGCAGAACGGCGCCGTTTCACCATGGGGGCCAGTGACCTGTTTCTCGTGAACTCGCGCGAAGAGGCAGCAGCCAGCGTCTCTCTCACCCTTCTTGATCAGCGATTGCGGCGGATTGCAGCCAATGCTGATCTTGCGGCCTCGTCCGGCAATGCAGCGGCTCTTGGCCTGTGACGTGTCAATGGTCGCTTAGAATGCGTTTTGCTTCCGCTTGAACGCGCGCCGCGATCAAGCGGAAATCGGCGCTATTTGCTGCATTTTGGCGCCATGCAGCCGCGATGGAGCGGGTCACCTGCCAATCGACGGGCGTGACACGACGTATCAACGCCTCGCCCCCGACATCGGACCGCAGATAGAGTTCAGGCAGGACTGCTATGCCAATCCCGGAACCTACCATTTGTTGAATGCTGTCTAGGCTTGTGCCTTCGTAATCTCGTAAAATGACCGCACGAAGGTCGTCACAAATCCCTTCCACCATCCGGTGATAATGGTGCCGAGGATCGAGCGACAGAAATGCTTCACCAGCCAGGTCATGGCGCGTCACGTTCGATTTTTCGGCAAGTGGATGATGGGGTGGGACGACGATATGCATCGGCTCGCGAAACAACGGTTCGATTTCCAGCCCTTCGCCGATCAGAGGCAATGGCCCGATCATCATATCGAGGTTACCCCTCGCTAGCTCCAGGGCTTGCTCCGTCGGAAGCCCTTCACGAATATAGAGTTTGATGTCGGGCTGTTCGGCATGGAGTGAAGCGATCAGCGACGGCATCAGGTAGGGGCCAAGGGTAGGTGTAACTCCGAATCGAATGACGCCGACCATCTTCTCGCGGGATCTTCGAGCAACTGACCGAATTTCCTGAATTTCCACAAGAACCCGTCGCGCCCGTTCCACCACCAATCGACCTAGCGGTGTCATTTGCACCGCCCAGCCTTTTCGTTCGATCAGCGCGGCACCAAGCCGCTTTTCCAGCGCCGAGATCTGTTGGCTCAGCGTCGGTTGAGATACGCCACATTCATCTGCCGCCTTACCAAAGTGCAGCAGGTCGGCGACCGCGACGAGATATTCCAGTTGGCGAACGGATGGCATAGGCAAACGATAGATAACTTCTATCGTTTAATCTATAAAATTTCGATTGGCTCGAAAACTTATGATGAGCCATAAGGGCGTCAACAGCCCAAAGGGCAAGCAAACTGTAGAGACATCGGCAAGATCGTTTCTTCCTCCTCTACAGGTTGCCAACCCCAGCCAGCTACCGCCGCCGCGGCTCCCAACCGGCCTTTATCGCTGGCGGCGGACACTGGCGACGCACGTCGATACCCCCCTCTTCGTGCGTCGCCAGACTATTTCCTCTCCCTGAAAGGGTTACACCATGTCCCTGACTGCTATGTTGTCGGCATTCCTGGTAATCTCGGCGATAACGCCGCAGCAGGCAGATACGGCTTTCGCCGCTTCAAATTTTCATATGTTCGACCTGAAGCATCTCGAAGGTTCGCAAACCGCCCCTTCAACACCGCAAACCGCTGAGATCATAGTGGAGAGCCGGGCGTCCTATAAGCCTGTCCCCTTAGCTACCAGAGACCATGAAACCCTGGCCTATATCGCCCGAGGATCGGCGTCGTCCTGCACCGTGCTCCTCAATATCGCATCCCGCTGCGTTCGCCCCACCCAACTCGTCAGCATCACGGCAGTTGACGGAATTTCTTGGGACGTTCCATGAGCAAGCCGATAGTCACCCGGCGGACCCTGTCCATGTCAACGCGCAATGGCGGCGCGAACGAGGATGCTCCAAATCCGGTATCGGTCAATCCGCCTCCGATGAAGGAACCGGCAATCCGCACTCGCGCGATGCCCAAAGATACCAACTCGGCAGGCGACATTTGGGGCGGATGGCTGCTGGCCCAAATGGACCTGGCGGGCGAGGCGGCCGCCAGAGAAAGGACTAGATGCCGCGTAGTCACCGTCGCCGTCGACGCGATGGAGTTTCTGCGTCCGGTCAAGGTCGGCGACGTCGTGAGCTTCTACGCCGATGTTGTCGAAGAGGGGCGGACCTCCCTGATCGTTGAGGTCCGCGCCATCGCCAACAGCGAGGACAGCGGGATCAAGCATCGGGTAACCGAGGGCCGCTTCACATTTGTGGCTATCGGGCCGGATGGAAGCCCTCAAAAAGTCGATCCGGGCCAACGAAGGTGATGGACGAAAATCACACCGATATTCATCCAATCCAGAAAGCAATATCATGTCGTTCATCGTAACCGGGACCGACACCGACGTCGGCAAAACCGTGGTCGCCGCCGGTTTGGTAGCATCGCTCAGAATGCGATACTGGAAACCTGTACAGTCCGGTCTCGATCCCGATGGCGATGCCGAACGCGTGATGGAATTGGCTGGGATCGACCGATCAAGAATAGTCCCGGAAGTCTATAAATTTCCAGTCCCGGCGTCACCGCATCTGTCAGCCCGTCTTGCGGGTGAAATGATCGATCCAAGCCGCCTCTGCCTCACCCCTGACAAAGCAAAGGGAGTGGTAATCGAAGGGGCGGGCGGGGTCATGGTGCCTCTAAATGAACAGCTTCTATTCATCGACATATTCAAAGACTGGAAATTGCCAGCAATTCTGTGTGCGAGAAATTCCGTAGGAACAATCAACCATACATTGCTGACAATTGATAAGTTGAAGCGATATAATATACCACTGATTGGTGTAATTTATTCAGGATCGCCAGAACATACAGAAAATCAGAGGATAATAGGGCATTATTCCGGAATACCAAATCTAGGAATTTTGCCAATATTAAGTACACTTAATACTGAAAGCCTAATTCAGGCTATGAATGATTATATTGATATTTCACTTATAAATTGTAAAAACTAATAAACATAGATGATATTGTTCGAAAAATTGAAATCGTATTCTATTACGAAAAAATATGATAATTACGATGATAAATACGAGGCAAAAATGTGCCGATATTTAATAAGATTAACAGTTAGAAAGTTATACATAAATATATTTCAATTCAAGATTTATGTGGAACGATTTACGGACTCTAATTTACTAATATCAATCGTTTTTATAGGGATTCCATTCCTTATATACTGCATCGTTACATCATAACAGGCAGCTTATCGATCGAAAGTCTCCTTGCCGGAAAACACATGGATCGTCCCGCCCGATCACGACTTTGCGCTCCCGATCTGGCTGCACGAAAAACCCTGTCGGAATGGTGAGCTACAGACAACCGGCCTAGTGGGGTTTTCCGCTACCCTAAATTAACACCCGCTCCACCTCGTCCAGCGTCACATCATCGTCATCATCGGGCCGCCGATCGTAGAGCTGGGTGGTGCGGATCGAACTGTGGTTCGCCATCGTCGCGGCCGTTTCCAACGTGCCGCCATTTTTCATATAGGCGGTGATCCCGGTCGCGCGGAAACTGTGGTTGCTAATCGCCGTCCCGATCTCGGCGGCCGCCGCGCGCCGGCGCACCATCGCGAAGGCATTGGCCTGGGGCAGGGGGGTGCCGCGCCTTGCTCGTCATAGCTCCACCTTCTCAGGAGTTGGAGCCTCAGACAAACCCGGCCGGAACGTGTCAACGATTGTGAGACAGCCGGGTCGGGAGATTA